>WNFX01000498.1_pt1 | contig 37948 bp, 26 predicted proteins | sample 5400111 | NCBI WGS metagenome assembly WNFX01 (sample SAMN13153363, study PRJNA577476) | soil metagenome | isolation source: 40 cm soil or saprolite under grassland replicate 1 | place: USA:California | collected 2016-06-15
TGAATGATACTCCACAGGCGCCGGGATCAAGTGTGCGCCCCATAGCCAGCCGCCGTAATTCTGCCACTGGGCGATCTCCAGGTATTCGCCTGCCTTCACGTCAATCTCACTGCGCTGCAATGGGTGGGTTGTCCGATCTGTATGGATCACCTCGCCATTGAGCCGGATAATGCTGCCATCATCGTCCCAGAAGACCAGTCTGCCGCTGCCGTTGATGCGTATCTGGAACACCACATGAAAGCCGCGCATCTCACCACCGGAGCGGGGCGGACCCGTATAGTGTAAACCCCCGTCAAACACCTGGCACCAATCAATGCTCCAGCAGAGCTCGCCGTTCATATCGGCCCAGACCGGCTGTGGCGACCTGGGCAGCAGTGGCGCATCCCACTCAGGCTCAGATATCCACTCGTCGCCCGCCTGTACAACCGGGCGCGGCCACGAGCAACGGATGATTTCAAATGGTGGTGCTGGCATATATTTCTCCTGTGGTGTTGGAATGCCATCATATCATAGCCAATGTTGGCCCTAAACGTTGGTAGGTTCAGACACTGCTCAAGCGTACCCAGTGTATTCCAGGCAGCAATAACGACACTGCCCGAGAGCGTGAGGTTCGGGCCGACGTGGCATGCGGACCTATAGGGGTCGCACACAAGCTCACCTCCTGTGACGTGATGATAAATTGCTTCCAGGTGGCTGTCGTCGTTATTGCGGATGTAAGCTTGTTGCGCTAGTGTCTGTTTCAAGTTAACCACACTTACCTACAGATTATAGAGTTTATCGCTACAATTTCAAATCATGGACGTCTTTCCATGTGTCTTTTGCCTTTTTCCTCAGCTCTGTATCCACTTCTTCCTTCTGCTTTTTATCTTCGAAGACGCGCTGTACCCATACAATACCAGCCGCCAAGAGGTGATAGTACACCTTTTTAACCAGACTCTGCAACTTGTCTATTGTTATGATCTTTTTGACAATTTCTTTCATTTGTTTCTCTGGGTCCTCAGTCGTACTTTCATCACCGACTTCGTGTTCATGCACAGCGCGGGTTATTGTAGTCTGGAATGGTTTGACCGATGGAACTGATTCATCTCCCTTTGTGTAAACTTCAATTTCACGTTCCTTCGCCTTCAGTTCATCTAATTCTTCTTCTGTTCCAGGTGCGTGGGCAGCCTCTTTATGATCTGTCTTACTTAACCAGATTGCAGATAAACCAGTTCCCTCAGTGTTCTCTGCAAGTTCTTTACCTTTTTCTCTAAGTTCTTTATTGTCAAGCGCCTTTGCCCTACCTGCCATTTGATACAGCTTACCAACCCATATTGCGAGCACTTTTACAGGTACATGGTGTGATGCACCTGATTCCTTTGGGTCAGCATCTTTTGGTTTAATGTTTGGGTCCTCATAAACACTTACACTTACACTATAGTGCTTACCTTTCTTCTTCGTAACCTTTCGTCCGTCTTTCCCTGGGCTGTTCTCACCATGAATATGATCGGTTTCCTCAGACTCGCTCGTGCTATCGGTGATAACTTCAAGAGTAGCCACCCTGTACTTGGCTTTGATAGGCACCAGTTCCTTCTTGACCTGTTGTGGAGACTTGTTTTCGTCTTCGAGCACTTTTTCGCCTTCCGCCATAGCCTGGTCCAAATCCTTTTGCTTCTGCTCTGGGGTTCGCTCATCTGGCTTCTCCGCCTTCCCCTTCCCAAACAACTTCCCAACACCAGCCACAGCCTTCTCAATCAGCTTATCAAGGGCCTTATCCACCGTATCCTGGATCTTCTTGATGGTCTCCTTGATTTTCTCCGCAATGCCTGTCAGCCCTAGGAAGCGAGCAAAGAAGCTAATGATGATTGGGATAGCTTTAGCCAGGGCATCTTCTATCCATTTGGCGGCGGTGCTGACATCGCCAGTAGCAATCTTATATACAGAATTGATGATGGCTTCTACAAAGGCCAATATCTGGTTGATACGCTCGATGAAGAACATCACTGTATCGTAGATTGCCATGATCGCCCCGATGATCGCTCCCACCGGATTAAACATGAGAACGAGCTTTTTGATAGCCGCTCTGATGACTCCCTCAACGATCCAGTCCTGGATGGCCTTGGTAATCATCTCTTTGAGGTTGCCAAGGAACTCTTTGATCTGCTCCCATAGTGCCGCTGGACCGCCCTTGATAAGCGTTGAGATGAATTGCCAGGCTTTTTCAAGCAGCATGACATTGCCTGCGCCGATGAGTTTGACGGCTTTGGCACGGATGCGATCATAGGTTAGGCCAAGGACTTGTAGTACCAGTTTTAGAATCGAGCCAAGCGATAAATCGGGGGGAATCTCAATCCCGGCCTCCGCCAGCGAGCCAAAGAGCCAGTTCATGAGGCCCTCTTCAAGATGCTTCAGGATATTGGTAGAGAACTGTTGAACGCCCATTTTGATGGCAGTGATCAGGTTTCCCAAGAATCTAATGGGATGGGCGACGATCAGCTTGATCGTCTCCCAGCCCTTCTTGAGCATAGCGCTGATACGCTCTTTGAACTCGCGCAGGATTTTGATTATCTCGCCAAGCTTTTCTATGAATTTGGTGACAAGGCCCTTGTTCTCCTCCTGCATTTCCTTGAGTTGCTCATTCGCCTTGTTGGTTGCCTCTTTGTAGCGTTGCGCCAGTTTCTGGGCCAGGGCATTTTTCTTGTCATCAATACTCCTGCTCAGATCCTCAAAACGGTATGCGACATCTTTCTCGGCAGCTTTCCCGACCGCTTGCAGATCTTTAGGAAGGCTCTCCACATAGTCGTTGATACGCTTTTGTCCCTTCGCGATCTCGTCTTTGGCCTCTTTCAGACGTGTCTCGACAACTTTGGCTATGTTGACTACCAGTGTATCGAGTTCCTTCATGAAGAGTTTGCGACCATCTTCGTAAAATACATTGACCTTGTCAGGCATGCCAAAGAGCTTATCGTGTGCCCACAACAATGAGCCACCAATAACATCGTAGCGCTCTGATTTGTACGCATCCATGCGCTGATTGATGTAATCTGTCATTTTCGTCATGGCGGCTTCGATGCCTGCGTCAAACAGGGAAGATACGTCAGTTTCCAGGCTGGCGAGCTTGGTTTCGACTGTCTGTTTGGTCTCGTTATAGATTTTTTCGATGGTGTCGGTAACTTCTTTGCGGCGGGCTTCATCCTTTTGTTTGGCGCTGAGTTGCTTTAGTTTAACCGCTACACCGGACTTACCCTTCTCATGCTGAAATGCAATTATTCCCTGCTTCTCGTCACCTACCGCCTTGGCAGCTTCCTGGGTGAGCGTTTTCTGCTCAATACTACGATACTGCTGAGGGGCACTATCAGCCTGCTTTCCGACGGCGGACTTCGCTGTGAGAACAGCACTGAAACGTGGATCGTTGGCCTCCTGCAATTGACCGGGCGTCACTTCTGCATCTTTGAGTTGTTGATCAGCATCCTGCTTGCTTTTTTGTAATGAGACTTCACTCTCGGGTTTCGCTGTTGGCACTGCTTCTGCGGCGCCGATGGCTGGAGGGGCAGAGGGTGCTTCGTCTGCTGGCAGGGGTGTAACTTCTTTTCCCTCAACTGTGCTCGGGTCAGGCTCCTGACTGGATGCTGCCTTGATATCGCCGCTGGCTTCCTCTTTCTGCTGGTTGATGTTGCCAGTCATTGCACCTTTCAGTTGCCCTTTCTGGTCGCCTTCCATGAAATTTTCGGTATCACCCAGCGTTTTGGGCATGACCTTCTCAATTTCGGCTCGGAGGAGGGTGAGGAAGCTGTCGGGGTCTGGTTTCTTCGTTTCGGCACCCTTCATCGTATCGACTTGATTAGCCTTGGCCCCGGCCAGCTTCTCATTCGCAGGCGGCTGCGCAGCCGCCTGCGAATGAGAAGCTTTGCGAGCGGGCGGGACGTGTTCTTTGACCTTTGCGCTGCTCTTTTCGAGTTTCTCTATGACCCTGTTAAAACGCGGGTCCTTCGCTGCTGCCGCGTTTCCTAATTTAATGGCAGGGCCCGGCGGGCCTTTGACGATGGTGGGCGGGGGAACGGTGGTACGTCTCGTGGCTGCGGCCGCACTGGAAGCACGAGTAGACCTGCGGGCAGGGCTTGTAGCAGGTTTGGTTGTGCGAGGAGCGGTCACAGGCATGAGACGTTACCTCCAATCAGACAATGCTGAGAATTGACGGCGGAGAGGATAGATGGCTCCCATCTTACGATATTCGCGCTGCAAGGCTGCTTCGAGATGGGCAGAGGTGATCATGCCACCATCACTGAGGCCAAGCAATGAAGCGTGCAGCACGACATTGCGAATCTGCCCTCCCGTGAGATTGCAGCGGGCAACAATCTCTTGCAACAAGGGGAGATCGATTGCATGCGCTGCTGGCAGGTGCAACTGCCAGATGACCCAGCGTTCTGCCGCCTCAGGGGGACGAAAATCAATAACCATATCCAAGCGCCGCTGGAAGGCACTATCGATGCGCTCGCTGGCGTTGGTTGTGACAATCAAGATGCCCTCAAATGTCTCAAGACGCTGCAACAGGTAGTTCGTTTCCAGGTTGGCATAGCGGTCGTTGGAGGTCTGCACGTTTGTGCGCCGCGTGAGGAGCGCATCACCCTCGTCAAGCAGCAGGATCACATCCAGCTCTTCGACGAGCGCAAACACCCGGTTCAGATTTTTTTCTGTTTCGCCAATGTATTTGTTCACGACGGTCGAAAGATCAAGCCGGTACAGGTCTATATGCAGCACCGAGGCCAGCAGGCGTGCCGCTAGTGTCTTGCCTGTGCCGCTTGGCCCACTAAAGAGCACGCGCACGCCCGCGTTCAGTTGCGCACAGAGGACGGTACCGACAAAGTTTCGCAGGCGTTCACGATAGCGGCAGCGGTTCTCAAGATTGAAAAGCTCACGCTGCGTCTCTGCACTTGCCGCGAGCTGGCTCCAATCACCCGAAGGTTCCACGAAGGTCGCCAGTGTTTCGAGTACCTGCCGATTGAGGGAGTGAGACGCCTGGCGCACATCGGCAAGCGTGACCGCTTCATGGCCGCCGAGCATAGCATAGCCACGTGCGAGCTGTGCCGTGCGTTGGATGTTGCCGCTCGTCATGCGCAGGTGCTCGCTCATCTCATCTAAGTCGCTGACCGGGTGCATACCAAAACTGCGCTGCCAGAGCTGACGGCGTTCCTCGCTACCGGGTGTTTCCAGTGTGAGAGTGAGAGCACGCTCAAGCTGTGGTCCTTTGACGCCTCCCTGCTTGCCAAGCACCACACCCACTGGGCCATCATACCCGTACAGGTACGGCAGTTCGGCGGTCTCTCCCGGCGCAAGATCAAAGACGAATACAGGCAGTGCGTGAAGGAGTGTTGCCAGGGAACCAACCGGGCGGCGACGTTCGTCATCGGTCTCACCCAGACCATTGATTTCGAGTATGCCATAGCCAAGCATACGAGCCACCGCACCCAGCGTAGTGCGCCGACCGTTATGGTGTGGGCCACGCACAACCAACGCCTGTACCTCGCCAGAGTCCAACAGTGTGGGGAGGGTGGTGAGTATGTGCCACAGTGCATCGGAGATGATAAGGTCCTCATAGGGAAGAAGCTGCGCAGGCCGCACATAGCGAAGCCAGGGAGCCAACTGCTCTCGTGTATCACCGCGCAATACATCCCACAGCAGACTGGGCAACTGCAAGGCCCACTCGATACGCGGCGCATCGGGATTGACCACCTGCACAAGGCCCAGGTCTTGCAACCGGCGCAGGACAGCACGCACCTCACCACCATCAACAGGCTCCCGCCACCATGCGTTGAGCAGGCCGAAGGTTGGACGGTGCGAACCAGAAGAACTTTGCATCGTCTCAAACAACATGCCGAAACGCGCATCCTCCTCTATCAAGCCAATGCTTATCAGCAGCGTGAACGCAGCGTAGTCCAGTCCCGCCGCCTTGCGCAGGGCACAAATGGGCAAAGGGGCGTCCATCTTCCCTTCCCAGGCATCGAGCGCATGATGCCACCATACCTTGGCCGCATCGAGCGTTTGCCCGTCAAGGCCACGTGAGGCAAGTTCATCGTGATAGCCAACGAGGAAAGGGAATTGCTCAAACATCGCCTCGTGTGACTCAAACGATTGCGCAACCTGCTCCAGGATATGCAACACCGCTGCATAAAAGTACAGCTTGAAATGCTCTGCTGGCGTTTGCGGCAGATCAGGAAAAGGATTATGCTGCTTCGTTTCGCTCACGTATCACCCCTGTTCTGTCATTCAATCAAAATGAAAGGCTACAAACCGCCCAGCAGCGGGTATCCACCCCGGGTCGCGATCAAGCCCCGCCATGCGGATCTCGATTGGCAGCTCATTCAAGGAGAGAAAAATATCGAGATGGGTTGACGTAACAAGGATACGTGCCGTATGCTTACAGAGCATGTGAGCCAGCATATGCACCTCTGTCAATCCTAACGCACGACATAAGCGGGCGCATAGATAAGGCATGAGCCAGTCTAACCAGCGTTCGAGGTGGGCAGGCAGTCCGGGCATTTGATGTGTGCTCACTGTATTGGATAATCGCTCTAAACGATGCAGTTCTCCCACAACATCCTGGTATATTTGTACTTCGCGCGCCAGCTGTTCCACAGGATCACCACTGTCCAGGGGTACATCGAGTACGCAGAATTGTGCGGGATGTTGCAGCCGCAAGCGTCCATCTTCTGCCAACCATTGCCACGCTTGCCTTACATCTGCTCCGGTAAACGCTGTAAGCCATGCTCCAGGGACATGCCAGGAGTCCGGCGGTACAAAATCCTTCCCCAGTTCATCCTGCTCGTTTCGTCCCGCCAATTGTGCCAGCAGCAACCAGACTGGATCGAGTCGCAATGGCTCGCCCATCAGAGCATAACCGAGCAGGGTTAAAAAATCCCACACGGCCAGGGGAATGCCTGTATCTTTCGGATTCGTAAAATCGCTGTAGAGGTCGAGTGCAATACCAACATTCAACAAGTAGAAGATACCCGCGTAGGCGGTATCGACGCTTACTGCCTGCAAACTCACCTCATCAGACAGTTCGCTTACAAGTGCTGGTGATGAAACAGCGGAATCATCCCCTATTGGTGCTGCGCTCCTCTCAATGGCACGCCCGGATAGAGGAAGCGAAACATGCTCAGGCGCAAAAAACGGTTGGACTGCCTCTGCAACAGGCTCTTCCAGGTAAATTTCGCCTGCTTGCTGCTGCTCACCAGGCAATGCTACGTGGGCATCGACAGCGGGGCCAGGCATAGGTGCAACGGATGTGTGGCTCTCCTCTCCGACCGCAGAACGCTCTGTCCTAATTATGGGCGGGCTATGCTGCACAGGAGGAGATGAAGAAACGAGCCACCGCCGCACCTCCTGAAGGAACGCTTCTGTACGTACACGCATGGGCGCACGCCTCAGCATCAACCCGATGCCGAGCAGCAATTGCTGTGCTGCATGTAGGCACGTATCTGTGCCTTCGGGTACATGCTGTTGCCAGGGCGCGGCTGCCGGGGTTAAAAGCCTGTTTTCGCCCATTGTCAGGGCGGTTGGAGACGTTCCACCGGCAAGCGAGCTGACTTCATGAGGATGCAGCTCCGCCTCAGCCATTTGCTGCTTGACCGATGGACTATCTAGAAGAGTGGTTCTCATGCCGCGTCTATGTTCATCCGGTTTTTCATTGAGAACCGCTTGCAGCTTGTATAGGGCAAAACTATGGGTGATGCTCTGCAACAGTGTATGGGCATCGCCTACGCTCAACGCACGCACGAACGGGACGGCCTCTCTGCGCTCTGCCAGGTACTGCAGGGCAGCGGGCGCATATGCGGGTGCTTCAAGCCAGGCGGGGAGAATGCTCCGCGTGAGGTCTATCCCCTTGAACAGACTCTGCCACCACCAACGCATCAATACATGCTCCTGACACCAATCGCTGGCAAGGCACGCTAAAAGTTCCGCCCGGTCCGCGAAAATCACGGCATTGGCGTTCGCTGGCACCATCCCACGTATGGGATACGCAGCGTCGCGCACTAACTGCTCAAGCGAAGCGACAACCGCATGTTCCCATACACGGGGCGGAGGTAGACCGCCCTGCTGGAGTTGCAGTACGCCAGGCAGCGGGTCGCGCAACGTACGAATACAGACGATCGCCGCAGGAGCCAGTCCTCGCGGATGGAGATCGACCATATTCAACGTGTTTGTGATCCGCAATTGGGTCAGGGTCGGATCAAGACCCGGCCCGCTGACCCGCAAGCGCTTCACTACTGTTGTCTCATGTTGCCAGCTTGTTGTCATGGTGAGAGAATTTCCTGGCGGGGACAAGCCCCGCCACTACACATCTTAGCTACATGCATAGGCCGTGGGACCCGTCCAGGTGAATGGCGCCTCATCTTGACGCTGGTAGTGCGCCGTGCGACCATCAACGCGAGCCGCAACCTCGAAATCGCCGGGACCACGAACGTTCGGGGTGGTAGAAGCCGTAAAGTTGCTTTGCAGCAGAGACACCGCCGTCACATTGCCGCTACCGAACGAGGTGACCACATGCCAGGGGAATGTAGCAGGCTCGTCGTTGTTGCGCTGTAGATGCACCATACCGCCTCCAGTGACGGGAGTCACGAGCTCAAAATGCCCCACGCCTCCAAAGTTGCCTTGGATAAATCCTGGAATACCAGTTGCACCGGAGAAGAACGTGCCATTGTCCCTCCACTTGAAATCGGGGCCAGAGTCTCGCCAGAAGTGGATCAAATGGTCTCCCACGCGGGCGATGACTTCTAGATGACCAGGAAGGGGCTGTCCAATGTTGCTCTGAATAAGCGCCACGGCATCAACATGTCCTAACTCTTTCCCGAACACTGCTCCTAACTGCCAGGACGGCCTTGGGTCATCATTGTCACGCCAGTAGTGAGCTATCCCCCCCGAGGCAAGTGGCACCACCAATTCAAAGTTTCCGCGTATATTGAAGCGGCCTTGAATAAGCGCAGGATTGCCAGAAACGCCCCGCTCGACGATCGTCGTGGGTCCATTCCAGGTGGAACCAGGGCTGACATCACGCCAGAAATGTACCAAAGGCTCTCCAACACGCGCGACGAGTTCGAGATCGCCAATGAGGCCGTAGTTGCTCTGAATGAGTGACACAGCATCAACATGTCCTATCTCCGTGCCGAATATCGTCGGTCCTTGCCAGGGGAAGGTGGGAGAAAAATCATTTCGGCGCGTACACTCAGAAAGTCCAGCCTTGGAATCGGGAACCACCAGGACAAAATCGCCATTGTTGCCAACAGTGCTTTGAACCATAAATCCGCTGTCCTTTGCCCCCCTGGGCTGCTCCAAGGCCTCAACCGTTACCCTGACTTTCGTAGCTTTCCCATCTGGAATTGCTGGTATCCTATAGAAGTTCGGAGTTATTAGTTCCGCACCCTCGATTCTATGGTTCCAGCCAAAAAGGCGACCATCGTGCAATAGGTAGTAACCGAAACCGGGTTGAGGATGCAATATAGGGTGTTCTTTCCCTCCAAGATTGATTTTTTGACCCGTGTCATGATACACATGAATGCGATATGTTGGCAGTCCTGCTGTCGGGGCATCTGTAAGACTCAGGTTCCCTTCCGATGCCCTTCTGCTCAACTCAAGACGCATGGCTTCTAAACTAGAAGGAGGGCTATCGTCTCCAAACGCACACGGATCATAGTTTATAGTAGTCGGGAAGTTGCTTCTCTCCACATACAGGTACACATCGCGGTGGCCCGCTGCAGTCTTTGGTAAACCGTCGACGCTAATCTCTGCATTCTCGGATATCACCGAAGTGTCCCCAAAGTTCATGTTCATAGTGGCACTATCAACGTCAAATTGAATATTTGACGTGGAGGAGAGTTGGACAAGCGCGCACTGGTGGGAGTTCGGAGTTGGATCATTGGGATTCTGCTCGTATTGTGTTAAATCTGCCTGGGTCACAGTCCAGGGTTGAGAGAGTATGGGGTGCCCTAATGGCAGAGCTGGCAGGGCCGGGATGGCTTGATTGCTGGGAACGTTATGCCCAACAGGAATATCTTTCCATGTAGCCCCTTGCCAATGCGATCCCCAATCAGCTAACCTGAACCTTGCAGAGACGTCACCCTGCTTAATGAGTACACCTGAATTGTTTGTGACATCGGCAAAGAACACGTTTGGGTTAACCAGGGAGATCCTATCTGGACCTAAGGGGTTCAGTGTACCAAAGTTGCCAATAGAAACGCCTTGAGCACAAGCTGGGTTACCTGGTAAGCCCGCAAGTGTGACCGGTCCCCAGGGATGTCCGGGATGTCCAGGGGAAATAGGGTCGTCAAAATTGGGCAGCACACCCAGCCCTGTGACATCATAATCATTGCTGCTATTTAAGCTATCGTTCGGCCATGTAAGCTGTTTCGCAGGAGCCAGCGGACCATTAGCAGGGGTTTGTACAGCAAGAGAGTACCACATGCGAAATGACGTGCCGATTATTGTCTGGTTACCCTGTGTATCCTGAGCGATTGGGACACCAATGGGCACCTTCAACTGGAATGCCCAGGGAATAGCAGAACCCGCTCCCCCTAACCACAAGCGTGAGTCATTCAACCATGTACCCACTACTGATCCGTTTGGGCTCCAAGTCGCGCCAGACGTCACTGCCCTGGTAGCTACAAACGTGCCGAATTTCAAGGAAGATTGGGCTAAGTCATCTCCTGTGTCTGTGGCTTGCACATTTGTTAGCGTGAGCGTAAAGACGACAGCAGGACCGTTACTTCCACCATGAGCTGGGTCAGGAATGAAACCGACATACAGTGTATCTGCATTGCTATCTGCACCATCCATATCAAGTGTAACGCGCCAGGATAGGTACAGGTTTGTTTGCGTTGGCGATTCCTGGTGGTAGAGAGCTTGAAAATTGGCTTCGCTCCCTCCGCTATCAAAGTTAAGTGCTTGTTCTGTTGCTCCACTCCAGCGCGGATCATCGAGGGTGGTATTTACTCCAGAAGTTCCTTGCAGCCAGTTTGGTGGACCGGGTAAGAAAGGCACGCCCACAGCTGGTGGGATACACATACTGAATGCCATATTGAGCCTCCTTGTGTGAGATCTTACTTCTAGTAAAGCAGATCAATAGAAATTGTGTACTAAGAGAGTGCCAACTTAAAGCTAATGAATTGATCGTTTGGTGCGCCTTCTCGCTTAATATGGAATTCTACAGAGCCTGCTGTTACACCCGTTGCTGATGAAATGAAGAATTTCGGCGTTTTTGCTATTTGCCCTCCTGGCGGTATCTCAGCTGGCGCTATAGTAAACCTGCTAGGCGTATTGAAGTCGAGTGCAACTGTCCAGTTGGTTGCTGGTGCCACTTGAACAACCGAAACGTCATAGGTGCCAGGGAGTGAGAATGTAGCACTTAGGCCGACGGCAACGCTTGTGACAGTTTGCGAAAAGTGAATAGTATTCGTAGTGAGGTCATATGCGGTGGGTGGGTTCACCGAGTTGACGGTGATTATAATAGAGCTATCTGTCGCACTTGGCTTCTCCAGAGCAGCAACCCTCCCTTCCAGCTCATTGAGTTTGTCCAGAATGCTCGTTACAAATGTGACGGTAATAAGCTCACCAGGTTTGGGCGGTGTAATTGCTCCGCTCATAGTTTGTCCTCCTCTGTTGTCTACGCCTGAGTATTCATTGTCGTCGCGAAGTTGCTATATTGCCAGTGTGCAATATTGTACTGGGCATCTCCTTGATAGGGGATATGACCCGTAACGAAAAAGAGAGATGGCTGCGGCGGGTTCGTTGTACTCTCAGTGATCGCTTGGATATTTTCCCTTATCCAATAGGTCCAGAACATCTCTTGTTTACTCAGGTCAATTGGTTGGTACGATAGTGACGTGCGAATCAAGTGCTCAACTCTACCTCCTTCAATAAAAACAGGGTCTCTATGCGTCGTCCCATCAAGAAACTGCGTGCTGAAGCCCTTCGCTATTACGAAGCCGCTAAATATCCCACTCAATGGTATTATTCCTGCTGCAGGCAAGTACTGAAAGTAGTCGCTGATCCTCATCGAGGCTAGCTGGCTCTGCGGAATAGAGGTGCTAGTCATCTGCGTGATCTGTTCCTGAAACTGCACACTGACGGCCTCTCCATTCAGGGGATAGCCGCCGGCCGGATCGAACGGCCAGTATTGCGAGGGAGGGCCAGGAACGGGGCGACGGCGTACGGAACCCATATCTACAAATTGGATGCCTTTCGTCGTCCAGTACAAGAGCGCGAGCGGCACGTCACAATCGGTCAATTTCCCCTGAGTACGTAAGGTGGCGAGCGCACCAACATCTACATACGGTGAAGCCCCATTGACCTGCCTGAAGGGATCGCTGAGAAAACCACCAAGTTCCTCCGTCCCGAAGCAAAGATGGGCCAGCCTGTTGCGTAACATGGATAGGCTGGCGAGATCGCTCTGAGTCATCAGTTGCGCGAGGGCCGTGCGCGTGTCCTGGCTGATGTTGGGGAGAGTGGTGATATCCAGCTGCACTAAGCCGAACTTGACGCCTTCTACGACGTAGCGGCTCCCACAGCTTGCCCGGGTGACATCACCTGGTAGTACGCCGTTCACGGGCGCACGCCCCTCGAAGCCCGAAGCTGGTGTAAGCACAAGAATGTAAGCACCATACCCTGTGAACACTGGTATTAGCGTAGGAGCATCACACACCGCAAACATGCCTGCATCGACAGCACCCGGCGTTTGTGGGGGAACCAGTACCACATCTACATCGCTGGGCAACGAGAGTACCTGTCCCTTGCGATTGAGAGCCTGGCCGCTGAGGACCGTAAGGATAGATGTGGTACTGCTCGCAGAAGAAGCTGCGGACAACTGCACCTGCAAGCCAGTAACGATGCCTGCACCGATAGCCTGGCCGAGCTGTTGATGCTGCAGGCGGTTGATGTCTCGCTCCGTACTGAGATCTTCAGCAGTCAACAGGCGCCCATTGAAAAAGTTAATGGAGCGCGTACCCCCTTCAAGAAATGGCTTCTGTAACTCTATAGAACTCATAGTAAACCTCTCTATCACCAGGTGCCGATCACGCGCCTCTTGAATACCGGCTGACTTCAATCATGAACTCGAGTTGGGCAAGCTGTGCGACCGGAATTAAAGCTCCTGTGTTGTCCTTCGCACTGATAACAAAGCCTGTTACATCAAAGTGATCAAAGTTCACAATAACCATTAGATGGTTGGAAACGGGCAGAACTTTGACGATGTACTGAAATGTTGCATTATTCGGCTGCTTGTAGGTGTTGAATGTGATGGTCAGAAGACCATTCTGAGGTGCCCCATTGACTCTTAGCCCGTTGTACGTCGGCGAACGTGCGCTGGTACCATTCCCTGAAATAATCCCTGCCGCGACAATGGCATAGTCTCCTTGGCCGCCTGGATGCTCTACAGCATTACTGGCAGCGCTGACCGCGGCAGATGAACTCGCCAGCAGCAGTTCTTGGAGCAGGCGCAGGTGTACCAGATATGGGCGACGTGAATCATCTAGTGCGATGGCACCCAGGTTACTTATCTGCCACGTCCCCGTCGCGGCATTTTTTAGCACAGGGACGTGTAGTTCAGCCAGAAGCACATTTTCCTCTTTGGGCATTACACCATACCCCTGTACCTGTGTCTGACCCTGCAATTGTGGGCGTATCTCAGTTGCCCAGATACGTAGGGCTGCACGCATATACTCAGTGGCATGTGCAGCCGGAATGTAGAGAGGGGTAGCTGGCGAGCCATAAGTAAAAGCGGGCGGGGACGCGAGGACGACATTGGATGAGGTGCTGAGCAGCAGCTTGAGTTCCGCTACAACGCTGCGTATTGCTCCCACAAATTGATCAAGCGTCAGCGCAAGGCTGGGATCGTTGGTGACCTGAACCTGGTCGAGGAGTGCCGCAAATTCGCGTACAGCATCTTCATCTGTCTGGTCTGGCAGGTTTGGCTGCGCGGCAGCAAGTCGCAGTTCCAACATAAAGTTATCCAGGACACGGGACGCTGCCATCGCTTCATCTTCGCTGCGGCATGGTTCACCGGGAACAGGCACTTTGTCTGTCAGGCAATCGCTGTAGCGCAGCACCACCTGTAATACCACATTGGTTGGTGACGGACCGGCGATGGTGTTCAATTGTTGTTGAATCGTTGGCAATGCCAGCCATTCATCAAGCCTGGCACATTGTGCGGCGGGGACGCGAATCAGTTGCCCTCGTGGACTCAGCGCAACACCCTGCGTGACGATGACCTGTTGTCCATCAAAGCTCACTTCGAGTCCATACACGGTGCCATAGCCCAGGAGATCGCGAGCGAGCCATTGATTGCGTCCCGTGACATATACGTGCTCCTGTTTGAAATCATCTACTCCTAGCACCATGCCAAGTGTGTAGTTAACATATCTGGTTGGATCTAGCAGGTCGGCACTCAATGGTGCCGTTTGCGGCGCGAAAGTCGTCATAGTCCTCTGTCCTCTCTCTATCGCAAGATAGGCTATCCTATCCGTTCAGCAAATTACGTCCCAGGATATAGCGATCGGGTACATTTTGTGGATGCCCGGCTGCAACATAACTTTCCGATAGGTATCCCTGTTCCAGGACCGTAGGGGGCATGAGTTGCGGCGACCGGCTCCCCAGGTCGAGCAGCGTATCTTCACCGAGCAGCGCCGCGCCGACACGGAAGAAGGCCCAATAAAATTTCACATCAAATATGGTGTGTGCAGGCTTTTCCAGGTTGATGATGCGCTCCGCCAGGCTTCGCCGCTGTTGTTGTTCTTCATTCGTCTCCGATCCCACATTTGGCAAAAGCACGGTAAAGCGGTGGGCTGTGCCATACATAGCCAGCACGATGGACTCAAACTGATACCAGTCTTGGAGGCTCGTGGTACCGGGTGGTACAAGCGTAAACAGCGGCACCTGCCCAAAGTCAGACACCTGTATCTTGTAAGCGATGTTGAGCGCAGCAACCGTCTGATAGCGACGGCGCAGGAAATCCTGCCAGAGCTGCTCATAACCCTCGTCTCCTGGGATTGCCACCGGAATAAACCCCAAGACATTCTTGGCAAATTGCCGCCACAGGGCGTTCATATCGGGGGCCACAGGGGCAGTAAGCGGAAATCTTGGTGAGCTATCCTGCCCGTGCTGTTGCAAAAAAGTTCGATAGCGTTGAGTCAAGAGTGCCTCTCCCTGATCTGGAGTCCACTGCTGCGTCTGTACCACCGCCCGCGGCCCGGCTAGATCCGTTGGATCCCCAAATACAACAGCGGGAGCGTAGCGGGTGCGATACTTTTCCACAATCCGTATCCCGTGAGGGTAGAACTCGGCAGTGTCCGTGAAAATTGTCTCGCCAGGACACTTCTCGAGGGCGAGTTGTAAAGCCATTTGTAGCCCCCGTATTGTACCCCGGTAGCGGAAAAAGTCCATGGCATGATTGAGGAAGAGCCGCTGTTTCAGCTCGCTCCAGGATGGGTCGAGTGCAATGCCGAACCAGCCTGCCAGCCACTCTAACGCTTCCGCCGGGGTACTGGCAACAGTAAAAAGAGCATAGACATGAGCAATCTTATCTTCAATGGCTGTATAGAAGCCTTCTATATTCGCCAGGAAGCGATCCAGGAACGAGGCCGAGTCACTATCCTCGCGATATACGGCGGGCAGGTAGTGTTCGAGATAGGAGAAGCGTGGATAGTAGATACGCATAGCTCGTATGCGGGGCGTCATACGTCCATTACCGCTCAACTTGAGTTTGATTTGCAGGTAGCGTCCCTGTGCATGCTGGAGCAGTAATTCCCATGTGCCGCTGTTTGCCGCCCTGGACTGGGCCACGAATGGCAGTTCTGAGCCATCGCCCCGCAGATAGAGAGGCGGTTCCTGTTGCCATCCCTGATCGTCGATAAGAAGGTCGCCTGGATCATTAGTGGCGCGACTCCATACCTGCACCTCTGCTCCCTGTGGAATACATGCATCCAGCATAAGCCGGTGCCAGACACAATCAGGCTCACGCCCATCAAAGGCCGGGCGGGGTATGCCAGAGGGTGTCTGGAGAGTGCCTTCTGTCTCGTAGCGTGGACGCGGCTGCCTGATCAGGGGAATCCACTGGTCTGAAAGATCGTAGTAGGCTTGCGTTTTTGTCGCTACTAAGGCTTTGCCACTAAACAGGCGCATCGGCAAGTAATCGTTCTGTGGCTGCAAGCTGAGTTGACCGTCTTGCTGGAATATGATGAAGGCATAGCTTTGCAAACCATCCTCCGCCACAACGTACAACAGGTCAGGAATCGTATCGCCACTATCAGGATCATCGTGTTCTGGCACAAAGGCAAAATCATAGGCCCTCAAACGGAAGTTTGCTGCCTGCTCCGGCTCGATCTGACGCTTCATTTCTGCCGTGGAAACTGGCAGTCCTAACTGATTCTTAAAGCGATAGTGATAGATAAGTGAAAAATCCTGGTCTGGGTTTCTATCGAGAATAAGTACGCTGCCATCGGGCAAAGCCTCAATCGCAATGGCCTGCTGAACAGCCAGGGGGAAAGCCGCATCGAGGGTGATACTCCCTGCACGCGGCACCACCCGCTGCTGGGCCTGCGCTGGATGCCCATCGCGGGGCTGAAAGCGGCCTGGCTGTGCAGAGGCCGTTGAAGCAGCAGGCGCATCCGGCGCAAGCACGTTGAAAAAGCGATCAAGTGCCCAATAACGTTTATAGATACTATCGAGTATCCAGACGCCGCCGCCTGGCATGGGAGCAATATCAAATGGTACAAAGGGAATGTCACCAGGCCAGTAGAGCTGGCGTGGAGCCCCCCCTGCATGTAAGTCAAAGATCAATAGGCCGGCGGGGTCCAGCACACCGACCACCAGATAATGGTCTTCCGTCACCGCCAATCCACTGAGTTGTAATGGGATAGGCGCTGCTTGCGCCTGTACAGGTTGGAAACTGCCAGGGGCAGCGGCTGGCACGCACTCTAGGGTATCGTCCGCCGACCAGAAATGCGAAGTGCTTCCCGTCCCCACCGAATTGACAAGCAGTTCCTGTCCTGTTTCGCTAATCCAATACCAGTTGCCATAGCGATCACGGTCCGCGCCCCGCCGCAGGCTGAGCGGATACACCTTCTTCGTGGGCGTGGCGGGCAACAGTCGTGGCTGCAAGGTCAACTCCATGCGCCGCTCATCCCATGCCAGTGCGCTGGCACGGCTATTTGCCGGAGAGGCGTACCAGGCATCGTGTAAGAGCACTGGCACCTGGGGATCGGTGATATCAGTGCAGCTTGCCCAATCCTGCTTACCAAGTAACAGGTGATAGCGAGTTCCGTTCGCATCCATTTACATACATTCCTCTGGAATTACTGGTATCGGCACAAAGGTAGGTGTCGTACCTGCCCCTGCTGTCGGCTGACCACGTAACTGGTCGATGGGTATGGCATCGCCTACAACGACGGAAATGCCCAGCAGGCGCGGCAATTCCAGTCCGTTCATGGGAATCTGCGAAGCCTGCGGCTGACCATCCTCAGCTATGAACACATTGTTCACCAACCACACGCCGGCTACGCGGCTCACAACTGCCATCAGTTCGAGAGCAATCACCGGCTTGCCTAAAGGCCAGCCCCGCTGCGCCTGTGCAAAGCCCGGCGTGCTGAGCAAGATCGTCTGGCTATCGAGCTGTCCACCCGGCGTGCTGGGCAATGGCGAAAGGAACTGCCTGATCTCTCGCTTCACTGCCTCGTGTACCTGGGCTGGGCTGATAGCCCCCGCAACCACTTGTATCCCAACGGAGACCCAGATAGGCTTATAGCTGGGTCCTCGTACAAACACCTCCGTCGTTACCAGCCGTCGCTCATTCAGGTAGTCACAGATCGCGTTCAGAAACAGGCGGTCCGGTCGTGGCGCGTCAGGCTGATCCTGGTCATACGTGGGAATGACCATCAACGTTACTGCTCCTGGCGCATCCCCTGGTTCGTTCTGGGCCAGGGCAGGATTGTAGGCTGGCAGCACTTCGACCCGTCCGGTATCTACCCCTGGAGTGCGCTTTGTGATGGTCTCAAAATCTGCTACACTGACCAGGCGATCCCGGTGTTGCAGGTAGCGAGCAATTTGCTTTTCTCCCTCGTTGACTGTCTCTGCGTCAGTCCCACCCCAGGTACGTATAGGATTGTTGACCTTGAAACCAGCAGGGAGTACTGGACTGCTGTTGATGGAACCTGCCCCAACATTTCCCGCTGCTCCGACTCCGTAATCGTAGTTCGCTCGTAGGATGGCGTCGAAGGGGGGACGTGCGCCATGCGTGCCATCGCCAAAATGAATCTCGCCCGACTCTGCATCTACGGTGAAGACCTTCACCAATGGATTAGGGGCGGGTGGTGCGCCCGGCGGCAGTCGTACATCCGTAACGGGCACTTCCGGTCCAGCGTTGAGCAGATCGTCAACCTCCTGCCATTCTTCCGGTACATTTGTGGTACTCGAGGTGACGGTCAGCTGGACCGATTGAGGGACAACAGGTGTTTTGGAGAGCGTCACTACCTGGTCTGGTTCGCCAGTACCGCGCGGAAGCAATTCGTTAAAGATCGAGGCTCGCTGCATGACTGTCGTGGCATTGATACCGACCCAGAGCAGTTTCGCCTGCACTGCGGCGGACGAGGTGATACGCAGCCAGGTAATGACTCGCGCCTCGACGTTAGTATCCTGCAAAGCGGGCGGGAAGTCACCCGTACCAGCTTCGAGGGGAGAGAGGTTATTCCACAACGTGAGATCGGTGTCAGCTGGCAATGTTAGTTCCACTACTCCCGGCTCGACGAGTACATCCTTGGAGAACGTTGCATCGAGCGAGCGGTAAGCCGGTACACGCTCTCGTGGGTTCTCAGGCAAAGCACCCCCTTGTGGAATACTGGGTACCTGGTACTGCAAAAGCGAGATGGCTGGCGGATTGGCCCTCCCATCAGGTGTGAGGTGACGGCTGGCATCAGTCAGAAATGGCACAATACCCAGGCTGAGAGTTCTTCCACCAATAGTCCTGCGTACCTCGTCAAAGATCTGGTTCACCTCGTCGCTACTGCCATTTCTGGGCATGTCGGATGCACGCACCAGGAAGGCAATCCACAGGGAACCATCGACGGTATCCTGCCTCAGATCGATAGTTGTGTTAGCATTTGGCGAGAACAATACCGTTTCGTAGAGGAGCGGCGACGTAGCAGGCAATTGGCCCAGGTAGGCAGTAAACAACTGAGTATAGTAGGTCGTGAGTTGACCAGTGGGGTCGGGAAGCCTGCGTTTGTAGTAGACCTGTGCCTCTATCGGCAACACGTCTAGCCCGCGCTCCGTGCGAAATGGCACCTGACCGGCACGCACCTCTAAGCCGTCGTCCAGGGTAATGGTTTGCAAAGGGCCACGCTCGTTTGTAAGAGTCACCAGTCCCGTAGCAGACGCTGCGGGTTGTAGCGGAACGCCGAGCAGCGAGAGGAACTTGCGGCGGTTGACCTCCGGTATGCGGTTGGCGCGATAGAGCAGATTCTCCGTGAGGAAAGCAAAGAGTTCGATTAGCGTCACACCGGGATCGCTCTGGTTGAAGTTCGTCCACTCGGGATTATACACGGGGATGCGTGCCAGTGCCTCATTCACCAGGTCCTGGTAGTTGCGATTATCGAGGTTCGGGTTGGCTATGCTTAACGGCATAAAAGAACTCCTTGTCAACCGGCCAGCGTTACATTCAGACTGACCCGTTCGCGGGTCTGGGTAGCTATGAGTTTATAGGTGATCGTCGCGATAGCTGCCTGTGGGTCGGTTGGGTCCGACTCCACATCGACCGATTGCACGCTAATACGTGACTCCCACTGCGCCAGGGCTTTGACAATACGATCCTGGATCAGATGTCTTGTTGTGACGATATTTGGTTCGAATAGAAACGAATTTAGACCCCCGCCGAAATCCGCCAGCATGAGCCGCTCGCCCAGTTCGGTCATCAGAATGACTTGTATGGCTTCTCGTATATTCGCCTCACCTTCCGACCATGCCACCCGCCCATCAGGTCCCACCCGCGGGGGAAAGCTGATACCTCGCCCGAATAACCGACCACTATCTATCATGATCACTCCTTCGTTTTCGCTTTCAATTGTGGTACCGGGAAGCAGATTTCCAGGAACGGCAGCCAGAAGAACACGATATTCAGCAGGATTACGAAAATGAACAGGACAATCAGTGCGCAAATTGTGATAATGGGTATCGAGAATGAGCAGACAAGGCTAAGACTGAGTCCCTGTCCTCCATCTTGCTTGCAAACCTTTCCGTCCAGTACACCCTTCAAATCAGATACGCACTCCATCTGCTGGCGCAGCTTGTCAGAAATGACAAAGGCGACGTTTTTGTTGAATTTGCGCAGCCCTGCAACGCTGGTATCGAAGGGCAACGAGATACGAATCGGTCGCGCCGGAGCATCGGCGTCAAAGAAATGCGCCATTTTGAACACCTGCGTTGGAGCACTCACCACGGTTGGCTTGAGGGGGCCACAGTGAGGGCGCTCAAAGACGCAGCGGATCACGAACCAGCCCGGGGTGCCTATATCTGGACTGGTCTGGGCGATTGGCGGCGGCGGAAGTGTCTGCTCTGGTGCGTCCGCCGGCAGTCCTGCCTTAACCAGTGTCTCCAACGTGGATGGCATTTCGGGTGCATTGTCAGGCAGTTTCACCAGCGCATAGACCTGGGCGTCGGTTAAGGCAAAGCGGAAATCGGGCCATTCCGCACTGTCCTGTTGGTACTGGTCTACCACGGACTCAAGCTGATCTCGTTTGGGTTCGATCTTTGCCAGAGCATCGCGTAAGGAGAGTGAAGTAGTAGAGACAGCATTCTCCAGCGCGCTGAGTAAGGCTTGCTCGGCAGGGGTGAGGGTATTCGCTTGCTGCTGACCGGTGACCACTTGCCAGACAGTGGGCAGGTATTTTGCCAGGTATGCGGCAAAATCCAGCAAGATATACCAGGATGCTACCTGTATCTGGTTCTGAAGTGGCACAATCTGAGCCACTATCTGCGCCTTCTGTGCAGCATCTGATGTATTCTGCTCATCCTTTTGCAGGGTGTCCAGTTCTTTCTGCAATCTGTCCAGGCTTTCCCATGGCTGCACCACTTGCATGTTTAGTAGTGTCTCACGCAGACCGGTGAAGAGGAACGGAGGAGTGGACGTCGTGCTGCCAGACGAGGTAACCAGGGGGGCACCCAGGTACGCCTCCCGTTTGCCAATGGGAATCAATCCAGAAAGAAGGCGTCGCTTGTGGCCTTCCTCATTGAGGAAAGTGACAGGAAAGAGTGCTAACTGTTCTTCACCGGCTGCCAGGGTAGTACCATCCCGGCTTTGGAGCTGCTGCCAGGCATTCCCTTGCGGAGTAGTCACAAAGGCAAATTCATCATAGCTAGCGGGATTGCTGATATCCAGCACCGCGTCGGTAGTGTGTGGTCGCAAGCGGCGCACTACAAAGGTAACCCGTTCTTCATTCGCTATGTCGAGTATACGGTCCGGCATGCCCGGCACGCGGCAGACGAGGCAGGCACTCACGAGATAGAAACGCAGGTGAGCGGGGTGATACAGCTTGAGTGGACTCCCTGCGGTACCTTGCAGCGGCCTGGCAGTACTCTTTGTACCCAGTACACGAGATTGCCTTTGCGTGCGGACAACAGGCAGAGGTGGTTCCACAAGCGGTGCCGGGAGCGGCAGAGGCTCACGCCAGGTCTCCGGCTGCACACGCCGCTCCCCTAGCCGCGATGGGTCAGTATGCAGCAGTGCCAGGAACTCATCCATGAACGAATCGCTGGCGAAGCGCAAGATGGTCGGGGCAAACAGTGCCTGCTCCACAGAGGCATTGGTCGTATTCACTGCCTCAGCCCATAGGGGAGCTGCTGTTACCCATTGTACGAGTGGTTCAACAACTACTGCCATAACATCACCAGATATTTCCAGCACCGGGCGTATACGATGCGCTTACAATACTACTCGTAATCCCTGTATCGGCTTGCACAACTCCGCTAAATTTCGACATTCCCGCGTTGACAGATACCTGGCCCGCGGAGATTTCCATGGTGGTGGCCGAGATCGTCACTTTCCCTGACGACGTGATCGTGATGCCACTGCTGCCCATCTTGAGTGAGTTGCCGTTGCTATCACTCACCTCTATTGAGCCTGGCCCATCCTTGAGAATCACTTTTTGCCCACCAGGAGTCTCTAGCGTGAGGCTTTCCTGGCCGTCGCTATCATCAATGGTGATCTTGACACCATTGCGTGAGCGAAGCACCTTCTGATTGTTCTTGCCTGCGCCGTCCATTTTTTGCGGTGGTGCGTCTTTGCCATTCCACAAACCGCCGATCACATAGGGACGGCGCGGGTCTCCGCCTTCGAAGACAATCAGTACCTCGTCATTAACATCAGGGATGAACCATGTGCCACGATTATTCCCTCCCATCAATGTGGCTATGCGTGCCCACGCTTCGTAGCTGCCGTTCCCCGTGTCCGGTGACCAGGGTAAGGTAACTCTGACACGCCCTAACCCTTCAGGGTCATCCTTGATGTTGTTGACCAGTGCCGGGTAGACACCATACCAGCGACCACCCAGTCCGGTGGGTACTCGTGCATCTAGAATAGTTTCTAAAGGGGTCTGTTCCATCAGCTGGACCTCATCATTGCGCTCGTCCTAGACCTGGACGTTCAGCCGTAAACTCGCTGCGAATCCCGCACGCTTCATCAAAGAGATGCTTCACTTCCGTGAGATAGTATTTGCCACTGAATAGCGGACCGAGATTCAGCAACTCGACATAGCTACCGACCCGCAGCTTACTATTTATCGTCGCCAGACCATGCCCAACCACAAAGCGTCGTGCGCTCATTTTGAAGAAGGCTTCCGCTTCGGCCTGTGCCTCCTGGCTGGTAAGTGGTACCGTATGTGCCAGTGCCTCTTTGCGCTGTCCAAGCGCAGATGACAGGATACTCGCGCCGCTTATGTCGCCATTCAACTCGCCACCCAGGATGCTATCTGTCGTCTCATGCTGTAACCCCGCTTTGCTGGCGATATCCCAGCCGTTGACGGTAACGCTTGTATGCTGCTGCGCCAGGTCTGCCAGTACCGAAAACTCGCGCAATTCACGTCCATAGGCCATACGTAACGTACCACCATTGCGCTTGTTGTGAGATGAAGCACGCAGCGTGTTGCCCTCCATCCACAGTTCGGCGTCGATAGAACGTACCCGCTCACGCAAGAAGGCCAGGTTGCTCTGATTGACCTGCGCGAGTACTTTATATTTCGGGCCCGTGACATCCACTTGTGGGCTTAAGCCATGCTCACTGGCGATCTGGTTGAGCACGTCTGCATCGTTCACATCTATAAAGGTGCGGGTACGGCGCGTCATGCGCAGATCCTGAAAACGATCCTCCGCCAGCACGTTCAATTCTGGCGGGCCCCCTTCAGGAAAGGTGCCTTCCAGACCCATGATGCGTCCATCAAAGATCGTGTCTGAGCCATACTTGACCTTGAAGGATTTGCCAAAGTCCAGCACTTTCCGATCGAAGTAGAGAAAGTCCAACCTGTTATTGACGTTGCCCCAGTTGCCGAACAGTGCCTCGCAGCAATACAACCCGCTGATGTTTTCAACAATGAGCAGTTCGCGCAGCCCTTCTGAGAGCGTCGATATATCCTGTCCTGCAATCGAGATGGTGGGTCTGGCAATGATAAAAGCACTTGTATCTGGCATAAGGCATCAATCAGTGCGCTCGCACGCGTGCGCAACGCTTTATTTGACGACGTACAATGCGTTCGATATCCTGTGGCGTCAAGGCAGACGCCGTGGGCGGTGAGCTTGGCGGCGGTGTGCTCGCTGGTTGCTGAACGGGTGGTCCACTCACCACTTCAAATTCGTGAATGACGACTGTCATGCTTTCCTCCTTCTCTCTAACCCAGAGTTGCAGATGCATCTACGCCCAACGGCCCGGAGACACCCGATGATCCGGAAATGCTCGCCGAGCCTGACACACCAGCACTCAATGAGCCAGACACGCTGGGGTTCAAATTGAGCAGTTGGCCGGGCTGAAGTAAGCGGGGATTGTCAATGCCATTAGCGGCAGCAATCGCCTGCCAGTTGGTTCCCAGTCCAGCACCAGCGGCGAGGTTCTGTAATGTGGAGCCTGCCAGGGCTGGCGACAGTGGCAGCGTACCTGGCGTAGTAGCTCCTGGGCCGCCTGCATTGCTCGATCCAGTCGTGCTCTGCGCGGTAGGCGTGAGTACCTTCTGCCCGGATAGGTTCAATGACATGCTGGCGCGGAGCGGTTTCCCCTCAGAAGAAAAGAACTCCAGCGATTCCTCGAGTGACTCGACAACCCCATCAAACTGAAGTGTTCCCCACACAAAGCGCAGCCCTGGTGGAACAGGTGCTTTCTGATCTCCCTGCGGAGTGATGAAGTAGACCACTTCGCTTGTCAGTTTGCGCACGTCATCAACTCCCTGCTTCTCTTGTGGCAGCGGAGCGGAGACATCGAACCAGAGTTGCAGTGAGAGTTTGGTGGTACCTCCGCCAACAAACTGTTTCGGTTTGGTATTACTTTTGTCATCTGAGCCGGATGAGGAGGATTGGTTCGAGTAACTCAGTTTGAGCGTCTCGGGATTGAACTGCACCTCGACGATCTTTCCGCCCTTTTTCTCGTGTAGAAAGTCTGATTCCAGCTCGCGGAGTTGGGCTTTTTTCAGGGATACTGCATCAGCCATTGCTCCCTCCACCTGCTGCGCCGCCGCTGGGACGCTTGAGATTAAGCGACTCATAAACAAGTTGTAGCTCTTCAATGGCGATACCGCCGTCTTTTGCGTTGAGCGCGGGTGCTTTCAGCTTGACCGGCATGCAACGCTTGAGGACGAAGCGTGCCTGCTCCGTCTTACCATCCGACGCGAAGACCACCACTTCCGCTTTCCTGGCTCGTAAGCTGCTGGTGACCAGCGTGGCATTCATCCAATCCCACAGATCGAAGGTAGTGGTCATGCCGCGCTTCAGTGTCAACTGCCCGTAGCTCAACGGACCCGTGAGGCGAATCTGCTCTCCGTTGTTGCCACCCTCGCGGATTGTCTTAACCTCCATGGTCATTTCCAGACCATCGCACTCCGAGAAGGATGCGTTGCACACCTTTTGCGAGACACCTGGTACCTCAATCTCGACCGCGAAGTTAAAGGCGGTAAATGGAGGACGAACGTTTTCATTGGCCGGATTCGCCATAACTACTGCCCCTTTCTACAGCAAGGGCAAGCCCTGCCACTAGATGTGATCATTTCCACTTACCCTACCTCCGTGACTGTTCCAATGCCATCAGGTTGCAGAATGAGCCGGACGGTGAGAAATGTCAGGGGCAGCGATGGTGCTACCCGTAGTTCAACGATGAGCTGCCCTTCATCCAGGCTTTGCGGTGTGTTCACTTCTTCGTCAACGACCACCTCAAATGCATTAGCAGCAGTGTCACCCGCAAAAGCACCACGTGTAAATAACTGCTCAAGCGCATCCTCAAAAGCACGCTGCACCAGCCGACGGAAAGAATCGCTATTCGGCTCGAACACATAGTTGGTTCCAAGACGAAGTGCCAGTCGCCGTAACAGGATCAAGAGACGCCGTACATTGAGCGGTCGCAGGTCATCATCACTGCTCAAAGTATCGGCATTGAGAGCGAGGAAGCCGCGTGGCTCCTGGCGTATAAGATTGACCTGCGCCTCCAACAGGCGCAGCCAGCTACCTCGCCCTATAGGCGGCGTCAGCGCAACCACGCCAACCAGGGGTACATTTGCAGGGGCAACCCAGGCCCCGCGCGTGATGGCACGCAGTGCGATCATGCCACTCACGGCACCATCAGGTGGTAGGCGTTTTACGGTACTGGCCTGCATCTCCTCACGCGTGAAGAGCCAGGGATGATAAAGTGTTCCATAACTGAACACCGACGTTTCTCCGTTACTTAATGGCGAAACAGGAGCTGTTGGAGGACTCACTGGCACGTCTAGCAGAGAATCAAATGGTGCTTTCAGCATCCTGACATGGGCCACCGTCTCGTCTTCGCGGTAGTGCTCTGGTAGTGTCAGTACAGCACACATATCGCCACGAGCTGCACACAGACGCAAGAGCGCACGCTGGATCGCCAGCAGGGTATCTGGCTTATACCCATCTGCTGGACTGAGCTGCCAGCGCGAAGGCGGAGCGATATGGACAGGGAGAGGTGCAGACCAGTCGCTCATGAGACCATCCATCTCGGCTCGCACACGATAGTAGTAGTTGCCAGGGCTGCGCCCGTAAAGTGCTCGTTGATGTTCTTTTCCTTTGTAGATAGTGGACGCATCCCGGAAATCAGGCCATGTCGCCTCCTCAAGTGTGTAGTCTATTGTCGTTTTCTCCCCAGTGTTAATGGTAGACCAGATCAGTGTGAACGTACTCTGCCCGGTGAGCGGGTCGAGTGTACCCAAGTCTGGTGGTTGCAGCGTGTTCGGAATGCAGGTGAAGAAGACAGGCTTTGGCATTGACGGCGTCCCTGCCACGACAGGAAGAGATTGTGCTGGATTCCCGTCTCCCTGCGCTAAAATCCATCCCCGGTGAACAGCATCCGGTACCGCAATCAGGGTTGCCTCTTCGATATCGAGTACTGCATGAATGCCCTTGAGCGAGGCAGGAGCATTAACGAGCGGAGCATCTGCACTGGCGGATGCGCTGTACATATCTCGTGGCGGTTGTGGATCGGAAACCTGATAACGCAGGTAGTCGGCCCGCGGCATCAGTTCTGAAGTGTAAGCATCTTTCAGACCTGGGTCAAGAAAGAGATCGTCTTGAAAATTGTTGAGGCCATCCCGTAGCAGAGGATCCACTGTTGGTTGATCAAAAAGCTGCGCGGCACCAACAAACAGTTCAGGCAGAGGTGACATTGCAACAGGCATATAGTCTATGGACGGTACATGCAGACCGGCCAGGGGAAAGCGTGGCCAGTTCGCTGCTTGCCAGAGAGCAGTATATGCTGTGTTGGGAGGCGTGGCCTGCCAGAGGTTGACAGGCGTTGTACTGAATGGCATCGTCGTAATATCATAGAGCTGCTCATCTGTAGGCAAGGCATCCCAGAAACGCGGCTGTTGGGCATCAAATGCGAGGTCACTCAAGTGTTGAGCATAGCTATCCTCCTGCCGTGTCCACAACTCGAAGGTAAGCCGCTCAGCACTCCTGGGTACTACAGGCAAAGCAAGTGGTGTTCCCGGTACGACCATGCGACCCTGCCCGGTTACTTCTACCATTTCAACAGGAGGCGAGCCTTGATCATAGCTTACGTCTACAGTCTGCACCGTCATGAACACCAGCTCTGTGGCAAAATCGAGGCGCACAAATGTTCCTGGTTCTGGTGCTGCAGCCAGGGTAGTCCCTAATGTTGCTGTGACCATCTGGCCGTCTCTTGCAACAGAGTAGTGATATATTGAAACCGTTCTCTCTATGACACCTTCTGATTGATATGTGAAGAATGCCGCCTGCGTTGGGGGAACGATGGGACTGGTAGCCTGCACAGGTGCAAGCCAGGAGATGGTCCTTCCGGTCACTCGCACGACGCCCCGGTCTGCGCTATGAGCTACTTGCGGAGAACTATTATCGCTCTGGCTCAGAGTTTTCACCGTCTGCACAACGAACAACCACTCGTATGTTTCCTGTGCTCCCAGACTATCCTGGGCAAAGGTCAAGCGCAAGAGATCGCCAACAGCGACATCGTTTGGTGAGGTTAATGTGAGATATACTTCCGGTGGCTCGAACGACACGACCTGTTCCACGGTCACAGTCTGAGTCAGTAGGGCCGTGCTTACGCGCAGATTGTCTGACCAACTCCCCTGGGAGCGGGAACGCGCAAAGGCTGGGGCAATCTTCCCCTCCGCGTCTACCTGTGCAAGACCAGGAACGGGAAAGTAGTTATACTGCGCCTGCTGCTCGCACGCCACGCGCACGACCCAGCAACGACGCCCTCCATTGCGGAAGAAGGCTCGCACCGCTGGCCCTAGATAGGCATAGACCAGTTCGTTGTGCTGCTGATCCCATGCCAGCGGTACATCATCGCCGAAGATAGCGGTAAAGTGCGCCACATCCTCCACGACCACAGGCTTATGCAAAGGCCCAGACGCCGCAAACCCTACAAAGGCCGCCACGTCCATGCGTGGCAAGACCTCCATAAGGGGAGGCGGCTGAGCCTCAAAGCGCACCCCTGGTAAGCGGCGAGACGGACGCACAATCATGACTAACCCTCCGCCTTCATGTCCAATTTTTCGCAGGCAAGCACCATCTCTTCCATCGCAACATCCGCTCCCTTAGCACTCAGCGGACCACTGGTGTGCTTGGTAATACGTGCATTCGTCAGAGTCCAGGTCAAGACCGGATTGTGTTCTTCATCGAGCAACTGAATCGTGACTGTGCGTGCATCTTGTACGCCATAGCGCAATTCATTGAGCCAGTTATACAACGTCAGGGAACCGATGATACCACGCTTCAAAGTGATATCCGTCGTCTTATTGAGACCAGTGATCTTACGCACATGGTTCTCAGGATCATTGCCATTGCGGTACTCGGAAATCGTTATCTCCATCCCAATGCCGCTCACCTCTTGAAAGCCTCCATCTACCGCTTTGGGATCGCTCGTTCCCCCTAGATTGACCAGAAAATTGAATTGAACGTAGGGATTATTACGTACAGGCATGGTACGTACTCCTCTCTTATGGTTTACGATCTCCAGTCCATTGTCCAATACGGAAGATGACGAATTCAGCCGGACGCACAGGCGCGACACCTATCAGGCACACAAGGCGTCCGTTGTCGAGATCGTTCTGATTCATGGTGGAGAGATCACAGCGTACAAAGAAAGCTTGTTCCGGTCGCGTACCAAGAAGAGCACCGGACTGCCACTCCGACAGCAAGAAATCTTCGATCGTGCGACGCACATTGCCCCAGAGGGTTGGCCCGTTCGGTTCGAACACAACCCACTGCGTTCCCTTGTCAATGGAATGCTCCAGGTACGCGAAGTAGCGACGCAGGCTTACATACTTCCATTCAGGGTCCGAACTGACCGTTCGCGCCCCCCACAGGCGGAACCCACGATCCTCAAAGAAACGGAAACAATCGATGCCCTCGGGATTGAGTACTTCTTGCTGACCCTTGTTGAGTAACTGTTCAAAGCCAATAGCCAGATTGACGACTTCGTTCGCAGGTGCTTTGTACACCCCACGATTGGTATCATTGCGTGCATAGATACCCGCGACAAATCCGCTGGGCGGCAGGTAGATCTCCTTGCCGGTGATCGGATCGAATATTCGTATCCACGGATAGTAGAGGGCCGCGTAGGTCGAGTCGATCTTCGCACGGAAGGCCCGCACCTGTGAGATACTTTGCCCATTGCCGCTATCAAGCACGGCAATGCGGTAGCGCATCAGTGTCGCGTGTGCGATGAGCAGGTCAACGATTGTCTCCACACTGCCTCTGTACTCTTCATTCCCATTTTCATAACCGTAGGTCGAGCCTGGGGCAGCAACTATCGAGATATCGTCAAGGTCCTCAAATATCTTGAGGCCGGTTTTGTAATTTTGATCCTCATCCGCAGTCCCCTCATACTCGGCAGCGCTTGGAGGCAAGCCATCATTGCCCCCTCTTAAGAGCACATCGACTGAACGAGCCGTATCGGTCGAGAGCAAACGCTTCTTCCGATCATTGGAGGCAAAGTTGTTCAGTTGCTCATGTAAGTCGGACTTTGCGGTGAATAGCGCACCGAGGACATTCAGGGCACTCGCGATATTGCCACCGGGCTTACGTGCGATCACGATGGGCAGCGAACGTTCTAGTGCTTCATTGCCCAGATGCTGTGCGAAACGATCAAACAACGAATCGGGAGTGCCAGCCGTTGTATGGTTGGGGTCGAGCGGAATACCCGACCAGACTTGAGACGGGCCGCTCGTGCCGACAGAAGTGACCGTCACGGTGAGCGTAACGACACGCACCTGGTCACCGAAAAGGGGGCTGATGTCGTCGAGCGTCAAGTCTGGCCCTGACGCACCCTGAAAGTGCCAATTTTGCGTATCGTGATGATAGGACGCGACATAGAAACTGCCAGAGCCGGGGGGCGAGGCGATGGGACTGGCAAGATCACCGATCCAGACGAGATCATTGTCGAACAGGGCGCCCACCCGTGATTTGGGCACCTGCCCCGGTGATGCTGGCGAAGTGAGTGATGATGCAGGCTCAGTGCTCAGAATATTCTGTCCCGGAACCAGTGTAAAGGTCACCCGCATATTACCAACGCTGCCGGGAAAACGTGCACGAATTTGCAGAGCTTCCGCCCCCGTAGCATTGGAAATGGGCAGGCTGGCACGAGCATGTCCATCATCATATCTTTTGTCATCACCGGCAGCAGGATCGGCATCCGCGAATGCCACCGGTGGGTATTCACCGGCGCGAGGTTTGAAGACACGGGCGATATAGAGCCGTTTGCCGCCTTCTATGAAGAAGGCCCGTACAGCATGCCAGAGCTGGTTGTGCGAGGGTACTTCATCGGGCTCAAACTGTAGCTGCTGCCCATCGCCATAGATGCGTAGGAAATCGCCCAGGCTGGTAAGCAGATCGGCACCTGAACTGAGGGTGATCGGACCAAAGCGGGCCGGGCCGATAAAGCCGGTGGTAGTGGTGCTTACGCCCTCGATAGATTTGGAACGGAAAGAAGTTTCTTCGACATAAACGCCTGGAGCTAAGTATTCTGGCATGTCTATCTCCTTGTCTAAGATGGGGAACCAGCCGGAGTGATGAACAGAACCGACCGGGCTGCGTCAGCTGAATGCACGACGAGCTCCTGCCCGAAATGTAGTGTTGCGCCTGAAAACGGCTTGGTGTGCGCCATATCTTCCCACAGTTGTGCGGGTGGTTGCATCAATATCGTACACAGATCAGGAATGAGCGGAACCGGATGTGATGGTGCATAGGCAGCCTGAAACTGCACAGGCCACGTCTGCTTTGCCAGTGACACATTTGGATGCGTGAGCGATGGGGAGCCGAGTACAAAGTCCACCGGTTCTGGATAGGGAAAGATTAAGACAACACGCCCAAGCGCATCGGCAAACCCACGCACAGGGGGACGATTGGCGGCTTTGGCTTCCAGCACCGCTCCCACGGCATAGGTTTGCGCTAGAGGATCCCAGAGTTGCGCACGTATGACAGCCATTCCCCCCGGCACCGGTCGAGTGGGAGCAGAAAAGAGCGGCACCATCGCCGGGGCAGCATCCGGAGAGGGAGGTGTCCCTCCACACTGCCATGGGAAAATGCCCCGCTCGGGAAGGTCTACAGGGAAGCGGAATGGTTGAAAGCGTCGCTCAGTATCAACTACTTCGACAATAAAAGAGCGTTTCGGCGGTAATGTGCGCCAGAAATCGGCATCTCCTGCTCCATGCTCAAAATTGCGCAACCCTGGTACATTCCTTAATGTATAGATGCCCACGCTATTAACAACTGCCTGTACTCTCAGTGCCGGGTTGTTCTGTGGGTAAGCCGTGACGTACAGCCCCTCTCCCACAACCTCACCCGACACCTCATCTCTGAAACGCACTCCCAACGGCGTTACCAGGGAGAGCCGCTCAATGCCGCTTAGCGCATCCATCATGACACCGCCTCCTTGCCAAAATCAAAGACCCGCGTTTGTACAGGAGCACTGTCCGGAAGAGTGACAGTCGAGTCGATCAGAACCATACGAGCGACGTAGGCGACTGAAATCTGCAGGTTGGGCTTAAATGCATCCCATATGTTGACTATGTCCTGAAGAGTAAGCGGTTCGGAGACGAGCTCAACGGCCTCTGTAGGAGAAAAGGTTTCAGGATCGGTGCTGAAGCGATTCAAGAGGCTGGATGGCAGGATGGGCGTATCCTCCAATGCACGCATTCCCCAGCCGAGCAACTGCTGTTGCTTGGTGGCACTGAGTGCCCAAGGGATAAGGAGATAGTGAAGATCGAGAGGAAGCGATGGTCGAAAGCGCTGCCCATCAGGTCCGATGCGTGCGGGCCAATTGCGCCGCGTGGTATTGAAGGCTACCCGGTAGAGATAGAGAGAAAGCCCTTCTTCCATAGGAGGGGTATTCTGCAGATCACCCGGCTGGTTAAGCATGAATTGAGAACTTTCAAAATCGTGTGCTGGCCGGGCAGCTTTCAATACGCCAACAATGGCTGATCCTATCGCCGCTATTGCCTGGTACGTTGCCATTTCGCTCATCTCTCCAGTCGAGACTCATCATAAAAGGATCAAATACGCATAGTCACTTGCTTTCAGGCCATGGCAAAGACGATCACTGCTGTTCTTCTTTTGTGTCGGGTTCAGAAGCATCGGCTTTCAAGAGATGCTCCGTTACGAAGCTAGGCAGATTTAAACCACTTTGCACATAGGCTTCGCTACCGCTGGCTATGTGGCGAATTAAGCATCGCAGCAAGGAAGCACTCCTATCCACTGAAATGCGTAGAAGAAAACTGCCATCTTTGAGATGCACTGCTTCTCCCGTATTAACACTCACCACCCGCAATTTGGTAGCATCAGTCTGTACGTCATGCCAGCAGAAAATGATGATGGAAAACTCTTCAATGTCCATCGCATCTTTGCCTGTACAGGATGATGTAACGCATGAATGGAAGGACGGGATGTATCATTTGCCTGCTTTCCAGTACTGTCTAATCTGATCCTGTCAAAAGATTATCATGAGGGGCTGTATTTTCGCTGCATTTTCACTGCATTTTCGCTGCATCTGTGGAGAGAGATGCGCTTGTCAACACCTTCTGAAATTCACGGGTTGTTTCAGGCAATGGGGTTACACCCAATTCTGTGCGCAGTATGCGTTCGCAACGCTGATACTGTTGAAGTGCCTCGCTGCGGTGCCCTTGAGCAGCATAGACTTGAATGAGTTGTAGATGGGCCGTTTCGTCGCAGCGGTTCACCTTCAGTATCGCTGTAGCCCAATTCGCGGCATCTTCGTAGTGTTTAGTCATGAAATAGTAGTCAGTAAGTGTTCTACACATGATGAGGTAGATCTGATTCAAGTGCTCTCGTTGAAGAGACGACCAATCGGCATACATATCCTCTGGTAGGAAGGGACCTATATACAGGCGACAAGCTCTCTCATACAAAGCTGCTCGCTCCTGGCTTGTCTGATTTCCTGCCTGGTAACATTGCAGGAACTCGTCTACATCAGTGTGAATCGCAACTAATGGATTGAGATAGTAGACCCGATTTTTGCACACAATGTACCCGCAACCTGGATCACAGCTACAGCCATAGTTAAGTGAACGGCGCAGGGCACTGATTGCACTGTGCAACTTAGGTTGAGCTACTTCCGGCTCATCTTCCGGCCATAACAAGGCCATCAGAGTATCAATTGTTGCTTTGTGTCCTGTTTGGGCAATGAGATAGCGTAAGATTGCTTGTCCCTTGCGGCTCGAACAAAGATCAAGCGTTTTGCCTGCACGGTTGACCGCAAACCGCCCGAAGCAGGTAGCGTACAGAGCAGGGAGGGTGCTACCCTCTTCAGATAGTGACCGCAATGACGGTGATGACTGATGATTTCTGTTATCTTCCTGTGTGAGTTTCGTTGCTTGAGTTAGTCGGTTCTCACTCTTGAGATCCGAAAGTGGCGGCTGCATCAGGTATAACAACTGATTAGCCTCAGCACCTTTTTGCGGTCCATTTTGGACATGTGGTAGTTCTGCTGTCTTCCCGATCAGGGTCGATAGCAGGTTTTCAAGAACAACAAGCTGTGCTTGCTGCTCGGCATCCGCTTGAGTGAAACGTTTACAGGCTTGGAGGAGTTCTTCCAGAGCGTGAGCATAACTCATATGACTTCTTTTCACTGAATCCAGTGTGGCTGCAAGTTGGCTCTGATCTGGAGGAAGCTGTTCGCGAACAAGAGCCAAATAAGTGATGCCCTCAGCATACCGTCCTTGCCGAAAGCACTGTAGTCCATATGCGAGTAAGTGAGGAAATGAAGGTTCTCCGGATGCGAAAGTGAGAACCTCTCCTTGTGATGAGCATGATGAGTTCATTTATTCCTCCTGGGACTCTTGTATCCCCTACAAGGTAAGCATTCAGGTCTACATGAATAATCCTACGAAAATACTTGCACAATCTATCGTGACGTTATTTGCCCACTTCTCAATTGACGTTGATCAAATCACTTTTTCGTTGATGAGTTCAGAGTGTCAGATAGTTTTCGTGCAATGAAAGCAATCTAGCATAGGAAAATAGGCTGTACTAGGAGTAAGTGCCTCACAAGGGGTGAAAAATAGAGCCTAATACGAAAGGTGCTGCACCTACGCGGTTGCCAAAAGTATTGACCTATAAGGTGAGGGAGGGCTTTATTTCCCTCCCTATGTGAGTAAGGAGATTAGGACAATGGTCAGTTTGAGTGAATTCCTTCGTCGGTTGCGCCGTCGAGGAAAGTGCATCTATTGCTGGTCAACAAAACACCCCACTCGGGAATATCCAGCGCATTGGTCGTCGCCCTGTTTTGCTCACGAGAGAGCAAAACTCGCGCAGCGACAGCAACGAAGAGCCAGCTTTGCTAAGACGACCTCTATCGACTTTCAACTGTAACAGAGAGGATGGAGATCATGAGGAGTGACTCGTGAATGATAGACCTATCTGCTGCATAACCAAGCGCTACTGTGCTGGCATATAATAACCAGTGATTGAGGCTTCTGAGACGTTTGAAGCGTATCTGAAGGAAGGGATGAGATCAATGAAGGAGAGAACACATGCAGCAGATACAAACACAACAAGACAAGCCCATGCAGCAGGGAGAACTCCGCACGGTTGTCTGGCAAAATGGCAAAAGCACGAGAGAGAGTCCGCCTGAAACATTACAAGAAGTTTTGCATGACCCACACGCCCTGATCTGGCTCGATATTCTGGGCAAGTGCGGTCAAGAGCAAGCTCTCTTGCACAATGTCTTTGAACTGGCACCTATCACTCTTCAAACCATGGATGAGGAAAAGGAGCGTGCGAAATTTACCGAGCAAGAACACTACTTTTATCTGGTCGTCCATGGGTTGTTATTTGATACACAAACAGAGGAGGCGGACACGCCCAAGCTCGATATCGTCTTCGGGAAGAATTTTATTCTCACCGCGCACCACGCATCACTTCCCTGGCTTGACTCCCTGTTCGAACAGACCCAGGGAAAAAACGCTGATGAACATCTGATGAGCCGGGGGATGCCCTTCCTCTTATATGCTCTCCTGGATGCCCTCGTCGATAGCTATTTTCCCGTCCTTGATGACATTGATGACATTATTGATGAATTGGAAGATGTGACGGTGAACGCCACCTCAAACGACGTCCAGGTACGTATCTTCCGCATCAAACGCTCTTTAGCACAGATGCGGCGCGTGATCAGTCCACAGGTCGAAGTCACCAATGCGCTGGTGGCACGCACAGGGAAATTCATCCCCGCGAAAGCCCAGCCCTATTTCGCAGATGTGCATGACCACCTGCTACGCGCATTTGAAGTGCTGGATTCCTATCGTGACTTGATGAGCGGAATGCTGGATGTGTATCTGACCACGGTTTCCAACAGGCTCAATGAGGTCATGAAGCAACTCACCATTATCGCCACGATCTTCATGCCCATCACCTTCATCACCGGCGTGTTTGGTCAGAACTTTGGGCATTTGCCACAGGTGGAGCATGACAATGGCTCTCTCTTCTGGATCGTGCTGGCTTTCATGGGACTTATTACGGTACTGCAAATCTGGTATTTCAAGAAGCGTGGGTGGCTCTAAGTGGCTTGGGAAAGGACCTATCTAGAGGGCTTAAGCAATGGGAAGAGGACGGCCAGCTCTTCGGAGACGCCGTCAGCGATGACCACATTCTCACCAATGTCATGATCTCCTGGCTGACGAACACGGCTGCCTCATCGGCGCGTTTCTACTACGAAGATGCCCACACGTGCTTACTTACCCGCCGCCTGGGATGGCTGGCCGACAGTGGGCATTGACTGCTCGAGCTCGCGGCGCAACTGCACTGCAAGTACGGACTCGTCAACGTCGACGTCGTCCCACCGCACCACCGCACCCGCCGGCACGTCGTTGCGCAGTCGGAAGCCGTTGGCCAAGCCGATCGGCAGGGCTCGCTGCGCCACAGAGATCTCGGCCGGGGCGAGCCGACCGTACACCATGTAGCCGCCCTCACCGTCGAGCCTCTCGCCGGCCGTGAGCGCCCGCTTGGTCATCGACATGACATCAGCGCGGAAGCCGATCGGTACGCCGGTCGGCTCCCCGCGCACGACGGCTGACACGATGCTCACAGCAAGCTCCAGACCGATCAGGTGATACGGCCTGTACAAAGAGGCGTAGCGACCCGATGGATCGGTCTTGATACCATACTCGGCAAAGCACTGCACGGCGTAGTCAGTCTGTGCCTCGAAAGTCACGTACACGCCCCAACGCAGGTCTCGAGAGACGGGAGTCCCGTTGCGATTCAGACTCGAGGCGATCTCCACCGTCCCCTTGCGAGTCAACACGCCGCCCTCCCAGACCGGTCGATAGACGATCGGCAATTCGTCGACACCACATGGCGGAAAGAAAAGCCCCTCGTCCTGCGGGATCAGCCCAGTTCCATTGGCAACTGCAGCCATCTCGATCGCCGACTTGGTGCCATCAAGGAACGAGTTGAACATCTTCGGGTTGAAGTCGCCGCTGGCCAGCTGCTCGTCGGTGAAGCCGTAGTACGACCACACCGTCTCGGGTGTGGACGCGTGATACTCCGGCAGGTACTTGGTGCCCTTGCCGGCGGCGACCACGTCGAAACCGACCGTGCGGCACCAGTCGACGAGCTCGCAGATCAAGGCCGGCTGGTCGCCATAGGCCATGGCGTACACAACGCCCGCACGAAGGGCACGTGCGGCCAGAACCGGTCCAATCATGCAGTCCGCCTCAACATTGACCATGATCACGTGACAGCCAGCATCGATACTGCGAACTGCGTGGTAGGCACCGGCAATCGGGTTGCCAGTGACCTCCAAGATCACCTCGATGCCAGGTGAGCCGATCAGCTTGTCCGCACTGTCGGTGACATGGGTCCCACCAGTCTTGAGCGCTTCGTCAAAGCTCGCCGCGGCGTAACGCTCCTTGGGCCACCCAGTTCGTGCCAGTGCCGCACGTGCACGGTCCGGAGCGAGATCTGCGACGCCCACCACGTGGATCCCTGTCAGATTCAGTGCTTGGGTGAGGAACATCGAGGCGAACTTGCCAGCGCCGATGACGCCGACTTTGATCGGGCCGGACGCCTCGGTGCGTTGTGCGAGAAGAGTGTGCAGACTCATAAACTCTACATATCCTGAATCGCCCGTTGCTCGCTGTGGCCATTAAGCGGCTTAGCAAGAATTTTCTCTATGAGTTTGGGTTTCGTGTCCTTGGTGGGGTAGAACACATTCAACTCGTCTGCAAGTGTTTTCAGTTCAGCCACTTTCATCTTCTCAAGCTCTGCTCGCGTGAAGGATGATCTCATCGTTGCTACTGGCTCGGATACAGGTGGCTCTATGACCTGAATATCCGGAACGTGCTGGACTAGTTGTTTGCATTCCACATCTGGCAATCGCCTCAGCAGTAAAACGACGCTAGCAAGCATGTCTGCCAGTTCGTGCGTTTTCATCTTCTCAAGTTGATCTATCGTTAACCGTGTTCCCATTGCTTCCTCCTGAACTTACAGCGATAGACTCATCGCTGGTTCGCCTTGTGAACGAAGATAATATATACGAGTGATAAATTCTCCCGCCACGCTTTGAAACTGCTGCTGCAATTCAATTGAGTGGCCCTATGCAGGTACTTTGCATGTACCTCTTTCCAATTGGGGCCAAGTTCCTCTCGCCATGCCAAGGACAGTCGTTCGTTCTGCGGCATAATATGCTCGATTGTGTATTCTTCAATAGGCTTCCATTCTTTTGAGCCGTGATTTTCTAGCT
>WNFX01001501.1_pt1 | contig 37948 bp, 30 predicted proteins | sample 5400111 | NCBI WGS metagenome assembly WNFX01 (sample SAMN13153363, study PRJNA577476) | soil metagenome | isolation source: 40 cm soil or saprolite under grassland replicate 1 | place: USA:California | collected 2016-06-15
CTACCGGCCGCCGCGCGGCAGCAGGCTGGACAAGCGGCCTGCTGATACTGTTCGTGCTCCTGAATATGGCCGGACGGGAACTGAACGGCGCCTGGGTTCAGTATCTCTCGCCAGTCTATTATTACAACCTCAACCGGCCACTGCTTGCCGGTTTCCCTGACCAGCCGCTGGCGGCGCTGGTCCCGCTGGGTCTCGCCATGCTGTGCCTGGTGGGAAGTGTGATCCTGTTCGCCAGGCGCGATATTGGACGGTCGGCGATAGAGTCGCAGCGCGAGGCGGCAAGCGGCTCACAGCAGGCGCTGCGCAGCCTGAGCCGGGCCGAGCGAGAAGTCTCCACGCGTGCCGTCAGCTTGCACACACTCTTCGCAGAGGGGTGGGGTTCCTTCTGGTGGCTACTCGGCATTGTAGCCTTTTGTGCTGCTTTGCTGTTTGTGACTCCCGGCTTCCAGAAGGCATTCAATCAGGCAGTACAGCAGACCCCCTGGCTACAACAATACTTATTCGATACCCCTACCAGTACAAACGCCGCGTTGCTGGGTACCCTCGTCTTCGCGTTCGTGCCTGCAGTGGTTGTGATCCTTGCTCTGACCCTGGCCTTGAAGTGGCCCTCGGACCTGGAAAACGGGCGGCTGGAACTGATTTTCAGCACCCCGCAATCGCGGCCAAGGATCCTGCTGGAACGCTTCGGCGCGAACGTCCTCGTGGTTCTGCTGGCTCCAGTCCTGACCTGGCTCGCTCTCACCATCGGGGCACAAATCATCAACCTGAACGTCGACCAGGGCAGACTGCTCGCCGCTAGCTTCAGCATGCTCCCTCCAGCGTTGATTACCGTGGGCCTGGTCTATGCCCTGTCCGGACGCTTGCGCTATGGCGTCGTGCTGGGTATCTCGACCGCGTATCTCGTCCTGTCCTACCTGCAAGAATCGCTCGAAGGGAATATCCAATTTCCTGGTTGGTTCATGTCGCTCTCCATTTTCCACCTGTATGGCAACCCGATTTTCTTCGGCATGAATTGGACCAACTTCCTGGGCATGATTGGGGTGACGATTGCGCTATTGATTATCGGTCTTATCCAATTCAGATATGTCGATGTTGAAGTTGGATAGGGAAATCATGATCTTCATCTCATGAAGTGTTTTTTGCAGCCCAGATATTATATAATGGCAATACTCTGCAGCTTTCTCATCATATGAATAAAAAGGCTATTTATGAACATTCTTACACACTGGAATGAAGTTATTAGTAGCGCTACAGCCTACTTGAGCGATATTGATCCCATCATGGCTACCGCCATTGAGCGCGTTGGACCATGTACTTTAATCCCTAATCCGCAACTTTTCGAGACGCTTGTTGATGCAATCATCTCACAACAGATTTCGGTTAAGGCTGCTGATGCGATTATGACGCGGCTACGCTCAGTTCTGCATGCAGAAGCTAATGGCATGATCTCACCGGAGGCACTTTCGTCGCTCGAAGAAGATACACTTCGGGCGGTTGGACTTTCACCGCAGAAAATGCGTTACATACGTGATCTGACGGAGCGTGTTATCAACGGGGAACTCGACCTCGAGCGATTGAGCGAACTTGATGACGAGACGGTCATCACAGAGCTGGTAAAGGTAAAAGGGATTGGCCGATGGACAGCGGAGATGATGCTGATATTTTCATTGGGTCGACCCGATGTGCTGCCTGTAGATGACCTGGGGTTTGTGGAAGGCGTACGCGAGGCTTACTCTCTAGAAGTGAGACCAACTCCCAAAGAGATGCGTGAAAGAGGTGAAGTGTGGCGCCCTTACAGGACGTTTGCAACGTGGTATATGTGGGGAGTGCGACGGCTGACGCTGGGAATAAAGCGCGAGAAGACACGAATCGTTTCGTTGTAAATTCTGATGTGATACTATTCAGGCTATGGATGCACCTGATAACTACTATACGATTTTAGGCGTACCAATAGATGCAGACGACGATACAATAAAGCGAGCTTACAGGCAACTGGCACGGCGCTATCATCCTGACCTGGCGGGATCAGAGGGCGCGGTACAGATGAAGCGTATCAACCGTGCCTATGATGTATTGAGCGATCCTGAGAAACGCCTGAACTATGATACGATTATTGGCGGTGTGATTGACTTACGTAAAGGTGGGCTGGTACGCCCCCGTCCCATAGAGCGAAAATTTAACCTATCAGATGAGATCGAATTTTCGGGCCTCAGTATTTTTAGTACAAAAGGACCGTTTCGTACAGGGCCAGTATTGCGTACCAAAATCGGGGTCGTATCCGCATTAAGTAGTGTAGAGACTGAGAGCGGTGTCTGTATTGCTGCCGCTTCTCTCGATGGCAAGGGCTTACTCTGGCAGGCCGAAAGCTCCCACACACCCACCAGTTTTGCTTCAGATGCTGCACTCACAATTGAGTCGCTGCGAGAGCTTCGCTTCTCAGCAAACGGCAGTCTACTGGCAGGTTGGGGCCGATTAGGGCTACATGTATGGGATACCTCGAGTGGCTCGCTACTCTGGAGTCACTCACTTGCTCAACGGTCGATCACTGCGCATTATTCGTTGGATGTCGTGCTGAAGGATACATCAGACGAGGCGCGGGAAGTATGGATGGCCTTACCCTTATTAAGGGAAGATCCTCGCGCTCCACGGTCGCTTGGTGTGCGTGGGACAGATATTGTGCAACATGTGATAGGTACACCCGTTGATGCCCTGAACCCAGCACTCGTGTGCGCGGAAGATGAGATTGAGAAGCGCCAATTTTGGGCGATACGACTGCGAGCCCTAGCCCAGGATGCGCGAACGCTACTGACTCTTTCCTGCGCTCATGTGCCAGGCGAACAACATGAATTGGTCATCATGCGACGCTGGGATTTATTTGCGCCTGCTCGAAAACGGTTCGGCGGAAGAACTCAATCCCAAATCAGTACCTCGGTGCTGGCCGGATTATGCGCTGATTGCGCAGCACCCTACGCATTTACTCCAGATACCCAGCACCTCGCGTTTGTTTATGCAGGAAAGATGATACGCTTTCACAACACACTCACCGGAACGTTTAGTGAAGTGAACAGTGGGTCAATGGGAGCGAGTTCAAGATTAGCCATTTCACCTGATGCCCAGTGGGCAGCCGTAGCTCGCGAGGATAGCGAAGTGAACGAAGGAGTGATTGACCTCTGGTCGGTTAGTCAGGGCCAGATAGTGCAAAAATTGTACCATCCCTGGCAGATTAGCGCGTTACACTTTGCAGACAAACAACTGATTGTAGCACTGACCGATGGTACTATTCAGGTCTGGAAGTAATAGCTTGTTGCTATTTTAGCTCACATTCGTTCGTGTAAATAGCAGGATTGATTGTAAATTTCCGAAAAGAATATTGTCCTATATTCATTTGCATTCCACCTTCCCAGGGAAGCGAGGTATTTAGCGCATGCGAATTTCAGTGATTGTCCCGGTATATAACGAAGAAGAGACGGTAGCCCAGGTTCTTGAGTCACTTTCGGAGGTGCATCTTGATCTTGAGGTTGTGGTTGTGGATGATGCATCAACAGATCGAACCTGGGAGATTTTGCAGGAACTACGCAAGAAAGAGCCATTCAACGCATACCGTTATATACGCCATGATTTTAACCAGGGAAAGGGCGCGGGACTTCGCACCGGTTTTGGCCTGGTTAGCGGCGATATGGTTACTGTGCAAGATGCCGATATGGAGTACGATCCGCAGGACCTTCCGGCGTTGGTACGCAAATGGAAAGAAGCTGGAGATGCTAAAGTCGCCATTTATGGATGCCGCGACCTTTCTCCTCAGAAATTTACGACACGCTGGGGCAACCGTTTCCTTACAACAGTGACGAATATTTTATATGGTTGCCATATCCATGACATGGAGACATGTTATAAAATGATACCCGGTCCACTGGCGCGAGCATTGCCAATGGAAGGGCGACGTTTCGAGATCGAGCCAGAGATAACAGCATGTGTTATGCAAGCGGGGTTTAAAATTCTCGAAGTACCCATTAGCTACTCACCACGCAAAGCGAAAAAACTCTCACCCTGGAAGGATGGATGGCCTGCACTGGCAATGCTGCTGCGACGGCGTTTCGTGAAACGTTTCCATTTTGTAGCTCCCACACCTTCAAGTGTAGTGGAAAAGCAAACTACAATTGTACAGCCATAGAACCTGGCTTAAAATTTCCTGGCGGGGACAAGCCCCGCCACTACATTTCTCGCAGAGGAGATTCATATTAAATGTAGTGGCGGGGCTTGTCCCCGCCAGGTTCTTGCATCGAGATTAACAGCCCACTTTTAAAAGATGGTACAATCAGAGCACTATTTCTTTAGGAGGACAAAATGACTGAGCGTCCGAAGATTCTTGTTACGCAGAAAGTGCCTGAGCCTGCTTATCCGCTGCTTAAGGCGATTGGGGATGTCGAGGCCAATATGGAAGAGGGAGTTATCTGGCCCTACGACGAACTCCTGCAGCGTGGCCCCGGGCATGACTATATTTATAGCCTTCTCACCGATAACATTGACGCGCGTTTCTTAGAAGCCTGCACTGCTGGCACGCCTCGTTTAAAGATGATTGCGAATATGGCCGTGGGCTACAACAATATTGACGTCGATGTAGCAACGCGCCTGGGCATAGCAGTAAGCAATACACCAGGAGTTCTCTCTGATACGACTGCTGACCTGGCATTTGCCCTCTTAATGGCTACTGCTCGCCGTATTCCTGAAGCTGAGCGATATTTGCGGGCAGGCAAGTTTAAAGGATGGGGACCATTGCTTTTCTGTGGCGCTGAGGTGCACTATTCCACACTTGGATTGATCGGCGCAGGGCGCATAGGCAAGATTATGTCAAAGCGAGCCAGCGGTTTCGAAATGCAGGTGATTTATTATGATGTGTACCGTATGTCACTTGAAGAGGAAGCTGCTTACCATATAACGTATATGCCAATGGACGATGTACTCAGGCAGGCTGATTTTATCAGTGTTCATACTCCTTATATGCCTTCCACACATCACCTGATTAGCGCGCGTGAATTGAGCCTGATGAAGCCGAGCACTATCCTGATTAATACAGCGCGCGGGCCAATTGTGGATGAGAGGGCACTTGTCAAAGCGTTACAGTCCGGCACTATCGCAGGCGCAGGGTTGGATGTTTTTGAGAATGAACCAGCCGTCGAGCCGGAGCTGATGACGATGGAAAATGTGGTGGTCTTGCCTCATATCGCCAGTGCCTCGCTGAAAACGCGTACACTTATGGCAACAATGGCAAGTGACAATATTGTTGCTCACTTTCACGGAGAGCGTCCACCAAATATTGTGAATCCAGAGGTTTACGGGTAACGTAAGATCATAAACATAGTGAGTTTGTCTCTTTGACACATGCTTCTTAAGCACGGATCACTACTTTTCCACTCGTCATTGTCTCGCTACCTGCAGGCGGCGAGATAAGAGAGCAATTGATTTTCACACCGCCGTAGAGGTTGACATTTCTTATTGCCTTCTTTATAGTTCAATCAGATGGTGATAGTATTAAGAGCATCGTATTGAATGCGTGTTTTTAGACGAAGAAGATTTATCTGTAGCAGTTGCGAGCCTGTTATCTTTGAAAGGTATCGCTATTGTAACCCAGAAACGTAGTGGAGTTGTAGACTTTTTTCGCTTAATTAAGAGGTCAGAACAGATAGAATGATAGATAAGACGGGAGAGCTAATGAATTGCCCTCGATGCAATACTGAATTGCCGGATTCAGCCATATTCTGTGTTAAATGTGGATCGACTATCCACCCGGCTTCGTTTTCTTACTTACCAGCGGGAGTGCCTGCGTGGCCGACAAATGTGCCACAGAATCTCCCATATAGCGCTGGATCGGAATTGCGACCAGCTCAAATCGTACAGCAGGAAGCAAGTGCAACTGTTGCTGACAGGGAAGTCGCACCTAAAAAATCAAGACTCGGCATTCCAGCCATCATCGGTTTGTTTGTTTTGAGTATTCTCATTGGAGGTGGCCTGACATTAGGCATATTATATGCCAACGGCCAGCAGTTGTCCTTTGGGCCTCAGCCCGCTCAAGCGCCTGTGCAATTGCCGACGCCAGGACCATCATCAACGTCCTCTCCTTTAACACCTACGGCACAGGGAAATCAACTTCCCACGCCGACGGCGTTTCAAACCTTGACCAGCAGTGATCTTGGAATTTCATTGAAATATCCATCGGACTGGCAAAAAACAGGCCCTACCCAGACTCAGAACAGTAACGTTGAGTTTAGTGTGAGACCTCAGCAACAGCTTGGCATGGAAGTTCGCATCCAGCGCTTCTCGGTAAGCAACTCTGCCAGTATTGCAAGCCCCACGTCTGCCAATCAGGCCAGCATGACCGCATTCGGTCAATTCCAGGGTGTGACCAACTTGCAACCCACAACCAGCTCACAGCCCACCATTGGTGGAGTGCAATGGGATGAGCAGGATGCAAAATTCACAGGCCCAAACAATGTCCAATACGACTTTGCAACACTGGCGGTAAAGCATAACAATAGATACTTCGTGATGTTCCTGTATAGCCCTGATATGTTCTATAAGGAGGCTGCTCAGAAGTATTTTCAGCCGATGTTTAATTCGTTCAAGTTCCTGTCGTAGGGGAAGCAAGATGAGAATTGCAGCCTAAGGAATCGGGTAGCAAGAAGCGTCCCTCTTTCAACGAAGTAAGAGGGACGCTTCTTGCTACCCGAGTTGGGCAGTATCTATTTCAAGGAAGCCTAGTACTCAGGCATGGGGGGAGGACCAGCCTTTTCCTTCTCAGGCAGATCGGTGATCAGGGCCTCGGTGGTCAGGATCATAGCAGCGATGCTGGTGGCATTCTGTAAAGCCGAGCGCGTTACCTTAGCAGGGTCAATGATCCCAGATTCGACCATGTCCTCATAGCGGTCAGTGAGCACGTTGAAGCCGTACTTATCGCTCTGGTGCTCTTTCTGAGCACGGCGCACACCCTCGACCACCACCGAACCATCCTTACCACCATTGATGGCAAGCTGGCGCAGCGGCTCTTCGAGCGCACGACGTAGGATACTGACACCAGTTGCGGCGTCGCCCGTGAGCTTCGAGGAATCCAGGGCCTCAATAGCATTCAACAGGGCTACACCACCGCCAGGAACCATGCCCTCTTCAACGCCTGCGCGGGTAGCGGAGACTGCATCCTCCACGCGGGTCTTGCGATACTTCAGCTCAACCTCGGAGCCAGCGCCAACCTTGATAAGGGCCACACCGCCGGAGAGCTTCGCCTGACGCTCTTGCAACTTCTCACGGTCGTAGTCGCTAGTCGTCTCTTCAATCTGCGTCTTGATCTGGCGAATACGTGCCTGGATTTCTGAGGACGAGCCTTTGCCTTCGACGACGGTCGTGTCATCTTTGTGAGATACGACGCGGCGAGCCTGCCCAAGATCGGCCAGTGTCGCGCTATCGAGGCGGCGTCCCATCTCCTCGCTGATCACCTGGCCACCGGTTAGAACGGCGATGTCGCGCAGCATCTCTTTGCGACGGTCGCCAAAACCGGGAGCCTTGACCGCCAGGACGTTGAGGATACCACGCAGTTTGTTAACGACTAATGTCGCCAGAGCCTCGCCATCGACATCCTCAGCGATAAGCACAATCTCACGGCGGCCCTGCTGGGTCAGCTTCTCAAGTAAGGGCAGGATGTCCTGTACTGCGCTGATCTTCTTATCGGTGATGAGAATATAGGGGTCGTCGATGGAAGCTTCCATCTTCTCGGCATTGGTGACAAAGTAGGCGGAGATGTAGCCCTTGTCGATCTGCATCCCCTCGACGTACTCGGTCTCAAAATTGATACCCCGAGACTCTTCAACGGTGATGACGCCGTCTTTGCCAACGCGATCCATCACTTCGGCAATGAGCTGACCAATAGTGTCATCAGCAGCGGAGATAGCGGCGATCTGCGCGATCTCTTTCTTCTCCTCAACAGGAATAGCTATGGAGCGAATATATTCGACAACGGCCTCGGTCCCTTTATCGATACCCTGTTTGAGCTGCATAGGGTTAGCACCGGCGGCAAGATTCTTGAGACCTTCGTTGACAATCGCCTGCGCTAGCACGGTCGCGGTAGTGGTACCATCACCTGCAACATCGTTAGTACGTGTTGCTGCTTCTTTGAGCAGTTGCGCACCCATGTTTTCAAAGGGGCTCTCAAGCGAAATCTCTTTGGCAACAGTTACACCATCATGGGTGACGGTGGGAGCGCCAAACTTCTTGTCGAGCGCAACGTTGCGCCCTTTTGGTCCGAGGGTCGATTTGACGGCCTCTGCCAAAATATCGATACCTTTCTTCAGTGAACGACGAGCTTCTTCATCGAACACAAGTTGTTTTGCCATCTGTTTAAACCTTCCTTCGATTAGCCAATAATGGCAAGAATGTCATTCTCTTTGAGAACGAGATACTCTTCGCCATCTAGTTTGAACTCGGTGCCGCCATACTTGGCGAACAGGATGCGATCACCTTCGCGTACATCAATCGGTGCGCGGTCGCCATTATCCAACAAACGACCACTACCGACAGCGACCACAGTGCCTTCCTGGGGTTTCTCTTTAGCAGTGTCAGGAATCACGATACCGCTCTTGGTGACTTCTTCTTTAGCGGCAGGTTTTACGACCACACGGTCGCCAACGGGACGAATTTTTTTCTCCAAGACGAATTCTCCTTTTCAATGATTTGTGCTAAATCCATCCCTCCACCGGTGCTGACTCCCTGATTTTTGCTCCACAAAAATCAAGAGGGATGAAACGAGGATATGTGTCAACGGGTATCTTGCAATTTCAGTCGAGATAATGAATCACACCTGAAATATTGACCGAACGATACTGTGAGTAATCACAGTTGCAGGGACCACCTGCTGCACAACCGGTGCAGCAAAACGTTTTACCCTGTACGATTGTCGGTGACCAGAGAATTTCAATATCGCAGTTTGCGCAATGCACAACCTGGCGCTGGGCATTCTGTTTGCCCTCAAACGGCTCCTGATTATGTTTTCCATTTGGTTGAGCGCCTTCTGCGTACATATCCCTTGCCTATGTGTGATTCAGTATCGACATTACCCGTTTAACTTCCGTAATTGAGTATCTCACAGCATATGTTAGAAACGCATAGGAGATGTGTTAGAGAAGTGTTAGAATTTTTGGTGGTATAATGTCTCGTGTCAAGCAGATAAGGAGAATGGAGGTACGCGCATGGCATATGTTGCGAGTGTTGGTGACATAGCACATACTATCGATGTAGGAGAGAATAGCCCTCAGAGAAAGATCAGTATCGATGGAAAGAGATATGACATCGATTGGCGGCAAATTGCGCCGCTTGCTGCAGATGTCCAGGGTCAAAGTAGCATAGGAGGCCGATACAGCTTGCTGATAGCAGGCAAATCACATGAGGTTTTCGCGCATCGCGTCAATAGACCTGATGAGGCAGGGTATCGATATGAGATTCTGATTGCAGGGCAACGTTTCGAGATTGCAGTAGAGGATGAGCGCGAGAAGGCATTGACGGGCTCGTTACAAGCGGCACATGAAACTGGAGAGGCGATGGTACGCGCCCCGATGCCCGGGCTGGTGCTAGGCCTTCCAATGGAGCCTGGCGCGGAAGTCGAACGAGGTCAAACGGTTGTGATACTCGAGGCGATGAAAATGGAGAATGACCTTGCCTCACCAATTACTGGTAAGGTGAAGGAGATCAGGGTGAGCAAAGGCCAAACGGTGAATCAGGGAGACGTGCTGGTAGTAGTGAGCGCAAAATAATATTCAATTCATGCAGAAACGCTGCTATGCACTCATCTGAATCAAATAAAGTATAAGCACATCCCTTCCATATATTATAATGATGTATTGGCAAATTGAGGGAAGAAATGCATGGAGCTGCACAAGAGTAAAAGCGCTGAAGAGTGGCACAAGAGTACCGCCCGCAAAGCGAAGGAAAAGACGGCGGAACGAAAGCAAAAATTTGTTACAAGTTCGGATATCGAGATATCGGACCTGTCTACCGAAGAAGATCTGAAAGATTTCGATACTCATGCTAAACTGGGCTACCCTGGCGAGTTTCCTTTCACCCGTGGCATTCATCCTGGCATGTATCGCTCGCGCCTATGGACAATGCGCCAGTACGCGGGTTTTGCTACTGCCGAAGAATCCAACAAGCGCTACCATTTCTTGCTTTCACAGGGGACAACTGGTCTCTCTGTTGCTTTCGATCTTCCTACGCAGATGGGGTATGATGCGGATAGTCCTCTGTCAGAGGGAGAGGTTGGCAATGTGGGTGTCTCTATCTCCAGCCTTGAAGATATGGAGATACTGCTCAATGATTTGCCTCTGGAACGCATCAGTACTTCGATGACGATAAATGCCACCGCCAGTATCTTGCTTGCCCTGTATATAGCGGTGGCGAAAAAACAGGGTGCTGACATACGAAAGCTTTCCGGTACTGTACAGAATGATGTGTTAAAAGAGTATATTGCACGAGGGACATATATCTACCCACCGCAGCATTCGATGCGCATTGTTACTGATATATTCAGCTACTGTGCCGAGAACTTGCCGCGTTGGAATACGATTAGCATAAGCGGTTACCATATACGCGAGGCAGGTGCAACCGCTGTTCAAGAGGTAGCATTCACACTCTCCAATGCAATCAGTTATGTGCAGGCAGCGATTGACGCCGGGTTGAATGTAGATACCTTTGCAGGGCAACTTTCGTTTTTCTTCAACAGCCACAACAATCTGTTTGAAGAGGTTGCCAAGTTCCGTGCTGCCCGTCGTATGTGGGCACAAATCATGCGGGAGCGCTTCCATACGCAAGACCCACGTTCAATGATGTTGCGCTTCCACACCCAGACAGCAGGGTCGACATTAACCGCACAGCAGCCCGATAATAACATTGTACGCACAGCATACCAGGCGTTGGCAGCAGTACTGGGAGGCACACAATCGTTACATACTAACTCAAAAGATGAGGCGCTATCGCTTCCAACTGAAGAAGCCGTGCGCATTGCACTACGCACACAACAAATTCTGGGCTACGAGAGCGGCGTGGCGGACGTTGTTGATCCCCTGGCTGGCTCATATTACGTTGAGTACTTAACTAATACCGTCGAGGAGCAAGCCTGGGACTATATACGGCGGATTGATGCCTTGGGAGGCAGTGTACACGCCATTGAGCATGGTTTCATGCAAGCGGAGATCGAGCAGGCAGCGTACGCATATCAACGCGATCTAGAAGAAGAGCGAACGATTGTGGTCGGTGTCAATCGTTTTACAATGAAACACGAGGAGAGATCAATATTGTTGCGCCTTGACCCTGAAGTTGGAAAGCGTCAGGGGGCAAAGTTAGCGTCGTTACGCCAGCGGCGAGATAACGAACAAGTGCGGCAGGTTTTAACAGCGCTGGAACGGGGGGCTGCGAGCACTGAAAACCTCATGCCCCTGATTATTGCCGCGGTCGAAGCTTATGCGACCCTTGGAGAGATTAGTGATGCTATGCGCCATGTATTTGGCGAACAGCATGAGTTCCGTAGTATAGAGTGAATCAGTCGTGAAAATGAATGATTGGAATCAGGATGCAGAACCGAGGCAGAAAACGCATCCTGCTCGAGATGCTGAACGTAGTCCACATACACTTGACCAGGAAAAGTCAGGAATGTCAGGAAAAGCAGAGGCCCCTATTGGGGTCTTTGATTCGGGAGTGGGAGGGTTAACGATTCTCTCGGCTCTACGTCAAGAATTGCCATATGAGAACTATATCTATTTCGGTGATACCGCGCATTGTCCTTATGGGGCACGCAGCGACGCCGAAATCACTGAGCTATCGGTACAAGTAAGTCGTTTCCTGATCAAACAGGGAGTAAAACTGATCGTTGTGGCCTGTAACACAGCCTCACAAGCAGCCCTCAATAGCTTACGCGCCACTTTCACATCCATACACTTTATAGGTGTGGTACCAGCGGTGAAACCAGCCGCCCGCGCTACGAAAAAAGGCCGAATTGGTATTGCAGCAACCAATCAGGCCGCCAAAGCTATTTACCTGCAGCAACTTATTGATGAATTTGCAGGCGGTATTCAGGCATACGCCGTTGGTTGTCCCGAACTTGTGACCCTTGTTGAGCAGGGTGAACTAGATGGTCCCGTGGTAGAGGAAACAGTAAAGCAGGCATTGCAGCCGCTATTGAGGGAAGATGTCGATGTGCTCGTTTTGGGCTGCACACATTTTCCTGCGCTCCGGCCTGTTATCGAACATATTACTGCACACCAGACACACATTATCGATAGTGGATCGGCAGTTGCTCGCCGTACGCATTACGTGCTTGACACTGAGGGATTGATTCAACCAAACAATTCCAATCTTGCCGTCGCTGGGAAACTCCAAGTGTGGTGCAGCGGCGATGCCGGCGCTTTTAGTACTGTTGCCAGTAAGCTACTGGGTTATCCTATTGCCGCTCATCAAGCTAGATTTTGAACAAGGAGATCCATGATGGTGATAACATTGAGTAGGCTGTTAAATATGATTACTACTGCCCCCCACCAATTACTCCAGCACGTTCTGGGAGTTGTGCTGAGTCGACGGCACGACGCCGTGCGCGAATGGCCGGGGCCTGGGCACGGCGGGTGGTGGCAATGGTAGCACGACTAATAACCCAGATGAAGCCACCGAGCATGAGGAAGTTTACTACAGCTAGAACGATCAGAAAGACCAGGCTCGACAATCCGAAGCTGGTCACGATGAGATAGATCAGGGCTGTAAGCAGGATATTTCCGAGGGTGACAGGAATCAGGATCAACCAGGCAAACTGCATTAACTGGTCGGCACGCAGGCGCGGTAAAGTAGTACGTACCCAGATGAAGACGAAACACAGCAAGTAGACCTTGATAATGAAGTAGCCAATGCCCAAGATATTGCCGAGGAATTGCCAGCCAAAAGCCATACCAGGAGCGGCTAAAAACGCGACCCCAGGACCGGCCCATCCACCAAGGAATAGTGCAGTGGCAATTGCCGAGACAATGATCATATTGCCATATTCCCCCAGGTAAAATACCACCCAGCGCATCCCACTGTACTCGGTGAGGTAGCCAGCAACGAGTTCGGATTCTGCCTCTGGCAGATCGAAAGGAGAACGGTTGGTCTCTGCAAGCCCACAGATGTAGTAAAGGATGATCATTAAAGGCTGTACCAGGAAGAACCAGGCCCAGGGTGTAAACCCCTCGAAGATGAAATCCCAGAAAGGAATACCTCTGCCGGGCCATAAGCTGCTACTTTGAAAGTCAATGATCTCTTTGATAGAGATGGTGCCAATGCCAGAATTAGCCAGAATGCTTGTGAGCATCACGACACCTATCAGGGATAGGACGAGTGGTAACTCGTATGAGATCATCTGCGCAGCAGAGCGCAGGCCACCTATGAGCGAGTATTTGTTGTTAGAACTCCAGCCGGCCATGACAACACCAACAACATCGATGGAACTCATTGCTACATAATAGATAATGCCAGTGGCGAGGGCAGTGCCTGGTAGCCCTATGTAGGGCGAGAAAGGTATCACAGCGAAAGCTGCAATGACGGGAGCCAGGAAGACCGAGGGAGCTAGCAAGAAAAGTGATTTATCTATTAAAGCCGCTTGTATATCTTCTTTCATGAGCAGTTTGAGACCATCGGCAAGTGTTTGCAACAGGCCCCAGGGACCAGTATGAAGCGGCCCAAAGCGATCTTGCATCCAGCCCATCATCTTGCGTTCTGCCAGGATCAAGATCAATGCACTTGTCATGACAAAGCCAATAAAGGAAATCAATGCGATGACGAACTGTAAAAAGGTCAACGAAAAAATACCGTTGAAGAGTTGGCCCCACAGGTCATCAGCTATTACAGTTACAATATGCATAAGATAACTCCAATTTTAGCGATCAACTTCGCCCAGTACGAGATCGAAACTGCCTATAATAGCGACGACATCACTCAACTTGTGTCCACGCAGTATTTCAGGTAGGATTTGCAGGTTCACAAAGGATGGGCCACGGATTTTGGCACGCCAGGGGTACTCGCCCCCGTCGCTGATAAAGTAGATACCTAACTCTCCTTTGCTACTCTCGATAGCAAAGTAGGTTTCACCGCGAGGGGGACGCAGCGCAATAGGTGTACGAGTGCTGATCGTACCGCCAGGCATCTTATCGATAGCTACACGGCAGAGGCGAATGCTCTCCCATATTTCCTGCATGCGCACTCTATAACGTGCAAAGCAGTCGCCCTCCTGGCGCACCTGCACATTCACAGGCACTTCGCGGTAGGCCATATGTGGACGATTGACGCGCAGATCCCAGTTGATGCCACTGGCACGGGCCATTGGGCCAGTGAGTCCATAGGCAATGGCCTGCTGTTGGTCGATGTAGCCGACACCCTGAGTACGAGCATCAAAGATTTCATTACCGGTGAGGAGTGTCTCCAGTTCAGCCATATTCTTTTCTTCTTGATCGAGAAAGGCTTCGCATTCTTTCAGCCAGCCCTTGGGGAAATCATGCAACACACCGCCGACGCGCAGGTAGTTTACGTTAAAGCGACTACCCCCCAGAGCTTCAAACAGCGAGAGGATACCCTCCCGGTCACGGAAGCACCACAAGACTGGAGTAAATGCGCCAAGATCAAGTCCGTATGTACCAATCGCTACAAGGTGGCTGGCAATACGTTGCATCTCACCAACCAGTAACCGGATATACTGTGCTCGTCGCGGCGGCTCCATATCCATCAACTGCTCAACCGCGCCCACATAGGCAATTTCGTTGAGCATGGGGGAGAGATAGTCTGCATTATCCATATAGCGGATGCCACCCATGACCGGGCGATTCTCCAAAATCTTCTCGATGCCTCGATGGAGGTAACCAATAACTGGCGTGCAATCCACCACGGTTTCTCCTTCGAGTGTCATGACCAGGCGCAAGACACCATGGGTGCTAGGATGCTGGGGACCCATATTGAGCAGCATTTCTTGAGTTTTGAGTCCTTCTGAACCCTCTAAACTCCCAGGCATTGCACCGCTATTTTGATTTGTAACCATGGATTTCCTCTTTAGTCTATTTCAATTCTCGCCCGGACTGAATGCAGACCCGGTGTTTAAATATGTGCAGTTTACAAGCGTGATCGTTGCCGCACCTGCAGCAATTTGCGCACACGCACACCTAAGCTAAACGACCAGAGCAAGGCAATCAGCACCGCCATGCCACCAAACAGGTAGCGATTTGGATCGTTGGTAAGAAAGATCAGAGTGAACGCCATCAGCCAGCAACCTAAGGCAACCATAGCCGGAAAAATGAGGCCTTGGGGGCCAGAGACTGCAGGAGAGAGAAAGCGACGATCGGTGATTGTTGTACTCGTACTGGCCACGCTGCCGTTCCTCGCTGGAGCCGCCGGCATACCGCGAGAACTGGAGGCGCTTTGCGGGACATTTGCGCTACGCGACTGTGCGGTACTGGCTCTGGCTGGCACTTTCCTGCGTTTTTGAGCTTTTGGCATTGTACAGACTCACTTTTCGGATACTGACTTGTCGGACTGAGAATCTCCCGGTTCAGGCGCACTATGCTGGTTTGTTTCATCGAGATGTCCTTCAAATGCGTGACCAAAGGTTGGTGTGCCTGGATGCAGGCGCTCTTGCTTGCCCTGCCCTAGTTTCTTGCGCACCACATGTTCCACGCCCTTTTGCTGATATTTTCCGGCTACCGCCATATTGGGATCAACCTGTGTTGTTGCAGGTGGCTTGACAGTGAATGGCACCTGGTGAAAGCTCTTGAGAAGGGGATAGCCTACAAAGTCATCATCCAGCAGCATCCTGCGCAGATCGGGGTGTCCTGTAAATTTGATGCCAAAAAGGTCATAAGTTTCACGTTCCAGCCAGTTCGCGGTTGGCCAAACAGAGACAAGGCTATCCACCTCAGGTTTTTCGTGATCCAGGCGAACTTTGATTTGTAGCAACTGCCCACGCGTTAGCGAGCGCATATGATAGACAGTCTCAATATGACTAAGCATATCAACGCCCGAGATGGAGCTCAACAAGTCGAAGCCGAGCTGATCGCGTAAGAAACGGCAAACTGCTACGAGATTGGAGCGGTCAACTTCCAGGCCAAGAAAATCTCCCTTGAGTGTTTTCAGTGCAAGTTCTTTGCCTGTTATCTGGGAGATAGGAGCAAGGTCGCGGGCGAGGGCAGCATTCTGATCACGATAGCCAGTAGATGGACCAAGTAGACTTTTTGAACGTGGTACTAGATCCATCGAATAACTCCCTTGCGCCATGCATAGGCCAGGCCTAGCGCCAAAACGACTATAAAGAAGAGAATCTCAAAGAATCCAAAGAAGCTCAATTGCTTGAAAATGACAGCCCATGCGATAATAAACACAATATCTACATCAAAAGCAACGAAGAGTAGAGCAAAGATATAAAAGCCAAGAGGGTATTGCACCCAGGCAGAGCCGATGGGAGTCTCGCCAGACTCATAGGTCTGCAATTTTTCTTTAGTTTTTCGACGCGGCGCTATCAGGTTTGACAGAGTCGTCAAGACAATGACTAATATAAAGCCTGTGGCAAATAAAATGGCTGCATATAAATAACCGACATTGGCAGGTGTTGACATGAGCCTTCCCTCCAAATATTTATTTCCATGCCAGGGGATACACATTCTCGCCCCCGACATCTAATACGTACACAGAGGCTTCAAATGCTGTCTTGATTATAGCACAGGAAAGAAGGCGAGACAATTTCAGCCTTATATCTGCGGTAAATCGGGCACAGTTACTGTTTCTGGCTTGTATAGGAGTTGAACGCCGGGCATACTAGCCTGAGTGGAAGTGGAGGCCTCAGCATCAGAGAGTGCCACGACGATGACACTGACATTGTCTTCGCCTCCACCATTAAGAGCTGCCTGGATCAGTTTTTTGCCTGTCATTGCAGGATCTGGCGCAGGCGCGCTCATGAGTCGCTCGATTTCAGGGTCACGTACCATATCCCACAAGCCATCGGAGCACAACAGCAGTTTATCACCTACCTGGAGTGACACCTTGAAATCATCGACATCCACAGCAGATTTTTCGCCCAAACTGCGATAAATCTGATTACGTTTGGGATGCGTATAGATATCGTCAGGCTTGATGATTCCTGCTTCCACCAAACTAGCAACCACGGAGTGATCTTGTGTGACCTTCATAAGTCCCTGGGGTTCACGATAGAGATAGGTACGACTATCACCGACATTGGCAACATAGGCAACCGGACCGACAACCAGGGAAGCGGTCATGGTAGTGCCCATATCAGCCCGCTCTTCTAGATTACGCTGGTGGACAGCCTGATTCGCGCACTGCACGCCGTCGCGCAGGAGATTCAAGAACGCGTCATCGTCGATCTGATTACTTGCCGAGAGCCTGGGGAGAATGTAGTTGATAATGGTCTGAATTGCCAGCCGACTGGCATCCTGGCCGTTTGTATGACCTCCCATACCGTCTGCAACTACAAAAAGACCGAATTTCTGAGACAGTGACTTGTTGGTTCGCATTCCCTGCATAGCAAAGAGGCTATCCTCGTTTGGCCTGTGCTTGCGTTTGATGCCGGGGTCAGTAAGGTAACCTACGTCCAGACTCAGATTGGTGGGGCTTTGAAGCTCCTGGGTACCATATGGCAAGGTCGTCTCAGGTTCCTCAGACGCATTTCCATTAACGGGAGAAATCTCCATAGTTGGCAGATCACTGATCGAGGGCGCAGGTGGATTTGAAGGTTGCATATAGTTTGCTTGAGGCTGAGGCACTATAGATGGCGGGGGTGCGGCCTGCAAATGTAGTCCCGAGGCAGAAGCTGAAAGCAGGTATTGACAATGCGGGCAAAAGGCCGCTGTCGTTTGTACAAGCGTGCCACAGTTTGGACAGGGTAATTCAGTAACGGGATACTGGAGTTTAGCAGTCGCTTTGGATTGTTGTATCTGCTGCACTTCTCGTTCAGCATTACGCTGAGCTTCCGCGCGTTCCTTTTCGAAGCGAGCCAGTTCATGCCTGCGCCGCGCCCACATACTGACCATGATCAAAATCACAATGAGCAGCAGCAATCCGGCAACGATGCCAACGATGAAAAATGTGGATCGAGGAATACCCAATAATGAGGTATTTTCTGGTGAAGTGACCGGCTTTCCTCCTGCCGGACTCCCTTGCGAGGTATTCACTTGAGCAGCGGCTTGCTGCTTGAAGAGGGTAGCTGCCTTCAAATTGGGATTCAAGGTCTCCACTTGTGCAAAAGACGTCACAGCATCAGGGTAGTTTTTGGCGTAATAGGCCTTGATACCGCTTTCCCAGGCGGCTTGCAAGCGATTGGGAGACGCATTGGTGAAAGGAGTTCGTTGAGCGATGAATGCCTGATAATCGGCAGCAGTAAAGAGCGCTGTCCCTTGCAGGCGCATCGCGACCAATTGCCCTTGCGTGTTGAGCAGAGGCATGCCCACTTCTTGTTGCGTAGTGGTGGAATCAAGCGTGACACGAGTGGGATCCAGAAATTGCTGCGCTATTGCTGTGCTTGGCACAGGCTGTGGGGGGAGAGGTGTCGTCGTGGTGCCATTGGTCAGTTCGATGCCAAACTGCTGGGTGGTATTAGTGGTCGCCACCGCGAGCGTAGGTTGTGGCTGGTTCGTATGGAAGGCAAAGAGAGCAGCGCCACTACTGCACGGGGTAGAACACAGCACCGGATTGGAGGGAACAGCAGTGTAGGTCCCAAGCAGGGCATTCCCCACGGTATTGCCGGTGTAGCTCGTATTCGCATAGACGTCGATCGTGGCAAGCGTATAGGTCCTTGCCGGTTTGCCCGTTGCGTTCGCTGGTCCACACGGGGTGGATGTTGGAGTCAGGGTGCTCCCGGTGAGAACCCAACTATTCAAGTCGGTGGAGCTGCGGGCGGACCAACTGTTGACCAGCACCCCCAGGCTGCTACAGAGCACCGTAGTCGTCACCGTCGAAGAAGCCTTTGCGCTATAGGCGAGCACCAGGCGAACGACAGCAACCTCAGACAGTGCCTGGGCTGGTGGGGGATCAGCGGTGCCTCTAGTGGACGAGGCGGCAAAGGCAACCGGTGACAAGACGAACTGGAGGGCAAGCAGCAGCCCACCGAGAATGGAGAACGCAAACCGACCGCTACCTCGTCGCACTTCAGGTTTGTAACTATGCGTACTCATTGGCTCTTTCTCCCTTAGTCGGGTCTATAGCAAAGATCAGGACAATTATCAATCCTTCCTCTTATCGTCCTAACTGGCTGCGTAACCGCTGCAACATCGCCTGAGCAGCTTGATTGCCCGGCGTCGCCGCTACTACATACCCACACTCGCGACGGGCAGCTTCTAATTTGCCCTCACGCTCATATACCTGGCTCAACAGAAAACGAGTCGAGTGGTCTGCGGGATTGATTTTCAGTACCTCAACATAGGCACGTTCGGCAAGCGCTAACTGGTTCAACCGCGAGGCGAGTTGGCCAATCGCATAATGGAGATCAGGTCGCTTCGAACTAGCTGGGGCTAAACGCAGCGCCTCCTGATATTCACGTAACGCAGGCTCAAGCTGGTTCGTTTCCTCGTAACACTTTGCTAACCGTTGATGCGATTCAAAATCGTTGGGGTTTAAACGTAACGATTGTGTATAAGGAGGAATAGCCTGTCCTGGGAGTTGGCGCAGATATAGATACATATCGCCAACCAGTTTATGGGTTTCGGCATCATTCGGAATGAATCCCAACGAGCGATTATAAGCCTGAAGAGCGAGATCAGGCTGCCGCCTCCATGCAAACACCTGCCCGAAGATTTTATGTACCAGGGGATTATTTGGTTCAACGACATACGCTGATTGAATCGAGGCGAAGGCTTCGTCAACCCGCCCGGCATTGAGACGCTCTTGCGCCGTCTTGATAGAGGTGGCCCCAGGACCAGTCAGTCCGCTGCTTGCAGGGTTGACACCACCTGATATGGGAGGACGAGCAGGTGTCGGTCGATCGCCTCCTGGCTGGGAAGCCAGTATCGTTGGTGGGAGTTGTACCTGTGCGGTAAGCGGCGGAAGGTTTATGATGGCGCGCTCCATTTCGGCGGCACTGCTCCAGCGGTGTTCTATGTTGGGCGCCAGGGCTTTCATAATGACCTGCTCAAAAGCAAGAGAAATGTCGGGCCGAAGCGAGCGCACAGGAGGAAAGGAGAAAATGCCTGGCTTATTATTGGCTGCATCGTGGTATGTCAGGATACGATGCAAGGTCGCCCCAAGCGCATAAATGTCACTACGCGGCTCCGGCATGCCATGGAGTTGTTCAGGTGGGGCATAGCCAATGGTCATGATGATCGTTGACTGGCGTTGTGATTGGAAGGTGCGTGCGATACCAAAGTCAATCAGTTTGACCTCGTCGCGATGAGTGACCATGATATTCGAAGGTTTGAGATCACGAAAAATGATTGGCGGGTCCTGGCGATGCAAGTAGCCTAAGACGTTACAAATCTGCTGTGCCCAACTGCGAGCACGAGCTTCTGAAACGCCATGCGCCCCATTCAGCCCCGGCACATTGCCTTCTTTCGCAAATACCTCCGCTAACGTACGTCCCTCGATAAAATCCATGACGAGGTAATGCTTGCCACCCTCAACAAAGAAATCGCGCACATGCGGAATGCAGGGATGGTTCAGTTTCAGGAGGAGTTTTGCTTCGCGCTTAAACCAATCAACAGCCTGGCTGCGATCGACATCACTATGGAAATTGTCCAGCATTTCTTTCACGGCACAGGGTTCGTCATCAAAGCGTGTATCTACGGCACGATATACTGCTCCCATGCCGCCAGCAGCAACGGACTTTTCGATTTTGTAGCGCCCTGCAGAAAGCATTGTGCCAGCAGGCAAGCGGCGTAGACCGCCATCGTTGTCACCGGAAACTGGTGTATGAGACGATGACTGTTGCTGGGAAGCATAGGGAGCAGGAATCGGCAAGGGATACTCCGGCACTTTACTGGCAGAGCCAGGGCCACTTTGAGGAGTAGCCGGATTACCGACAGATACTATATTATTGGGTTCGGGAGGATAATTACTCGCCATATTTTTCTAAACCGCTCATCATATCATAGTTCGCTAGTATGTATTCTCTTGTTGGGCGCATTATAACATATTCTTTCTTGGATGGGCAGTAGGGAAGAATACAGTCATAGTGTGGCCCTGGTCACAACTAAGTGCAGGCTCTAATCCTCAAATGCACCCGGTAAGGAAGTATTCACAAATTACTTACGCCGAAGCCAGACCCAATTTATCGGCCTCTTGCGCAGCGGCCACATCAGCCTTCATCCAACGCGCACCAAAGATACCCACCAGGCCGGCAATAAGCAGAGCAGGAGTGCATGTAAACAGTAGAGCCCGAGCAAGATCTTGCCCCCCCACATTATGCGCAAAATGTTGCCCATGAGTCGGGTCAAAAGCACTCGCCAGCACGCCAACTAATGTTGGTGCAAAAGCATCACCGAGCAGGTGCGCTATGAAGAGTGAGACAGCTACAGCAGATGCACGCAGAATCGCGGGAACGACGTCCTGGGTAGCGGCAGTACTCGGACCTGTGTAGAGCGTTAGTAAAATCGTAGTTATGATAAAGAAGATACTAAAAACCAGGAAATTGTGGGTGGTAACTGCCAGTGCAAAAGAGGGAGCACTCAACAAGAAACCAATACCGCACACTAATACACGCGCACCTTGATGACGGCGATTAAGCCAATCGGCCATGTAGCCACCAAGCACGGTTCCTACCAATCCAGCGAGCACAATAACAGCACCGGAGAAAAGTCCTGCCTGTCCTGACCCAAGCCCAAAAATATCTCCCTGCTGGAGAAATGTGGGCAAAAAAACAACATTCACGCCCAGGACGAAGAACGCGAAGACCTGCATAATAATCAGCACAACAAGTGTTTTGATACGAAGTAACATACCAAACTGAGAAAACACGTTCGATGAAACATGGATTGCCTGATGAGGCTCTTCGATTTCAGCCACGTTGCCCAGGGTATACGGATAAAGAGCTATTTCTTCTTCGTCTGCCTCATTTCGTCGTGGCTCACGCAGCCTCCAGGCGAGAAATGCCAGGAAGAGACCCGGAATACCTGTGAAAACAAAGGCTAAACGCCATTTTCCAAGACCTGCAAGCACTCCACCTATCACAAAACCAACCAGAATACCAATAAGCTGACCTACACTCCACCAACTCATAATACGCGAACGCCTGGAACGGCTAAAATAGTCACTCATAAGCGCAGTGCCTGCGGGAAAATAGCCTGCCTCACCTATACCCAGCACCATTCTTGAAAGGAAGAGCGTGAGAAAGCTATTCGCCAAGGCTGTGAAAGCTGTAGCCAGGCTCCAAATGGCGACGCAGATGGCTACAACATTTTTGCGTTTTGTACGGTCTGCCCAGATACCTAGAGGTATAGTGCTAAGTGTATAGACTACTAGAAAAGATGAGGCAATTATGCCGATACCATCAAAGCCAAAACCCAGTTCACGTGCTACGACGTTCGCTGCTCCACTGAGAACATTGCGATCGAGATAGTTGAGAAAGCTGATGCTGAACATCACCCAGAAGACATACATTGCATAACCCCTGGTAGCTTTTTTGATTACTTCCAGGTTGGGATTAGCGCTTGGATTGAGATCACTCATCTGTGCCTCCATTTCGGGGAATAAACACCCAGTGACGAGGTCAAAATTAATGATCTAACTGTACCATAGAATGGGAGGAGAGGGAAGAGGGTAATAGAGCTGGCTTAGGGAGCAGTGGGATTGAGTATATCGAGAAAGCTCCAGGATTTGAGGTCTCGTTCTAGATGGAAGCGTAAAAGATCATGCATGACAGCCTCTAATTCGGCCTGTAGTTTGGCGTCGAGCCGTAGATGAGAGGCTTCGATCCATTTACTGCGCTGCAGGAAGCGTAAGACTTTGAGAGCGTTCAGAGATAAGCGACGCTCCCAGAAACGTGAGCACTGCAGGCAGAGCGCACCCCCAAGGGAGGCTCTAAAGCCGTTCTCTTGCGGCTGCAATTCGCTGCCGCAGTGAGCGCAGTTTTGTAGAGCCGGTTCGTATCCAATGGAGGAGAGCAGGTGTATTTCAAAGTAGCGCAGTAGCAGGCGGGTGTGTCTATGCTCATCTACCTGTTCACCAGTCATCACAATGGCTTGCGCACGTTGTTGTTGTAGTGCGTTTGCGTCGGCATCCAAATAGCGGAGAGCCTCCAATAACAAAGCGTAAATGTTCAGGTGCGGAGTTGAATCTTCGACAAAGCGATCCACCAGTTCTACAAGATAGAAGCCGCAGGTCATATGCCAGAGTTCACTGCGGAGGTGCAGAAAATTTTCACGTCCTTCAGCCTGGGTGATTATATCGAGGTTGCGACCAAGCGCAACCTGTAACTGGCTGCGGTTGAGGAGTTCAAGATGGCCTGCTTTTTTGCTGATTGGGCGCCGCGTCCCCTTGGCAACGGCACGCATTTTGCCTCTGTTGGGAGTGAAAAGCGTGAGGATGCGATCAGCTTCACCGATATCAGTGCGCTTAAGTACAATAGCTTCGATGGAGTAGCTGCGCTGCTGTCGCATGGGGGACACCTACGAGAGAACGGATGAATGATCGATAAAAAAGACGTGACTTGCGAATGAATCACGTCTGACGATAGGGAGGCGACGAGCGGATTCGAACCGCTGGTGCAGCTTTTGCAGAGCCGTGCCTTACCACTTGGCGACGTCGCCACGTACATGTAAGCGTGTGACGGATAGTCAGAGATGGAGCGGGAGACGGGGATCGAACCCGCGACTTTCTCCTTGGCAAGGAGATGCTCTACCACTGAGCCACTCCCGCTTATACATTGCGTTTGCATGATTAAGATATCATATCAGAGGTGGTTTGTCAACGGCTTCGCCCCCTGCACTCCTATTCAACAGAAAATCCACGATCTTTCAACAATTCTACCACGCGCTCTAAGGCCTTCGGAGGGACACGTACCAATCGGCTTTCAGGAGGGACTTCTCTCCCCAATAGTTTACCCAGTTCTTCGTCATCCTGTATGTCTTGCAGCACCTGGTTGGAGAGACGCAGCAAGGGTGCCTGTTCGACCTCGATCGTAATCTGCTGTTCATAGCCGCCTCCCCATAATTTGAGGCGAATCAGGAAGGATGAGGATATTCCACCTTCGCAGTAATGCTGTAAGAAACGCACGATATGATCCAGTTGCAAACCTGAGACGCATGCTTGTTGAATTGCTGCGGGTGTAATCTTCCTCCACCCCGTTGCTTCATCCAACTCGGTGATACGTTCGACTTCTGCTACTAAATAGAGGTCGAGCACAGCATGATAAGGCTGCAAAAGGCCGTTCTGCTGTAGTCGCCACTGGGGTTCATGAGTTGGCAGGCGCCCGCTCTCGAGCAAGCCATCGTGCATAGAGGCAGAGATGATCGCAGGAAGATAGTCCTGTTGCCAGAGGATTTCCCGTACTGCCGACAATTGATCGGTTAGGACTTCCGCAAGCAGAGGGGCAAGGCGGCGGCCAAATAGTGGGCGAGTCTCTGCATCAGCAAAGAGCGCATCGAGCAAGGCAGGATTGTCTACTTCAAGCAATGCAACACCGCTCCAGAGTTCGATACGCCGCGCCTGTCGTTCCCAATCGACCAATGAATACTGCACATTCTGAGGAATCGGTGCTCCTGCTGCCTGCTCCAATATTTGCTGAATAGATTCGGCGCCAAATCCCACTTGAATGGCACGAGTGACACTTGCATTCGTCAGGCGATAGTGCGCGACATGTTCCAGCCGGATACGTTCGGCAAAACTATCCAAATTGAGGAGCAGTGCTTCAGAAACGGGGGCAAGGGCTATTACTTCAAAATTTGGTTGCACAACTAAACGCCCCCAGTATGGTTCCTGGATGTGAGGGGGTGTTTCGCTGGTAATGAAGGTAATATCCTTCACCAGGTGAAAGGCATCAGGGTGATCTTGACTATCAATATTCGCAAGGCCTAACCAGTGTAATGGCCCGGAGATGATAGCGCGAATGAATCCACCTTCTACTAGATGCCAACCTTCACGGGGGGTTAGCCAGCCACGACGCAGACGAAAATCCCAGTTATAAGGGTTGTTGCCTGTTGTGTAGCGTTCCGCACGCGTACCACTCTGGCGGGGAAAAAGTAGATAGGGAGTATAAAGTTTGGTACGAGCAATAAAAGTCGGAAACTCATGCCATACTTCCACCTGTTCAGCTAATACCCGTTCCATTACTTGCCTACGCGAACGCACAATCTCTTCATGCGCCTGATCGAGTGGTGCGGGACCTGGACGAACTACCACATCCGGCAAATAGGCCAATTCATTCCAGAATGTGTTATCCAGCCATGAACGGTAACAGCGACGCGCACGCTCTAACAACGGCAAGGAAAAAAACGTATCGGCCGGCATAGCCCAAAGGGTACCACGACGTTCAGAAAGCAAGCCCAATTGCATGAGGAGTAGCCTGATAAAAAGTAGATGTGGGACATCCGCCTCTGTACGAATTTGCTCTATAAGCGAAGTATCCCCAGGACTCAACTGATCTACAACCTGGCGCAACGCAGTTCGAGAGAGCAACCGACTATTAACCAGTGGCATGCCTTCGCGCATCGTTGCCACAAGCGACCAGTAGCGATAGAGATCGCGTTGTAAAACGCTTATACTCTGGCTCACACTCACTACTATATGATTGACTTCATTATCATCGGTATCTTTGCCACTATCCTGTCCAGGGGTAGGGGCCTGGGGAGGAATTTCTTCAACTGTATTCCAAAGCTCATTTACCGCTTCCATAACGGCTTGAGGTACAATTAGAACGCCGTCATAGACACCACTTGCATAATCGCGACCAACAAAATTGGTTTGCTTGCCCCAAAAAAGCAGGCCCATGAGCAGGAGACGATGTACAGACTGTTCAAATAGGCCATGCGGATGGGGCGTAGGGTACTGGAGTGGCCCCCCCTGGCGCTGTGGGGGTATTTTTGAGGGCACCCCTGAATAATTACTACTTGACGAAGATTCTTTTTCAAGCTCAGGAGTAGGATTGGAAGAGATCTTTAAATGGCTGAAATACAAAGCAAGGTCGCGGCTGTTGGCGCGTCCCCCGCAGGCAACCAGTTCATGTAAGATCGACCTCTCCATTTCAGCCAAAGCGCGCAGGGCATCACGACAGGATGCAGGAGCAAAGAGATTTTGCGCGATTTCTGTAACGGTCATAGAGGAGGGATCAGGCAACTTATTGATCTGCTGTCCCTTGAATGAATACGGCAAATGCCGAGCTTTTACAAGGGCCTGCAGATGGTAAGGTGGCACGGACTGAAGCAGGGAAAGGTCACTTTGTTCCATGTTGCGCCTCTGCGGAATTATGCAGGAGCGGAACCTGCCCCCGTCTTTTAAGTTCATCCATGAGACATTCGATGGCATTTTTTTTCAGAATGAGTAGAGTGGGATGGATAGAGCGCACAACCTGCTCATTAAATGAGGTGGTAACGGAAAGCTCGCGTAGAACCTGTTGATCGGCAGCCTCGAGCAAAGAGGCATCCGTATACAGGCGCACCCGGCCATAACTAGCTATGCGGCGTTCAAGCTGCGCGAGTAAACGAGTCAAAGGGCTATCCGGCGCGATTGAATATTGATATTCCGCCGCGCTATGTAAGAGTTCAAGCAGAATAGCGGGAGATTCTCCACGAGAGAACGCCTCACTGAGTGATCCTGGCGTTAGACGATAACAGAGCTGAGCGGCATGAACACCCTTAACTTCAGCGAAGCGCTCGATCAACTCAATCCAGGGCCAGTTAGCAAAGGCGCAGGGGATGAATAAGTCACCAGCTTCAGACACATCTATGATTGGTGATGCTTCAGGCGTAGATAACCGGCTTTCCATAGGTATTCCGTTGAGGAATGAATTTGCCAGTGGCGTGAGCCGGAATGCCAGCAAACGTTCATCAGGAGAGAGCACCACGTCGCAGATTCCCCACCAATACAGAGGCCCTTGTAGTAGTTGAGTGAGATAGCGACCTTCGGCACGCATCCAGTCGTTCAACTGTGCCGGGTGTAAAGTGCGTCCCTCTTCAAACTCTATCCACCAATGAGGAGAAGGAAATTGACGCTGCCGCCGCTGCAAAAAGGCCGGATTCAAACGATAGACAAAACGCACAAATGCAGAGAAATTGATCCATTGATCTATTGGAGCTTGAGTCAGCAATGTGATGAGCGTTTGCCGGGCATCCCTGTTTTCGATCTCCAGTTCTCCTGTTCGCAATGCTGGTTGGTTCAATGGAGTAGCATGACAGCGCAGACGTAAGCCTTCATCCTGTAAATCAAACAATTCATCATATGAAGCCCGGTTCAGCCAGTGTATAAATAGTTCGTGCGCCACCTCAGTACGGTTCCAGCCAAGCAGCAACTCAGCAGCATTGGGCAGCGCGTGCATAACCGAGACCGTGGCCTCATCTTTGTACTTGTTCTGCTTCATAACACGAGAGCCAGGCGCTTCCAGTCGGTCAGATGAGTAATTAACTAAATTCGAAGTAACGCCTTCGAACGCATGAGAAGGCCTGGCAATCTCGTTTGCATCACTTTCAAAATACAGGATATCTGCCAGCCTTAATACGCGGATAGCAAAACGTAAAAAAGGCAGAGGACGTGGAATAACGGCTTGTAATGCTTGTAGCAATGCAATCGAGGGCGTACCAGGTGGAGCAGGAATAGCGATCGATCCATCAACAGGTAAAGGATTGAGAGAGCGTACAATACCTCCCGTCCTGGCTACTTCTTTGTTGTTTTTTCCATTAGACTCAAGTTGCTTGCCATCTAGAGCACGTGCCACCAGAAGCAGATCGGTCAGTAGACTGTAGGGTTCAACATGCTGCACTTTTGGCTCGGCAGCGTTCTGCTCACCATCGGCCTCGATAGTAAAAGGAGTGATTGGTAAGGTAACATGTAGAGCAGCCCGCACTTCAGAGGGAACATACCAGCATACTTCGAGCGCGGAGCCACTCAATCCGGTCCCATTACGCTGCTGCAAGGAGCTATTAAAAGTTGCCCGAACAACTAATGTCTTGCGCTGGAGGAGATGCAACATATTTTGTAATTGGCCCGGCCCACCAAGAGAGAAACGTTCAAAAAGGCCATGCAGGTCTTCATCATTCATGGAGCCACCTGCGAGAGTGAGGGCGGCTAGCAATTGGCGCTGCTGCTTCTCCAACGTTGCTACTATGCGGCGAATTGCTTCGGGCTGTTTGAGTATTTCCACAATGGCTTCCACCAGTTGTTGCTTGCTCAAACCATTGGTAGTGATACCATGTTCTCGCGCTAAGGCACGTAGCTCGCTTAGCCCTGATTGGGCTAATATCTCAGTAGTGTTGCTGACCGGAAACGAGGTTTGTTGAGCCTGCACCGGTCTCGTTTGCGCAAGGGGCTGTGACTGTTTCATCTCAGTCGCTGCATGGTTTTTCTGGTCATCCTCAAGCGGTAATTTCGCCATCTCCTGTTCAAACGGTAGGGGAACAGGGAAAGCTGAAGTACGAGGAGGCGTTGTAAAGTTCATGGGATGAGCAAGCCAATGATACAGAAGGGTAGCTGCGTGAAGACAGACGATAGTTGATTGAGCAGCAGATTGGGTACAAGAGCAGGTGACGTTGCACGTAATGCGATCGCGTAGCTCGACTTCGACAGCATAGCGGCCAGGAGCGGAAATGATTGCCTGTTGTATCTCTATTGCGTTATTTGTCGTTGATGCTGCTTGATTGAGTGTTGTATCGGGTACTTCAACGATGCCGGAGAGCCGTGCTCCCTGGCGCTTCGTTGCCTGCACTGCGCCTATTCGGCAATACTCTTGTCCCAACGACGCTACGGTTAGTCCCGCCATGCTGACGATATCAGCTTCGCGCAAGCGTTGCAAAGCGCCAGGTACAACATCATACATACTATTACGTTGCCTGAGAGAATTAGCATTCTAGAATGATCATGTCGCACTATAATAACATGTGGTAGTTATGGGGTCAATGACGATTCGAGCCTGTTTTAGTACATCACGGTTGAGGTACAATAAATACAACGATCTAGACATATGCTTTTGGATTCAGGAGAGTTGTATTTATGACGCAAGAAGTTCAAATGACTTCGTTTCAATCCGGTAGTCGCCAACTGGAGGGATACCTGGCACGTCCAAAAGGAGACGGGCCATTTCCTGGTATCATCATTATTCACGAGTTGTTTGGACTCAATGAGAACATCAAAGATATTGCTCGCCGCTTTGCCGATGAAGGATACGTCGCGTTTGCAGTGGACCTGTTCGCCGGCCGCAATCGCGCCATCTGCATGTTTCGCTTTATGAGTGGTCTGTTATTAAACTCGCTCAATAATGGCGGTGTTCATGATCTGAAAGCAGCGCTGACCTTCCTGTCGGCGGAGCCAGGCGTTAATGATGCAAGATTGGGGGCAGTTGGTTATTGTATGGGCGGAAGTTTTGCGATTGCCTGGGCCTGTACGGATGACAGGTTAAAAGCGATTGCTCCATATTACGCGGGGAATCCACGGCCATTGGAGGCTGTTGCCCGCCTTTGTCCAGTGGTCGGGTCATATCCCGATAAGGACTTCACGACCAAACAGGGTCAGAAGTTGGATGTCGAGTTGGAGCGTTATCATGTGCCGCACGATATTAAAATCTATCCTGGGGCAAAGCATTCATTTTTCAATGATACCCTTAAGGATAATTATAACGAGGCGGCGGCAAAAGATTCGTGGGAAAGGGTGCTGGCGTTTTTTGGGGAGTATATTGGGACGAAGGCAGCGTCCTAGCAGCGGACTATCGATCTAATTCGTACATTACACTGGCCACTGTCGCAAGCGCGGCAGTCTCAGCACGCAGGATACGCGAGCCTAGGGATACGACCTGCACGCCGTGTTGTTGCGCCAGGGTAATTTCTTCGGACATCAGGCCGCCTTCGGGGCCGATGAAGAGGACGACAGTGGTGAGTGATTGTGGAGTAGGTGTTGATGGATTTTGTGGTGGTCGCGGAGGGATTGGACGTCTTGGCCGGGCGCCCGCAAGGGGCGCCCCTACATTTCCGATAGGGTGGTTGGAGGTGGTTAATACGTCGTGGAGGGTAAGAGTGTGTTCTTCTTCCCAGGGCATGATGGCGAGGGCGTTGGAGGGGATGTCGTTGAGAGCCTGCACGAGGGGTTGGATGGGCAGGAGTTCTGGGAGATGTGAGCGGCCGGATTGTTCGGCGGCTTCCTGTATGATGCGCTGCCAGCGTTGTATTTTGGTGGGTCCTGGGTCCTCTAAGCCTACCATTGAGCGGCGGCAGAGGATTGGGGAGAAGACTGAGACGCCTAATTCGGTGCCTTTTTCGAGAATCCATTCGAAACGGGCGGATTTGAGCAAGCCCTGGCAGAGGATGATGCGCACAGTTGGTTCGCTTTTGCCAGGTCGGCGTTCGTGCAGTTGGACTTCGACTGAGGTCTTGCTGGTTTTGGCAATCGTTGCTACGATTTCTTCACCGCTGTTATCGAGCAGGAGGAGTTGTTCGCCTGGATTGAGGCGCAGTACGTCTCGAACCTGGTGAGCGAGGTCTTTGGGGAGGGAGATGAGATTGGAACTGGCGCCCGCGAGGGGCGCCACTACATTTCCGAGTGATTCCTGAGACAGAGATGTAGTGGCGCCCCTCGCGGGCGCCAGGTTGGCTAGTAGTTCGGGCGGAACAAAGAACCTGTGCATGTTTTATTTGTGGCTACCGTTCATTTCCTGATGAATTAGAGTATCTGGCGCTTAATGACAATCAAACTCGGCTTACAAAGTTTGTCGCAGTTGTTGCAGTTGTATCACTTGTATCACTTGTTGCGGTTGTATCGCTTGTATCGGATTCTTCTGTGAATGTGAGGTCGACTATCTCACCAAGAAAGGAACGCGGGCGACCATAAAGGCCCACCCAACCACTCGTCATCCTCCCTCGCCCCTACGGATTGGGGATTCCTTTCGGAAGAGACCCAATCGTCGATCATTGCCTGACCGATCAGAGGGGACGCGGGCGACCATAAAGGCCCACCCAACCACTCGTCATCCTCCCTCGCCCCTACGGACGTGTGATGTTCTTTTCAGATGGAGATGCACAATAATTCACCAGGGTAGCCTTTACTCCTCTCTTATTTTTGCAATATCAGGGTGACCCAGTCGTCGATCTTTACCTGGCCGATCAGTTTTAAGCCTGCGGCCAGGAGGGGTTGTTCGGCTTCGTGACGGCGGTCTTCTATGATGCCACTGGTGATTAAAATTCCGTCAGGAGCTAAGACCTGGGCGAGATTGGGGGCTATTGAGCCGATGACACGGGCTATGATGTTTGCCAGTACGAGGTCATATTGACCTGATAGGCGCGTGGCTTCGGCTTCATCAAGCACTCCCAGATTAACGGTGATGCGGGTGCTTAGATGGTTGGTTGCAGCATTGGCTGTGGCGCTTTCTACGGCTACACTGCTGTTGTCGATACAGTGGACGCTGGCCGCGCCGAGTTTGACGGCGGCCAGGGCAAGTATGCCGGAGCCGGTGCCGACATCGAGAACACGCATGCCGGGTTGTGTGCGTTGCTCGACCTGTTCAAGGCACATGCGTGTAGTAGGATGCAGTCCAGTGCCGAATGCCATGCCGGGATCGAGTTCCAATACTACTTCGTCACCTTTGGGAGTGTAGTCGCGCCATGATGGGCGAATAACGAGGCGCTGGCCAATATGTGTGACGTGGTAGTAGTCTTTCCAGGCATTGGCCCAGTCTTCTTCATGCACAATGCGAGTTTGCAGGTCACCAACAAATTGGGGTCCCAGGCTGGAAAGATGCCATAGGCCCTGGGTCACTTGCTGGCGAACTTCGTCCTCTTTGCCATCGATGGGAAGGTAGGCATGCACTTTGACAGGTTCCCCAGTCAATACACGATACTCTTGTCCTTCGTCTATCAGTTCGATGGGTTCTTCGATTGCTACTCCACCAGGAGTGTAGCGATTCAGGAGCTCGCTGACGGATTCTACCGCTTCGGGGTGGGTCTGCACCGTTAGTTCTAGCCAATGCATGTTTGTGGTTCTCTTTTAAAACACGGCGGGTTCCATATATTCGCCAAAGACGGTACGAAAGACGTCCATAATTTCACCGAGGGTGGCATAGGTTTTGACGGCTTCGATGATGGCAGGCATGGTGTTTTCTGTTCCCTCAGCAACACGATGCAGGTTCTCCAAGGCGCGTTTGACGGCGGCGTTGTCTCGCTCGCCACGAACGCGGTTGAGGCGCTCGAGGTGGGCATGTTCGCCTACACGATCGATGTAAAGTGTGGGAACTTTGATATCCTCCTCTATGATATAGTCATTTACACCAACAATAGTGCGTTTGTGCTGGTCGATTTCTTGTTGGTAGCGATAAGCTGATTCTGCGATCTCACGCTGGAAGAAGCCATTCTGGATGCAAGCCAGAACGCCGCCTAAGGCATCGATACGATTCAAGTAATCCATGGCAGCTCGTTCCGTCTCGTCTGTCAGGCTTTCGACAAAGTAGGAGCCGCCCAGAGGGTCAACGGTGTTGACTACGCCACTTTCACCAGCGATGATCTGCTGGGTGCGCAGGGCGATCAATACAGCCTTTTCAGTCGGTAGAGCCAGGGCTTCGTCCAGGGAATTGGTGTGTAGTGAATTGGTACCGCCCAGGACAGCAGCCAGGGCCTGAATGGTGGTACGCATGATATTGTTATCGGGCTGCTGCGCGGTCAAAGAGACGCCAGCAGTCTGCGCATGGCACCGCATGAGCCATGAACGTGCATCCTTTGCGCCGTAACGCTCGCGCATGAGTTTGGCCCACAGACGCCGACCGGCACGGAACTTGGCAATTTCTTCAAAGAAGTCGTTGTGCACATCGAAGAAGAAGGAGAGACGCGGCGCGAATTCATCGATCTTGAGACCACGCTTCAAAGCGGCATCGACGTATGCAAGACCATCTGCAATGGTGAAAGCCAGTTCCTGGACAGCAGTTGCACCTGCCTCGCGAATGTGATAACCGCTGATGCTAATGGTGTTCCAGCGCGGCATGTAACGGGTACCAAATTCGATGGTGTCCGTCACCAGGCGCAAGGATGGCTCTGGCGGAAAAAGGAATTCTTTCTGTGCGCTGTATTCCTTGAGGATGTCGTTTTGCAGTGTGCCGCCCAGTTTTGCCATGGGGAAGCCATGCTTCTCGGCGTTGACGATATACATGGCCCAGATGACGGCTGCCGGGCTATTGATGGTCATGGAGGTGGTAATTTTGTCGAGGGGTAGACCATCGAATAAGATTTCCATGTCGGCTAGCGAAGAGACGGCAACACCGCATTTGCCAAACTCGCCTGCAGCGAGTGGGTGATCGGTATCATAGCCGTAGAGGGTAGGCATGTCAAAGGCTGTTGAGAGGCCGGTTTGACCCTGGGTGAGTAGATATTTGAAGCGAGCGTTGGTGTCCTCTGCGGTGCCAAATCCAGCGAACATACGCATAGTCCACGGCTTTGCACGGTACATGGTGGGCTGCACGCCGCGAGTATAGGGGTATTCGCCAGGAAGGCCGAGGTCGCGAGTGTAGTCGATGTTCTCGTTATCCTGGGGGGTGTAGACGCGATTGATGGGGACGCTGGAGGTGGTAATCAGGTTATCGCGTTCGGGCATGCGCGCCTGTGACTGGAGCACCGTGGTCTCTTCCCAGTGCTGCCGTTGAAGTTTCAGGCGTTCCAACTCCGCTTTATCAAATAGTGTGCATTGTTCGACAGCAGGTTGCTGATATGTATCTGGTGGTTTCTGCTCAAGCATGGTAGATGGTTCCTCCTCATTGAGGTCATGAGTGTATAGAGAAATGGCTAAACGAGGGCGGGGGCAAGCCCCGCCCCTACTATATACGATTGGGTTGGTCAAAGACGAGGGCGGGGGCAAGCCCCGCCCCTACTATATACGGGCTAAACGAGGGCGGAGGCAAGCCCCGCCCCTACTATATACGGGCTAAACAAGGGCGGGGGCAAGCCCCGCCCCTACTATATATGGGCTAAACAAGGGCGGGGCAAGCCCCGCCCCTACAATTTACTGGATCAATTGCTTATGGAGTATTGTATCATATTGGAGAAAAAAGTCGAATTATCATAGTTTTGTGAGAGAGACGCTGATTTCCCAGAGATGGTTTTGAATTTCCTGGTTTTTTGAGTAGGGGTTGGAATCGATTGCCTGTTTGTCCTTAAAAAACATGCCTGTTATACCTTCGACTTCTGGGGACGAGGCGTAGTAGGTGGGTGTTTCAGCGGCTTTCTGTGGAGCAGTGGAAATGAGGTATGTGAGCCACCGGACCGGGGCAGCCGCTTCTCTCATAATTCCTGATTTCACAAGACCGGGGTGGATAGCATTTGCTGTGATGTGCGTTCCCTCCAGTCGCCGGGCCAGTTCATAAGTGAAAAGCAGGTTGCACATTTTGGACGCACCAAACGCTGTGTAAGCGTTAAATTTTTTCTCTCCTTGTAAGTCATCAAAATCCAGGGGCGTTGTTGAGGGCGCGGTAATCGAAAGAATGCGGGCCGAAGAACTGCTCTTCAATTTATTCATGAGCAGGTTTGTGAGCAAAAACGGCCCAAGATGGTTGGTAGCAAACATCGTTTCCAAGCCATCCACCGTCAAGATGCGTTGATTCTTGAAGACCCCGGCGTTATTGATCAGAACATCAAGCCGATCAAATCTACTTTCGAACTCTGCTATTATAGAGCGGACAGAGTGCTGAAGTGAGAGATCGATGAGCATTAGTTCGACCATCTGATTACCGCTTGCTATCTTGATCTCTGCAAGGGCAGCTTCACCACGTTGTTTGTCACGACAACCGAGGATGACTGTTGCTCCCAATTGGGCCAATCCCAAGGCCGTGGCTTTGCCTAATCCCGAGCTACTGCCTGTGACCAGGCAGATTTTTCCCTGCATATCTGGTTGTGCCATGTGTTCTCTCCAATCATCATGTTGGTTGTTGCTGCACAGTATGAGTTGTTTGAGTACCGTGAGATTGAGCTATGTTCAGTGTAGCAGCTAGAGGAGGTTTGTGTACTGTACGGTAGTACAGGTCTACCCTCGACGATAGATATTAAGTGTGATAGACTTCTTCAAAGAGGGCAGAATGAACCAGTCAACCCACGATGTGGCTGAAGTAACCCAAAGTAATGATGAAGAACAAATACTAACAATCCCTGCCGCAGGACGTGATCTTACCCTTGTAAGTGCGGCCCATGCCGTCATTCATGCTGTAGCTGTACTGATGCCGCTGATCTATCCTTTCATCCAGAAGGAGTATAACCTGAGTTATACGCAGATTGGCTTGATCGTGGCTATACCTAACGCGGTCGGTGGCTTTCTACAGATCGTTTTTGGGCTGCTTAGCCGTTACATTTTGCGAAAGGTCATGTTGGGCGTTGGCAGCATTCTGGTTGGGGTGTGCACGTTCTTTACAGGTACGATAACTGGCTATTGGTCATTGATGTTGTGGAGTTTGCTTTCGCGCATTGCAGGAGCGCCACAGCACCCTGTAGGTAGTTCTTACCTGTCCGACCGTTATGGCCGCAAACGTCACGGTTATGCACTGGCATGGCATGTGGCAGGAGGTAATATCGGGACACTGGCAGTTCCTTTGATTGCAGGTCCACTGCTGGGTATGTGGGGCTGGCGACCTGTGCTCTATCTCGCCGCTCTGCCAGGCATTTTGATTGGTATAGCCATCCTGATTCTGGTTTATGAAAGAGGTCCGCTGGATCGACGCATCTTGCAGAAGGAGACGAGCAGACACAAGGGATCTCGCCAGTTGGCGACGGGATTAAAAGCGCTTGTGCAGCCGTTACAGAACCGAACACTGGCAATTATTATGGTGGTGTCGATTGTTGCCGCCGGTGGACGAGGCCTGGGAAATGTGACTACGTATGTACCGCTCTATTTACAGAACGTACTGCATTTCAATAGCAGTGTAATCAGTGTCCTGTTCACTATTTTGCTGCTGGGCAGTGTACTTGGGCCCTTGCTGGGTGGCCGTCTTTCCGACATGGCGGGTCGTCGCTTAATGCTGCTGATTTTTTATGGCAGCTCTGCTCTAACTACGCTATTCTTCCTCGTGGTTGCAAGCCCTGGTATGCCTTTCTGGCTCATTCCACTGTCGTTGATTCTGATGGGATTTGCTGTATATGCCGAGAGTCCTCTCCTGCAAGCCTATCTTGCGGATGAGGCCAGCCCAGCAATTCGTGATACGGCTTTCGGCCTTTACTTTGCGCTGGCATTCGGCGTGGGGTCTGTCTGGAGCGCTATCCTGGGCTGGATGATCGATCATTTCGGTTTTGATGCGGCGTTCTTGACGATGGCGTTGTCGTATGTTGTTGCTGGATTGTTGCTGCTGCTGATACGCGAGAAGAATCCTGCAACAGATAGGGCACAATGATGCTTTCGAGGGACGCTGGGAGACCCTTCGCTTCGCTCAGGGTGACAATTTTCCTGGGTAACGTGAAAGCCGCCGGAGAGCCGATTTATCGGCAGTTGAGCCTGGCGCCCGCCAGGGGCGCCACTACATTTCCAGATGTCACATCAAGTTTGACAAAGCAGTACACCTGACCGGATGCATGTGTTCATCGACATTCTCGGAACATATGATTAGACTTCGACTGACATGGCTACGGCACCGCCTCCGCCCAGGCAAAGGGTAGCAAGGCCTCTGCCACCTCCTCGGCGACGCAGTTCGTAGATCAGGGTGGTCAGGACTCGGGAGCCACTGGAACCGATGGGATGGCCAAGTGCGATTGCTCCACCGTTGACATTTACGCGAGACCAATTCCAGTCAAGTTCTTTGCCATTTGCCAGGGTTTGTGCAGCAAAAGCTTCGTTGACTTCGATGAGGTCAAAGTCACCGATTTTGAGGTCTGTACGCTCCAGGAGACGATTGACAGCGCGGGTGGGCGCGGCAAAGATATAGCGGGGCGTGATGGCGGCTGAAGCATAGCCTGTAATGCGCGCAAGAATGGACAAGCCATTTGCTTTGGCGAAGGCCTGATCTACGACAACGGTGGCCGAGGCTCCGTCACTCAAGCCGGGGGCATTGCCAGCAGTAACGGTACCGCCTTGCTGAAAGACGGGCATGAGCTTAGCAAGCGTGTCCATCGAGGTATCACCGCGAATAGGTTCGTCGGTGTCAACTATGACAACACCTTTCTTCTGTTTGACTTCGATGGGGACAATTTCCTCTTTGAAGCGCCCGGAGGCGGTAGCAGCGGCAGCTTTCTGGTGGCTGAGGAACGAGTATTGATCCTGCTCATCGCGGGTAACAGCAAATTTTTCTGCGATGATTTCGGCTTCACTGCCCATATGTATGTTTTCGAAAGCACACCATAAGCCATCATGCACGACAGCATCGATCAGTTCTCCATTACCCATGCGGTAGCCTGTACGGGCTTTGGTTAAGAGATAAGGTGCATTGCTCATACTCTCCATGCCGCCCGCTACGAATGCCTGCGCGTCTCCAGCACGAATAGCCTGGGCAGCAAGCATGACAGCTTTGAGGCCTGAGCCGCAAACTTTATTGACGGTAAAGGCAGGAATATCGTCTGGAAGTCCAGCATGAATAGCGGCCTGGCGAGCAGGTGACTGGCCAACACCTGCAGAAACGACATTACCCATGATGATTTCATCGATGGAGTCAGGGGAGATACCTGAGCGACGTACTACTTCTTTTATAACAATGGCACCGAGTTGGGGCGCAGTGAAACTAGCAAGGTTGCTAAGAAATTTGCCGGTCGGTGTGCGTACTGCGCCGGCGATCACAGGTGTATGTTCAGCCATATGAGGGTTCTCCTTAGAGGCAAGGTAGGACCTGGCGCCC
>WNFX01001398.1_pt1 | contig 37935 bp, 39 predicted proteins | sample 5400111 | NCBI WGS metagenome assembly WNFX01 (sample SAMN13153363, study PRJNA577476) | soil metagenome | isolation source: 40 cm soil or saprolite under grassland replicate 1 | place: USA:California | collected 2016-06-15
CAGTGCTACAATGGTTCATGTTTCCTCCCTGAGAACGGTGATGGTTTTCACCTTTTCACCTTATCTCTCAGGGCTTCTTTTCGTCAACTTTGCGCGTCAATTGTCACATTGGTTCAAGCTCATTTTGAACCATGCCTTAAAAGAGATTTCATATGACCACAAAAAATGACCAACTAGATAAGCTTGTTGAAGCTGTTCTTGCAAGTTCCAAATATAAGGATGTAAGCAGAGACCTTATCAAGAGCATAGGGTTGCAAGAGCTTGGCAAACGATCCAGTATTAAAGAAGCCATTAAGGCTACTAAGAATAAACTTCACCAGGTTGGCGGAGCATATCTTAGTGGGAATGAAGTTTATTCCAAATGGCTGGATTCCCTGGCGAAAATTTCTCGATCAAGTAATCAGGATGAGCTTCTCAAGTATTTGGTAAAGATTATGAGTTATCATGCATCGACAAGAGAGCGGTTACCTATCCTTAGCCAGTTCTACACGACTATCCTGGCTGACCTTCCTCCGATTCACCGTGTACTTGATGTCGCCTGTGGTTTTAACCCACTTGCGCTACCATGGATGCCACTAACGGATCCCGTGGAATACTATATGTGTGATATTTACGGGAATATGATAAACTTCCTAAATAAGTTTATGACACTTATGCATGTACAAGGCTGCGGCATGGTCTGTGACGTCATTCATTCTTGCCCCTCGGAAAAGGTTGATGTAGCATTTATCCTCAAGACCATACCATGTCTCGAACAGATAGACAAGTTAGTCGGCTTTCGGCTCTTGCATGCTATCAATGCAGACTACATGGTAATCTCTTTTCCCGTTCATAGCTTGGGCGGTAGAAGTAAAGGAATGATGACTAACTACGAGGCTAAGTTTTACACTATGGTGGAGAACACGACGTGGTCAGTCAGGCAATTCGAGTTCTCTACTGAATTAGCATTTTTAGTAAAAAAGATCTAATAGGAAGCTAGCTGTGATTATTATACATGCGGATAAAGTACGCTGGCTGTTGTGGTTGCGCTGGAAGCTTTTCTTGCGCGGCTTCACACGTGATAAGACACGCATCTTCAGTACTATTGTGCTGATCATCTTCGGCCTGCCCTTCTATGGAGGCATTGCTGTTGGCACGTTTTTTGCCTATCGCTACTTGCCATATCCGGCGAATGTGGAAGTGTTGTTCTTAGTATTGACGGGTGTCTATCTTTTCTGGATGGTGCTGCCCCTGCTCGAATTTACGGTGAATGAAGGACTGGATGTCTCCAAACTTTTGCCTTTTCCACTGACCCGTGCGGAATTGATGGTGGGCCTGCTCTTTTCAACGCTGCTGGATATTCCTATGTTTGGGTTGCTACTGGTGTTTGTGGCCGTGATAGTGGGTTGGGCCATTTCTTTCCCTGTGACATTGTTTGCCATTGTTGCCATGCTCATCTTTTATGCCCAGGTCGTCGGTATGAGTCAGTTGGTGCTGGCATTATTAATGCGTACACTACAAAGCCGCCGTTTTCGCGATTTGAGCATCATTGTGGTGGCTCTGTTCTCTTCATCTTGCTACATTTTTCAACAGATTGTGCTGAGTGGTATTGGTAGGGGCAATATTGTGACAAGCTTACAGCAGGAGAAGTTCTCGGCCTATCTACAGTGGTTGCCGCCAGGAATGACGGCACGCGCCATTCAGCAGGCTACTCTTGGCAATTGGGGGAGTAGTCTGCTCTGGCTGGTGCTATCGCTGGGGGCAAGCATGCTTGTCCTGTACCTGTGGGCCATTGTGCTTGAGAGAAGTTTGAGTACACCAGAAGTGGGTGGCGCGGTACGTACACGTCGCCAGAAAGCAGGGGCAAGCCCTATAGCGCAAACACAGCAATCCTATCCTAGCCTACGGCAACGCATTATGACTAGCCAGACGGTGGTGATCGCTCTCAAAGAGTTGAAATACTTCTGGCGTGATCCACAACTCAAGGCTTTGCTGGTGTCCTCGCTCTCGATTGTGATTGTGTTTATCATCGGCCCTCTTTTTAACCCAACCAGCAGCAGCGGAAGCGGTTGGACGGTATTGACGTTCTCTGCTCCCCTGGCGGTCTTTTTTAGCGTGTTCACCCTCTCATACAATTCACTGGGCATGGAGAGGCAGAGTTTGACGACTCTCTTTCTCTTTCCTGTTGAGCCTCGACGCATCCTCTCAGGTAAGAACCTGGCCGTAGCCTTGATGGGAGTGATTGAACTGTTGGTGCTGGTATGCATCAGTGCCTTGCTCTCGCACGAGTGGAACTTTGTTGTGCCTGTGCTAACGCTAGGGCTGGCGGGTATAGCAGTGATGCTTGGCTGTGGCAATGTTTCCTCGGTCTTTCTACCACAGCGTATGCGCCAGATACAACGTGGCTTTCAGGCTACGGGCGCATCATCAGGGAATAGTGGTTGTATGCGGGGATTGCTTTCAATGGTCATGATGCTGGTGAGTGCGGTATTGCTGCTTCCTGTGGCTGCTGCTCTCTTCGTTCCCCTGTTCTTTGATATGCAATGGGTGTGGGTCTTTGCCATTCCCGCTGCCCTCATCTATGCCATTGTGTTTCACCAATTGATCCTTTGGTGGGTCTCGCCACGCATGCTAGCACGAGAACCTGAGATTCTGGCAATAACAACGCGGGAATGATAGGATGGAATGCGTGCATAGCGTTCCTCTTGTTTTAGGAAATTTTGACGAGGGAGTAATACTTTGATATAATGGTATTACTGTGTTAGAAGGTGGATTTATGTTTCAGGAGTATTACTATGCATGAATTTGAAACGACAATTACATCGAAAGGGCAAGTAACAATCCCGCAGGAGATTCGTCGCCTCATCGGTCTACATCCGAAAGATAAGGTGCGTTTTGAGGTCGATGGAGAAGTAGTGAAGATTATGCGTGCCTCCTCAAAATTATTAGCAGGCTATGGAGCCGTTACTCCAAGAAGCAAACCAGAGGATTTTCAAGCTGCACGCGAGGAATTTGAGAAAGGGGTTGCCAGAGATGTCATCTCTGAACAATAGAGAAAAACTATGCCAGTACACTTCGTAGATACAAATATCTTATTGCGGTACCTTACACGAGATGATGAGCAAAAGGCACAGAGAGCATTACAGCTTTTAATGCGTGTTGAAAAAGGCGAGGAGAAGGTAGTAACCTCCTCCTTAGTTATTTTCGAGGCGGTTTTTACCTTACAAAGCTTCTATAAAGTGTCTCGGTCACGCATCAAGGAACTCATCTTACCCATTATTTCTTTGAAAGGTCTTCAACTTCCAAGCAAGAATATCTACTATCAGGCGTTTGATCTATACGTTACGAAAAACATCTCTTTTGCTGATGCTTACAACGCCGCCTATATGCTTGCTGAAAAAGTAAACCATATTTATAGTTGGGATACAGACTTTGATAAGATCGAAGGTCTGATGCGCGTAGAGCCTGCTTGATTACCTGGACGTACACAGACCTTTGATTATGGTTTCACATCCTCTTTCTTTTTCACTTCGACCTTTTTTACCTCAGTTCGATTGAGCCTTCTGAAAATCAGGAAGGGAACAAGTAAGAGGGCGATCACCAGTATATAGGCGATAACGCTGGCAACTGTAGTCCACATGGATGCTTGCTGGGGGGTTGTACCAATTGCCGGTGGGTAGAGGCCGGTAATAATAAAGTTGGGGTTGCCACCGACGTGAATGGTGGCGACGATTTGGCGGCCCGGTACGTCGAGCATGGCTACGTTACCATCACTGAGGGCGATAAAGCCTAGTTGCCCATCGCTGGTGATAGCGACGGACTGAGGTGCCACTGCGAACTTATAGGTGCGATTGGGTTCAGGTGGTGTTTTCGCACCGAAACTTAAAGGATTGAGGACATCGAGTTGACGACTCTTGAGATCGGGAACATAAATTTCACCAGTCACGGCATCGTAGTCCATTGGTCCAAATGTGCCACCGGTGATTAACGTGGTAACATTATGGGTATTGAGGTCTATAGCCTCGACACTACCCTCGTGAGATGACGCCCCCACCCCATGACGACCGCAAGGGTCGTCACTACTATACACGGTGAGGACATCGCTTCGCTCGTCCTAATGATCGCCTATTTGCGAGCGTAGCGAGCAAAACCGCAGTATAGTAGTGACGACCCTTGTGGTCGTCATGGGGGTGTGCGTGCGATTGTTGCAAGTTGAGAGGGCGACTCTCGTGGTCGCCCCCTGGAACTACCCACATCTAATCAAAACGGAGTGTACAATTGTATATTTGCTTCGTGCAAGGTGTTATCGGGTGTACGTATCTGGATACGGATGCCCCAATTACCGCTCATGGTTAGATCACCTGGAGCACTGAAATTTCCTTTGCCGTCGGGTTGTAAATTGACAGTATCGGTACCCATATTCATATCGAGCATGGTGGTATAGAGCGAGACTCCGATGTTGGTAGTTGGTTTGCCAGTTCTGTTATCGATGGCACTGACGGTAAAGATGTTGGTACCGAAACGGTTGGGTGTGACAGTGAGGTTCAAGGTAAATTTGTTGTCAGTGGTCTTGACGGTTTTATGAAACGCTGATGATGTAGTACTTTTGGACTGCTGTTGTTGAGCGGCAGCGATAGGCGAGAGTGTTCCTGCGAAGACGTTCATCAGGGCGACACAGAGCAGCACAGCTATACCCAGGATCGGTTCCCAACGTAAGAAGCTCGTGAGGAGGCGCGTGCGCTCTGTCAATCGTCCTTCGCGAAGCTTGACCTGTTGAGCTTGATTGAAGGAGAGGTTTTGCATGGCATAGGTGTATTTTTTATACTCTTTGGCTAGTCGTGGACGCAGCAGGCCGACGTGTAGGGCACTGATCAGCATGATCGCGCCTACCAGCACGATCTTGACGGATAAGGCGCGGCCATAGGCTGTACTCAGTAATTGTTGCCATGATGTGAGGTGGACGGTTGCGCTGAAGGGGCCGGTGATGGCCATGATCACGACACCGACGATGGCCAGTGGTGAATAGTAGGGTAGTAGGGTGATTAGAGAATGTGCGCGTTCAGTCATGCTTCTGCTGCTGAGAACCGGCAGATAGCTCGTGACGATGTAGAACATGCCACCGACCCAGAGTGATGCAGATACTAGATGGAGCCAGTCGGCCAACACGGCGTAGGTAACCAGATTTGTGCTAACGGCTGCGGCATGGCTGGACATGGCGATAGCGATAAAGAGCATCGAGCCGAGCAAGAGGTTGATCGATGGTAGGCAATTATTGACAAGTTGAGGTCGCTTTTTGGATAGGAGCATGTATACGCCAACGGCAATAGCCACGATTACGACGATTTCACGCATGAGCCAGTAGGTACCGAAGCGTCCACTGGAGGTCAGCCCGCTCAGGAGTGATGGCGCGAAGGCACTAACCCATTGTCCGCCTGTGATGGTAAGAGCCTGTCCCACCAATGCACCCACATTTGCCAGCAAGAGTACTAACAGAGTAGGAAGAGACCAGCGTCGCTCAAAGCGTTGCTGCACCTGTTCATTGATGGTACGCAGATGAGGATCATGAGAGGGAGCCAGTTGTAGGACGAACATGGTCCAGAGTTGGGCGGCGACCCAGAAGACAGCAGCTATCTCAACAAGTGTGATCATAATGAGATTGAAGAGTGTTGGCCCATCAAGTTGACCGGTATAGAGGCCGGTGAGGTTGCCACTCCCCAAGGCATTTTGGCCTGGGATAGTGTTGCCGCTGAGGGTGGGAATGGTGCCATCAGGCCGGATGACGGTAAAAAGAAATGAGCCGGTCAAGATATGCCCATCATCGGCAGAATCGGTGCGCCAGACTACGACATAGACCGATGGTGGCAGATTGGGTGGAAGCGTGATGTCCATCTCTTGTGTATTGTTGGCTGAGACATGGGCGTCTTTCTTGTCGACGCGCTGATTATTGGCATTAACGACGACGGCGGTGCTAAAAGCAGGGTTCAGATCCTCGCTAAACCACATTCGCACCTGTGAAGGTGCTGCATTCAACTGGGCGTCTTTAGTGGGATCGGAGCGTAACAAGATAGCGTGAGCACTGGCTATGCCAGGGAGAAGAAATATCAGGCATAGTGCCAGTGGCAATGCTTTCAATAAGATGCGTCGAAGCATGGTTGAACACAGGCGAAAATTCATAGGAAGCGTCCAGTCTGTATGAGAAATAGGTTATGAGTCGGGTCTTCTATCTATGTTTACGAGTTAAGGGTACATTTTTTACGGTACGGGATAAACTGCTTGCCATTCATTATTATATATGCTGCTGTCCATAGTTGGATGGGAATGGGGATTAGGGTGTAGGAAAAAGTTGTAGGCAAAGAAAGAAAAAGGGAGTCTCCTGTGAACCGGCGAGCTGGTAGGCATGGGTGGTTGGAGGTTCTGACGCTGGCGAGATTTGAGTCAGATGAGTCCAATGGGTCAGATAGGTCAGATGAGTCAGATGAGTCACATGTATCATTTGTATCAGATGTGTCAGTGAGGTTTGAGTGAGGGTGGCTCATTGTATCAGTTGTATTGATTGTAGTGGATGTGATAGAGGCGCACGATAATACCAATTCGCGTTCCAGATGATATTCTGGAACGCGAATTGGATTACTCGGACCAGATCGTTTTGGGGATTGGGAGCAGGTCATCGTCTAAGTAGATCGCGTCCACGCGCTCATTGAAAAAGCACAGGTACCTGGCGATCGGCGAACACGTGGGCAGAGGTTCGCGGTAGCTCCACACGATGTCTTTGAAGATGCGCTCGCCAATCCTGGCAGACCAGTACGATGCCTGGCCCTTGTAGGGACAACGCGTAGTGGTCTCAGTCGGCTCCAGGAGTTCCATACGGACATCCTGCTCAGGAATGTAATAGCGAAGTGGTAGCCCCGTCTCGATCAAGATCTGGGGACGCCGGGTGTCCACAATGGTTACACCGCCGAGTACGACACGGACGTGTCGCGAACTGGGCAAGACATCCACCCGCTTGTAGGGATCACGTGCGTGTGCAAAGACCTGTTCATCCTCTTCATACCAGGCATCCATTTGATCCCAGTAAAAGGCTAGATACCCCTGAAGTTTTGGTGCTGTGGATAACGGATGGAGATAGCTCCAGGTAGCGTTGTTGGCCGTGCGGTCGCCAACCCGTAGTGTCCAGTACGATGCTTCCCCTTTCAGCGGTGAGTGGGTGTGATGGTCAGACGTCTCCATCAGGTCCATGCGCACATCTTCCATGGGGAAGTAGAAGACGGGCAATCGTCCAAATTCATGCAACAACATGACGCGCTTGCTGTCGGAGACGGTGACATCAGCGAAGACTACCCGTACACGCCGACGGCTGTCTTCCCAACGAAATCCATCGCTGAGTGACGGTGAAGCCATGGGGCCCATAAATATATCTTCAAGTGCTGGTTTCATGCGGTCTCTCCTCTCTAGAGTCGGCGGTGACCAAACTTGCTTCTCTAATGATAGGTTAAATGAAACGGACTTAGGAGAAATCTCATCGTTCATGGTTCCGTTTCTTTTGACAACAAAACTATGCTCACACTTTCTTCCCTCATGGCCGGTCATGCTCTCTATATGGCAAGCCTCATGGGATGGGGCAATCTGGACGACTCGATCATGATAAAGCTGATGGAGAAGATCGCTGGGCTGGATAAAGAGGCCTGATATGTGCGAAGCTGTTATGAAGTACAAGGTAGCCATTTTCATTTGTCAGTTTCCACTGACGGGCAAGGAGACAGATGCTAGTGTGTAAAAGTCGCTATCAGCTCACCATGATTGAAAAGACCTATCTTATAGGTTCAAGAAAGAGGAGATGATCTATGGCAGAAACAGCAATTGTGCTGAAAGACGAGGAGCTCGGCGAGGATGGTGAAGGGGAGTTAGTGACCTGGCTGGTTGAGAACGAGACCCAGGTCACAGAAAATCAACCCATCGCGGAAGTGACAACGGCCAAAGCTGTTGTCGCCGTGGAGGCACCAACGGCAGGTCGATTACGGCAGATGCTCCAGCCGGGCGAGTTGATCACCGCAGGGGTCGCATTAGGAGTGATTAGTCATGAATAAGGTAACTTCCATTGTGCGCAGTGATCTAATCCGCGCGCGCCTAGCCACGTCAAGCGCCATCGCTTTGAGGGACCTGGAGACAGCTAGCGAGCGGTTTGACAGGGATCTTGAGAGTGGTGGAGAGGAGGAGCATGTATGAGCGATGATCAGTGGACACGTAGCGTCTGGCTCGAACAGTACGGGGTCGACGCCTGGGAACGCATGTCAACTATCCGAGAGATTGAAAGCCGACTAGCCGAATACACGAAACGAGGCTACATCCGAGGATCGAGTCATCCTGCTATTGGTATGGAAGCAGTTGCCGTTGGCGTGAGCCTCAACCTCCGCCAGACGGACGCCATCGCCAGTACGCATCGCGGCCACGCGCACTGCCTTGCGAAGGGTGCCGACCCGCAGCGACTCCTCGCCGAACTCTTTGGTCGAGCCACCGGCTACTGCCATGGGAAAGGAGGTTCGATGCACCTTGGCGTACGCGAGCTCGGCATCCTGGGAACTAATGGCATCGTTGGTGCGAGCATTGGCATCGCCACCGGGGCGGCTCTCGCTGCTCGGCAACAACATACTGATGAGGTTGTGATTGCGTATTTCGGTGATGGTGCGATGGGTCAGGGGATGTTTCATGAAGCGCTCAACCTTGCGGCGATCTGGCGACTGCCTTGCATCTATGTGTGTGAAAATAACCACTATGCCCAATCGGCACGTGTGGAAGAGATGATTAGCGTCTCCGATCTGGCCAGTCGCGCCCAGTCCTATAGCATGCCAGGGGTCAATGTTGACGGTATGGATGTGTATGCAGTCTGGAGCGCTGCACGCGAGGCGATCCTGCGCGCACGGCAGGCCGAAGGGCCAACGCTGCTGGTGGCCGATACCTACCGCTTCCTCGGCCACATGGTGGGAGATACGGAGATCTACCGCACGGCAGAGGAGCGCGAGGAGTGGCGCAAGCGCGACCCCATTGCCCGTCTGGAAGCCGACTTGCGCACGGCCGGCCTGGTTGATACGGCAACGCTGGATGCCAAACGCGCGCAAATAGTCAGTCGCATCGATGAAGCAGAGGTGGCGGCAGTGGCGGCCCCCGCACCATCTCTGAAGACGGCCTATACGGATGTGTACGGAGGAAAGAGTGATGCGTGAGATGACGTTTTGGCGAGCCCTCAATGACGGCATCCGCTCGGCCATGGCAGACGATCCTCGTGTCTTCATCATGGGCGAGGATCTGACGCGTTGGGCAGCGGGCGGAGGGACCTTTGGAGTGACGCGTGGCTTGTTAAGCGAGTTCGGGTCCGAGCGTGTCTTCGACACCCCCATTAGCGAAGAGGCGCTCGTGGCAGCAGCGGTTGGGGCTGCCCTACGTGGTTGTCGACCAATCGTCGAGATCATGTACGCTGATTTCTCGCTGCTGGCATTTGATCCCATTATCAACCAGGCCGCCAAGATTCGCTATATGTTCGGTGGGCAGTTTGAGGTACCGCTGGTGGTGCGCAGCAATGGTGGGGCCGGGACCGGCAAAGCGGCGCAGCATTCGCAGTCGCTCGAGACGCTGTTTGCGCATGTGCCAGGTCTTGAGGTGGTCGTTCCCGCGACGCCTCACGACGCCCGGAACCTGTTCCGCTCAGCCGTGGCCAGCCCCAATCCCACCATCTTTCTCGAACACAAAGCGCTCTATAACGTGCGCGGCCCTGTAGACGAGACGCCTGTCCCACTGGGTGTGGCACGCACGGCTCGACCAGGTCACGATGTCACCATCGTCGCGACCCAACTGATGGTCCATCGGAGTCTCGCGGCTGCCGAGCGCCTGATGGCGAAAGACGACATCGATTGCGAGATCATTGATCTGCGAACGCTGTATCCCCTCGATTTGGACACCGTCGTGGCCTCAGCACGCAGGACACGGCACGTCCTGATCTGTCATGAAGCGCCGCTGCTCTATGGGTTTGGTGGAGAGATTGCAGCCACCATCAGCGAGACCTGTTGGAAGGAACTGGAGGCACCCGTGCGTAGGCTCGGTGGCGCACGAACGCCGATTGCATATGCCGCTGAACTGGAAGCCGAGGTGCTTCCCTCCGAGGAACGCATTGAGACGGCGGTATGCGAGCTCATGCGTCGTCCCAATGCTTTTCCAGCGGATCCCAGTTGATGGGATCTTTGAAAAGGGAATCACTATGCTTGAAGGAGGTTGTCTGTTTATGAGAACAGCGGTTGTCACAGGTGCAGCAAGGGGAATTGGTTTTGCGATCGCCGAAAAGCTTTTGTCCAGAAGCGGGCATGAGTCGGTTGTTTAGCCCTGTTTCATTGTCCCCAGAGCAAGGGCAGATGATATACTACAGAAATAACCTGCAAGGGGAGGAACAAAATAACCCATGACGCATGCGCACTCCTGGGGGCAAACGGGTGTGATTTATCAGATCTACCCGCGCAGTTTTCTCGATAGCAATGGCGATGGGGAAGGAGCAAAGAGCGATGCCGAAACATATGGCGCATCACGTACCCGACGCTGACGAGAAGACGCAAGAGGGTATATCGCAAAGGGACCAGGCCGCCGCCGCTGACAGCATGTCTGGAGATGAACCTTATACCCTGGGCCCGGACTCGATGGCGCAGGACGGCGTTCCGCGTGGGGATGTGACCAAGTATCACTGGAAGAGCGAACATATCTACCCCGGAACTGAGCGCGACTATTGGCTCTACATCCCGAAGCAGTACGACTGGTCGCAGCCCGCGTGCCTGACGGTGTTCCAGGATGCTGAACTCTACCTAGGCCCAGACGCAAACATACCGATCGTCTTCGACAACCTAATTCACAAGCAGGACATGCCGGTGACGATCGGCCTCTTCGTCAGCCCCGGGGACAAGGAGCAGGGTATGCCTATCTATGGCGGGAGCAACAACCGGAGCATCGAATACGACTCGCTCGGCGATCGATATGCGCGTTTCCTGATCGAGGAGTTGCTTGCGGAGATCGAGAAACATTATAGCATCGTCACTGACCCTGCCGACCGAGCGATTTGCGGGATGAGTTCTGGAGGCATTTGCGCCTTCACCGTAGCCTGGGAGCGCCCCGATGCATTTCTCAAAGTCGTCAGTCACTGTGGCAGCTTCGCGAACATTCGGGGTGGGCACATCTACCCCTCCTTGATCCGCAAGACCAAGACCAAACCGATTCGCGTGTTCTTGCAGACGGGATCAAAAGACCTCGACATCGTTTTCGGTAACTGGCCCATCGCGAACCAAGATATGGCCGCTGCGCTTGCATACAGGAAGTATGATTACCAGTTCGTCTTTGGCGACGGCGGCCACACGCTCAAACACGGCGGGGCCATCTTTCCTGATACCATGCGCTGGCTCTGGCGCGACTAACCCAAAAGGACCCGCGACTGAGATAGGCTTATTAGGCTCTTTAAGGCGATCAAAGTTGTGTTCTTCAAGAAGCTGATCATGCGTTTTAAACAATCCGTCTCCTGGTGGTGTTTTGCTGGGATAGGCATGACGCCAAAGCACTTATTACGTGCAGCAGCCGACATTGGCTATTCGGCGGTTGAGTTGGTGGAGCCGGAGCACTGGTCGTTGGTCAAGGAGTACGGATTGACCATCGCCTTGCTCAATGGAGGACTGTCCATTGAGCAAGGCCTCAACAGGCGCGAGCATCACGACTATCTCGAACAACGCATTCGCGCCACCATTAAGCAGGCCGAGCGCTGGGGCATCCCCAACGTGATCGTCTTCAATGGCAATCGTGAGGGCCTGGACGACCGGGTTGGGGCCGAGATCACCGCCGAAGGATTATCCCGTGTCGCGGGAGCCGCTGAAGAGGCTGGCGTCACGCTCGTGATGGAACTGCTCAACAGTAAAGTGGATCACACCGACTATCAGTGTGACCGGACCGCCTGGGGTATAGAGGTGTGCCACAAGGTCAATTCGCCGCGTGTGAAGCTGCTCTACGACATCTACCACATGCAGATCAATGTGAGTCTGTAGCTGCAACTGCCTTCGTAAGGAGCCAGGACTACACCGTCATTCCTCAGCGTGTGTCTACGCGTCGTGGTACAATGGCCTAGTATAATGTCAGATACCCCAGGGCTAAAGCCACGGGGCTTGTAGCTGTACTCCACCTCAACTCTGTACACCAATGTGCATGTCCAGCTTCAGCTTCACCGTACGCTACATCCGAGTCGTCGCGACTCTGGGCGATCTGACAAATCACCCGTCCTTGCCCACAGAGGAACGCCCGTACTTGCGAGAAAGGAGCGTTGTCTAATATGGACGCTGTTTTACCCTGGCAGTGGGAACATTCCTGTTCCGCTTTTCAGGAACCGGTTACGTTTTTCCGGCTACGAACCTCAACTGTCTCTCTCTGTGTGGTTCCTAACAACCACGTCCCTCAGTACGCCTGTACCTGGACCTCAGAGTGCCTTCTGGTTAGTACTGAGAGTATATCATATTGACGGATATATGTCAACATGCTATCATAGGAGTATGGACACACAACGCAAATCAACGACTCTGCGCCTGACAGAGCAAGATATTCAGGCCATTTTAACTGTACGCCAGTACTATGGCATTGCCAGCGATAACCAAGCCATAATTCTGGCTCTTAACCTTGTAGCGCGTCAGATTGAAGAGGGCAGGGCCCAACCGCCCATCATGCCCCATAAGGAATGCCGCATTCCTCCCCCGCCATGAATGGACGGGGCATCCTGCGGCGGGTTCGGTGAACGGCTGACCCGCGAGTGGATCGAGGTGCTGGAACGCGACTCTAATCATCCTTGTATAAATTGCCTGGGTCCCCATCAATGAAAGTTGGGGCGTCCCCAATCTCACACGGGACCAGGCACAGCGGCACTACGTGCAGGCGCTCTATCATCTGACCAAAGCACTGGACCCCACGCGTCTCGTGATAGGATGTTCCCAGCTTTATGTGTCCATACGTGACCCGCAATCCAAGAAAGAAGCGATACAGAAAGGGAGCGAACAATGGCAGAGAGACTCAAAGGCAAGGTAGCCCTGGTGACCGGTGCAGGAAGTGGTATTGGGCGAGCAGTGGCCTTACTCTTCGCTCGTGAGGGGGCAGGCGTGGTAGCAGGCGACATCAACGCTCAAAGTAACGCAGAAACCGTCCATACGATAGAAGAGCACGGCGGAAGAGCCTTTGCGGTGTCGCTGTTGTGCAACAATGCCGGAACGGGCGAGAAACACGCATCCATTCTTGACCTGGAAGAGCGCGAATGGGAGCGCGTCTTTGCGATCAACGCGAAAGGTGTCTTTCTGGGCATCAAATATGGGGCGGCCGCAATGATGAAGTCGGGACAGGGCGGCTCGATCATCAACATTGCCAGCGTCGCGGGCATCGTCGGGAATCCCGGCTACGCAGCCTACGCCTCCTCGAAAGCTGCTTGTATCCACCTGAGCAGGACTGCGGCCCTGGAACTCGCTCGGTCTCAGATCAGGGTGAACGCCATTGCACCCGCATTTACCGCAACTCCTATGGTGGACGCAATGGTCGCGACTCACCGCGACCCAGAACGGGCGCTCCAAAAGCTCGGCAGCATCATTCCACTCGGACGGCTAGGGACACCAGAAGAGATAGCAAACGCCGCGCTTTTTCTCGCCAGCGACGAGTCCTCGTTCACGACAGGCGCGGTGCTGGTCCTCGATGGTGGACTGACAGTGCAATAAGGGGCGAATTTCTGCTCACATGCGGCAAACAGTGTCAAGCAAGATTACCTTTATTTGAACTTTGCCTTAGAGATCTGATTGTAATGAAGGCGCATTATTTATCTCATCAGTTATGGTCTTTAGAGTTCTATTGGCTTTTTACTCTGCTGTTTTCTAGATGCTATAATGAAAACCTATGGGGTTTTTGAGTGTATCAGAGGAGGTGTCTCTTGCTCATAAAGGATATGGATCAACGGGTGGTTGTGCGGCGGTTGGAGCGTGGGGTGTTGGCATTTTTTCTGCTGGTGGCGCTTTTTCTGGTAGTGGTGTATGTGACGGCGCCGTCTATTTATGCGGAGACGCTTAAACTGCAATCTTCTGCGGGTGATCGCTATCCGTGGGCGGTGACGCTGTTTCTGGTGGCTATTCTGGCGTTTGTTGCTGTACTGAGTGTGGGCGTTGTGCGGCATTGGCGGTGGGTGTTCTGGATACTGCTGATCGCTTTTGGCTTCTCTGTGCTTGAAATTCCTGCGGGGATACTCCAACTGGCCGGTGTGCTTCCCAGTAGTTTTCCTGTATGGTATAGTCTTTGCCGGATGGGCGTGGCTGTGATTGAGGTGGTGATTGCTGTGTGGATGTGGTGGGTCTACCGGCGTTATGGAGTGTGGGCAAACAAGATAGGGGCTACGGCGGGCGGCCACAAGGGCCAAACCGTTTCAAAGAGGTGAGGGAAGAGGGTCGAGGCAAGCTCGACCCCTACACGGGACTGGACATCGCTTCGCTTGTCCAGAAGCCGGGAAAGCGGCGAGCGCAGCAAGCCGCATGCGGTGTAGGGGTCGAGCTTGCCTCGACCCTCTTCCCCTGGATGTCTGTCCTTCTTTGAAATGGATTGGCCACAAGGGCCCCTACGCGAGACTCCGAACGGAACGTTCGGGTGATGCGTATTGGACGTGATCAATCACGTTCCTACAGAGAAATATAGGCTTATTCGGTGGGGAGCGAACGCAGCTTCTTGATCAGGCTAGCACGCCGTTTTGTCTCTAGGCGACGTCGGCGGCTGGCTGCGGTGGGGCGTGTTGGCTTACGGGGCGTCTCTACATGCTGTATGGCTTGCAAGCGTCGTGCCATGCGCTCAAAAGCTGCTTCGCGATTGGCATATTGCGATCGTCGCTCCACGGCGGTAACGGTGATGCCGGTGGGTCGATGGGTCAGCCGCACCCCAGTTTCGACCTTGTTGCGGTGCTGACCACCTGGTCCACTGGTAATAAAGAAATCTATATCGCAGTCGCGCTCCAGGGATGCGCGGTCTGTAGGGTAGCTCTCAGGCATAGGTAGTTTTCCTTGTCCTTGTTGTGGTGCAGCTGGCACGATGGCTGGCACGTTTGTTGCGATGATCGCCTGCAACTGATTGTATCATACTGACCTAGCAACTGGGGTGCGGTTCACTTTTTGCACAGTGGCAGACGAACCCTTGCAACGAAAGATGTAGGGGCGGCATTCATGACGCCAGTCCGTCTCTCCTGAATGCGTCGGTCCGCTTGCTGACTGGCGTCATGAATGCCGCCCCTACCATGCCTCTTGGCTTCCTGCAAAAAAGTGAACCGCACTCCCTAACAACCTAGCAGCCATTTCGCTTGATTTTCTTTTCTGCAAGGGTTGAAACTAGTTCCCTGAAATGTGGTCATGTTTCCTTAAATATGGACAAATATCTCCTTGAATTTGTAGCTACAAAAGTGCTATAATAGCTACGTGAGAAAGAAAGCTGTCAAGGATGTCAATATTAATACGAGATATCCACCCAGCTTACTAGAGGAGCTTCGTAAGTTGGCAGAAGAGCATGAACGTTCGCTCAATGGTGAAATCATTTGGGCGTTACGAGAGTATGTTGCTCAACAGCTTGCCAAGAAAAACAAGCAACCATGAAGATCACACGCGGGTATAAAACCGAACTGGACTTAAACAACAAGCAGAAAACCTTGTGTTTGAAACATGCAGGTACAGCAAGGTTCGCTTTTAATTGGGCGTTGGCAAAAAAGATTGAAGCGTATAAGGCTGGTCAGAAAGTTCCGACTGCGATTGATCTTCATCGAGAACTCAACAAGCTCAAGAAAACTGAACTCTCATGGATGTATGACGTGTCGAAATGCGCTCCACAAGAGGCGTTACGGGATGTTGACAAAGCGTATGACAACTTTTTCAGAAAAGTGAAACTCAAAAAGCAGGGAAAGTACAAAGGCAAGGTTGGGTTTCCTAAGTTGAAGAAGAAAAGTGGAGGTATTGGCTCATTCCGCTTAACAGGAGCAATTAAAGTATTTCCTGATGCTATCCAACTTCCGCGATTAGGAAGACTCCGCTTAAAAGAGCATGACTATTTGCCCACGCGTGCGCATATCCTGTCTGCTACTGTCTCAGAACAAGCGGGAAGATGGTTTGTAAGTCTTCAGGTAGAGGAAGAACAACCAGAACAGATTCATACAGCAACAACCGCTATTGGCGTTGATTTAGGAGTAACCACGTTAGCCACGTGTTCAGATGGAGTAACGTTTGCAAATCCTAAAGCGTTAAAAAGCCAACTCAAGAAACTCAAGCGACTACAACGTGCCCATTCTCGCAAGCAAAAAGGTTCAAAGAAGAGAGGAAAATCACGCCACAAACTAGCTAAACTTCATGCGCGTATCGTCAACATCAGAAAAGATGCTCTACACAAGTTCACAACCCACGTATGCAAAAACCACGCATATGTGGCAATAGAGGACTTGCATGTAGCGGGTATGCTCAAAAATCACCATTTAGCGCAAGCCATAGCTGATGCGAGTATGGGTGAGATCAGACGGCAGCTTACTTACAAAGCTGCAAAGTTTGGTACTCGTGTTGTGGTGATAGATCGCTGGTATCCCAGTTCTAAAACCTGTTCAGTCTGTGGGTATGTGCTTGCAGAACTGGCTTTATCGGTGAGAGTTTGGGCATGTCCAAATTGTCATATGTTGCATGACAGAGATATCAATGCAGCAAACAATATCCTGGCGGTGAGTTCCATCGACAGGCTAAACGCTTGTGGAGAGAGAAGCTCTGGCTTCGTGGTAACACGAAGTGAAACTCCTCTCGTTGAAGCAGGAACCCAATACTATTTAGGCATGTCCTAAATGGGTAGATTTCGGAGAACGGAGGCACACAATGCAAGTGATGCAGGCAAATACAGGCGCACCCACCGACAAGACGGAGCGTGTATGGAGTTATACCAGTGGCACCAGCGACAGCCCACTGCTGGGTCTCACAATTGGCGATTTATTTGATCACACCGTGGAAAAGTACCCTGAGAATCCAGCTTTGATTTCGCGTCAACAGAGCATACGATTGAGCTACCGTGAGTTGCAGGCTCAGGTCAACCAATGTGCAAAAGGGTTGATGCACCTGGGACTTCAGAAGGGCCAGCGTATCGGTATCTGGTCGCCCAACCGTGCTGAATGGTGCGTTACGCAATTTGCTACCAGTAAAATTGGAGCTATCCTGGTCAACATCAATCCCTCGTATCGCTTGCAGGAACTTGAATATGCTCTCAAGCAATCGGGTTGTACGGCTGTGATCATTGCTCCCCAGTTCAAGACATCCAACTATACGGAGATGCTCTCTACCCTGGCTCCTGAACTGAGACAGAGCCAACCGGGAATGCTGCAAGCGGCAAAGTTGCCAGAGTTGACCACCGTTATTCGTCTTGGTGCAGAGAAGATGGCGGGTATGTATAGTTGGGATGATATTATGACGATGGGCGAGTCGGTGAGCGACGAGGAGCTGAAGCAGCGACAGCGTGAGCAGGAGTTTGATGATCCCATTAACATTCAATATACGAGTGGGACGACTGGTTTCCCCAAGGGGGCGACGCTCAGTCACCACAACATCCTGAACAATGGCTACTTTGTGGCGCGGCTCCAAAACTTTACTGACAAGGATAAGCTCTGTATTCCGGTGCCGCTCTACCATTGCTTTGGGATGGTGATGGGCAACCTGGGCTGTGTCACACATGGGGCAGCGATGGTTTATCCCTCCGAGGGATTTGAGCCACTGGCGGTGTTGCAGACGGTGCAGGAGGAGAAGTGTACATCCCTCTACGGTGTACCCACCATGTTTATTGCCGAACTCGACCATCCCGATTTTCAGAAGTTTGACCTGAGCAGTCTGCGTACCGGTGTCATGGCGGGCTCTCCCTGCCCCATTGAAGTAATGAAGAAGGTGATTAGCCTAATGGGGATGCGGGATGTCGAGATCTGCTATGGGATGACCGAGACCAGTCCCGTTTCGACGCAGACGCGCACCGATTCCCCGCTCGACAAGCGCGTCGGTACAGTAGGCGTGGTTCATCCCCATGTGGAGATCAAGATTGTGGCTCCGGCTACCGGTCAGGTGGTGCCAGTGGGCAAAACCGGTGAGCTGTGCACACGCGGCTATAGCGTGATGTTGGGGTACTGGAACAATCCAGAGGCTACAGTCGAGGCCATCGATACGGCACGCTGGATGCATACAGGAGATCTGGCGACGATGGATAGTGAGGGCTATATCAACATCGTCGGGCGCATCAAAGATATGATCATTCGCGGTGGTGAGAATGTCTACCCACGTGAGATTGAGGAGTTCCTGTACACGCATCCCAAGGTCAGTGATGTGCAGGTGATTGGTGTGCCGGATGCGAAATATGGTGAGGAGATTATGGCATGGGTGAAGGTCAAGCCAGGTGAGCAGCTCACTGCCGAGGAGCTCAAGACGTTCTGCGAGGGGCAGATTGCTCACTACAAAGTGCCGCGTCACTTCAAATTTGTGGATGAGTTCCCCATGACGGTAACAGGCAAGATTCAGAAGTTCCTGATGCGTCAACAGTCGGTTGAGGAACTGGGTTTGCAGGATGCTGCCTCGATAAAGACAGCTTAGGGACGTTTTTGTAGGTCAAGATACAGGAAGGTCTGTCGCAACAGACCTTCCTGTATCTATAGTGCCAGCCGTTGGCCTCACTTCCTGCTTCGCAGTGAATGCCTTATCACATGCTTGTCTGAGAGTATCCCTTTATCTTTCAAGGTGAGGTAGAGGTGGTAAGAGAGACTTAGCCATGCTCCCCCGTACAAGTAACCGCCCAGCACATCGGTTGTCCAGTGTTCCCCTAAGTAGACACGAGAAGGGCCTGCCAGGATGATGATGAGCGTCATACCGCTCAACACGGCTGCCCTCCAGCGGGGCTTTTTCTTTAGCAGGAGGCCAGCGAGCAGAGAGAGCCATCCCCATCCTCCTAGAGCTGTTGTGGCGTGACCACTGGGGAAGCTTTCGCTCTTTTTTGGCTTCGCGACATGAACAAGTGCAGGGTTAGGGCGTGGACGATGAACGATACCCTGCAGAAGCTTTCTGCCAGCCGTCATCAACACGGCAACGCTTACAAACATAGCGGCCTCTAAGCGCAAACGTGCTCTCCACAATGCGAAAGCTAGAGGAAAGGCCACTACATTCACGAATTGCCATGAACCCAGTAGGCTCAAGCAAAGCGAGAGAGCATCTAAAAATGGGGATTGTGTCTTTTGGACGGTACGAGTGATTTTCAGATCAAGGCGATCGACGGGATGGTTATGTACCCACCATGCTAAGGGTGCAAGAAGTAGAATCTGTAAAGCAGTGGCGAGCATGAGCAGTGAGTTGCGTTTCAAGGGCTGTCTCTCCTTCTCAGTGGCATATCTCTAGCGATGAGAGCATATGCTGAGTATAGACCTTTCCTGTAAGATAGGCGCTACTTTTAGCACGGTTCTTAGCGGGAGGGAGTTTCTCTGTATGCTTTGGCTTGTGCGTGTGTATGAGAAAGAACATAGTAGTAGAGTTTGGCACTTGTAGCGTTGTGCTGCTTAATGTGCTATAATACCTGAGTGGAGAGGTCGGAATTGACATATTTGCCTTGTCTCATCCTAATAAAAAAGCAAGAGCAGCATAGACGACCTGTTTGAGATATTCCTGAGAAGAGGTAATGACACATGGCGGAACTGATTACTGCCGATATGATCATTCATGATATTGTGACGAAACACCCGGCAACGGTTAAGGTCTTTCATGGACATGGGCTACCCTGTACGGCGTGTGCGGTCGGCTCACGTGAGAGTGTGGCGGGTGGTGCCCGTACTCATCGCTTTGGTCCTGAAAAGTTGGAACTGTTACTACAAGATTTGAACGCGGCGGCGAATGGGCAGCCAACTTCAGTAGCCCCCAAAAAAGCTCCGGTAGGGCGTGGTATACCCCTGCAAATGTCTGCGGCCCAACCCGATCGCAAGATCAAACAGGTGATTGCGATTATGAGCGGTAAGGGCGGTGTGGGTAAGTCACTAGTCACGGGCTTGCTGGCAGTATCGTTGAGACGCCAGGGCCTGCGCGTGGGTGTGCTGGATGGCGATATTACCGGCCCGAGCATGGCCCGTATGTTTGGCACGAATGGGCAACCCATGAAGTCCGCTAATGGCGGCATTGAGCCGTTGACCAGCCGGAGTGGCATTCGGGTCATGTCTATGAATATGTTTCTTGAGAACGAGAGCGATCCGGTCGTCTGGCGGGGCCCTATGATTTCCAGTGCCATCAAGCAGTTCTATAGTGATGTCGATTGGGGCAACCTTGACTACCTGCTGGTAGACTTGCCACCCGGTACCTCCGATGCTCCCATGACCGTTTTGCAGTCGTTACCCGTTGACGGTATCGTGATCGTCTCCTCACCGCAGATGCTTGCGACGATGGTGGTCATGAAATGTATCAACATGGTACGCCAGCTGAAGGGCGTGATTGTGGGGGTGGTCGAGAACATGGCCTACTTCGAGACGCCCGAAGGTGAATACTACGAGATTTTTGGACCGAGCAATGGCCCCGATCTCATCAATATGTCAGGTGCGCCTTTGCTAGCTCAATTGCCTATTGATCCCCAACTGACGACGTTGTGCGATACTGGTCGCGTCGAGGAGTATTATGCAGACGCATATGAGCAGCTGGCCGCGAATTTTGTGAAGACGTTGAAGATTAAACGATAATTACTTTTTTCTTGTACTGAGAACTTTCACACCCTCGGCAGCCTAGCCTACTCTAGCGCACCGAGCCGAACTGCTGCATGTGATTGCGCTCTCGTTCGAGGGCGTCGGTGGGGAAGGCTTTTTCGCCGCCGAGTTTACGGGCGTCGAGGGTAAGTTCGGCGGCTTCTTCCATGATGACGATGAGCTGAGCGGTAATGAGGGGGTCGCGACTGAAGGCCAGGAGGCCATGATTGCCCAGCAGAACTGCGGGAACAGTGGGATGTTGCTGAAGCTGCTGCACAATGTTAGTGACTGATTCTTGGGAGCCGCGTGGTGCCCAGTCCGCTACGGGAATGTCGTCGGTGATACCAAAACGCAGAAAGGCTTCATAGACGCACGGTAGGGGCTGGTAAGCCATAGCAAAGCTGGTGACATGAGGCGAGTGGGTATGAATGACCGAGCCTACCTCCTGACGTGTACGGTAAACGCCTGCGTGCATAGCGACGATCTCACGAGTGGTGGGATCAATTGTGCCTTCGACGGTCTCGCCATCAAAGGTGACGATAGCGATCTGCTCTGGTACCAGGTGGGTCATACGCCCTATAGAGGCCAGGAGCATCTGTTCTGTTCCAGGTAAGCGTGTACTCATGTTGCCATGTCCGCTATGTGACATAACGTTTGCTTGAAAGAGGAAGTGGGCAGCCTGAATGAGTTGTTCACGTTGTTGGCTATAGTTCAGGTTTGTCATGGATGCCTCGCAATTCCACCGGTTTCGGGTTCGGCTATATTTACTGCGTATTCGTTCGTCTTTATTATACACATATTGGGGTGCATGTGCGAGCATGGCTGTAGGGACCCGATTGATCGCGTCCAAGACGCATCAATCTAAGGAGAGAGATGGAAAAGAAAACGAGCACGGAAGCGTACTCGCGTAGGGGCCCTTGTGGCCGCCCGTGGGGGGAGGGTGTGGACAGAATGTGGAGCAGATCGTCCCGAGCCAAGGCGGGCGGCCACAAGGGCCCCTACCCCGCGCCACAGCCGCCCCCGCCCCTACGCGATATCCCAATCATTGCGTTAGGTTGATGCCTCTTGGACGCGATCAATCGGGTCCCTACAGGTGCTTCTCATGCATGGTTCGCTTGCTTATATGTCTCTTGCGAACGAGCCCAGTACTTTGCAGAACGTTGTATGACCGGCTAAGTCGGCCAACGCACTGCGTACCGGTGGATCATCTCTATGGCCTTCGAAGTCAAGATAGAAGACGTATTCCCATGCACGCTGGCGAGATGGACGCGATTCCAGTTTAAGCAGATTGATATTCTTGGCGGCCAGAACCCCTAAGCAGGTGTAGAGCGAGCCAGGTTGGTGAGCGGTTGCCATGACGAGCATAGTTTTGGCATGGCCTTCGCGGCGTGGGGCAGGTTCGCGGCTAAGAGCAATGAAGCGAGTGTAGTTGTCTTTGATGGTCTGGATGCCGTGAGCCAGTATTTCCAGCTGGTACAATTCGGCGGCACCTTTGCCGGCTACGGCGGCGACGCCCGTAAGGTTTTCTTCACGAATCATTTTGGCACTGCCTGCTGTGTCGTAAGTGGCAACGATCTCGACGCCCAATTCGCGCAGGTATTGGTCACATTGGGCGAGGGCTTGTGGGTGGGAGATCACGCGGTGAATGTCATGAAGTTGTTGTCCTGGTAGGCAAAGTAGGCAATGATTGACGGGGTGACTGATTTCGCCGACAACGAAGAGATCGTGCTGGCGAAGGAGATCGTAGACGTCGTTGATGCTGCCGGCCTGTGAGTTCTCGACGGGAACTAAGCCGTAGTCGGCCTCACCTGAGGCGACCGCTCGGAAGACATCGGCGAAACTACGGTAGGGTAGTGGTTCGGTCTGTGCGCCGAAATGGGCGATGGTGGCCTCGTCTCCAAAGGCCCCACGTTCGCCCTGAAAGGCGACTTTGAGAGATTGTTGTATATGTGTGCTCGGTTCTGAACGTTGATCTGCTGGCTGTATCATGCTGCTGACTCCTATCTGTATAAGTGATTGTGGCGATTGTGCCAGCTTAGATGAGAATTGTCAAGTTGAAAGAGACACACAAAAAGCCCGACTTTGCAAAGCGGGCTTTTTTGTGTGTTTTCAGAACTACCGTGAAGTGAGATTACTGGACGTTGAAGTGAGACTTATGGTAGTAGACCATACCCTTGCCAACAACCTTAACGGGCTGAAGCTCTTTGAGCATGATAGCTTCGCCGCACTTTACACAAATGCGGTTGGTGAGATGGTTAAGTTCTTCGCGGTTCGCCAGCGAGGCACGCGCCGTCTTTGAAAGTTCACCCTTTTTAGGCATTGATTCTAGACCCCTTTCCCTGATCTGCTTGACTATGTGTGTTTGTCTGGATTTCCAGGTGTTTTAAGATTATGGGCAATATGAACGTACTATGCTTGTTCATATTGGATTGGTTACAGTATATCACAACTAGGGATGCATGTCCAATCTGAAGAAAATATAAGATGGGTAATTAACTTGACAAGCCAGGGAAACCTTGTTATGATTATACCGCTATCGTGTACCCACAACGGTAGTGAAATGTACTACTTTGTGGGTAAAACCCCTCATGCTTCTATTAAAGCGAGGACATGCGCTCCACACATGTGTTGGCAGAGACGCACACACAAGAGAGCAATCATAATTGTGCGAACTTTGTATCTACGCTACAGGTACGGTCCAGGATAGGTAACTGTTGAAGGAAGGCCCCACCATCGCCTCCTACGTATCCTCCTGGATGTTATGTGGAGACAAAATTAAGGAGAATTTGGGAAAATTATGTTTGCAGTCATTAAAAGTGGTGGAAGACAATACAAGGTTTCAGTAGGCCAGACACTTGAGGTGAACCGCCTTGCCGTTGAGGATGGCGCACAGGTTCGGTTTGACGAGGTACTACTTATCTCCGATGCCAACACGTCAATGATTGGTACACCCTTCGTGGAGAACGCAGAGGTACTGGCCACAACCGTGCGACAGGCCCGTGGCGAAAAATTGATTGTCTTCCGGTACAAATCCAAGAAACGCTTCCGCCATCGTCGCGGACACCGCCAGGAACTGACCATCCTGAGCATCGATGATATTGTCGCTAATGGTAAGAGCCTCATCACTGGCGAGGCCCCCCGAGAAAGACAAGATACTCCAGAAGAGACGGAAGTCCCCACAACCAGCGAGACAGAAACACCCGACAGTGAAACCCCTGAGACCTCTGCTGAAGAGACGGGACGCCGTCGCCGTCGCACAGCACAGGCCGAAGAAACTGAAAGCGTAACAGAGGAAGAGTAAACTATGGCACATAAAAAAGGCGTAGGAAGTTCCCGCAACGGCCGGGATAGCAATCCGAAGATGTTGGGTGTGAAACGCTACGATGGGCAAATTGTTACTGCCGGGAGCATTATTGTCCGCCAGCGTGGCACCAAAATTCGTCCAGGCGACAACGTCGGTGTAGGTCGCGACCACACCCTCTTTGCTCTCATCGACGGTTATGTCAAATTTGGGCATGCCACACGTGAGCGTCGCCAGGTCAGTGTCTACACGGAGTTCCCTGGTCGCCCTTCATTAGCAGGCATCGAGGCTGCCAACACTGAGACAGGCGTTGCCCTGAAAGTAGAGTGATATGTAGAAAAGCGATGAGCCTGGCAAATTTGCCAGGCTCATCGCTTTTCTACTATTGCTCAGTCATCCCGAAACAGGTACTTTGAGATATACTGGACACAGCAATAGAGAGGCAAGGTATTGCCCGGTTAGATAATCGAAAGGACAACCCATGCGAGCAATTATTAGCGTAGCCAATCGCGAGGGCTTGCCAGAACTGGCACGGGAGCTACAAAATCATGGTGTAGCTATCTTTTCAACGAGTGGCACCCTCGATGCCTTGCAAGAAGCTCAGATTACAGCAGAATCCGTGAGTGAACTGACCCAATTTCCTGAGATTCTGGGTGGGCGAGTCAAGACCCTTCATCCGGCTATTTTAGGTGGTATTTTAGCTCGTCGTGATCTGCCTGAGCACAGTGCAGAACTAGAGAGCCATACTATTTCTCCCATCGATATTGTCGTGGTCAATCTCTATCCCTTTGCCCGGACGATTGCTCATCCTGCCACAACCTTGAGCGAGGCCCAGGAACAGATCGATATTGGGGGTGTCACGCTCATGCGTGCTGCCGCTAAAAACTTTCAGGATGTGCTGGTGCTGGTACGTCCCCAAGACTATGCACCCGTTATGCAGGAGTGGAGCGAATTAGGCGAGATAAGCATAGAGACGCGCCGCCGCCTCGCTGCCATCGCTTTCCAGCACACCGCCAATTATGATACGACCATCGCCGAGTATTTACGTATGCCCGCCATTGACTATTTCCCCGAAGAGCTTACCCTGCCCTTAAAGCGTGTGCAGATGCTGCGCTACGGTGAAAACCCACACCAGCGAGCCGCCTTTTATCGTTGGGCGCATTCACCCACTTCAGGAACAGCGACAGTAGCCGGAGCCGAAGTCTTACACGGTAAGGAACTCTCCTTTAACAACCTGCTCGACCTTGATGTAGCCCTGGCAGCCGCCAGCAGCTTTACCGCCCCAGCCATTGCCATCATCAAGCACACGAATCCCTGTGGTCTGGCATGTGGCGACACTCTGGTCGATGCCTATAAAAGAGCCCATGCAGGCGATCCCATCTCAGCCTATGGGGGGATCATTGGCAGCAATCGGCGTATTGACACAGCTACAGCTCACGAAATCACACAATTGTTTTATGAGGCCATCATTGCCCCGGGCTATACACCAGAAGCACTTGAGTTGCTGAAGAGCAAAAAGAACTTGCGCCTGCTCGCCACCCATTATCCAATTGAGCCAAAAAACGTCAACAGTCAGGCACTACTGATCGGTCGACCTGATGTACGCAGCGTAAGTGGCGGTTTGCTCTTGCAAACACCCGATGTAGTAGGTGAACAGATGCCAGAGTATAGCGTAGTTACAGAGCGCGACCCTACACTTGAGGAAGTCACCGACTTGATGTTTGCCTGGAAGGTTGTGCAGCATGTCAAATCTAACGCGATCGTGCTGGCTCATAAACTGGCTGTCATTGGCGTAGGTGCCGGACAGATGAATCGCGTTGCCAGTGTGCAACTGGCCATCGAGAAGGCGGCTGACCGCTCACGTGGTTCTGTCCTGGCCTCTGATGCCTTCTTCCCCTTCTCCGATGGAGTCGAAGCTGCAGTCAAAGCGGGTGTCACCGCCATTATTCAACCCGGCGGCTCGATACGCGATGAGGAGTCAATTCGTATGGCCAACAGGTACGCAGTAGCGATGGTGTTTACGGGGAAGAGACATTTTCGACATTAAAAAGATGGGCGCATGAATGCGCCCATCCGTTAAGAGAGAAAGTGATCTACACGATCTCATCCGCAAAGAAACGCACCCAGAGTACGCAGATACCCAGGCCACCGAGCAACGTGAAGAAGGCTACGGCGCCACCTGGCCAGGTGGCTCCTTCAGCATCGCTGAGAGTAGGGGGCGGGTTGAACGGGTAGAAAATGATCAAGGAGAGCCAGACGACGGTAAGGGCGGCGGTTAAACTCAATTTGGTTGTCTCAGGGTTTGGGCGATCAAAGATATGATAGAAGATGATGATGAGCAAACCAAGTAGCACAACAAAGAGCTTGAAGTTCATGTTGATGCCGCCACCAAACTCAATTTCGAGGGTGGATTTGATAAATAGGAAGGCGCAGATCCATAGTACGGTAAGGAAGATACCCACGAAAACTGTTCTAAAGCGCACTGTCGTACCATTCACGATACAAGGCTCCTTTCGAGGAGTATACAAACTGTTTGTTTTTATCAAGGTGACTCCAGACCAGGGCAGATCAGAGATCATCCTATAAATGCTCTAAGCTTTATTGTAGTTCTTGTGCCGGAATAAATCAACTCTTGCACCCAACAGGTTCTCTGTCATTGCGGGTGAAACACGATAAGAAAATAAAAAGTTATAGGACGATACTATGAGAGCATTATTGCAGCGCGTAAGCCACGCCAGCGTCACAGTTGATGAGCAGATTGTTGGCCAAATAGGGAAGGGACTTCTGGTATTTCTTGGAATAACTCATGATGATAATGAAGCCACGGTGAAAACTATGGTTGATAAGATTCTCCGATTACGCATATTCCCTGACACGCAGGGAAAAATGAACCTCTCCCTGCTTGATATCCGGGGAGAGATTTTAGTAATTTCTCAATTTACTCTTCATGCTGACGTAAGGCGTGGCCGTCGTCCCAGTTTTACAAAAGCAGCTCCTCCTTCAGTTGCAATTCCTCTCTATGAGCTTTTCAAAGAGACTTGTAAGAAGTACTCTCTTAAAGTTGAAAGCGGGAATTTTGGCGCATATATGAATGTCGAGCTTTGCAATGAAGGGCCGGTTACAATCTGGATTGACAGTGAAGAATTGTGAACGATACTCAACAATAGGGAATAGAGCACTATACTTTATTCGACCTCGTACTTGCTTCTCTTGCCGCTAAGAAAGTTTAGACTTTGCAACAGTTCAGATAGGCAATTCGGTTCATTGACAAATAGGCAGGTATTATATTATACTTAACGTAGAACACAACTTCTGAAGGAAAGCAATCTTAGTCTCTTTCGACCTTCATAACTGCATATTTCATACAACGAACTCACAGCTTTGGATCAAGGTGTAGTTGAGCTAAAAATCTGCCTGGGTAGGCAAACATTTCTTATTTGAGGAGGAGGTGTCAATAATGCCTTTCAGATTTTCCGACTTAATGATCCATGTCTTACCCAGTGCAGATGAAAATTTGGCCGCGTTTGGTCGCAATATCAACGCTAATGACCCATGCTTTCTGTGGTTCACGGTGGGCTGTGGTTTCAGTATTTGCCCCGGGACCCGTACGCACCTCCCGTATTCCATCGATGAGCTAGCCGTCCTAAAAGGGCAGCTTCAACAAGCTTTAGCGCAGATTGAGGCGCAGGAAGGGGCAATGAAAGAGATGATGCGTCCTCAAACTGTGGCTGAAGCGCAGGCGCTCGAAGAAAAGATGGTTAAGGCTCTTGAGGAGTTGAGGCTTCAGAAAGAAGAGCTTCAGAAGAAGGCTGCTGGAGGACAAGGTTAATCTCAGACGTGAGGCTGGAGATAGCATCCGATCTCATCCTCACTGTTGTAGCACAATAAATTGGATGTGGTACTATGCAGCCCGTTACACTGAAAAGGTTTGGTGGGTCAGACTTTCGTGCGAATCCGGCATATACGCTGGTATCATTTGACGCCCTTCCTCCTGAGCAACAGCGTCTTCTTGACCGACTACGGAAGGGTGCAAACTTTTTTGGTATCCTCCTTCCTCGTGAACAAAGCGGACTGGGCATCAAAGCTGTCGACCGGGACATCGCACTACTATTTCTCACGCTACAGCAACCTGGTAAGGTGCCAGATTACATTAAAGCACAGTTGGGAGAGCGCTACAGCCAGACCATCGCTGAGTTCGTACTCGACGGCGTGCTTGCCATCGAGCGGGAGGGGGCATTCGTCTCCGGTCCAGAAGCCGCTACATTAATTTACGAAGAGCAGCCGCTGCCTATAGTGCAGGGCAGAGTAGCCCGGCTCTCACTCGAAGCAGTGCAGTATGCGCAAGTGCTAGAGCTAGATGATCTCTCTGCGCTTTCTACCCACCTCTACTTCTACAATAGACTGCCCATATCTACTCATTGGAAGCGAAGGTTTCCTACACCAGAAACAGTGACCGAGTACCTGGGTTTACAGGCTGGTGGACCTACAAGCCTATTATTGGAGCAGCAGAACTGGTCGAGAGCCTGGCTTATGCCTCCCTACGACGTGTGGCTTATATGGGCATCGCGGCATGGACGTTCTGTATCTCAGGAATCTAAATGTATCTACAAGCTCTACCTGAGCCCGACATTTGAATTTGTGCGCGACGTATTGCAAATTACTGTTGAGGCGCTGCCATTTATACAGGCAGCCTACTTGAAGGTAGGCAAGAATATGAGCGGCCTGCTGCGCCCAGACAAGCTACTCATGTATTTTTGGAGCTTTAACGCCCTCATGGAAGCGTCAGATTATCTAGGACCTAAGCTCGCAGGTATTCCAGCACACGGTGTGCCTTTTACCGCGGAAATTGCTGGCAATGGCCTGCTCAGCTGGGGCGTCGATCCGCCTATAGAGCACGAGGTCTTTAGCTGGCAGGACCCCGAGAGTTGGCGGCAGTGGGTGACCAATCGTCTGGCCAGAGCAATCTTGATGGCGAAGATGGCCCCCGCGTGCAGGATAGAGCCCTGGCGCTTCGCACTGGAGCGTCTGCGCGTGGAAGGAGTCGACATTGAGGCTTGGACACCAACGCATACCATGTGGTATACAGAAGTGGAGGCACAAGATGGCAATCACGGGCCCTTTGGTACTTCCAGTTGATATCGTGCTTGTCCCCGTTGATGACCTGCCTGCTCACATACGTGAACAACTTGAATATGAAGATGACGACTACGTCATCACACGACCGCACTCACGTACACCATCAAGGATTATTGACCTGCAAACCGCTGAATTGTTAAAGCAGTTCTATACGCCAAAAACAATTGTGCAGGCGGTCATAAACTATAGCCGGGCGAAGAAGCTTGACCCCGAACAGACACTGGACACTGCTTTTCCCATGCTCCGCTCATTCGTGGCCTCACGGCTACTGGTGCCGACAGACTCAGAGGAGGCGCACCAGATTAGCCCAACCCTTAAGGTGGGCGCCTCGATTGCAGGCTTCAAGGTGCTTCAATGCATGCAGATATTTGAAGATACGGAACTATACCAGATCAAGGGAGGCCATGGAGAACTTGCCGCGCTCAAAATGCTGCGTCAAGGCTGTGGCAGCGAGCCACTACACATGCTTGAGCAAGAGATCGTCATTCTAGAATGCTTGGATGGTACGGTCAACCCGACTTTGTTGGAAACTGGAGCGTTCGAGGGTCGGCGCTATCTGATCATAGAGTGGTGTCCCGGCAGCGACGCATTCGTCGCGACGGAAGAACTACGCCGCCAACCTGAGGTACACAAGCGCAAGAAACTGCTAGAGCTGTGTTGCGCGATTCTCGAAGCATACAGTCACTTGCATGCTCAAGGAGTCATCCATGCGGATATTCACCCTCGCAATATACTGGTTGCCAGCGATGGTACAGTCAAGATTGTTGACTACGGTCATGCACGCCGCGAAAGCTTTGCCAGCGAGGGAGAGATACTACGCAGGGGGGGGATCGATTATTTCTTTGAGCCGGAATATGCGCAGGCTGTACTGGCTGGTATGCCGCCGCCACAAGCGAACATATTAGGAGAACAATACTCTCTGGCGGCTTTGTTGTATTTCCTCTTCACCGGTGCTCATTACCTGGATTTTCCGCTGCAGAAGCAAGTGGTATTGCAGCAAATTGTGGAAGAGAGGCCTTTACCGTTCTCCAGGAGGGGAGCGTTCCCGTGGCCGGATGTCGAGAAGCTGCTGGCACAGGCCTTAAGTAAAAATCCAGCAGGACGCTTTTCTACTGTTCATGAGTTTGCACTTAGGTTGAAGCAGGTTGTACCTGACGAGCAAGGTGAAGCATTGATGGTTATGCATGCAGCTCGTGCGGATGCTAAGGCTGCCGAGGAATTGTTGAACGGGGTGCTGCGGAGGGTGGGATATTCGGGACCTCTGCTCGCGTCTAAATGGACGATAGCACCAACCTCCTCGGTTTACTATGGAACTGCGGGCATTGCCTATGCCCTGTATCGCATCGCATGTGCGCACGGTGATGCCGCGCTGCTTTCCCTCGCCGACGTCTGGGCGACAAAAGCAAAACGTAATATAGAGAGCAGTGAGGCATTCTATAACAATGCAATGGATCTAACCCCCCAGACAGTTGGGCATATATCACCTTATCATACCGCCAGCGGCGTGCATTGCGTGCAGGCTCTGATCAGTCAGGCTATGGACGACATAGTGCTGCAGCGTGCGGCTATAGATGCATTTGTCGCTACGTCAAAGGTTCCTTGTCAGAATCTAGATCTCGTGCTCGGTCGCTCTGGTACATTGTTGATCTCATCGCTCCTACTCGATAAAGCAGCGGATAGCCCACTGTTAAATCGTTCATCCCTGCTCGAACTTGGTAATAGCCTACTGCAAGGCATCTGGGATGAAATCAATACTTTTGCCCCAATTCAGGAGTGCCGCGAGATTACACACCTGGGAATGGCCCACGGCTGGGCTGGCATCCTCTACGCAACGCTGTGCTGGTGCCAATCTTCTGGTGGTGCTCTGCCAAAAGCTATCAAGGAACGTCTCGCGCAACTTGCCGCATGTGCAGAGAGTAAAGGGCGCGGTGTGCGCTGGCAGTGGAATATCCAGCAACATGGCCGCAAACACAAGGGCAATTATATGCCAGGCTGGTGTAACGGCAGTGCCGGCTTCATCTATCTGTGGACACTCGCGCACCAGGAGTTCGGTGATGAGGAATACCTCTCGCTCGCCGAAAAGGCCGCCTGGGATACTTGGGAGGATGCCGACAATATAGGCAGCCTGTGTTGCGGTCTGGCGGGTCGGGCATATGGACTGCTCAACCTGTACAGATACAGCGGTGAAAGAGATTGGCTCTGCCGTGCTAAGGAACTTGCATATCGAGCGGCGGCTAGCCAGGAAAGCCTTGGTTCACATACCATAGCTCCATATAAAGTCTTGGATGCGCGTAGCAATAGCTTATACAAAGGTGAAATTGGCGTTGCTGTGTTAGTTGCTGAGTTATTCCACCCGGAGGAATCATGCATGCCCTTCTTTGAGAGGGAGGGGTAGATAGGTTCGAAAGTCCTAATTCTTCCCATCATCGTGCATGGAAGTTTTTGTTATATTGAGCGAGGCGAAATAATCGAGCAGCAACCGGTGGACGAAGATGTAACCACCGCCGACCTTGCGCAGCAGGTTACATTCGGCAGCATAGTCCAGAAACTCTGGATAGTTCCAGGGTACAAGTTTTGCTCGCCAGAGAAAGAAGCGCAGTACAAAGTGTTTGACACATGCTTCTCCACCACTTAGTAAACCGCTCAATAGCCCACCACCAAGCCCAATCAGGAGTGCGCTGAGCATCCCACTGCCCAGTACATCGACCTGCCCGAAGACCAGCCACCTCACCAACTCGAGAACTACACCAAGGGCTAATCCGGTGCCTAGACCAACGAGTAGGGCATTGCGAGCCGAACGCCATATTCCTTGATTGGGTTTGACCGAGTGCCGCTTATCTAGTATGTCACGGGACAAACCACCAAATAGACCATAGACCAGCAAGCAGCTCACTAGGCCGATCAGTCCATATATCAGCCCCACACGCAGCCCACGGACCACATCGACGCCCAAGCCGATTACCAGGCCGACAACTAGCCCGACAAACAATCCATTTCTCAGATGCTCACCTCTCGTGAAACTGCACCACATCCTTGTCCACGACCAGTTAACCACCTCTACAGGCCTTATTTCTGCCTTCATCCCTCTGGTTAATACGCTAATCATCACGCCAATCAGAGTACCGATCATTCCGCTGTCGAGTCCAATTTCGATCCCTCGTCTCAGTGCGATAATCAGCCCGAGAGCAGGCCCGACACTGATCAATTCCAACAGTAGAGTACTCAGCCCATAAACACATCCGACAAGCAGTCCTTTTCTCAGGTGTTCGGCCACGCCGAAGCCCTGTTGCCCATCTGTTTGTGATCCCCTGCCCTTCCCCACAGGTGTTGTATCTTTCTTTCTACCACCCATCAGTACACCAACCAGCACACCGAAGAAGCCATAAAAGAGCGCTAAGAAGACCTCATTACTCGGGTTAACACCCGGTCCGTTGACTAAAGTGTTGATCAAGACACTGACCAGCCCACCAACCAGCCCACCAACTAACCCGCTCACCAGCCTGAGAGCGATACTTTGATAGAGCTGAAGTAGCGGACTCACCGACAGCCAGTCGGCTTGCATCCGCTCAATGTAGAACTCTACCTGGTTATGCTGGACCAACTGCCATCCCAACCACGCCAGCTTGCGTTTGGACTGCTCTATTCCATAACGGCTATTGACACCCCGGCGCTGAAGCATGTGTTGGACGTAGGTCGCAAATACTTGCCGTTGTAGGTTCTCAGCTGTACCAGCTACTTGGAGTTCTTTGGTGGACTTCCCGTGATAGGTCAGTATTAGTATGTTGAGCATCAGCGGCGTTACGGCCAACTCTTGCAGTACTGGGTTATCGTAAAGTGCTACACGTACCGCTGCCATTTGCTCACCCACACTTGATAAGTACGTATCGATGTGCTGTTCTGTAAGCGGCTGTATGACGACAGCAGTGTGTAGCAACAGACGAGTCGTCTGGGCTAGATACTCGGTGCTTCGGCTGCACACTACAGTAGGTACAAAGCCGTGCTCTTGCCGGTAGACGTTGATGGCTTCTATGCAAGCCGTGCGGTAAGTCGGCGTGACCTCATCTAGCCCATCGAAGAGTGGGAGTATTCGATCACCACGTATCCAGGATCGTGCGAGCTTGCGCGGTACCTGGTACTTAATGTTAAGTTCCTCGATGAGCCAATCGGCAATGGACTGCCGTCGCATGGCCCAGGATGATAGGTTGAATACTACCGGCATGGGATGGATGTCATTTTGCTTTGCACGGTCTAAGAGGTCACGGGCTAACTCTAGAAGTAGGGTCGTTTTTCCCGTGCCTGGCTCGCCAAGAATGAGTAATTCACCTTTCGCATCATCGTAGACCTGTGAGATAGAGATACCAGATGGCAACGGGCGTGCAGGTCGTTTCATCTCTTGGACAACAAGTTCCCACGGGCTTGCAACGGCATCCGACTGCTCATGTAGTCCGAGGGTGATGAGGACGGCATTATACAAAGACTTCTCCAGGAAACCATCGATCCAAATCGCTTGTACTCTCTCCAACATTCGCTGGCGATTCTCATCCCTCTGCATCGGCGCTCGACGCTGCTGGAGGCAGTTGATCCAGCGTCTATCCTGCTGGTGAAACTGGCGCTGCTGAGCTACCACTTCGGGAAACACACGAAACACAGTGCTTGTTGGGATCGCTCTCCCTCCCAGATCACTGGCTCTATCTCGAGTAAGTTGAACGACTCCACATACATAGCCAGTACGCATGTTCAGGATCGGTGCACCGCTCAGTCCCGGTCGCACCTGCCCTCTCTTGAATTTCAGCTGCTCTCCTTGTTCGCCAGCCTTCCCCTCGAGAGTAAAGGTGGCTGGATCACCGCTCGAATGGTCATCAGGATAGCCATAGCTATAGAGCGTATCGAAGGGGATTACCTCTTCTTGGAGGAAGACACATGGATGCTCGATCACGTTCACCTGCAAGAGTGCCAGGTCAGTATCGGGCAATAGCCTTGTAATCTGTGCAGGATGGAGTTGACCATGCCAGTACACCTCAGCAGAGGAAGTCCCTGACTGAACGTCTTTGACCACATGCGCACATGTTAGAATCAAACCCGGCGCGACGAAGAATCCTGTTCCGTGTCCGGTCTTTCCTTGGAGCGATATCCGCACGGTACAGTCACGCAACAGCTCGTATAGCGACTGCTTCACTCTCTTTCCCTCCAAAGGTTATCCAGATGGTGGTTCACCCCACTCAAGCGTAATCTTGAGATTAGAGGTACCGGAGCCTTTCACTAGCAGAGCAGTCAGTTGCCCCGCTTCCAGTGCCACTTCCAGCCCAAACTCCACGCTAGCCTTCTGAGGTTTCACTTTTTGTAAGCTACTAGCCACCGCTACTGCGATCCCTTCGATCGCATCGGTGACCTCTTTGAACGAAGGCAAGGTGAAGGCAACCTCTTCCTCCCCCCCTAGCACTGTTGCTTGAATATGCATGGTGGTCCCGTTGGCAAGTTCTGTCTTAATAATCTCTGTTCTCGCTTGCATGACTTCCTCCTCATCTGCCATTATAGCACAAGTATTACGTGTCCAAAAAGCATTTTGTAATGCCAGTGGCCTTCTCAGGAGTAGTATCAAGCTAAGTTAAGCTCATATTTCCTCAGCACTGCTTTTTGTCTATCCACTCATGAAGCCAGGGTACATCTACGTAAACAGTGAGCACAAGTATATACTAAAAACAAGAGATGCTATCGTTTCTATATGTGAACAGAATCATCACGAGTGAGGCAGTAAATACTTACTGTCACTAGGCGAAAAAGGTGAAGATATGGCTTTACAGCATTCTGAAGAATCGATCATTAATCCACAACTGTTGATAATTACCTCATGCTTGAAAACTTGCCGCTGCTTCAGCTTTTCTCCATCAGTTCCAGATGCCGTGCCTGTTCCATTTGATATGATTTCTAACCTTTCTCATTATTCCCCTACCCGATGCAATTTGACTTTCCCCATTAATTCGGTGATGACTACACCTCTACCATCCCCTAAATTATGGTATACTATGATCATAGAGAAAGGCGTGTAAATGCTGGATTGGAATCTTGCTGAAGAATACACAAAACGCTTTCATCTTCCAGATCAAATGGTTACCGAGGAAGGTTGGCAGTTCCGTGAACGAGTAGCACGGAGTCTGGAGGATATGGGACACTGGTTGCTTGCTCATGAGGTGTTATACAATCGACACATGAGTGGCGATCTATTTGCGCATGGACGATTAAGTAGTGGATATGAGGATGTGCTGATCACACGAATAGTACAGCAGACTGAATCAACTTTTCAATACGAGAGGCAGCAAGAGGAGCATCGGCAGAGGCGACAAAAGATTTTCAAAGTCCTCCGCTTTTGCTATAAATGACAGCCCTAAATTGTACTGAATTAATGAACAACTTCGTGATCGGATGATGATAGACATTGATCCTCTGAACTAATATTATCTAGTTTAGGGCTTTTCTTGTCAGCTCATTTTACTTCATAAGCGTACGCAGAGCTATAACAAGCTCTTTCACCTCACGTCCAGATACTCCAATCAGATCGTCCTGTGAATTACGGGCCTGTCACCATCTGGATTGATAGCGAAGAGCTATAACCTCTAACCTATCTTTACCCTTCAAGCAGCGGATTAATGGAAGAGCCTTTTGCCGTTCGAGAGATAAGAAAAAAGGTGTTTTTATCAGTCATAGACCACTCTCTTTGCTGATACACGAAGAGGCCGCCGTCCCAGCTTTGTCGGAGCTGCTCCCCCAACGCTAGCCGAACCGCTTGTGGAACGCTTTAGAGATGCTATGGTCGCTTATGGACTCAAGATCGAGACAGGTGTGTTTGGGGCGCATATGAACGTTGAATTGTTAAATGATGGTCCTGTCACGATTTGGCTGGATAGCGAGGAATAGCGGTATTCTCACACCTCTGGTATTCTCGAGATTACCGCCATTGCACATATTCTGGTTCAGTGATTGCCCGAATCACCACGCGACTCATCGATTCTCCGGTCAACTCATATTTCGCTTAGATGGACCGGGCGGTGTTCGGCCAGGGACTTTTTCGCGGCCAGTCCTAGGACCAGTGCCATGCGCCCATCATATCCAGTGACGGGGACGGGTTTATTATGGAGTACGGAGTCCACGAAGGCTGCCATCTCCGTGACATAACTCTCGGTATAGCGCTCGATGTAGAAGTGGAGCGGGAGATCACGCCGAATGGCGCGGCTATCGCTGATGATGGCGGCGTTGGGATACTTGTTTTCGGTCCCCACCGCCCCAGCACTACCCAGCACTTCCACGCGTTGGTCATAGCCATAGGCGGCGCGTCGGCAGTTCTCGATCGTGCCGATCACGCCATTGGTAAAGTGCAACAGGATGGTCGCCGTGTCCACGTCGCCCGCCTCCCCAATCGCTGGGTCCACCATCACACCTGCCATGGCGAAGATTTCATCCACTTCACTGCCGGTCAGAAAACGGGCCATGTCAAAATCGTGGATGGTCATATCAAGGAAGAGGCCACCTGAACCGGGGATATACTCAATCGGCGGCGGGGCAGGGTCCCGGCTGGTGATATGGAGCTGCTGCAAGCCACCAATCTCCCCCTGTTCCACCGCCTGGCGCACCCGGCGGAAGCTGGGGTCAAAGCGGCGGTTGAAGCCGAGTTGCAGTTTGATGTCAGCGCGTGCCACGGCATCCAGGGCCTGGTCAATCGAGGGGAGATCGAGTGCGATGGGTTTCTCACAGAAGATGTGCTTGCCCGCCTGCGCGGCTTCCTCGATGATGCGGGCATGGGTGTCGGTGGATGAGCAGATCACCACCGCCTCAATATCCAGACGGTCCAATATGGCGTGGTAATCCTGTGTGGCGAAAGGTATCGCATAGCGCTTCGCACACTGCTTGGCGTTCTCCTCGAACACGTCGGCAACCATGACGAGCTCGGCTGACGGGATATGCGTGGTAAGATGCTCGGCATGCACGCGACCGATGCGTCCAGCACCGATCAACCCTATCTTCAACAAATCTGCAGTCATGAGGTGTTCTTCTCCTTTCAGGTCTGTAGTATGGCACTCCTACAAAAAACCGTTCCCTACAATGTAACAACGTTCTTGATCCCCCCGGCGCTGCCGAGCAACAACTGCGGAGCCTGCTCAATAGGATAGTACCCCGTAATCAGCGAACGCAGCACCTGCGGCCAGCGCTGCTTAAAGACAGCGAGATCGCGAATCGCAGCCTCAAAGGCAGCCCTGTCAGCGTTCACCGAGCCGAAGACAACCTGATTCTTCAGCACGTGATCGCGGATCAAGAGGTCGGTATCAACTTTGATGGGGGCTTTGAGGTCAGGCACACCAGCGAAGGCGAAGATGGCATTGGTGCCCAAGACTCGCATGACATCGAAGGCGACCTTCGAAGCTCCCGCCGCTTCGAAGGCGAGATCGATATTGCCGACCTGTTCAGCAAGCTGCTCGACCGAGGTTGTTTCATTGGAGATATATTTGCCTCCGATTGCCTCGACCAGGTCTGCCTTGGGATTGGGCACTTTGGAGCGGGAATAGACATACGTCTCGAAGCCCGATGCAACGAACACCATTGTCCCTAGTAGTCCGACTGGGCCAGCACCCAGCACCATGGCCTTAAGGCCTTTCCCGCGCATCTGAGCTGACGTGTGGGGATCAATCCAGGGGAGGCGCTGCTGAATTTGCCAGACCTGCGCCATGGCCTTCTCCGCAACCGTGAGCGGCTCAGT
>WNFX01000502.1_pt1 | contig 37847 bp, 37 predicted proteins | sample 5400111 | NCBI WGS metagenome assembly WNFX01 (sample SAMN13153363, study PRJNA577476) | soil metagenome | isolation source: 40 cm soil or saprolite under grassland replicate 1 | place: USA:California | collected 2016-06-15
ATGCGTCCGCGCTCGTGCCGCGAGCGAGCGCGTGGGCATGATCGCGATAGGCGGTAATGATGTAATCATCGTCGCGCGCAGCCGCGATGGCGCCGGTCACGACTGCTTCCTGGCCGATGTAGAGATGACAAAAGCCGCCTATCTTCTGCGCTTGATACTGCTGACTGGCGCGTTCCTCAAAACGCCGGATCAACAGCATAAGCGAGAGCATCTCGACCTCGTCGCGCTGCTCTCCCGGCTGCATGGCGGTCATCCCGCACCTGCAGGACGGAACCGCGCGGCGCGGGCACGCAACGTCTCAGTGCTTCGACCGAAGTTCATGGACAGAACAAAGAGCAGTGTGAAAAGAAGATCGCTGATGAGTGAATTGCGAAAAAACATCCAGGTGGGCGTCGCACTGTACTGAGGTAATCCCACCGTAAGCGCCTGGATCAGTCCTCCCAAATTTTTCGCGTAACCTGGGTCGCTCAACCAGGAGAACGTGTTCGTGATCGTGTAAAAAATTGTCGATCCAACAATGGAAGCCGGCAAAAGGGTCTTCAGCGATGCCCGATTCTGCAAGAGAAGTCCGACACATCCGATCAACGCGAGCGCGAAATAACGAATGAAAATCTGTGGATCGAGCAACGGAGCTCCGTAACGAAAATTAATTACCGCGTCGGAAATAAAAAGCGTAACGAGCGGCACCGAGAATTTGTATTTCTTTGGAAAGTACGCTGCGCTGCAGAGCGCAATTGCCGCGAGCGGCGCGAAGTTGGAAAGCCAGCTGGCGCCCGAATGAATCAAGAGTCCCGTCGTGACGCGATAAGCGACAACCGAAAAAACGAGGAGAAGGGCGGGAATCATTCGGAAGAATCTATCCGTCCGGTGCGATATGCAAAGGGCATTTACTGTAGCCGCGTCTCTGTGAGATGCCCGGCGCGCGCGTTACAAACACATCAGCGCCGTGCTTCCCACAGGGAAGCCGCTATAGCGGATTACTTGGCACCCGCGAGCGCTTTGTTAAGCCGCGCCTTGCGACGCTTCGCGGCGTTTCGATGAATGATCCCGCGCTTGGCCGCTTTGTCGATTGCTGAGATAACAGCGCGGATTTGATCCGAGCTGGGGGTCGCCGAGGAGCGAATCTGCTTCTGGATGCTGCGCAGACGTGTCACCACGCTGCGATTATGAAGCGATCGCTTCACCGTCTGGCGGGCGCGCTTGGCAGCTGATCTGGTGTTGGCCATTACTTAGTCGAAAAATTTGTGAACGTGGACGCTCGCGGGCAGAGTCGCGGTTGTCAAGAGTCACTCGCACGGCCGGCAACTGCGACGGGCCGATAACTCTTAAGTGCGCGGATTGTTTTGGACGATTGCCGCGTCCTTGTTCAGCACCGGCGTCGCTTTGCGAGCCTGGCCTTTTTTTCGCTCTGCAGCGAGCGCTCCCGCCATTCGCATTTGCTCGATCGTCAGTGAACCTGAAGCCGAGGTGGAAGCAAGTTGCTGCTCCTCCTTTGCTTTTTCGGCTTGTACCGTCAGCGTATTACTCGATTGTACCGGCGGCGCCTTTGGCGCTTTGGGCAAACGGTCGGAAATAATTTGCACAAGCGCTCCGAGCGGAACTTGATTGTACAGAGCGGCGACGTCGCCCGATTTCATCCTGATGCAGCCGTAACTGGCTGGCCGGCCGATTGTCTTCTCTTCCGGCGTGCCATGAATGTAAATACACCGATAAAAGGCGCGCGCGTTTTGAGCTTCCAGCCCGCGCAACCAAATGATCCGCGTAATCACCGGATCGCGACCCGGTGCATTTGGCGCAAGAATTTCCCCCGTAAACCGCCGATTATGGAATACGGCGCCGGCCGGTGCGTTGTCGCCGATTTTTTGCGCAACCATGAGATAACCAAGAGGAGTTGTCATTCGCCCCAGAAAATCACCCAACCCAAACTTTGATGTGGAAACCGGGTATGTGGCCACTTTGGCGCCGTTCTCAAGAAGCATCAGCTTCTGGTCGCGAACGCTTATTATCAGACGATGTGCAGAGTCGAGCTGCGTGGCGAAGAGCGCGGGAGCGATCGAGATTAGACTGAAAATTAGCGCCAGTGGCCGAAGCATGGGCAACTTCTTAACCGATAATTCGAGTTTTGTCACGCGGGAATTGCAGTGACGGCGCGCGAGCCGCCAAAGCTGGTTTTAAGCCAGCGATTCGCGAATGAAGAGAGACAGACATAAAAGAAGCCGCCTTGGAACATGAGCAGGAAGGGCACCGAGAGAAACTGCCCGTGCGCAATCGCGAACCAAAGGAAATAAGTGAAATAAATCGCAAAACCCAGTTCCGCGAGTGGAAGGACTGATTTCAGCGGCCGGTATTTGCAGGTTCGCCAGGGTTGCGATTTGCGCTCGATTCCATACTTGGGCGTGCGTGTGAAATCCGATTTGTGATTAAAGAGCGCTTCCAGCACGGCGCGCGCGTTGTTGAGGGAAAGACCGACGCCGAGCGCGAGCAAGCATGGCAGAAAAAGCATCTCTTTCATCCACGTTCGCGGATGCAGTTCCCGCTGCGCCAAAACATAAAAAATCGCCACCGAGACTGACGCCGCCAGAAAAATCGGGACGTCGATTAGCAGCGTCCGCAGCCAACCACCCCCGGGCGCCCCGGAAGAGGGATGCAACAGGACGCATAAGATAGCAAGGAGCAAGTAAGCAAAGTTCGACATCAAATGCCCCGTGGCCTCGAGCTTGATGGGAAATGGAAGTCGGCTGCGCCAGATTGTGGGCAACAATTTTTTGCAGGTCTGGATGGATCCCTTTGTCCAGCGATGCTGCTGAGATTTAAACCCGTTCATGTCCACTGGGAGCTCAGCGGGCGTTACAACATCAGCCAAGTAAATAAATCTCCAGCCCACGAGCTGGGCGCGATAGCTCAGATCGAGATCCTCGGTGAGCGTGTCATGCTGCCAGCCACCAGCTTCCTCGATGCAGGAACGTCGCCAGAGACCGGCGGTTCCGTTGAAATTGAAAAATCGGCCGCTCCGGCTGCGCGCGGTTTGCTCGAGCAAAAGATGTCCATCCAAAAAAATCGCCTGCATGCGGGTGAGCAGCGAATAACCGCGATTCAAATGGCCCCACCTGGTCTGGATCATTCCTATTTTCGGATCGGTGAAGAAATGGATGGTGCGTTTTAGTAAATCCGGTTGCGGGACAAAATCGGCGTCGAGGATACAGACGAATTCGCCGTCTGCGGCCTCCAGTCCTACGGCCAGCGCGCCGGCCTTGAAACCAGTGCGATCGACTCGATGAATGCGCTGAACGTTAAAGCCGCGCTGCCGCAGTTCTTCCGCGCACGAGGCAGTGATCTCGCGGGTCTCGTCGGTCGAATCGTCCAACACTTGGATTTGGAGAAGCTCCCGCGGGTAGTCCAGTTCGCTCACCGAACGAAGCAAACGCTCGGCCACGTAGACCTCGTTAAAGATAGGCAACTGTACCGTCACCTTGGGCAGCTGTTCAAAATAATGGGCTGGGACCGGTGCGCGCTTCCGGTTTTTGAGATACAGATAGATGATGAAGTAGCGATGGATACCGTACGCCGAAAGACCGCCGAGCACACTCAGATAACAGACGGTCCAGATAATGTGTCCAAGGCTTCCTTGCATGGGAGTTTCTGCCACTGCCGATGGTTAAGGCAGCAAGGGCGACATGATGCCGTTTCCAGCACGCGCGTCAATTCAAAAAAAATCGTACATGTGCGTCTAAAAATGGCAACTGTGAGGCCAGAAAAGCATGTGAACATAGCGCAGAGAGCGAGAATGTTGTGTTCATTATCGATTTTCGTAATTGCGGGGGCGACCGGCCTTGCAACACCTCTGTCGGGGCAAGAGGAACCAATCACCGAACAGGGATACGAGCGCGAGGAACTGGGCGTGAATCCTTACACTGCGCCATCGATCGCGCGCATATTTCAACAACTCGATGAGCTCAGGCCGTTGCCTTTCGAACAACTGCAGCGAGACCTTCCAGGAGCGAGTCCTGGCAGCCGCGAGCAAAAAGCTCTGCTCTTTGGAGGATTGGTGGCCGACGGATTTCTAATTGTGGAAGCCGAGAGGAAAAACGGGGTCGATAATCTGGGACGCGTTTTGATGAGAGAAGCTCGTGGCCTCGGCGTAGCCGATCGGGTGACCCGCCACAACGCAAGTCTCACGGACTTGGCACGCCGCGGCGATTGGCTGGCGCTACGCAAAGAGCTTATTGCGACCCAGGCAGACGTTGAGCAGGCAATGATCGAGTTGCGCGATCAAAAAATGGCGCATTTGATCAGTCTCGGTGGCTGGTTGCGAGGCTTGGAGATTAGCGCAGGGGCAATCGAACTGAATTTTTCGCCGCAACGAGCAAGCGTCCTCGCGAAAAAGGACCTGGTCGACTACTTCGCCGCAGAATTGAAAACATTGCCGCCAACGCTGGCGCATACGCCGCTCTTTGAGAAACTTCGTTCAGGGGTAAACGCCGTTCACTTTTCTTTGAGCAAAGCAACCGGAGAGGGATTGAAATTGGCTGATGTAAAAGCGATTCATGCTCAGGCGCGCGAATTAAACCTCGCGATTCGTCAGAGCGATTGAGCCCCCGAAAGGTTTCGGGGCTGCCGACATTCGCCTTGCCTGAGGCGGCGAGCGGGTTAACGGTGATAAGCCAATCTTCGCAACCGGGAGGGCATGCAATTGCGAGACACATTTAAGAAACGAAGGCGCGACCGTTTCGGACGTTTCAATATCATCTTTCCGATCCTTCTGGCGGGATGGATCCCATCGGTCTTAACGCTCATCGTTTCGTACACGATTCTACGCGACACCCTGGAAACAAGAATCCTGCGCGACCGGCAAACTCTCATCCAATTGGTAGGCCATCTTGTCAGTCACGATCTCAACCGGAGCAGTAGCATCATTGAGTATTATCAAACGCTTCCAGAGGTCGCGAGAATCTTGGGCGCGCCGAATCCTCAACCACTTGCGCAGCAATGGCTCAACGCCGCATTTTATTCGCAACCGCAGATCGACGGAATGTTTCTCACGACTCCCGACGGCCGCCTCATCGCGTCGATCCCGACCAATCCGGAGTTGATTGGTCAGGACTTTGCTTCCCAGCACTGGCGGTCACAAGCAGAAGCGTCCAACGAATCCATCGTCTCGGAAGTTCATCCACGGGTGTCAGATAAGCGTTTGGTCACTGATATCGTCGGCGCGGTGCGCGGCCCCGATCGAACGATCATCGGTTACATCGGAGTCTCGGTTCTGGTGGAAAGAATCGGGCGACGACTGTCTACAATTGAGTTTGGTGACCGCTTACTTTTCGAAGTGCTCGATCAAAACGGCACCGCATTGTTTGCGAATGATTTCAAGCCGAACCCCAGCACGACTTCGCCCGAGGGGGGGACTTTGATCAAAGAGATCCGCCAGAGCAAGAGCGGGCACTTCGAGCGGCACGGCAATCTGTATTCTTTCAGCCCGATCGAATCAACCGGTTGGGTCGCGGTAGTAGAGCAGCCCAAAAGTCTCGCCTACAGGCCGGTTCGTGACCTCCTCGCACGAATGACTGTCCTGGCAGCTTGGTTGGTTGTTCTCACGGCAGTGTTCGCATGGCTCGGCAGCGGTTTTTATCAGCGCCAGATCGAATCTACGCAGCGCGTCGAACGCGAAGTCATCTTTAACGAAAAGATCCTGGCCAACATGCCGAGTGGCATTGCCTTCGTCGATCCGAGGTCCCGCCGTTTTCTCCAGGCGAACGACGCATTTGCGCACATGGCGCAGCGCTTCGGAGATCTGCCAGCCGGTGACGACATCACGGAAGCCACCTACGACGACGTGAAGATTGCTCCCGCCGGAGCGATCGAGAGAGTGCTCTCTTTTGGAACACCTTTTCAGCTCATCGAGCACCCGCTGAAAGACAAGACGGGTATGACCCATTTTTTGGATATTAATCTGCTACGGCTGCAGGGTTCGCACGATACCACCCAAGGCGTGCTTTATCTCGTCGAAGACAAAACACGCGATGTCAAACTGCGCCAGGAACTCATTGGCGCCAATGCCGCGAAAGACCAGTTCCTGGCGCTGCTCTCGCACGAGTTACGCAATCCCCTCTCACCAGTAATCGCGATGGTCGGGGAATTGGAAGCGACGGTTCCGGATTCCCCGCCAGTTCGCGAGGCGCTCGAAGTCATTCGGCGCAACGTCGAGCTGGAAGCGCGCTTGATTGACGATCTGCTCGACGTCACGCGCATCGCGAAAGGCAAACTACAGTTGAGCTTTGAGACTGTCTGCGTGCACCAAATCCTCCAGCGCGCTTACGAGATTTGCCGCGAGGACATTGCTGCCAAGCATCTCGAAGTGGAGTTTCGTCTTCGCGCCGCTGAGGCATATGTCGAAGGCGATCCGGCGCGTTTGCAACAGGTCTTTTGGAATTTGATCAAGAACAGCGTGAAGTTTACTCCCGAAAAAGGCCGCATTACGATCGAGACACTCAACCCCGCGCCGGAGAAGATTGACGTTCGGATTACCGATACTGGGATGGGCATCGAGCCGGAAAGGATCGTCAAAATCTTCAACGCCTTCGAGCAGGGACAGATCTCGATTACCCGTCGTTTTGGAGGTCTCGGCCTCGGTCTTGCAATTTCGAAGGCGCTGATCGACGCGCATGGCGGAAAAATCCGAGTGGAGAGTCCCGGAAAGGATCAAGGCTCCACTTTTTCCCTGGAGCTAACGACCGTGCCGAGTCCGATCAGCGGCGACGGCGATGGCGCCCAGCTCGGCCAACGTCCGGTTTCAGAAAAAGAAGTATCTGTGCCTAGGCATCGGCGCGTTCTGGTGGTGGACGATCATCACGACACTTGCACCGGGATGAAGAGGATGCTGGAGCGCCGCGGCTACGAAATCACAGTGGCGCATTCCGCCGAGCAGGCCGTGGAAAAAGTGCGCACACAGGATTTCGATCTGCTTATTAGCGACATCGGACTACCGGACCGCAGCGGCTATGAACTAATGCGCGAAGTGCGAAGGAGCAAAGCTCTGCCTGGAATCGCACTCAGTGGCTTTGGAGCGGAGCAAGATATAACCGAAGCCCACGCTGCAGGTTTCTCCGAGCATCTCACCAAGCCGATTAATTTTGAGCGATTGGAAGAGGCAGTTAGAAATCTGCTCGATCCCGAGCCGGCCACGAAATCGTGACTTCAGCCAGTCTGGCGAATGGCTGCGTTACGGGCCGTTGCCGGTTGGCGCGCTAGCGTTGTTCTGCCGCTGAGAGGCTTCTTTTAATTCCCGCGAAAGCTTCTCGACTCGCTGACGCATAATCTTGCCAGCCTTAAATTTCACTGTCGCACGCGGTGGAATCACGAAACTGCTGCCGGGCTGATTCGGATTTCGCCCGACGCGGGGCTTTGTCAGCCGCGGCTGGAAAACGCCAAAGTTGCGTAGCTCGACGGCGATGTTGTTGGCCAAACTGTCGGTGATCTTATCAAGCGTCCGCTGGACTACATCGAAGACCTCGTGTTGGACCATGCCGGTTTGGTTACTGATGGCGACAACGATGTCGCGTTTGGTTAGCTTTGCCATATCTAATTTAGTAATCGCTTCACGTAGCCGTGGCGGCGGTCACATCAAGCACAAAAAAATCGAAACTTTAACCCGGCTAACCTTCTCGACAAGAAGACGAAACGCAATGGCAACTTGTTGATGAGCGCGCAATGAGAAGGCGTTCATAGGCCGCGCCGTAACCCCGCTCTATCACGTTATTTTCGCCAATTCTCGCGTGGAGGCGGGGCCGCATAATGATTCGGCGCGACTTCGTTGGCGGTTCGGAAATGCACTTTCGCTACCTCACGCAATGCGCCTGGTCCACTCATTTCCACGACCTTTTTCGCAGTCTCTTTTACGTTCGCGGATGCTCCTCGCTCGAGTCGCAACCCAAGCTCTTTTCCCCGCCGCTCCAGCCAATTAATGAAAGCGTCCCGCGCCAGAATCGAGGCCGCTGCCACTGCGATATCTGATTCCGCTTTCGTCCGCTGTTTGATGTCGATCTTGCGGCCATGCCGCAACAGCGATTGCTCGACCACCCGCGCATCGGCAAACTGGTCCGACAACGCTCGTGGACAATCGGGTTTTTTTGCCAGTAAATTTTCGATCACGCGAGCATGTCCCCATCCGAGCAATTTATTCAAATTGCCGAACTTCTCATAAAGCTCGTTGTACTTTTGCGGGCCAATTAACACGGTCTCGATCAGTCCGCCGGCGGTCTTCCGAATGAGTTGAGCGAGCGCGCGGATCCGCGCATCCGAGCCGATTCGCTTGCTGTCCTGCACACCGGCGTCGAGAAGTTTGCGGGCTATTCCATGGTCGACATAAACGCCAGCAATCACCAGCGGTCCGAAAAAATCGCCCTTTCCGCTCTCATCCACGCCGAAGTGGGGCTCGAACATTTCCGGCGAATGCACTTCTTCGTACCCCAGTTTCGCTTCGCCGAGAATTTTTGGCTCCAGCTCAAATTGCACGAACTCCTCCACACCCCTGCCTTGCAGCAGCACCTTCGGCCCTTTCTCGTAAACCGCCACGCTCAACCTGTTCTTCTGCGCAAAAAAAAGCGTGTATTCCTTTGGCGAAAATTCGAACCCGAGTTCTTCGAGCAGCGCGCGAAGCTTGGTCGCTTGTTCCCGGGTTAACAGACTCGTGTACGAATTCATTCGGAGAAGCAGAAACGTCCAACGCTCAACGCGCCTTCGCAAGGCCTACGGCAGGCAAGCGCTCAACGCTCAACTCTGAATTCGAGGCTGGACGTTCGGCGTTGGGTGTTCGACGTTTTCTTCAACTTTGATCCCGCGACCAGACCTTCGCATCTTCCATCACTCTCTTCTTCGTTGGTATCGCCATCACGGGCGCGTCCTCCCCTGGCGCCAAACTCGCGATCCCTACGCCATCCTCGTCTCCGAGTTCATGCTCCAGCAGACCCAGGTTGCCATCGTTATCCCTTATTATAATGAGTGGCTCCGCCGCTTCCCCCATTTCGCCGCGCTGGCCCGGGCTTCGAAAAATGACATCCTCCACGCGTGGCAAGGCCTTGGCTATTACGCGCGGGCGCGCAATCTGCACGCGACCGCTGGAATCGTCGTGGATCGACATGGCGGCCACTTTCCACGCGCGATCGCCTACATGCGCGAGTTGCCGGGCATCGGGCAGTATACGGCGAACGCCGTCGCGACGTTCGCCTTCGATCAATCCGTCCCGATTGTTGAAGCCAATACCTCGCGGGTGTTAACGCGCCTGATCAATTTCCGGAGGCCCATCGATTGCACCGCTGGCCGGGAAGCGCTCTGGAAGCACGCGGCCGTGCTTGTTCCGAAACGTTCCGCCGGGATTTACAATTCTGCACTGACCGATCTTGGCGCGCTCGTTTGTCTTCCGCGCCAGCCGAAATGTGAAATTTGCCCGGTCAAAGACTTCTGCCGTGCAAAAAATCCCGAAACGCTTCCGTTCAAGAGGGCTCGTCCCCCAACAAAGCAACTCATCGAGACCCACGCTCTCATCGTTAAGCAAAGCAAAATCTTACTCGCGCAATCAGCTGGGCGCTGGCGCGGCATGTGGATTTTGCCGCCGCTGCAAACAAGATCGACAACCAAGCGCGTTGTTCACATCTCGACCTTTCCCTTTACACATCACCGCATCACGCTTGCTGTCTACAGGCATCGCGCGCCTGCGAAAATATTTTCGAATCAAACTTGGTTTGAAATTAGCGCGCTTGAGAACCTGGCCATGCCATCACCGCACCGGCGAGCAATGCGACATCTTCTCACCGCAAGACGAGTAGGACGATCACGCCGGCAGCGGTCGTAAGAATTGTGATTGGGATGCCGAACCGCGCGTAATCCCAGAAACTGACTTCGATATGCTCGCGCGCGGATTCGACCACTATCATGTTCGCCACCGATCCGACGATTGTCAGGTTAGCAGCAAAGGTCGTGGCAAGCGCGAGCACTTTCCACATCAACTCGGGCTCGGCAAACCGCGCGATCCACTTCCCGCGACGAGAACAATCAGCTGGGCGCTGGCGCGGCATGTGGATTTTGCCGCCGCTGCAAACAAGATCGACAACCAAACGCGCTGTTCACATCTCGACCTTTCCCTTTACACATCACCGCATCACGCTTGCCGTATACAGACATCGCGCGCCTCCGGAGATATTTTCGAATCAAACTTGGTTTGAAATTAGCGCGCTTGAGAATCTGGCCATGCCGTCACCGCACCGGCGAGCAATGCGACATCTTCTTACCGCAAGACGAGTAGGACGATCACGCCGGCAGCGGTCGTAAGAATTGTGATTGGGATGCCGAATCGCGCGTAATCCCAAAAACCGACTTCGATATGCTCGCGCGCGGATTCGACCACTATCATGTTCGCCACCGATCCGACGATTGTCAGGTTACCAGCAAAGGTCGTGGCAAGCGCGAGCACTTTCCACATCAACTCGGGCTCGGCAAACCGCGCGATCCACTTCCCCGCGACGAGAACAAATGGGACGTTCGAGAAAATATTCGAACCGGCCGTCGAGAACCACGTCAGATTCCAAGTCTGCGCTGTCACGCTTGATCCGAAGACAGGTTGCAGATGCCGATAAATGGCATCGGGCAGGCCGGTATCGCTCAGTCCGTCAACGACAACAAACAGTGCTGCAAAGAACGAGCAAGTGCCAATCGACTAATTTGAGCACCTCGTGCGTGTCGCGGCGCACGAGCACCATCACCAGCACCGCGCCCGAGAGCGCTGTCCATGCCAGGTTCAGCCCGGCGACAAAGCAGGCAAAGATCGACAAAAACACAATGCAAACGATCGCAAACAACCCGCGATCGAGTTTCGGGACGCTGTGGATTTCCCGTTCGATGGTCGCCGCTTGCAAAGCACGCCGAAAACCGAAACGCAAAATGATGAAATTGATTGCCAGTCCAATGAGCGCCGCCGGCGCAAGCGTTCGCGAGAATTGTGAAAAGGGAATATGCGAAAAATGCCCGATAATCATGTTTTGCGGATTGCCAACCAGCGTGGCGACGCTGCCGATGTTGGCGCTGGTTGCGAGCGCGATGAGATACGGCAGCAGAGGAAGTTTCCCGCGCCGGATCACCGCGATCACCAGAGGCGTGAGCATCAAACAGATCGTGTCATTGACCAGCAACGCCGAGAGAATTCCCGATGTGAGCGTCAAATAGAGCAAGAGCCGCCCCGGAGTGTGGGAGAACCGCAACACAACATCCGCGGCCCATTCAAAAAAGTGCGCGAGATACAGATAGGCTGAGACAAGCATCATCGCCAGCAGCAGCACGATCGTATCGTAGTTAACTGCGCGATAAGCGCGTTCAGGCGTGACAACACCCGTTGCGACCATCAAAACAGCACCAAGCAACGCTGCGGCCGGGCGGTTCAACGGCAGAATTTTGAGCTGCCGCCCACTGATGAGAACGTAGGTGATCGCGAAGATCACGCTCGCGACAAGCTCTTGCTCCCAGTGATTCACGACGCGTGCATAGCGGATGGCATGTCACTTTTCAACGAGCACAAATTTCTTTGCGGAGCGGGGGCACAGTGCATAGCCTCCTTGATCATGGTCGAACAGCGCCGAACGCACGGTTCTGGTTTCGACTCTGATGGAGAAGAACACTGACATATGAGGAGCATGACTGGCTACGGCCACGGTGAGATCGATCACGGCGGGACAAAATTCAGCGTCGAACTCAATTCGGTGAATCGAAAGCAGAGCGACATTGTGATCAACCTGCCGCGCGATCTGGCTGAGCTTGAGCCGCGCATCCGCCAGACGATCAACGAAAATATTTCGCGTGGTCGAACAAACGTCGTCGTTACCTTTCACAACAATCCAAACGGCGCGCGCCCTTTGGCACTCGATACCGAACTGGCCCGCTCGTACCACGAAGCGATGCGCTCCTTGCAAAAGGAATTGAACGCACCCGGAGAAATCACCATTAGCACCGTCCTCCAGGCTCCAGGCGTGATGCGTTTCGCCGAGCAAGCGGTAAAGTCCGAAGAAGCGTGGCCCTCCATCGATCGCGCCCTGCGCGCCGCGTTGGCAGAGTTGATCAAAATGCGCGAACGCGAGGGTCGGCACCTGGCCAAGGATCTGATCCACCGGCTGAAAGCGATCCGGAAAAAACTCAAAGAGATCCGCGCGCTCCATCCCGATGTGGTCAAAAGATACCGCGCGTCGCTCATCGACCGCATCCAAAAGGCGGGCCTGCCCATTGCCACCGACGACGAACGTTTGTTGAAGGAAATCTCCTTCTTCGCCGATCGCGCCGATGTCTCCGAGGAATTGACCCGTCTGGAAAGTCACCTCGCCCAGTTCGCGCATCATCTGCGCCGGAACGAGCCGGTTGGTCGCACACTGGAGTTCATCACACAGGAAATTTTTCGCGAACTCAACACTCTCGGCGCGAAAGCAAACGATGCCGCCATCACACAGCGCGTCGTCGCCTGCAAAGCGGAATTGGAGAAGATTCGAGAGCAAGTCCAAAATCTTGAGTAAACAGGTCAGCCGTCACGGAATTCTCTTTGTCATTTCTGCACCCTCGGGCGCGGGCAAGACCACGCTGGTTGAAGCGCTGCGACAAACACTTAGCTGCGCGTTGGATTTATGATAGAGCTGCGCGCCACAGCTAAGCTCCTTAGGAGCCAGACCGAAACAGTCTCGAATCTCAGAGGGGTAGACGTTTTGCTCGTTCAACATCTCTTCGAGGACACCCTTGCTTTTGTAACCGCACTCAAGGCGGCAAACATCCTAGTCCGGGCGGTCGTTGGAATCCCCTATTCAGCAAAAGAACACGTGAGGCACGAATTGGAGAACCGTGGAATCGACACACTAGTGCCTGACATGGAGCGGATTTCTGAGGTTGTATTAACTCACGTCCAACAGAGCACAGAGCTTGGCCGCAAGTCGATTCTGCATGAGGTTGGCGGCTATTGCTCTGAGTTAGCAAGCAACAGCGCCAAATTTGAAGAAGGGTGTCTCGGAATTGTCGAGGAGACGAAGCAAGGATTGTGGCGGTATTCAAAGCAACCCACGTTACGCGTTCCCGTCGTGCAGTTTGCCGACGCTAAATTAAAGACATTTGAAAGCGAGTTCGTTGGTCGCGCAGTCGCTAGATCTGTCGATGAAGATCTCGCTCTTTTGGGCAAAAGCGTCGACACCGCTGATCTTGGTGTAATCGGCTTTGGAGATATTGGATCAGGTGTGGCTAGAAGCTTGCGCCGACGAGGATCGCATGTTCGTTGTTTTGACATTAAGCCGATGCGTATGATGGACGCCGGCGCTCAAGGTTTTCGATGCGTTGATCTACAACGACTAATCAGGGCATCCGATGCTATCGTCGGCGCGACAGGCGTCGGTTGTATGGAGGCCGAGCACTTGGAGAATCTTCGCGACGGCGTTCTCCTGTCGAGTGCTAGCTCGCGGAACCTAGAATTCCCGATATCGGCGATTCGACAGGCGAGGGTTGAAGATTCCAAGCTAAGTGCGCATGTGCATGAATATCGGTTGAAATGGGGAAAAAGTGTTCGCGTGTCGAGCGATGGATTTCCAGTAAACTTTCGCTCGTTCTCTCTGCCGCCAAGCTTCGGGGATCTAATGTTTTGCCAAGTTCTGATGGGTTTCGGTAGAATTCTGGATCGCTCGTATCCAGTTGGGTTGCACCGCTTACGTGAATCAGATCAGGAGATCGTTGCTGATGCTTGGTGGGAGTCGCACCGAGATCAAAATCCCAGAGACGGCAGTTGGGAATTAAGAATTTGAAATGCAGATCTAATGAGCAAGAACATTGAACTCAAGGCATATTGCTCCGACCTGGATCGTGCCAGACAAACCTGTGCAAGGCTGGGCGCCCGTCTAGCGCGAGATCATTGGCAACGCGACACATATTTTGCGGTCTCACGGGACAGACTAAAACTTCGCGAGAGCGATAAATTTGGCGCTTGTATTATTCACTATCGACGAACCGACGTTCCCTCCCTTCGTGACAGTTCATACACAAAGATAGATTTATCGGACAACGCCAAGGCGCTTCGTGATCTTTTATCTGACGCTGTAGGAGTTCGAATCGTTGTCGAAAAACGACGAGAGACATATGTTCTCGACTCTGCTCTCATCAATCTAGATAGAATCGCAGAGTTAGGTTGCTTTGTTGAAATTGAGGTGGACATCGAAGATCGCGGGGAGCAGAAGGCAGTTAGCTATGCCCGGCGTCTAAAAGAGACTCTCAATATAGCTGAAATCGACATTGTCCCTTGGTCGTATAGCGAGCTCCTAGCGACATATCAGAATGCAAAAAAATGGCGAGGCAAGTTGGAAGAATCGTCGAATTCGGGCCAACTCTTTCTGATTGATGGGCCGAGCGGTTCAGGCAAGAGCACCTTGGCAGCGCGACTGCGTCAAGACACGGCCTTGGCGCTTAGCTTTGCGCGACGCCATTGCACACGTGAGCGTCGCATGAATGAAGAAGACGAATACATTTTTATCTCGAACGAAGAATTTGCTTCGATGGCTCGGGCCGGTGATTTCCTCGAGCACCGAAACTTTGAATTCGGAATGAGCTACGGTCTGGCTTGGGACGAGGCGATGCGGCCTCTAACACACGGGAAAAGTGTGCTGGCGGTTATGAATTGGGGTAACGCAAAGCACGTACGACGCATGTTTCCAACTGCAAAGCTGATTTTGGCTAGTGCGTCCCAGCGTACCTTACGTCAGCGTTTGGTTTCGCGCGGAATTCACAATCCAGAGCAGCTTGCGGAGAGGCTCACGAATGCGCAAAGGTTCGCGGGCCACGAGAACCTTTACGATCTTATCGTCTCAAACGAAGACGGAGAATTGGAAATCGCGGTTGCAACAATTACCGATTATGTTTGCAGTCCGGTAACGCGCAGTCATTGACATGCATAAAAATGAGCAGGAGCTAGAACAGCGGCACTCGTCTCTCCTTTCGCTTTATGAAGAGACATGGGAGGAGATCCGTCGGTTGCGCGAATTTGAATGGAAGATTGCCGTAACGTTCGTCACATTGGCCGGCGGATTTGTAGTTTTGATCTGCTCTGATTCTTTCAAGCCACTCCTGACTCGCAATCTTCGCTGCGTTCTCATTGTGGTTCAATTACTTGCGATCATCTTTGGAATCTACTGTCTTTTACGAACTCACTATTATCTTACGGAACAGCGGAATATTCGCCGAAGGGTCGAGGATGTGCTCAATCTTCATGAAGAAGGCGTCTTCACTTCTGACGCACTTCTTCCCGTGAAGTGGAAGGGGAAAAAGATAAGATTTGGGTTTCAAGCATTCGGCTTACTAATTCCGCTTATCTTGACGGTGTTTTTCGTGCAGACGCTGGCCATTTATATTACTTGGGTCGCTTCCGTAAAGCCGATGCGTGATGTTCAGAATCCCGGGCGATGTTTGCCTGAAGTGACTCCGAAATAATTGGCGAGTAAATTGTCGATCTTGAATGGAAAGAGACGCCAAAAGCAAACGCGATAAAACGAGCGCGCGGAAAGTGGTGCGCATTCGGCCCGGAACAAAATCAGTGGTGCTTGGGGTCACGGGATCCATCGCCGCTTACAAATCCGCGGAGCTCGCCAGCCTGCTCGTCAAACAGGGCCACGAAGCCTTTGTGGTAATGACACAGGACGCGACGGAGTTTATTTCCCCGCTCACGTTGCAGACACTTTCCAAAAATCCGGTGACGACGAGCTTCTACGATGAAAAAGAAAATTGGCGGCCCGGTCATATTGAGCTCGCCGATCGCGCGAACCTGCTCCTGATTGCGCCTGCCACGGCTCACATCATCGCCGAACTCGCGCACGGCCTGTCTGGCCATCCCCTCGCCGCCATTGCGCTCGCCACGCGCGCGCCGATTCTGCTCGCACCCGCCATGAATGGAAAAATGTGGGGGCATAGCGCGACGCAGGAGAATGTCGAAAAATTGAAAGCGCGCGGCGTCGAGTTTATTGGACCGGAAGAAGGAATGCTGGCGTGCGGCTACGAAGGCATCGGCCGGCTGTGGAAGGTGAATGATATCGCGTTCCGCGCAGAGTTCCTGCTCGCTCGTCAGGATAATTTGATCGCGTGAGATTCCTCATCACGGCGGGCCCGACGCGCGAGCCGATCGATCCAGTTCGCTATGTTTCGAATCGTTCGTCTGGAAAAATGGGTTACGCCATCGCCGAAGCGGCTCTCGCCGCCGGACACGATGTCACTTTGATTTCCGGTCCCGTGAATCTCGATCCGCCGCGCGGCGCGCAGTTCGTGTCGATCTTGACCAGTGATGAAATGTACAAGGCTGTTCATCGGTACGCGCGCGCTTGCGACGTGCTCGTGATGTGCGCGGCAGTTGCCGATTACAAGCCGGCAAAAGTTTCCGCGACGAAAATTAAAAAGCGCAACGCAACTCTCTCGATCGAATTGGTTCCCTCACGCGACATTCTCGCGTCGCTTCCAAAACGAGATCGACACTGTCTCGTCGTTGGGTTCGCCGCCGAGACAAATGACCTCGAGGAAAATGCGCAAAAGAAGCTGCGTGCGAAAAATTGCGATATCATCGTGGCGAACGATGTGAGCGGCGCAGATTCGGGAATGGAAAGCGATGCAAATGAAGTCACAATCTTCTTTCGAAACGGCGGAAGAGAAAAAATTTTGCGAGCACCAAAAAAAATTATCGCGCGCAAGCTCGTAAAAATATTTTTAAATTCGCGCGAAAAACGTTTGACAAAAAAAATGTGGTGATTACTGAACTTGTGTAAGTGAAGTCATTCCCAACTCTTCACAGAACTCCGCACGTTGCGGATTGAAAGGGGGGAATCGAGTCGATGGCAAAGAAGAAAAAAGCAGCAAAGAAAAAAACAGCGAAGAGAAAGAGGCACTAAGGCCCAACGCTCGTTAACAGCCCCGAAAGCTTTCGGGGTCGCAATCCCTAACTTCAACCCGGGAGGAGAATTTATTTTCCTCCCGGTTTTTTTTGCGCGTTTCTGTAGGCGTCCGCTCTCTTGGCCGACACGGCGCATGCATGTTTGCAATCTTAGTGCCACGCTTCGCAGAGCGAAAGCGTCTACAGGTTGGAAATAATTTGGCAGAGCTTGAGCGCGATTCTATTTATCTCTCACCATGAAGCATTATCTTGACGCGGCGGAGAAAGCTGCGCGCGCCGCGGGCGAACTGCTTCGTCAAAATTTCCAGCAGCCACTGCGCGTCAACTCCGCCCTGGCTCACGATATTAAATTGGAAATTGACGTTCAATCACAGGAGTTAATCACCAGGTTGCTCCTCGGAGAATTCCCTGAACACGCGCTTTACGGCGAAGAGGGAATCGTCGGCGACCAATTAAGCGAGCACCAATGGGTCGTCGATCCGCTTGACGGCACCGTCAATTATTTCTACGGCATTCCCCATTTTTGCATCTCGATTGCGTTGCGTCTCCGCGGCGAGATCATCGTTGGCGTCATCTACGATCCGATCCGTGAGGAAATGTGGACAGGACAAAAAGGCGAGAGTCCAAAGTTGAATGGCCATCATTTTCACGTGAGCAACCGCGCAGATCTGGCTGAAGCCGTGATTTCCGTCGGACTTGCCAAGACCGGAGAGACAATCGATGCGAACCTTCCGTTGCTCCGGGAAATGGTCCATCGTGTCCGCAAGTGCCGCGTGCTTGGCAGCGCTGCGCTGGACATGGCTTATGTCGCTTGCGGACGTTTCGATGCTTACATTGAACAGGGAATCAGTCTCTGGGATATTGCCGGCGGCTGGCTCCTGATTGAAACCGCCGGCGGAACTGTCGATCTTCGTCCGCGCGAGGACATGAAAGACAAATACCGCATTGTCGCCTCTAATGGGCTGATCGATCTAAAACTTTGACCCGATGATTCGATGTGGAATCGGCTACGACGTGCATCGTCTTGCGAAAGGACGAAGACTCATTCTTGGCGGCGTGGAGATCGCGCATTCGCGCGGACTCGAAGGACACTCGGACGCGGACGTCTTGTCGCACGCAATCGCAGATGCGCTGCTCGGTGCGATTGCCGCGGGCGACATCGGCCAACACTTTCCCGATACGGACAAATCAATTCGCGGCATCAGCAGCATCGAAATCTTGCGCCGGGTGACCGCGCTGCTGGCGAAGAACAAAGCGCGCGCTACCAATGTTGATGTAACAATTCTTGCCGAAGCCCCGAAAATTACGCCACACATTCCAGCGATGCGGAAAATAATTGCGCAGGCAATCGGCGTGCACGAATCGCGCATTGGCATCAAAGCGACAACAAACGAAGGCCTCGGCGCGATCGGCCGTAGTGAAGGCATCGCCGCGATGGCGGTGGCGATGGTCGAGCAAGAATGACTACATTGTCATTCCGAGCGAACTCGAGGAATCTCTTACTGTTAATCAGAAAACAATTAGCGATGTCTCGACTCCGCTCGACATGACAAATGCGCTTTTTTAATACTTACTCGCGCGAGGTGGAGGAATTCGAACCGCGTGATCCAAGCGAACGCAAGGTCAGCATCTATACCTGCGGGCCCACTGTTTACAGCCGCGCCCACATCGGAAATTTTCGAGCCTATATCTTCGAAGATTTGCTTCAGCGGCATCTCGAACTGCGCGGTTACAACGTACATCGCGTGATGAACATGACCGACGTGGACGACAAGACGATCCGCGGCGCGTGCGAGGCGAACATTCCGCTCGCGGAATTTACTGCGCCGTTCAAACAGGCATTCTTCGAAGATATCGAAACTCTGCGGATCAAGCGCGCGGACGAATTTCCCGCTGCGACCGATCAGCATTACATCGACAGAATGATCGAGATGATCGGCACGCTCATCTCGCGCGGTCTCGCTTATCAAGCGGACGACAAGTCGGTTTATTTTCGGATCAACAAATTTCCAGATTACGGAAAGCTCGCGCATTTCGATCTCACGCAGTTGCAATCGACTGGGCGGGTGAAGCACGACGAATACGACAAGGAACACATTGGCGATTTTGCGCTTTGGAAAGCGTGGGATGAAGAAGATGGCGATGTAGGTTGGGAAAGCCCGTGGGGCCGCGGCCGTCCCGGCTGGCACATCGAATGCAGCGCAATGGCAACGGCGTTACTCGGCGATCAGATCGACATCCACTGCGGTGGAGTCGATAACATTTTCCCGCATCACGAAGCGGAGATCGCGCAGAGTGAAGGTGTCACCGAAAAAAAATTTGTGCGCTACTGGCTGCATTGCGCGCATTTGCTGGTCGATGGCCAGAAGATGTCGAAATCGCTCGGAAATTTCTATACGCTGCCGAACCTTTTGGAAAAGGGATACACCGGCCGCGAAATTCGTTACGCGCTGATGCGCGTGCATTATCGCGCGCCGCTGAATTTCACATGGGAAGGAATGGAGGAAGCGCGGCAAGCGCTCGCCCGTATCGATGAGTGGCTGGGGCGGCTGCGTGAAGTGGTCGCAAAAAAATTCGACAACGGAAAAGACAAGACGGGACCCCGGGAGCAATTTGAAGAAGCGCTCGATGATGACCTGAACATTTCCGCAGCGCTCGGTTTTTTATTCGAGACAATTCGCGAAACAAATCGCGCGATGGATCGAAACGAACTCGATGCCTCCTCGGCAAAGGCTTGGTTGGATTGGTGGAAACGCATAAACAATGTTCTCGACCTAGAAATTGAAAACGAAATCCTGCTGCCAGCGGAAGTTGCGCAGCTCGCAAAAGACCGCGAGAACGCAAGGCGGGAAAAAAATTGGAACCAAAGCGACGAATTGCGCGACCGGATCTCTGCGCGCGGGTGGGAAGTTCGCGATACAAAAGACGGCCAAAAACTCACGCCGCGCGGCACGTCGTGATCTGGGTAGCGCATGCGTCTCGCGTGCTGATTGCGGTGTCTCGCCGCAACGAACTTTTCTTCAGTTCGGATATCAAAACAGTTTCGGTAATCGAGAGAAAGTTCGCGATGGCGGGACACCATCGCCAGCACGCGAGACGCGTGCGCTACCCAGACGAGGACGCGCGCCTACCAGAACTAAAGCGGCGCAAATTTGCGCTCGCAGAACGCGTCATGCTCTGGTCATCTTGAGACCTGACAAATGTTTGCGCCCGCCGATTTTCTTGACCTCGAACGCACGGCTCATCCGAAGTTGTTCGAAAACCAGAATTACGTCTGGGATGCGCTCAAACAAATCGCCAGTTATTTGCAATTCCGCTTGAAGCCCGCGGTATTGGGCGAGTTGCTAGGCAAACCATTCATCAGCAATCACGTCTTCATCGGCAGAGGTACCGTCGTGGAGCAAGGCGCGGTGCTGAAAGGTCCGGCATGGATCGGCGAAAACTGTCAGATCCGCAGCGGCTGCTACGTGCGCGAAAACGTGATCGCCGGCGATGGCGTGGTGATGGGAAACTCGTGTGAATTCAAGAATTGCATTCTCTTCGACGAAGCGCAGGTGCCGCACTTTAATTACGTCGGCGATTCCATCCTCGGTCACCACGTTCATCTTGGCGCAGGCGTGATTCTCTCGAACGTGAAACTCGATCATGGCGAGATCGCGGTCGTGACGCCCGATGGCAATATTCCTACTGGTCTAAGAAAATTCGGCGCGATCGTTGGCGACCGAACAGAAATTGGTTGCAACGCCGTTATTAACCCGGGATCGGTGCTCGGACGCGACTGCATGATTTATCCTGGCGTCAATTTTCGCGGTGTCCTGCCGTACGGTAACGTGGTCAAGCTACGGCAAGAGCTTCAGGTGCTGGACAAACGCGACTGGCCCACAACTTAAAAGAGTGGTCGAAAACACGATCTCGAGGCAAGAGGAAGAGGCGTGGCGGATGGGCGGGGATTCGAACCCCGGGTGCCTTTCGGCACACACGCTTTCCAGGCGTGCACAATAGACCGCTCTGTCACCCATCCTTTTTTTGCCGTAGCGGACCCGAAAACGTCCGGGGTTGCACTCTAAAATCCCCGGCGCTCATAGAGCGCCGCTAGAGTTGTCAAAGTTGCAATCGTCGGAACAATTCGTCGAGCGGCAATTGAATGCCGATATAAAATTCACCGAAGTCCGCGTACTCGGCGCTCACCGGATCGAAACGCATTTTGTAAACGATCGCCTTGATCTGAAATGTGTCGCGCGCAAACAAGGTCACGCCCCATTCTGCATCATCGAGGCCAGTCGAACCGGTGATGAGTTGTTTCACTTTCCCGGCGAATTCGCGGCCGACCGCCGCGTGTCCCTTCATTAGTTTGCGGCGCTCATCGTATGGCAGCGCATACCAATTGCGCTGCTCGCCGCGGCGTTTGCTCATATTATAGAAGCACACCACCGGCCAATCGGGCAACGTGGGATAAACGCGCTCCTGCCGGTAATGTTTTATCCGTTCACGAAACGATTTCATCGCTTCCGCGAACTTCTCCGATTCCGGCTTGATGTTTTCCTCCTTCTCGAGGGTCTGCGCGTATTCTTCCTCGGTTGTGATGTACTCGCTCTCCTCGGTGAGCGAGAGATAGCTGTAAACGGGCGTCAGCACATCGGCGCCCAACGATACCGAGAGTCGCTTCTCGATCTTGTTGGCGTTGTGCAGATCGGGCGTAATTAGCATGAATCCAATGTCCGACTTCGGTGTTATCATGCTGAGGATGAGCAATTGCGTCGAATCCATTGCGCGCACTTCCTGCACAAGCGACGAAAGATTCGTCTTGGCAGCGTTCTGCTCTTCCCGGCTGAGCAACTGCCATTGACCGTACTCGATCCGGTAAAACAAATGCAGACAATGCCAGCCTTCCTCGGGAACGAGCGCATTCTTGTCAGTCATAGCGCTAGTCTCTCCCGCGCGGAGTCGCGGTCAAGGGTAGCGCACTGCCTGCCCTGAGCGTAGTCGAACGGGCGTCTCGCGTGCTGGCGAGCGCGTCCCGCGATCGCGAACTTTTCTTCGGCATTATTCTTTCGTGCGGCCGGAATCGAGGGCAAAGTTCGTTTTGGCGGGACGCCAACACCAGCGCGTGAGACCGGTGCGCTACCCGGACGGTCGCTCATCCGCGATAGGGCTTTCCGCACGCGGCAAATGCGCCATGCAATATTCCTCGCCGTCGCGCGCGACGCGGAAATCGAGATTCGGATCGCTTAATTCCGTCGCTCCGCAGACTGCGCATTTATGAAGTGGTTCGGCTTCGCTGCGAGACTCGCGAGCAAAACGTTTGCGGCGCGCCGAGACTTCCCCACGGTGCCGCGCCTCGTAAATGATCTCCGGGCCAAAAAAGATCAGATAATTCATGAATGCCGCCACCAGCGCCATGCGATAGGAATTTGGGTTCACGAAAAATCCAAATAGCAAAAAGGCGGCTGAAACCCAGGCGAGCCATTTGATTTTCACCGGCAAGATAAACAAAATGTAAATCACCTGATCGGGATAAAACCGCGCAAACGCGAAAAACAAGGACGCGAACAACATTGAATTGGAAAATCTCGCGCCGAAGAAAAATGCAGCGGCCGTCGTGCCGATCACTCCGACAAAAAAATAAAGCGTCAGTCGAAAAGCGCCCCACGCCTGTTCGAGTCCGTCGCCAATAAACCAGAGAAACCAAAGGAAAAGAATGATCCACAAAAAGCTGGCGGTTTGCGGGAGAAAAATATAAGTGACCAGCCGCCAGACTTCCCCATGGAGGACACGCGCCGGATCCAGATCGAGCACGAAGCTAAAATCCGGATTCAGCCGCACCAGCATGAACACCAGCGCGGTGAGGCCCACGACGATCCGCATCAATCCCGAGACTGCAAGAAAACCGAGGCGTCGTTCGAGTTTATCCAGCCAAGCCATTGTGTTGCGGCACGGTAGAGGAGCATGGCGCAGCTTCAAGGTGGATCGAGCAGTCCGTTGCTCGATGCTAATTAGGCGGCGAAGCCGCATTTTAACATCGCCCGCAGAGCGACCGATCCACCTTTGACTGTGCAGACCCGACGCTTAGCTTCAACGCGTGAGCGAGACCGCGCAAAAAACAACGCCGCTGTACCCAGAGCATGTGCGGCGCGGCGCAAAAATCATTCCGTTTGGCGGGTGGCTAATGCCCGTGCAGTACACGAGCATTATGGAGGAACATCAAGCCGTGCGAAACAACGTCGGGATCTTCGATATTTCGCACATGGGACAATTGATCGTCGAGGGAACCGGCGCGCGCGCATGGCTCAATACGATTCTCACAAACAATATTGACAAGGTCGAAGTCGGCACAGGCCAGTATACTTTTCTCCTCAGCGAGCGCGGCGGAATCATTGATGATCTGATCGCTTACCGGATCGACGAGGAGAAATTTCTGCTCGTCGTGAACGCATCCCGCACCGATGAAGATTTCGCCTGGCTGGAGAAACAGACCGAGGAAGGGCGATCTCCAGAACACCCCGGCGGACCGGAGATCGCCGCTCCTTGTAAAGATGTCGATCTAAAGAATCGCAGCGCGGATTTTGGCGGAGTCGCCATTCAAGGGCCGCGCATCGCGGAATTATTTCATGCGCTCTTCGGAGAGCACGTCGATCTTCCGCCGCGAAATCACATTGTCGATCTTGAGTTCGGCGGAACAAACGTTTCCGTCGCGCGGACCGGTTACACCGGAGAGGACGGCGTCGAAGTTTTCTTTCGCGCCGGCGATGCCACGAAATTCTGGAACGCCGCGCTTGAAAAAGGCAAACCGTTTGGAATCAAACCGTGCGGGCTCGGCGCCCGTGATACATTGCGTCTGGAGATGTGTTATCCGCTCAACGGTTCGGATTTGTCGCCAGAACGGAATCCGATCGAGGCCGGCCTCGGTTTCTTTGTCGATCTAACAAAGCCAAACTTTATCGGCCGCGACGTTTTGCTGCGAACGAAACAAAGCGGCCCGCGAGAAAAGCTCGTTCCGTTTCGGATGAAGGAGAAAGGACCGCCGCCGCGGCCGCATTATTCCGTTTTCGAAAACGGCGAGCGCATCGGCGAAGTGACCAGCGGCACGCTTTCTCCGAGCTTGAACTGGGGCGTCGGCATGGCGTATGTCTCGGCACCGCACGCGAAGATCGGCGCCCAGATCGACATCGAAATTCGCGAAAGGAAATTTCCCGCCATCATCGAAAAGAAACCGCTCTACAAAAAATCATGAATGTTCCCGACGATTTGCTTTATACCGAGACCCACGAATGGATTAAGCGCGAGGGTGAGAACGTCCGCATCGGGGTCACCGACCATGCGCAATCTGAATTGACTGACGTCGTCTACATCGAGCTTCCGAAAATGGATCGGCAAGCAAACCCGAAGGAGGCGATTGCCGTTGTCGAATCGGTGAAAGCGGCGAGCGACATCTACGCGCCAGTGAAAGGCAAAGTTGTCGAAGTAAACAAAGCGCTCGAAGCAGACCCGGGGTTAATCAACCGCGAACCCTACGGCCAGGGTTGGATTTTCGTTCTCAAGATCGACAACGCCGACGATCTCAAGCAATTGAAAGACGCAGCAGCGTATAAGGAGCAGATCGGCTAGTGGTCATGTGACGCCTGGACCAAATTCGTTCCCAGAAGGCTGGAGACGGTGTTAATTTAAGAGCGCAAGGATGATGGTATTGAATCCAAACGCGAGCACACTCTGCAGGAGTGCCAGCCGCCGCATCCGGTGTGAAGTAATTTGCACATCCGACACTTGGCAGGTCATGCCTATAACGAACGAAAAGTAGGCAAAATCGAAATAATCCGGCATCCGCTCTCCTGGAAAAACAAGCCCGCCAGCATGTCGACTTTCGCCTGGTTGGTCGCTATCGCCATAAAAAGCGTGGGCGTAGCGCAACCCGAAAACGGTGTGCATAAGACTCCAAGACAACCGTCCCTAGCCCTAACATGAGATGCCCCGTGAAGTGACCGCGCGTCTCGCTCCCGCCTACGCTTACCAGAAATCCCACCGCGAACAAAGCCGCGCACGCCGCCACGACGACAAAGACGAAGAGCACGGTCCGCCCAACATCCTGCTTTTGAGCACGAGCCCGCAACTTCTGCTGCGGCGTGATCAAGATTGTTAGCCACGCCGAGGCGAGAACGAAAAAGGCAAAAGTATCCCAAGCCGCAATTACGTCAGTTGGAAGACGCACGTGGTTCCGTAAAGAAAAGAAAACGGCAGCTCCGGCGGCGCTCCCCAAAATCATCCGATGCCGAGCATCGTGACCAGCAATCGAATCGATCAGGCCTGCCATACGTCGACGCATTAAATGATAGCGGTGCGCTCCTGCAAGCAACACTCCCTAACTAGTCAATTTGCTTTTTAATGGCGAAACCCATGTAACCCCAGCGACCCCATTCGTAATGCGATGTGCGCTGCGGGTCGCGCCGTCCGGTTTTTTTATCGTGCGCGTACGTCTTGGCGACAAATTCGGGGAAGGCAGCGTTCATCTGCACATCGTGCGAAACGAGCAATCCGCCGTCGCGCAGCCGCGGCCAGAACTGCCGAAATTCCCAGAGCATGTGCCTGCAGCTATGCGAGCTATCGTGCAAGAACATGTCGATCGGTGACGGCAGTTGATCGCGCTTGAGGAAATCTTCTACCTTGCCGCGCATTGGCACGAATCCGCCTGAGGCGGATCGCAATTCGTCGGGAATCAAAGCGCCCTGGTCGCAATCTTCGCTCCACTCGATGCTGTACAGCTTGGCTGTCGTGAGTTTTTCATCTGCGAGTGCTTTCAGGATAAATGCCGAAGACATCCCAATGAACCCACCCGACTCGACCACCACCGCCGGCCGGAGCCACCGCACCAACCCGTAGAGCGTTGCGCAATCGAGCGCCCCCATCAGCCCCTGACTGCCGTACGCGTCACGGCGCCGGATCATTTCCGCCATGAAATCGCTGGTTCGAATTTCTGCGGCGAAACGCGCTACGGCGTCCCAAATACCGTAAAAAGGCGTCGAACCTTCCTCGTTCTTATTCGCTTTCTTCGGCCGACGACGCCACCAGGGTCGCCGGAGTACACGCATTGTTTCCATCGATCCGAGAGGCGAAAACATTCGCTGACCTTTCAGCTGACGCGAATGTTTATTTCCTCTGTTCATGGGGAACGGAAATCAGATCGAGAGCGATGACACGCCAATTCCTTGAAATGTCGACGCAGCGGCGGTCAAGTCGTCCTTTTCTCTGCGGCGACGCTGTGCTTAATTCTTTGTTTGCCCGTGAGCAGCAAACCGAAACAGCGTGAGACAGAGCTAAACTTTGAGGGTGCGATGGATCGGCTCGAAGCGATTGTTGAGCAGATGGAATCCGGCAAACTGCCCCTGGAAGAGCTGATTGTGCGCTACGAAGAAGGAATGAATCTGGTGAAAATTTGCCAGGAACGACTTGCCAACGCCGAGCAAAAGATCGAAATCATTGCCCGCAACAGCGCGGGCAAAACCGTAGTGAAAGATTTCGAACCAACGCAAGAAGCGGCAGCAGCAGCCAGCGCCGTCGATGAATCCGAAAGCACAAATGATGAAATCAAACTCTTCTGAATCTTCCGCGCCTGCGCCCTTGCTCGACGGAATCCGTTCGCCCGCCGATATCAAAGCGCTTCGCGAACAAGATCTCCCGCAGCTCGCGCACGAAGTGCGTGATGAGCTCATTAACGTCCTGTCGCAAACCGGAGGTCATCTGGGGCCAAATCTTGGCGTAGTAGAATTGACGATCGCCTTGCATCGCGTCTTCGACACCCCCCGTGATCGATTTGTCATGGACGTGAGCCATCAGGGTTACGTCCATAAAATGTTTACCGGTCGGCTCGATCGTTTTTCTACAATGCGACAGTTCGGCGGCCTCAACGGGTTCCTCTTACGGACCGAAAGCGAGCACGATTGCTATGGCGCTGGCCACGCTGGGACGGCGCTTTCCGCCGGCCTCGGCATGGCGGTGGGACGCGATTTGAAGGGAGGCAACGAGAATATCGTGGTGGTGGCGGGCGACGCCGCCTTCACCTGCGGCATTAGCTACGAAGCGCTCAACAACGTGAAAGCGCATACGAAGCGCTTCATCGTTGTGCTCAACGACAATGAATGGTCGATCGCAAAAAACGTTGGTGCAATCGCAAACTACCTAAACAGCATTGCGACGAGTCCGACCTTTACGCATTTGCACGAGAAGGCGCGCCATTTCGTGCGCGCGATCGCCGGAAAATCGGTTGCTGAGTTTGCGCATAAAGTGGAGGAAAGCGTAAAAGGTCTGATCGTGCCGAGCGTCATTTTCGAGGAACTCGGTTTGCGTTACTACGGGCCGATCGATGGGCACGATATTCCGTTGTTGATTCGGACATTCGAGTTTTTGAAAACACAGGAAGAGCCGGTCCTGCTGCACATTCTCACCAAGAAAGGCAAAGGATATGAGCCGGCCATTAAACAGCCGGATAAATTTCACGGTCTCGGCAAATACAAAATGGAGACCGGCGAGACCGCGCCGACACCGACGCCGACCTACTCGGAAATTATCGGCAAGACGCTTGCGAAGTTCGCGGAGACGAATCAGAAGCTCGTCGCGATCACGGCAGCAATGCCGAGCGGAACCGGCCTCTCGCATTTTGCAAAGGCGCATCCAGCACGTTACTTCGACGTGGGAATCGCGGAAGAGCACGCGGCACTTTTTGCCTGCGGCCTCGCGACACAAGGGTTGACGCCGTTTCTCACGATTTATTCTACGTTCTTCCAGCGCGCCTACGATATGGCGATCCACGACATGGCGATCCAAAAGTTAAACGTCAAGCTCTGCATGGACCGCGCCGGATTAAGCGGTGACGACGGCCCGACACATCATGGTCTGTTCGACATCGGCTACCTGCGGCACATCCCGAACTGGGTACACATGCAGCCGAAAAACGAAGACGAATTCGTGGACATGCTTTGGACGATGGCTCACTACAACTCCGGTCCCATCGCCGTTCGCTATCCACGAGGTTCGGGGACAGGGGCGCAAATCAAAGCAGAACCGAAACTTCTCGAGATCGGCAAGGCGGAAGTCGTGCAACATGGGCGCGAGGTGGCGATCTTTGGATTGGGCAACATGTTTGAGGTTGCCGAAGAAGCCGCGCGCAAACTTGAAGAGAAAGGAATTTCCGTTGCGCTGATCAATCCGCGCTGGATCAAGCCGATGGACACCGGGACGCTCGAATTTTTCGCTCGCAGTGTGGAAGTCGTCTGCACGATCGAGGATCATGTTTTGCACAACGGGTTTGGCTGCGCGGTGATGGAACATTTGCACTCACAAATGATCAACACGCCGGTGGTGCGCATCGGTTGGCCTGATCAATTCATCGAGCACGGCGCCGTTCCAATTCTGCGCAAGAAGCACGGCATCACAGCCGACGCACTAGTTGAAAAGGTGCCCCCGCTATTGCGCAAAAAATCCAGCCTCCGGCCGACTGCGGCCTAATTCAGGCTCACGAGCATGGCGACCCCAGCCGAGAACGATTGCGCTGCGGTTTGCAGTTTGGACCATCGCCATAGCACATGCGCCTCGCAGGCGACGTTAACGTCTCGTCGTCCCGGTCTTGATTGAGTCCGCTTGTGTATTTCTGCTGGCTGTCCGCGGAAAGAACGGGCAATCATTCGCGAACATGAACATCCGACCCCTTCCTCTCGCCGTATCTTTCGTCATGTTTGGGGTTGTTGCCACGCGATCCGCCATGGCAGACGATGCGATTTCGCAGGATGAACTTGTTCGCCGCACCCAGGAGCTGTTCGATGCCGTTGTCCCAGGCGACGCAGAGCCATGGAAAAAATATTTCGCTGATGATTGCATCTTTTCCGATGAAAAAGGACGCACCCTGGACAAGGCCGCGCTGGTTGCCGACATCACACCACTGCCACGCGGCTATTCTGGCACGATCAAGATCGCTAAAGTGCAAAGCATCATCCATGGGGACACCGCGATCCTGAGTTACGATCTCGATGAGACCGAAACGGTTTTCGGCCAAAATCTCACTGCTCGTTATCACAGCACTGACACTTGGCTGCGACGTAACGGCACGTGGCAGATCGTGGCCACTCAGGCCATGCGCTATTACGAAGATCCCGCAGTCGGCAAGGGCGACCCAAAAAAGTTTGCGGACTTTGTTGGCACCTACGAGCTGGCACCCGGACAAACCAGAATCGTTTCCACCGAGGGCGAAAAGTTGTATGTCGAGCGAAAAGGCAAACGCGAGCAACTCCTGCCCGAGACTGCGGATATCTTTTTCCGTAAGGGCGTGGAGGGTCGCGTTCTGTTTCGCTACGCCGATGACAGAAAGGTCGATGCTCTCATCGATCGCCGGAACAACGAAGACATCGTCTGGCGCAAAACAAAGTAAATGGTCGCGCGGATGTACGGCTGACAAGGAGGCCGGCCAGAGCATTGGCGACGAAACCGGAAAATTCTCAACAAAAAGCGAAGGGCGCCTTCGTTTCCGAAAGCGCCCTTCATATTTGATGGCGGTAAGCCGAATTCTGTCGGCGTGATTGCTCACGCGGATGATCATTTATCTCCCCCCGCTTTCGCGGGACGCCCGACGCGCTTGAGCGCATCGTGATGCGACGATACCCGAGGATCAACCCCGAAAAGGTTCGGGGTGTACGGGCCGGCTGCCCTCCCTCTGTTTTGTCTTGCACCGCATGGGGTTTTTCCTGCCTCGCGAATTGCTCCGCGAGCGGTGAGCTCTTACCTCGCCTTTTCACCCTTACCTGATCTTTGTTGCCAAAGAACCGGCGGTGTCTTTTCTGTGACACTTTCCGTCACCGCGATCTTACAACTGCGGTGCCCGCGTGTTTTACGCGGCATGTCGCCGTATGGTGTTCGGACTTTCCTCCAGCAAGCCGCAAGCGGCTCACCAGCGATCATCTGCCATCGGCGGTAATTTAGCATGATTACTATCGAAGAAAAGAGAACCGCGGATTATGCGGATGAAAACGGTTGTATCCACATGCGCTGCGCCGAAGAGCAAGAGGGCGCTGGCCCGGCGGTTTGCAACTTCTTCTAACGTCGAGAGATGTCTCGACCCGTTCGACTTCGCTCAGGGCAAGACTCCCGCTCGACATGACAAGAACTAGAAGGGCGGCGGCACGGTCATAAAGAAAATCGTGATCATTACGAGTGCGATCACCAATTTGCCGATCATTCCGCCGAGATTTCCCAACAAACTTCCCCAGCCTGCCCGGCCGGCGTCGATCATTCTTTTGCCGGCAACGAATTCTCCCAGGATCGCGCCAATCACCGGTGCAACAAACAAGCCGACGATTCCGAAAAAGATGCCGATGAGTGCGCCAAGAATAGCGCCGAACATCCCCCATTTTGTCGCTCCAAAATACCTGGCGCCAAAGTAACCGCTTAGAAAATCGAGCGCATATGTCGCGAGGGTCAGGAGTACAAGAACGACGATGGTCCGCCAACCGATACTTTTCTCTGGGCCAAGCATGATGCGGTGAATGATCGCCGCGGCCAGAATGATCGTCGTTCCCGGGAACACCGGCAGGACCGTGCCGATAAGACCGGCGGCGAATAGCACGATTGTGATCAGCCACCAGAGAAGTTCCATGAACCGTGGATCGTAACGCGTGAATCGAGAATCGCGAAGAGCCCTCCGCTAACGAATCACGATTTCGCGAATCACCATCTTCTTTTTGACCGGCTACATGTCGATCTTATACTGAAAGTCCACACTGAACTCAAAACCGGAGAATTTGTTATGCCACTTGCAGCTGGAACCAAAGCGCCAGATTTCACGTTGTCGACCAAGACCGCTGACAGACCGAAGCAGATCAGGTTGAGCGATAATTTCGGAAAACGAAATACGCTGCTCCTTTTTTTCCCGATGGCTTTCACCGGCACATGCACGGCTGAAATGTGCGACGTCAGTAATGGCCTGAACGCTTACACCGATCTGAACGCTGCCGTTTATGGAATTAGTGGCGACAATCCATTTGCACAGGAGGCGTGGGCGCAAAAAGAGAAGATCACGGTTCCGCTGCTCAGCGACTACGAACATAAAGTCGCGAAAGCATATGACGTGATGTACGACTCCTTTCTGCCGGAACTGAATCTCGGAATGGCGGGCGTAGCGAAACGTTCGGCGTTCATCATCGACAAGAACGGCGTCATTCAATTCGCGGAGAGCAACGACGATGCGAGACAGTTGCCTAACTTCGACAAAATTAAGGCAAAGCTGGCGGAATTAAAATGATTAGCATGCGTCACAGTTGAAAATGCACGACGAATTTAAGACGCTGACGAAATTCGACGCGGGCGAAGGCCGTCAAGGTTTTCTTTTTTCGCTGCCTGCTCTGGAAGAGCAAGGTATCGGCAAAATTTCGCGTTTGCCCGTGAGCATTCGGATCGTGCTCGAATCAGTCCTGCGAAATTGCGACGGAAAAAAAGTCCGGCGCAAAGATGTCGAGACACTTGCGAACTGGAACGCGAAATCGCCTGCGAATGCCGAAATTCCATTCGTCGTCGCGCGCATTGTGCTTCAGGATTTCACCGGCGTGCCGCTGGTTGTGGATCTTGCGGCGATGCGCAGCGCAGTGAAGCGACTCGGCGGCGATCCGAAAATCATCGAGCCGCTCGTGCCTGTCGATCTGGTGGTTGATCACTCGGTGCAAGTCGATTTCTTCGGTTCGGCGCGAGCGTTGCAACTTAACTTGGAAATGGAATTCAAGCGCAATCGCGAGCGTTATCAGTTTCTGAAGTGGGGACAGCAAGCTTTCAAAACTTTCCAGCTCATCCCGCCGGGCATTGGCATCGTTCACCAGGTGAATTTGGAATATCTGGCAAAAGGCGTTCTCTCCTCTCAACCCTCAACTCTCAACTCTCAACTCTTCTTCCCGGACACGCTGGTCGGCACCGACTCGCACACGACCATGATCAACGGGCTGGGCGTGGTTGGCTGGGGCGTAGGTGGAATCGAAGCAGAAGCCGGCATGCTAGGTCAGCCGGTTTATTTTTTAACGCCGGAAGTAGTGGGCGTGCATTTGACCGGGCAGTTGCGCGAAGGCGTCACCGCAACGGACCTGGTGCTGTACATCACGCAATTGCTGCGCGCGCAAAAAGTCGTCGGGAAATTTGTCGAATTTTATGGCGACGGCGCGGCATCCCTGCCAGTTCCTGATCGCGCGACGATTGGAAACATGTCGCCCGAGTACGGCGCGACGATGGGATATTTCCCGGTCGATCAAGAATCGGTGGATTACTTGCGGGCCACGGGGCGCAGCGACGAGCGATGCAGGGCATTCGAAAATTATTTTCGTGCGCAAAAGATGTTCGGCATGCCACGTAAAGGAGAAGTCGATTACAGCTCCGATATCGATGTGGATTTGGCGGACGTGCAGCCGAGCGTCGCCGGACCAAAGCGGCCGCAGGACCGGATCAATTTGCCGGAACTCGGGAAGACATTTCGCGCATTGCTCGAGAAACCGGTGAGAGATGGCGGCTACGGAAAAGTAAAGGTCGATCTTCGCGAAAAACATCTGGTGGAATTGAACGGAAGCCCGCCCCGCAACGGCGAGATGGCTTCGAGCGATACAAAGGAAGATCAAGGAATTAATCCGGGCGACGAGTGGAATAAGATCGAGATGGTGGCAAACCGGCCGACGCCCGATACGCGAAAAGAAATTGAAGCTGAATCCAGCGATGTGTTCGCACATGGGCACAGTCGCATCGGTCATGGCAGCGTCCTGATCGCGGCGATCACGAGCTGCACGAATACGAGCAACCCAAGCGTGATGATCGCAGCCGGTTTATTGGCAAAGAAAGCAGTCGAGCGCGGTCTGCATGTTGATCCTGCGGTGAAAACCTCGCTCGCGCCCGGTTCGCGGATTGTTTCCGATTACCTCGACAAAACCGGACTGCAAAAATATCTCGATCAGCTCGGATTCAATCTCGTCGGCTACGGTTGTACCACCTGCATCGGCAACTCCGGGCCGCTGCATCCAAAAATCGAGAGAGCGATCCACGAATTCGATCTGGTTGCAGCCTCGGTGCTCTCGGGCAACCGAAATTTCGAAGCGCGTGTGCATCAAAACATCAAAGCGAATTTTCTCATGTCTCCCCCGCTGGTGGTTGCTTTTGCGCTGGCGGGGCGAGTGAATATCGATCTTTCGCGCGAGCCGCTCGGGAAAGACAAAGATGGGAAAGAAACGTTCCTGCGCGATCTCTGGCCGAATCTCAGTGAGATCAAGAAGACCATGCAATCCGCCCTCAGGCCGGAAACGTTTCGCAAACTTTATCGCGATTTCGCAGATCAAAACCCGAAGTGGAACGAAATTCCATCAAGCGCGGGCGACATTTACGAGTGGGATGAGAGGAGCGATTACATTCACGAACCGCCGTTCTTCGAGAATTTCTCGATGAAGCCCGGACATATTGAGGAAATCCGCGGCGCGCGCGCACTTGGGATTTTCGGCGATTCAGTCACGACCGATCACATTTCCCCCGCGGGCGCGATCAAGGCCACATCGCCGGCGGGGCAATATCTGGTTTCGCGCGGAATTGAGCACGCCGATTTCAACAGTTACGGCAGCCGGCGTGGAAACGATTTGGTTATGACACGCGGAACATTCGCGAATGTTCGGATCAAAAATTTAATGGTGCCCGGAACAGAAGGCGGAATCACCCTTCATCAACCGAGCGGCGAGCAGATGTCGATCTTCGACGCGGCGATGAAATACGCGGAAACAAAGACGCCATTGATCATCCTGGCTGGTCACGAGTATGGCACTGGTTCATCACGCGACTGGGCGGCGAAAGGGACGCGTTTGTTGGGCGTGAAAGCGGTAGTGGCCGCAAGTTTCGAGCGAATTCACCGATCCAATCTCGTCGGGATGGGCGTGTTACCATTGCAATTTCCCGATGGAACAACGGCGCAATCGCTTGGTCTCGACGGTTCGGAAATCTTTTCGATTACCGGGTTGTCTGATGAAGTTAAGCCTGGGAGAAATGTAACACTCGAGATCGAGGGTAAAGGTCGGCAAAAGCGCTCGGTGTCCCTGAAATTACGGATCGACACGCCAATCGAGATTGATTACTACCGGCACGGCGGGATTCTGCCGTTTGTGTTGCGGCGGTTACTGGCGCGAAAATAAGCCGCTCGTTAGATATCAGTAAAGGATTCCTCAACGGAGCCTGTCCTGAGCGAAGTCGAAGGGCTCGGAATGACAAAGAATCAGCATGGCGGGATTCTGCCGTTCGTGCTGACGCAGTTACTGAGTCGAAAGCCTGATTTCGGCTGGTTACGGACCGCCGCTACAAAAGAATAGATCTTCGCTGGACGGTAATCGGCGAACCATCCACGATGAATGCGGACCGCGGCGGGCTTCCCAACGTTTCAACAAATTCTTCGCCGTAAAGTGTGGCGACGTCCGCGCAAAATTCGAAACTATTTGTGTTCCACATTTTCCAGCGCGGGTGCTCGACCCTGTATTCGCTACAGCCAGCCTGCACACGCGTGTAACCCCAGTGGTGTTGGGTGATGAATTCGGCGTGCGAACCGGCTGGAATGGATTGGGCTTCGCCGGTTCCACTCACCTTGAGCGATTCCCATTTCTGCCCGCGTCGCCAGCTGTATTCGGCGGAAACCCGCGCTCCATCATCGACGATCGCGTGTCGCATCGGCAACGTGACATACGGTTCACCGTAAAATGCGCGGGCGACGAGCGCGATCGCGTGGCGCGGAATGAGCTTACGGACAAAAACAACGCCGCGCCGCCACGTGTCAGCCGATTTTTTCCGAACATAGAAGCGCAAATTCACTTCCTCGAAATTCCGATGCAGCGGGATGGGAAAGCCGAGCAAGCGCGTGTCGAGAAAGAGTAAACCAACAATACTCAGAAACGTTTGGCCGTTTTCGTAATCGATCTCGGTACCGATCGGAACGAGTGGACTAATCAGACGAGGATCGACCACGTAATTGAGCATCGCCAGATAACGCCAGTTGGCGGTGAGAAATGGTTTCACGGAATGCAGGCCTACGGAAACGGTGAGAAATTCCGAACGATTTGAATTCGCCGCGCATATTTGTCATGTCGAGCGGAGTCGAGACATCTCTTATTGGTCATCCGAACGATTTGATAATTTCACAGTGAGAGATTTCTCGACTTCGCTTTCGGCTTCGCTCGAAATGACAAGAAACGAGACTCCTCTCGACTTTCGCTCAGGGCAGGCTTTCGCTTGAAATGACAAGGCAGGTGGGACTGAGCGGCGCGAGAATCCGAGGAATTTCGGCCACCTGGTCACTGCAACAATTTCTCCAGTGACGGATCGGGCTGGGTGCCGAGCGCAGTGGCCCTGGCGTAGTGTCGTTTGGCTAATTCTTTCGAAGCGGGTTGCGTCGTGGCGAGAATGACCGCCAGATTAAAATGGGCGTCTGCGTAATCAGGATTGTTTGCGATAGCCTGAAGGATTTCCTTTTCGGCCTCCTGCTGCCGTCCGTTTTGGCCCGCGGTAATGCCGAGATAATTGTGAGCAGTGGCGCTCTTTGGATTGATCTCGACCGCCTGGCTTAATTCGGCGCGCGCGCGGTCGAACTTGGATTGCCGATAATAAACAATTCCCAGCCTGGTGTGCAAAAACTCATCGTTGGACGAAATCGCCAGAGCCTTTTTCAGAGTTGATTCCGCCGAGCGAAACTTGCCGCTGCGAAGATAAACCACGCCGAGGTTGGAAAGCGCGTAAAGGTTTTTGGGGCTGTTGGCCAGGATCTCCTGATATTGCTTTTCGGCCGTCCGATATTTGCCCTGATCGAAACTCTCTTTCGCCGCCCGTGCAACATTCTGCAGATCATCTGGCACGTCCGGTTTGACGTCGCTGAGCGGCGTAGCGTCGTTGGAGTTATCGGTCGTCGCGCCACCTCTGTCGGGAGGCAATTTTTCTTTTGTATCCGCCTCAGCGATCTTGACCGGGTCTGCCGACGACTTTTTTGCAAAAATAAAGCTCGCCTTCAATATGCCGGGGTTTTCGTTTGAAATGGAGACCACTGGCTGCCGCAGTAAAGCGAGCTCTTCGCTGCTCAATTTTGTGACCGGCTGCGCGAGGAATTCGATCTGCTTGTTCAAAGCATCCGATTTAATTTTCAATTTCGCCAACTCTGCCAGCATGAGTTCCTTTGTCTGATAGCGGTGCGCTTCTTCCTGGCGTTCGCGCACAATGATGTTTCGCAGGAGCTCGTTTTCTTTGGCCAACCGCGCCGTTTCCTCGCTGTCTGCGCCGGCGAGCTTCGCATTCTGCACCTGGAAATTGGCCTCATCCAGTTGAACGCGAAGCTCGGCGACTCTGGCTTCGAAATATTGATTTTGTTTCTGAGTTTCGGTCAATTGCTGTTGAAGCTGAGCCACCTGCCGTTTCGCTTTGTCAAATTCCGCGGCATTTTTCGATGGATCGCCAAGTTTCCGCACGGTCTTCTCTGCATTTGCCAGTTTCTGTTGTAAATCGTCATTCTGGGCAAGCAGTACCTGGACCCGCTGTCCTTCTTCCTTCGCGCCCTTCAACTGAGCGAGCGCGTCGTCGCGTTCCCGGCCAAGAGTCGCGATTTGCTTGCTTGCCTCGGCGAATTTTGTGTTGGCCTCGTCCCTTTGCTTTTCTGCCGTAACCCGCGCCCCTTCAGCGGCGGCAACGGCATCTTTCAGGCGAGCGACTTCTCCGCGTAATTGGAGTTGCTCCCGGGCACTACTGTCTCGCGACGATTGCAGCGCTTTTAACGACCCCTGAACCTGTGCGAGTTGATCGCGAACCTGACCCTCTGATTTCTTGGATTTATCGATTTCATTTTGTGTTTTCTCGAGTTTGGAAGCTGTTTCCTTCAGGCGAACGTTTACCAGTTCCTTTTCCTTCCGTGCGGTCTCGAGATCGCTGCGCGATTTTTCAAGCGCTGCTTCCAGTTGATCGACCTTGCTGCGCAATTTTTTGGTTGCATCTTTGATTGCGGCGTCGCTCGAGATTTCGGCTCCCTGCGGCGCCACGACTTCGGGCCCTGGTTCCGACCATGCCTCACTTTCGGGAAGCGAGGGGGCAATTTCTGGTAAACGACTTGGACCCGCTGTCAGATCATCTTGCCTCGACATCCTCGCTTGAATTCGCAGGATGCCCTCGCCGATCTTACGGGCGCGATATTCCACGATGGCCGGCTGCCAGTCAGCGTGCGATTTGCGCAACTCCTCGATCAAGCTTCCGGCAAATCGATATTTGGCCAGGGCCGTCTTAAACCGGTTTTCGTGCTCCAGTTTTTCGCCTTGTTGGGCTGACAGGTAGGCTTTAAGAAAAATTTCGCTCGGATCGTCTTGCTGTGCGCCCAACTGGTTGAACGGCGGCAGCAAGAAAAAGCCGACAAGCAAAATCGGGCCGATTCGCTCCAGGCGAGAACGGGGCGGAATCATAATCCAGCTGCGCAAGTTACAATCCACGGTTCCTTGGCTCTCAGAATGAAGAGGCCGGCCGGAAAAAGCGAGCCCTTTATCTTTGCAAAACGAGATTCGAATCTTAAAATCTGTTTTCGGCGTCAAAACGATGGTGGCCGTAGCTCAATGGTAGAGCCCCAGATTGTGGTTCTGGTTGTTGCGGGTTCGAGTCCCGTCGGCCACCCTTTTTGCCAGAATGTGAATAGTGATCGGTGACTAGTGAATGGTGGATCCTCGGTACAATTCACCAATTACTTATCATCATTCACCAGCGAAGTGCCTGTAGCTCAACTGGATAGAGCTTCTGACTTCGGATCAGAAGGTTGGGGGTTCGAATCCCTCCAGGCACGCGGCTTGATCGGAAATGATTATTTGTGTTTGGCCCAAATCCAGACGAGGGTAGCCGCCTATTGGATCAAGTTCTGTTCTGTTCGTTGCGTGGTAGA
>WNFX01000649.1_pt1 | contig 37806 bp, 31 predicted proteins | sample 5400111 | NCBI WGS metagenome assembly WNFX01 (sample SAMN13153363, study PRJNA577476) | soil metagenome | isolation source: 40 cm soil or saprolite under grassland replicate 1 | place: USA:California | collected 2016-06-15
CGCCCTTGCCGCACAAGGATTCCAGATCTCCGACGACACCGTCGGCAGGCTGCTAAAGCAGCAGCGCTACACGCTGCAACGCACCCTCAAGACCGAGGAGGGCGCCCAACACCCCGACCGGGACGCGCAGTTCCGCTATATCAACCAGCAGGCCAAGCAGTATCTGGCCGCCGGCCAGCCCGTGGTGAGCGTGGGTACTGATCATGACACCGCCGGGTTCGCGGTGGCCACGATTCGCCGCTGGTGGCAGCAGGCCGGCCACGCGCTGTACCCGAATGCTGACCGGCTACTGGTCACCGCGGATGCGGGCGGATCCGACGGATATCGGGTCCGCGCCGAGCTGGACCCAGGCGCCTACCCGCTCGGCGTCAAGGTCTCCGATCGGGAGCTGGCCGCCGTGCCGCTGCGCCGCCACGACTGGCACGGCGACTGGAACTACACCGTGCTGCCCACCGCCGCATGATCACAAGCGGGCCCGCCGTTGCCGGGTCACGCCGCTATTTCACAGATGCGTTGGGGTCAGATCACGATCACGTCGGGCAGAGGGCCGGCGGCTGACCCGGGGGGTGCTGGTGTGACCCGGAGCGTCTTGGCGTGCGTCAGGGTGGTTTCGGGGGAGATCCCTGATGGTGGCAGGGCAGGCCAGGGTGGACACTGTGGCCGTCGGTGACCGCACGACCGGCGAGCTTCGCAAGCAACGCCACCGGCTTCGGGGCGATGCGGTGGTTGCAGCCCCCGCCCTGGCGGGCCCTACGAAGGGATGCGCGGTGCTGAAGGTGACGCTGAAGGGGCTGCTGGCACACCGGGCGCGGCTGGTGCTGACCGCGGTCGCGGTGCTGATCGGGGTGGCGCTGGTGGCTGGCACGCTGATGCTCACCGACACCATCGGGCAGTCGGTGCGCCACCTCACCGCCACCGCGCACGCTGGCGTGGACGTGGCGGTCCGCAACGCTGACGATCCCAAGGCCGGCCCGCCGCAGGCGATCGGCCCACAGCTGCTTGCCGCGATCCGGGCGGTGCCGGGCGTGGGGGCAGCGGCCGGGGTGGTCGTCGCAGAGAAGCTGCAGATGGTCGGCCGGGACGGCCGGCCGATCCGCCACCAGCGCGCGGTCAACCTGGTGACCAGCTGGCCGGATGACCCGATGCTGGCCAGCGCCTACACGCTGCGGCAGGGTCGCCCGCCCGCCCGCGGCGGCGAGGTCGTGCTGGACGCGGCCACCGCTGGCCAGGGGGGCTGGCAGCTGGGCGACACGCTGGGGATCGTGGGCGCAGACGGCCGGGTGCACCGCTTCCGGGTGGTCGGCGTGACCGGCTTTGCCGGCCGCGACAGCCCCGCCTCGCAGCTGTCCAGCTTCGACACATCCACGGTCGCGGTGCTGCAGACCGCCGCGGCGCAGCGGCTGCTCGGCCGCGGCGACGCCGTCGACGAGGTGGACCTGCGCGCCACGCCCGGGGTGGGTGCGGGGACGCTGCGCGACCGGGTCGCGCGGGTGCTGCCCCCAGGGCGGCTGGAGGCGGTGACCGCGGCGGCGCTGGCCGCGCGGCAGGCCGACCAGGCGCAAGCCTATGTCGATGGGCTCGGCGCGGTCCTGCTGGTGTTTGCGGCCGTGGCGCTGCTGGTCGGGGGGTTCATCATCTGGAATACCTTCACGGTGCTGGTGGCCAGCCGCACCCGGGAGGTCGCCCTGCTGCGGCTGCTGGGCGCAACCCGCCGCCAAGTCTTCGGCTCGGTGTTGGGGGAGGCGGCGGTGGTCGGGCTGGTCGCCGCTGCCGGTGGGGTTGCCGCCGGCGCGGGCGCGGCGGTTGGCCTCAAGGCGCTGCTGCGCGGCCTGGGCAACACGCTCCCGCCCGCCGGGCTGGTGCTGGCGCCCCGGACCGTGCTGGTGGGGCTTGGGGTCGGCGCGCTGGTCACCGTGGCCGCCGCGCTGGCCCCCGCGCGGCGCGCCAGCCAGGTCGCGCTGCTGCAGGCGATCCGCGAGGCCGCCTCGTCGGCGACGATGCCAGCCGGGCGGTTACCGACCGCGATTGGGCTCGCCTTGGCCGCGCTCGGCGCAGCCGCCATCGCGGCCGGGTTGGCCCTGCACGTGCAGAGCACGGTCGTGGCCGGCCTGGGCGCACTCGCGGTCCTTGTTGGCCTGATGGCCCTCGGGCCGGTGCTCGCCCCGCTTCTCGCGCGTGTGGTCGGCCTGCCAGTGACGCGCTTGGCCGGGTTGGCCGCCCGGCTCGGCCGCGACAACGTCCTCCGCAACCCCAGGCGGTCCGCGGCCACCATGGGGGCCCTGGCGGTCGGGCTGGTGTTGGCCGCCGGCAGCGGCGTGCTGGCCGCCTCCGCAACCCGCTCGGTCAACGCCGGCATCCAGGCCGCCAGCAACGCCGACCTCTACCTTGAGGGCGGGCTGCCGCTGCCCGCCGTGGCACGGTTGGTCGCGCTGCCCGAGGTGGGCGCGGCGCTGCCACTGGACACCGGGCACGTGCGCGTCGGTGGCGCCCGGATCGGCATGGAGGGGGTCGACCCAATGGCCGCCGCCCGGATGCTCAAGCTGGGCATCCGGGCGGGCAGTGTGCGGGCGCTGGGCCGTCCCGGCGGCGGTCTGCTGGTCTCGGCCCGGCTCGCTGACAACCACGGCTGGCACCTCGGTAGCATCGTCCCGGTGGGGTTCACCGAGGTCGGCGCGACCCGCCAGCTCCCCGTCGTCGGGGTCTTTGACGCCGACCGGCTGTTCGGCAGCGAGGTGATCCTGCCGATCAACCTGGTGGAGCGGTACTTCCCCCTCAACCGTGGCATGGCCGATCAGGTGCTGGTCCGCGCCGCGCCCGGGATCTCCCCGGCCGCCCTGCAGACCGCGGTCCAAACCGTCCTTGCATCCCACCCACAGGTGACGGTTCGTGATGGGATCGCCTACCAGCGCGAGCGCGCCGGCGACCTGGGCGATCTCGGCGGCGCGCTCGGGCTGCTCACCGCGCTGGTGCTGCTCGCCGTTGGCATCGCCACCCTCGGGATCGCCAACACCCTGGCCTTGGCGGTCTTCGAGCGGACCCGGGAGTTTGGCCTGCTGCGTGCGGTGGGCATGACCGCCAGACAGCTCGCCGCCATGGTCTGCTGGGAGTCGGTTATCATCGCGGTCTCGGGCGCGCTGCTTGGCACCACGCTTGGAGCGGGCCTGGGCGCCGCGCTCGCCAGCGCCATCACCGTCCAGCAGGCCGGCGTGGCCACGATCCTGCCCGCCCACCAGCTCCTGGTCGACCTCGCCCTGGCCAGCACCGCCGGGCTCGTCGCTGCCACCGTCCCCGCACGGCGCGCTGCCCGGCTCAATCTGCTCACCGCGATCAACGCGGAATGACCAGAGTAAGCCTTGTCGTGCGGCGACCCCTTAGGGACTCTTTCTCGGCGCGTGTCGTGCGCGTAGATACCAAACCGGTGCTCAGGCGATCCGCACACGGCGCGCCTGAGCGTTCGTGCGGCCGAGGAAGAGCTGGCCGACTGCGTGGTCAGGAACGGAGGGTGAAGGCGCGTCGGTAGGCGGTGGGTGTGGTGCCGGTGGCTCGGGTGAAGTGCCGGCGAAGGTGGGGGGCGGTACTGAAACCGCAGGCGTGCGCCACGCTCTCGACGGGCAGGTCGGTCTGCTCCAGCAGCTGCCGGGCCAACAGGACCCGCTGAGCCAGTATCCACTGCAGCGGGGTGGTCCCGGTCTCGGCGCGGAAGCGGCGGGCGAACGTTCGTGGCGACACGCCGGCGTTTCGGGCGAGCCGAGCCAGGTCCAGTCGTTCGTGGAGGTGGTCGAGCGCCCAGCTGCGGGTGGCCAGCAGCGACGTTCCACCTCGCTCCGGGGCAGGGATGGGCTGCTCGATGAACTGGGCTTGATCACCATCGCGGTGGGGAGCGACCACGGTGTGGCGGGCGATGCTGGCCGCGGTGGCGGCGCCGTGGTCGCGCCGCACCACATGCAGGCACAGGTCCAGTCCGGCCGCGACCCCGGCGCTGGTCAGGACGTCGTCGTCGTCGACGTAGAGCACGCCCGCGTCGACCATGACCTGGGGGAAGCGGTCGGCCAGTTGCGCCGCGAGGGCCCAGTGGGTGGTGGCGCGGCGGCCGTCGAGCAGGACGCAGCCGTCCAGCGTCAGGGTGACCACGTGGTGCAGGCCCATGTTGGCAAGATATAGCCCAACAATGTCCTTCTTGCCACTCGCGGGGTGGGGCGTGCCCTCCCATAGTGGGGCGTCCACAAGGAAAGCGACCACCAGCGGGCGCTGACTCGTGCCGCACGGAACGAGCCAGCCATCGTTCCATCCGCATCGAGAGCCGGACAGAGGGGACCACGCCATGCCAAGCGCGACCAGGCCCACGCGCCTTGAGCCGGTCACCCCACAAAACGCCGTGCTGCTGCTCGTGGACCAGCAAGAGGGCTTGTTCAGCCGAATCCATGAACCGGAGCAAACGCGGCGGAATCTGCTTGCCCTGGCCCGCTCCGCGCAGCTGTTGGGGATACCGGTGGTCATGACCACCGCCCTGGCGGCCGGGCCCAACTACCTGCCCTCGCCAGCGCCGCCGAAGGCTACGACTCCTACGTCGTCGTCGACGCGTCTGGCCGCTTCGAGCCGGTGCCCTCCGTCGCGACGATCAGCCGCCTGACCCAGGCAGGCGTCGCCTTGGTAACCACAAGGGTCATCGTGCTGGAGACGATGGTGGACAACGCTCATCCAAGGGCCGAGGAGATCTACGCCACCCTGCCAGCTGGTTTGGTGATCATGGACGACGCTGGGCAATAGCCGTCGATCTCGGCTGCGATTCCTTCTCGGCGGTCGGCGGATCTCGATTGTCGAAGGCTCATCCCCTCGCGGATCGTGTGGCCGCACGGCCCGGGTCCGGGCCGGCGACAGAACCCGCCGAGGAAGGTCTCCGGTGGAACCATCGGTGCCGCTGCGGAATCCGTTGATCCAACCGGCGGCCGCGAGCCACGACTGCCGATGACACCCGCCGGGCGTGTTCCGGTACGAGATCGCCCGGATGACCTAATAGGGAGGTCTAGCCAATGAGCGGTAACGGTAACGCAGCCGAGGTCCTCGACCTGGCGCAGCGCTGGGCTGCGGCCGAGCAGCGCAACGACGCCGGGCTCCTCGGCGGGGTCCTCGCCCACGGTTTCGTCGGCGTGGGCCCGGTGGGTTTCGTTCTGACCCGGGACCAGTGGCTTGGCCGCTTCCGCGGCGGCCTGGAAAACCGTGCGTTCGCGGTGAAGGACCCGCAGGTGCACGACCACGGAACCGCCGCGGTGGTGGTCGGAGTCCTGGCCCAGGAGACGAGTGTCCGGGGGCGAGACAACTCCGGACGGTTCCGGGTCACGCTCGTCGCCGTACGCGCAGCGGACCGCTGGCTGCTCGCCAGCGTCCACATCGGACCGCTGCAGAATCCCGCCGCCGCGTCCTGGCGATGACGGCGTGACGAGGAGGTTCGGCGAGTCCAGTGACGAGTTCGTCCGTCGCTGCGCGGGCGCCGCGGCGCTCGGGATCGAGCACATGGTGGTCGGCAAAGCCGGCCCGTGGACGGCGGAGGGCCTGGCCACGCTCGCCGCGGCCATCCCCGCCCTCCAGGAGGGCGGTTCGTGACCGCCTCACCCGACGACGACCACGACTTGGCCCCGATATCACGCTGGCGGCCAGCGCCGCTGGGCGACGTATCGAGGCCGCAGGAGCCAGCGATAGACGAGGTGTGCGGGGCGCGGGAGTTCGATCATGACCGCGGCGGCGTCCTCGTCGCTGGCATCGTCCAGAACCCATGTCAGGAACTCGGGCCGTTCCCGAGGCGGGCGCCGTCGTCGTTCGGTGAGCAAGAACCCTCGCCACTCGCGCCGGGAGAGGTGCCGTTCGAGCAAAGGGAAGACGCGCTGCTCCTCATGGTCGAGATGACCACGAAGAATCTCGCCGAGCTCACGGGCGGCCGTCGTCACGTCGACGCCGCTGGTGAGGGCGGCGTCGACCGCTTGGATCGCTGCCGTCAGGCCGCGGTGCTCCTCGACCATGAGGTCAAGCTGGTGGACGTCCTGGTCGTCGGTCAGATGGCTTCGCAGCACGGGCCACAGATCGTCGTCCTCGGCGGCGTGGTGCACTTGAAGGGTCTGACGGAATGTGACCCAGCCCTTCGGCACGTCTCCTGGCACACCGCCTCGCCGTTCGAGCTGCGGGGCGAGGGATTCGAGGCGCGCCGCGTCACGGCGCAACCCGGCATGGATGGCGCGCATGAAGCCGAGGTCGGTTGGGCGCTCGTCGTCCCGGGCCTCGGCCTGGTGTCGTTGCCTGACCCGCAGGGCGGTGAGGATCGTCAGGCCGGCGGCGACAACCAGGAGCAGCGCCCACGGTGGGCGCCTGCGTGGTGCTGTGGCCATAGGGCCTCCAGGAGACCGGCCACGGCCCGAGCCGCGCGCCGGTCGCGCCCATGGCGATGGCGATGCAGGAGGTCGAGGATCCCGCCGTGGGGGGCAGGTCCTGGCCTTACGATCCCCTAAACAGCTCGGTGCCATCAGACCCTCGGTCCGCAGCTCACCAGACCTCCCCAACGAAGCGAGTTCCTACCCGCTTGGGGGGTGTTCGTAGGGGGAGTTGAGCGCGAGCTGTTCGATCGAGGACTGGTGGAATCCGGGGATGTGGTCGGCGGCGACGGTGGTCATCCAGGTCGAGCTGGCAACCTGGGGCTTGTCGCGCAGGTCGGTGACGATCGCGTCGATGAACGGGCGGGCAAACCCCGGCCGGGTCGCCATGATCTGGCTGATCTCATCCTGGTCGAACTGCTCCAGGCCCAGCCCGGTCACATCCGCGCCGATGCCGTCGGCGCCAGTGGCGGTCTCCGGGCTCTTGAAGTCGGAGATCCCGCCGGTGCCATGCAGCGCCGCCACGTCCCAGACGTGGTCGGCCCGCTTGCGTGACATGCCGTGATCCAGCACGAACGCCCGCGCGGCGTTGGCGCTGGCGACCTCGAAACGGACGTCAGGGGCGTGGTAGGTGGGGGTGAGGCCGAGGTCGTGCAGCATTACCCCGGCGAACAGTACCTCGACATCGACGTGGAGGCCCCGCGCTGCGGCGATCAGCAAGGCGAGCTGGAAGCTACGGTGGCAGTGCTGCACCAGAAACGTCGGCGAGCTGGACCGCAACAGCTGCTCGACCGCTTGGGCCAGCTTGGTGCGGGGCGCTTGTGACCGGACCGCCGCGCTGACACTGCCCCCCGTCGCCGCGTCGGCACGCCCGTGGTTCAGGCCGACCCCGACGACCACGCCACCGGCGGTCACCGCCGCTCCCGAGATGAAGGCACGGCGGGTCACCGCCGTCTGTGTGGACGCCATGATGCTCTGCTCCTCCTTGTCACCTCGCCAGCTCGTGGAGGCTCAGCGCCCCCACCCCAATGTGGGAGGGCGCGCCCCACCCCGCGAGTGGCAAGAAGGACATTGTTGAGCTATATCCTGCCAACATGGGCCTGCACCACGTGGTCACCCTGACGCTGGACGGCTGCGTCCTGCTCGACGGCCGCCGTGCCACCACCCACTGGGCCCTCGCGGCGCAACTGGCCGACCGCTGCGCCTGGCACCGGCCAGGTCCCGGCTCGGCGAGCGAAGTCCAGCCGCCGCCGCTGGCCGCCGGACAGCCGCGCCCCGACCGTGTCGGCCTTGTCGGCGAGGCCGACCAGGCCGATGGTTTGCTCGACGTCTCGAGGAGCGCGGTGGTAGGCGTGGAGCCGCATGCTCTCCTGCACCGTCAGGCCGGGCTCGGGCGGGACGCTTGCAGCATGACGCCGACCCGGTTCCGCCAGGCGCCGCCGGGCCTCGGCCGGGTCGGCGCCCAGGACGCTCACCCGGCCGCCGGTGGGCCGACGGAAGCCTGCCAGGATCTCGGCCGTGGTGGTCTTCCCGGCGCCGTTGGGCCTCAGGAAGGCGGAGATCTTGCCGGGACGGACAGCGGGTATCAGCGTCGGGGTGGAGGGTCGTACGGGGGGATGCGCAGGAGCGCATACACCAGCAGGGCCAGCCAGAGCGGGCCAACGAAGAAAAGGTCAATCGCGAGCCAGTCCTTCCAGTACCGCAATCCCGCGCCACTCAGGACCCCGGCCAGGCTCAGCGCAACCACCGTGGGCCGCCAGCGCAGGTCCATGCGGCCGGCCCGTGCGGCCGCCACCCCGGCCACGGCCGTCCAGCGAGCCGGGCGTCCACCGGCTGGCTTGTCGTTGCTGACCGGTGCCATGCCTGCCACCTCCCAACGCCGGGACGCCCACGGCGTGGCGGGCGTCGGAGGCATTGACGGTGAGGTCCACGACCAGCCGGTCAGGGTGGGACTCGACGATGTCGACCGCGGCCACCGCGCCGGCGGCCTCGCCGACAGCGGTCGTGATCCGGCCCATGGCAGCCCCCCTTGCCGGCCGCCGGACCGTCCTCCCCGGTCGCCATCGCGCCCGGTTTGGCCTGGGGTTATTGGCTCCGCCGATCGTTCCGATAGCAAGAAATGATTGGCTAGGAATCTCCTATGGCGTTACTGTCGGGTACACGTTCCCGAGCGTGGTAGCCCGACCCAGTACCGTTGCGAGGAGGTGCCGGCCCATGACGTCCCTCACCGTTGACGATTACTCACAGCGAGTATCCATTGGCGAGGTCGACTCGGGCCAGCGTCATCGGGGCAGGTCGCTGACCTGCGCGGATACACACCTGATCCGCGTCCCTGGCGTCTAGCCGACGCCCATCCGGTCTCCGGCAATTCGGTCGTAATTGGTCTCGGGATTTCCACGCCCGATCCAGGGAGTGATCGCTATGGTCTCGCGCAAACCGCCCACCTCGAACCCCACCGAGCTTTCCGCTCAATGGGACTCCAGCCCGCGCTGGAAGGGCGTCCGCCGGGATTACCGGCCGGAGGACGTGCTGCGGCTGCGCGGCTCGGTCATGGTGGAGCAGACCCTGGCCGAGCGGGGCGCCGAACGCCTGTGGTGGCTGCTCGGCGACCGCGAGGTGGTCGCGGCCCTCGGCGCGCTCTCCGGCGGGCAGGCCGTGCAGATGGTGCGGGCAGGCCTGGAGGCCATCTACCTCAGCGGCTGGCAGGTGGCGGCGGACGCCAACCTCGCCGAGAAGGTCTATCCCGACCAGAGCCTGTACCCCGCGACCAGCGCTCCGGCGCTGGTGCGCCGCCTGAACAACGCGCTGCGCAGGGCCGACCAGGTCGAGTCCGTCGAGGGCGGCGCCAGCCGGGACTGGCTGGTGCCGATCGTGGCGGACGCCGAGGCCGGCTTCGGCGGGCCCCTCAACGCCTTCGAGCTGACCATGTCGATGATCGAGGCGGGCGCCGCCGGCGTGCACTTCGAGGACCAGCTCGCCGCTGAGAAGAAGTGCGGCCACCTCGGGGGCAAGGTGCTGGTCCCGACTGGGCAGTTCCTGCGGATGCTGACCGCGGCCCGGCTGGCGGCGGACGTCGCCGGGGTGCCGACGGTGCTGATCGCCCGCACCGACGCGCTGTCGGCGACGCTGCTGACCACCGATGTGGACGAGCGCGACCGGCCGTTCCTGACCGGCGACCGCACCGCCGAGGGCTACTGGCGGATCCGGCCGGGCCTGGAGGCGGCGATCGCGCGCGGGCTGGCGTCGGCGCCCTACGCGGACCTGCTGTGGTTCGAGACCTCCACGCCGGACCTCGACGAGGCGGCCAGCTTCGCGGCGGCCGTCCACGCCGAGTACCCGGGCAAGCCGCTCGCCTACAACTGCTCGCCGTCCTTCAACTGGCGCAAGCACCTGGACGAGCCGACCATCGCCCGCTTCCAGAAGGAGCTCGGCCGGCTCGGCTACCGGTTCCAGTTCATCACCCTGGCCGGCTTCCACGCGCTGAACGCCGCCATGTTCGAGCTGGCCAGCGGCTTCGCCGAGCGGGGCATGCCCGCCTACGTGGAGCTGCAGCAGCGCGAGCTGGCGCTGGAGGCCGAGGGCTACACCGCGACCAGGCACCAGCGCGAGGTCGGCACCGGCTACTTCGACGCCGTCTCCGAGGTGATCTCGGGCGGCACCGGCGCGACGCTGGCGATGGCGGGGAGCACTGAAGCGGCGCAATTCTGAACGACACCCCCGCTCTACCAGCGCTTCGTCAAAGCTCAGTAGTCCCTAGGCTCCCGATTTACATAGCCTTTCGGGTAGGATGCGCAGGATCTTCCGGTTGGATCGGCCAGCGCGGGCGCCTGGGAGGTGGCATGGCGGGACGGCACTCGAGTCTGCGCATCACCGCTCGGCGTGCTGTCGTCGCCGCTCTGCTGCTGGCGGTCCTTCCGGCGGCCCCCGCACTGGCCGCGGGAAGCCCCCCGACCACCGCTGACCTGGAGGCGAAGGCCGCCGGCCTGCAGGCGCGCCTCGACCAGCAGTACGCGGCGCTGGAGCGCATCTCCGAGCAATTCGACAAGGCAATCGCGGCCGAGCGGGACCTGCGTGCCAGGCTGTCCGCCGTGCAGGCGCGCCGCCAGGCGCTGGTCACGGAGCTTGCCGCCGCGCAGGAGACGCTCGACGAGCAGGCGCGTGAGACCTACGAGGCCGGGCCCGGCTGGTTCGTCTCCGAGCTGGTGGGCGCCGCCGACCCCTCGGACCTGCTGCGGCGCGTGCCCTTGCAGAAGGCGGTCCTGGAGGCCAGCGCGCGCAACCTCGAGGAGGTCACCAAGCGCAAGGCCGAGCTGGACGGCCTGACCGCGCGGGCCCAGGCCGACCTGGCCGAGCAACAGCGGCTGGACGCCGACGTCCTCTCGCAGCATCAGCGGATCGACGCGCTCGCCAAGCAGCTCGAGACGACCATCAAGGGGATCGACAAGCGCCTGGCGGGCGTGCTGGCCAAGCAGCAGCGTCGTGCCGAGGCCGGCCGCCGCGCCGCCTTCTCCGCCTGGTTCGACTCGCTGGGCGGGCACAGCCAGTCCTCCTGGATGGATGCCGGCAGGGCCGCGGCGACCGCCGTCGCCTACGCCATGCGCCAGCTCGGCAAGCCCTACCAGTGGGGGGCGCAGGGGCCGGCCGCGTTCGACTGCTCCGGCCTGACCAGCGCGGCCTACCTCGCGGCCGGGATCGTCATCCCGCGGGTGTCCGTCGACCAGTTCAACGCCGGTCCGCACGTGGTCGTGGCGGACCTGCTCCCTGGCGACCTGGTGTTCTACGCCGACGACCCCGCCAACCCCGCCACGATCCACCACGTCGGCATGTACATCGGCAAGGGCCTGATGGTGCACGCGCCCCACACCGGCGACGTCGTGCGCGTCGCCTCGATCTGGCGCAGCGACTACGCGGGCGCGGTGCGCGTGGTCGCCGGGTCGCCGAGGCCTGGGGTGAGGCCGCCGACGACCACGGAGCCGCCGCCACCGACACCGCCGATGACCACGGCGCCGCCCAAGACCACGGCGTCGCCGACCACCCGGCGTCCGCCGTCGAGCAGCTCCACCACCACGGCCCCGCCGACGACCGCGCCGGCGACCACCGCGCCGGCGACCACCTCGAGCACGACGACGACCACGGCTCCGCCGACCACCGAGCCGACGACCACGGACACCGCCAGCACCACCACCGCGGCCGCCGCCGGCGACAGCGGGTCGTCCAGCTCGACGGCCGGCGAGGCCTCGACGACCAGCCCCAGTTGACGGCCGCCTGGTGGCCGTTGACGCCGGGGAGGCTGTGGACAACCTGGCGTGCCGGTCGGGAGCACGGCGTATCATCCGCCAATCCAGTCAACCACCCGTCCGTACGAGGAGGCTCCCGTGCCGATCAGCCCCACGCCCACGAGGCCCTCGGAGCGTGCGCGGTGACCACCGAGCGGCTCTGGACGCCATGGCGGATGGCCTACATCCGCCGCGCGGGCGACGAGGGCGACCACGGCTGCATCTTCTGCGACCTGGCACGCCAGGACGACGACGAGGGCAACCACATCCTCGCCCGCGGCGCGCACACCTTCGTGCTCCTCAACGCCTTCCCCTACAACCCCGGTCACCTGATGGTGGCTCCCTACCGCCACGTCGGCGAATACCTGGAGCTCACCCCCGAGGAGCTGGCCGAGACGATGGCGTTCTGCGGGACCGCCGTGCGCGCCCTGCGCGAGGGCTCCAACGCGCACGGGTTCAACCTCGGCATGAACCTCGGCACGGTGGCCGGAGCGGGCATCGCCGACCACGTCCACATGCACCTGGTGCCGCGCTGGGGCGGCGACACCAACTTCATGCCGGTGGTCGGCCAGACGAAGGTCCTGCCCGAGTTGCTGGCCGAGACGTGGGAACGGCTGCGGCCCTGGTTCGCCACGTGATCCCCGTAGTCTTTTCTAGTTCAATGCGATGGGAGGCTGATCGCGCATGCGGCGGAGGCATCTGAGGTCCCGGCGCAGTATGGTGGCAAGCCGCAGGCGGTCATGCGCGACGGTGACGCACCCGTCCTCCACTGCCGCTCGCGTTGGCGTTGCAGGCGTACGTGCCCGACAGAGCGGGCTTGTTGGATGAAGCTCTGAGAGAAAGCGGTCGATACGGTGAGTGCTGAACCGGTACCCGCGGGGTCGGTCGAGATCCGCGACTACCTGATGGTGTTCCGCCGCCAGTGGTGGCTGATCGTCGTGCTCGCCGTGGCGGGTGCGGTGGTGGCAACCGCGTGGACACTGCAGCGGACGCCCATCTACCGCGGCACGTCCTCCGTGCTGGTCCAACCGGTGTCGATCAACCGGTTCGAGGGGACGCAGCGGCTCGATCAGCAGGTCAACATCAACAACGAGAAGCAGGTGGCGTTGTCGTCGGCGGTGGCGGTGCTCGCCGGCAAGTTCCTCGACAGCCCGGCGACGCCCGACGAGCTGCTCCAGCATGCGAGTGTGGACGTGCCGCCCAACTCCCAGGTACTCGAGATCCACTACTCGGACCCGATCCCGCGGACGGCGCAGCGGGGCGCCAACTCCTTCGCCAGGGCGTACATCGACTACCGCAAGGCGGGGATCGCCCGGCAGGTCGACGCCAGCAAGGCGACGCTCCAGAAGCAGGCGGAGACGCTCTCCGCCCGGATCCCGAGGCTCGACTCGATCATGACCTCGCCGGACGCCTCCCAGTCGGAGAAGACCGATGCGTCCGCGCAGAAGAGCACCTACCAGCAGCGCATCAACAGCCTCAATGAGCAGGTCGCGCAGCTCGAGCAGCTCGACCCGACACCGGGTCAGGTGATCCAGGCGGCGGCCCTGCCGACCTCGCCGGTGAGCCCGCAGAAGAAGCTCGACATCGGCATCGGCCTGTTCGTCGGGCTGTTCCTCGGTTTGGTGGTGGGGTTCGTGCGCGACCGCAGCGACAAGCGGCTGCGCGGGCGGCAGGACCTGGCCGAGCGGCTCGACCGCCCGGTGCTCGCCTCGATCCCGGTCCTGTCCCGCTACAAGCGGCGCAATCGCGGTATCGGCTGGGCCAAGCGCAGGCGATCGAGCCTGGTCACCCTCGACCAGCCCACCAGCCCGGCGGCCGAGGCCTACCGGACGCTGCGAACACGCATGGCGCGGCTGGCCGCGCAGCTCGACATCAACTCCATCATGGTCGTCAGCGGCAACGTCGCCGAGGGCAAGAGCACCACGGCCGGCAACCTCGCGGTGGCGCTGGCCGAGTCGGGGCGCGACGTCCTGCTGGTCTCCGCGGACCTGCGCAGGCCGCGCGTGCACGAGTTCTTCGGGTTGCGCAACCGCTCGGGGCTCGCCGATCTGCTCGCCGACGGCAAGGTCGCCAACCCGAACGCGTCGGGCAGGAACAAGCAGGTCGCGGTCGAGCTGTGGTCGGTCGCCCCGCACCTGTGGCTGATCCTCGCCGGACCGCCGCCGGCGCACCCGTCGACGCTGATGGACTCGAACGCCATGCGCGAGTTCCTCAAGGAGCAGCGGGACGTCTTCGACTTCATCATCCTCGACTGCCCGCCCGCCCTGGTCGTGTCCGACTCGCTCGCGCTGGCACCCCTGGTCGACGCCGTGCTGGTCGTGGCCGACGCCAAGGCCACCGACCGCGAAACCATCGACCAGCTCCGCGACCAGCTCGAGCAGGTCGGCGGCAAGATCGTCGGCGCCGTTCTCAACCGCTCCGCCGACGCCACCCGCAGCTCCTACTACTACGACTACCAGGACTGAGCACCCCGCGGGTTCCCCGTGGTCAGACCCGGTGGCCGAGGCGGCGCAGGGCGGTGTGCTGGATGTGCTCGATGCGGGCGCGGGCCTCGGGGGCCAGGGCCCGCAGCCAGGCGTCGTCCTTGTCGGGGTAGCGGAGGCGGGGGAGCTCAGCGATCCAGCCGGGGTCGGGACGCAGGCCGGCGAACAGGGCGATGCCGCGGACGGTGTCGACCGGGGCGCGAACGAGCCGCTCGTAGCGGACCTCGATCCGCTGGGCGGTGGGCACGGCGGCCAGCCCGGCCTCGACAGCGGCGAGCTCGCGCACCCAGTGCAGGGCGCACAGCTCCCAAGGGTCGCGGCCCTCCTCACGCCAGCGGCGCGGGGTCTGGCCGTACCACCAGACGACGCCGTCCTCCCACCAGTCGACGCGCGACAGCGAGTAGGCGACGGCGCGGCCGTCCCGGATCAGGTTCACGAAGCGGGCGCGCGGGAACGCCTCGGCGAGCAGGGGGATGCGCAGGTTGTTGTGGATCCGCTTGGAGACCAGCAGGTCGCCGCCCGACCAGCGCTGGATGGCCTCCAGGCGGCGGCGCAGCTCGGCGACCTGGCGCTCGGGCACACCGGCGGCGCCGCAGCCGACGCCGCAGCGGCGGTAGACGGGCTCGCCCTCCACCGGCATCGGGAACAGCCGCTCGACGAGGGGCCGCGGGCGGCCGTAGACGTAGGCGTTGCCGCCGTCGGCGCCGAACCAGGCGCGGCGGCGGGTGGCCGGCAGCCGCGGGGCCAGGCGGTTGAGCATGGCGAGCGCGGGCTGGCCGGGAGCGCGGCGTCCCCAGTTCGAGATCCAGGCGGCCCGCGGGTGCAGGCACAGCAGCTTGTAGAGCAGGCTGGTGCCCGACCGCGGCGCACCGACGATGAACAGGGGAGCAAGGTCGCGCGCAGCCATGGCTCGGTACCTCCGGGTGAATCGGCGGCCTGAGGAGTTTGTCTGGATCGAGAATGACCGGAGGCTAGCAGAGACCGGCCCGGGATGGCCGGCGGGTTGTCAGGCCAGGGATCGGGCGATGGCCTGGAGGCGCTGGTTGCGCGGGCGAAGGCTGCCGGGACTGCTCGAGGTCCGGTAGGAGACGGGCAGCTCGACCGAGGAGGCGCGCTGCGAGATGGCCCAGTCGAGGGTGCCGAGCAGGCTGCCGATCCGGTTCGGCGAGGCCGTCTGGAAACCGACGGCGCCGCCGAGGGAGCGCATGGCCTGGTACATCTGCTGGTACAGGCGCCCCTGGCCGGTCGTGCGGATGGAGTGGTTCTCCAGCACGCACGCGGCGCCGAGCTTGGACCGGCAGTAGCGCATCATCTGCTCGGTGAAGGCCTCGTCATGCTTGACCTGGCCGCCCTCCACCCGCTGGTAGGGGTTGAAGGACAGTCCCGAGCGGGTGCGCGACCACACGGCGTGGGCGTCGACCTGCTCGCGCTGGCAGTCCTCATCGGCGGCGGCGGTGTAGCCGGCCCGCACCAGGTTGCGGATGGTGCTGGGGTTGCGCCCCTGGCGCAGGAACGGCTCGGCGAAGAAGGTCGTGCAGCGGGTGATCTGGGTCTCGGCGATCTCGGGGACGCGGTCGTAGCGGGCGGCGAGCCGCTGCTGCAGGTCGAGGTACGCCTGGCCGAAGGCGGCGGTCCAGAAGCGGCCGACGGTGCCGGAGTGGCCGTAGGCGTCGACCACCCGCACGGGGTCGCCGCCGAGGCGCTTGGCCCAGTCGGGCGCGCTGGTGCCGGCCAGGACCCGCAGCTTGAGCTGGAGTTGCCGGGCGCGGGCGCTGGCGATCGCCTGGTCGATGGGATTGGCCGCCGCCAGCGGGCCACCGGCGGTGGGCTGCAGGTCGGCCCAGCCGACCGACACGACGTAGCCGGCCACCGCCCCCTGGAACTGCTCGGGCGGCAGCTTGTGGCGGTCGAGCAGGCCGCCGAGCACCGGCTTGAGCCGCGGCGGCGGCACGGTCGTGGAGGGCACGGGCCCGCTGGTCGGCGCCGAGGTGGCCCGCGGGCCGGTGGCCACGACCAGGACCGCGACCGTGATGGCGGCGAGGACCAACGCCCCGCCGAGCAGCAGGAAGCGCCCGCCTCGGCCCGAAAGGCCAGCGCGCGGGCCCAGGCGGCCGAGCCCCGCCAGGCTGGCGAGCGGGTCGGGACGGCGCCGGCGGGTCAGCCGGGCCGCGCGCCCGGGAGGGGCCGCGGAGGCTGGATCTACACCTTGGCCGCCGTCGGACGGCGTGGGACGTGAGCTGCGGCGGCGGAAGGGATGGACCGACCCCATGGGGACCTCCAGCCACGAGCGATCGGGTGGGGACGAGGCTCGACCGGACTGCTGGGCTGGCCGCACTGCGCTGGCCGCACTGCACTCTGGCTCGGGGCTGGCAGCCGCGAACCAGGCGGAGAAGCATGGCACCGCCAGTCATGATTGTCAAGTTCGACAATTCTGAGGGTTCAGGGGACCATGTCCGACATGCGGCTGACCAACACCAGCGTGGTACGGGCCGGAGGACGGCTGCTGGCGCGTGCGACCAGCGGCGCCCGCATGCTGCCCGGTTTCCTGGTGATCGGGACCAAGCGCGGGGGCTCGACCTCGCTCTACGAGTACCTGATCCGTCATCCGGACGTCGCCGGATGCCTGCTCACCAAGGGCAGCCACTATTTCGACGTGAACTTCGGGCGGGGCTGGAGCTGGTTCCGCGCGGCGTTCCCGCTGGCGGGCGGGCGCAGGACGATCGCGGGCGAAGCGAGCCCCTACTACATGTTCCATCCGCTGGCCCCCCAGCGGATCGCGGCCGCGCTCCCCGAGGTCCGCCTGATCGCGGTGCTCCGCGACCCGGTGGAGCGCGCCTGGTCGCACTACCGGTACGAGCGCCATCGCGGCTACGAGGACCTCCCGTTCGAGGAGGCACTGCGGCGCGAACCGGAGCGGCTGGCAGGAGAGGCCGAGCGGATGGTGGCCGAGCCGGGCTACTCCAGCTTCGCGCACCGGCATCTCGCCTATCTGGCGCGGGGCCGCTACGCCGAGCAGCTCGAACGGATCCACGCGCTGATCCCGCCGAGCCGGGTGCTGGTGCTGCAGAGCGAGGCGCTGTTCGGCGACACCGACGCCGAGCTGGAGCGGGTGTGGCGCTTCCTGGGCCTGGAGCCGTTCCGGATCGGCCGGGCGCCCATCTTCAAGGCCGGTGGCCACGGCGAGGCGATGCCCGCCCCGACCCGCGCCTGGCTGGAGCGGCAGTTCGCAGTGCCGAACCAGGAGCTGTACCGGCTGCCCGGCATAGGCTTCCGCTGGCCCGGGCCGGCGCCCGCCACGCCGGCCGGCGCCCGGTAGCGCGACGTGGCCGCCACCGCCGCCAGGCGCAGCCTGCGTGAGGGCGCCAGCGCGTGGCTGTCGGCACGGCGCCCGCGCCGCGACGCGCTCACCTTCCTGGCGGTGGCCGCCGCCAGCGGGCTCGCCGCCGCCAGCGGCATGGCGGTCGGCGGCGGCTCCAAGCTGGCGGTCGTGCTTCCGCTGGCGGTCGCGATCGCCGTCGGGCTCGGGGTGCTGGCGCTGACCCGCTTCAGCGGCTACGTGATGGCCATGCTGGTGCTGCGCGCCTCGATCGACCTGGCCAAGCTGAGCGGCCGCTCGGCGGGCAACACCGTCACCAACTCGGCGGCCGCCAGGGCGCTGGACCCCTCCAGCATCCTGGCGGTGATCTTCCTGCTGGCCGCGGCCTTGTGGCTGGCGGCGCAGCACCGCGAGCAGGGGCGCCTGACGGGCTCGCCGCTGCGGCGCGCCCTGGCGGTGTTCGTGGTCGCCTGCGCGCTCAGCGTGCTCGGCTCGGCCAACCACACCGCCAGCGCGCTGGAGCTGCTGCGGATCCTGGCGGCGGTGGTGATGTTCGCGGTGCTCGAGCAGATGATGGTCGAGCGCGCCGCCATGCGCCGGCTGTTGCTGGCGGCCTACCTGTCGATGCTGGTGCCGCTGGCGATCACCGCCATGGGGTTCCTGTCCGGCCATCCGAGAGCCGAGACCAAGGGCGACTACTCGCGCCTGGTCGGGACCTTCTCCAGCTCCAACGACTTCGGGCGCTACCTGGCGCTGATGATCATCTTCGGGGTGGCCGTCCTTCCCTACGCAAGCGGGCGGCGGAAGCTCCCGCTCGGGATCGTGCTGGCCGTCTCCAGCGGCTTCCTGCTGCTGACCTACACGCGCACGGCGCTGGTCGGCGCGGCCATCGGCCTGCTGGTGGTGGGGCTGGTCCAGTCCAAGCGCGTGCTGCTGGGGCTGCTGGTCGCCGGCGTGTGCGCGCTGGCGGTGGTGCCGCAGCTCTCCGGCCGCTTCACCAGCCTGGCGAGCGGCCCGGCGGCCGCGGGGTCGTCGGGGAACTCGCTGGCGTGGCGGCTCGACTACTGGACCGAGGTGCTGCCGCTGGCGCGCGCCAATCCCTTGACCGGCATCGGCCTCAACATGACCCAGTACAACACCAGCGCGGCCAAGCAGCCGCACAACGATTTCATCCGCGCCTACGTGGAGACCGGCGTGATCGGCCTGGGCGCCTACCTCGCCATGCTGGTCGCCCTGGTCGGGCTCGGGCGGCGGGCGGTGCGCGCCTCGACGCCGCGCACCCTGGAGCGGGGCGTGGCGGCCGGCTTCCTCGGCTGCGCGGTGGCCTTCGTGGCGGTGAGCCTCACCGCCAACGTCATCTCCAACGTGGTGAACCTCTGGTACCTGTTCACGTTCGCGGCCGCGGCGTCCGCCGTCAGGAGGCGCGCCGGCCTGGCTGCCGATCCTGGGGGGCTTCGTGGAAATCAGTGACTACCTGCGGATCGTCCGTAGACGGCTGTGGATCCTGGTGCTGGTGCCGGTGCTGGCCGGCGGGATCGTCACCGCGCTGGTGCTGGCCGGCGGGCCGAGGTACCAGGCGACCGCGACGGTGGCGGCGCCCGCGCTGGTCGGCGGGCCCAGCTCCAACCAGTACAGCGGCTCGGGCGGCCCCAAGACCTTCGTGGCCAACTTCGTCGCCGCGGCCACCTCCTCGCGGATCGTCAACCAGGTCGCCGCCCAGCTGAAGGTGCCCACCTCACGGATCGAGGCCGGGCTGGCCGCCTCGCCGATCGGCGGGTCGAGCCTGATCCAGGTCAGCTACCAGTCGCCGCGCCGCTCCGAGACCGGACCGGTCGCCGGCGCGGTGGCCACGGGCACGATCGGCTTCCTGTTCCAGTCGCAGGTACGGCTGGCCGAGGGGACCGTCACCGAGGCGGCCAAGTCGGTGGCCGCGGCCGACGCCAAGCTGGCCGCCTTCTACCATTCCACCGGCATGGTCGTGCCCGACAAGCTCTACGAGATCAAGTCGCAGCAGCTCGCCAACCTGCAGGCGCAGCAGGCGCAGAGCCAGGCCGACGGCAACCCCACGGCGGTGGCGGCGCTGGGCGCGGCCATCAGCACCAGGGAGGGCGAGCTGCGCACGCTGGTCCCCAGGGTCGCCGCCTACCAGAGCCTGATGGACCGCAAGCAGCAGGCCACCCAGCAGCTCAACCTCGTGCAGCAGAGCCTGGACCAGGCGCGGGCGCAGTTCGCCGCGGCGGACCCGGCCACCGTCGTGAGCCTGGGGGAGACGCGGCGCGTGTCCCTGGTGACGCAGGTGCTCCGCAAGGCCGGGCCGGCGGCCGGGGCGGGGCTGTTCCTGGCCGTGGGGGTCGTGCTGCTGCTGGAGCTGCTCGCCCGCCGTCCGCCGCCCGCCTCGGAGGCCGAGCCGGAGGTCGAGGCCGGACCCGACGTGCGGGCCGAGCTGGCCGCCCGCCCCGCCGGTCGCCCGGAACTGGAGGCGCGGCCAGGCGGCCGCTCCTCCACGGGCCCGGCCGCCGGGCAGCGCCGCCCCGGCGTGGCCCTCCCGCCCCGCTCGTAGCCTCGTGCAGAGGCGGAAGGCCCGGGCGGCCTGCGGGGGAGGCGGCAGCGCCGCAGAGCCCCGGCGCGGACCGGGCGGCGAGGCAGGCGCCACCGCCACGGCGGCCGCGCGGGCGGCGGGCGGTGGGGCCGAGACCACCAGCGAGATCCTCGGGATCGCCAGGGGCGGGGGCCTCAACCTGCTGGGGCAGGTGTGCGGCCAGGTCGCGGCGCTGGGGGCCACGATGCTGCTGGCGTGGCGGCTGGGCACTGACGACGTCGGCCGGTACGCGCAGGCGTTCGCGTTCCTGTCGCTGCTCGGGCTGCTGTCGCTGAGCGGCTTCCGCTCGGGGCTCACCCGCTTCGTCGCGGTCCACCTCGCCGAGGGCGACCCGCTGGCGCTGCGGGCGACCGTGCGGCTGGGGATCGGCCTCACCACCGCCGTGGCGGTGGTGCTGGCGCTGGGCCTGCACTTGGCGGCGCCATGGCTGGCACGCGCGGTGTTCCACGACGCCGGCCTGCTACCGCCGCTGCGGGCGGTGGCGCTGGCGCTGCCGGCGGCCACCTTCACCGACTCGGCGCTGGCGGCCACCCAGGGCTTCCGGACGATGCGGCCGTTCGCCCTGATCGGGCTGGTGTTCGAGCCGCTGGCGCTGGTGGCGGGCAGCGCCGCGCTGCTGGCGGCCGACGCCGGCCTGGAGGGCGTCATGACCGCGCTGGTCGCCGCCAACCTCGCCGCCGCGGCGCTGGCCGCCGTCGCCCTGTGGCGGCTCCTGCGCATGGTCCCGGCGCCGGCCCAGCCCCACGCGGGTCCCTGCGCCGGTCCCCACCTCGGTGCCCACGCGGGCGCAGGGCTTCGGGAGCTGTTCGGGTTCTCGCTGGTCAGCTGGGGCGCCTCGCTGGCGTCGGCGGGGCTGATCTGGGCGGACACCATCCTGCTCGGGGCGATGCGCAGCAGCGCCGAGGTCGGGGTCTACAACGTGGCCACCCGGCTGGTCACCCTGGCGACCTTCGTGATGCCCGCGATCAACTCGGCGCTGGGGCCGCGCATCGCCAACCTCTACCACCGCGGCAGGCACGACTCCCTGCACAGCGCCTACACGGTGGCCACGAGCTGGATCGTGCGCCTGTCGCTGCCGGCGTTCATCGCCCTGCTGGCGTTCCCCGGCGAGCTGCTGCGCCTGTTCGGCGGCGGGTTCGGCGCCGGCGCGGCCGTCACCGCGATCCTGGCCGCCGGCAAGCTGGTCGACGCCGCCACCGGCCCGTGCGGGCTGATGCTGAACATGTCGGGCCGGCCGCTGTGGAGCATGATCGACAACCTGGCCGTGCTGGTGCTCAACGTGGCGCTCAACCTCTGGCTGATCCCCAGCCACGGCATCGCCGGCGCGGCGATCGCCTGGTCGGTGTCGCTCGGCGCCGTCAATCTCGCCAGGGTGGTGCAGGTCTGGAGCTGCCTGCGCATGCTCCCCTTCGACGTGGGCGTGCTCAAGGGCATCCTCGCCGGGGCCGCGGCGCTGGCGGCGGGGCTGGCCGCGCACCGCCTGCTGGGATCGCTGGACGCCTGGGACACCGTGACGCTGGCGCTGGTGCTGATCGTGGAGATCTACCTCGGGCTGGTGGCCGTGCTCGGCATCGGCCCGGAGGACCGGCTGGTGCTCGAGTCCCTGCTGCGCCGCAGCCGTGGGGGGCCCTTCTGGTCGGGCCTGCGCGGCACCACCACCTGACCGCCCTCAGCCGGCCGCCAGGCGCGCCAGCTGGGCGGCGGCGGTGGCGTCGAGCGCCCCGGTGAGGTGGTCGCAGCGCTCGCGGATGCGAGCGTCGATCCGCAGGCGGGGCAGCTCGTGGCCGGCGCGGGGCGCGATGCCCGCGGTCAGCTCGGGCCGCCACGCCATCCCGAGGAAGGCGCAGAGCGCGCGCATGGCCGTGGCGGGCGAGCGCAGCATCGCGTCATAGGACGACAGCACCACGTCGGCGCGCCGGTCGAGCCCCAGCTCGAAGAACAGGCGGTTGCGCACGTACCAGAAGAGCGCGGCCGCATCCGCCGGCGTCATCGCGTCGTAGTCGAAGCTGGACAGCAGCTCCAGGCTGTCGGGGGAGAGGCGCTGGGCCTGCCAGCGCCGGCTCGGCCCGGCGGCGATCTCGCGCAGCACCCGGAGGTTGGCGTCGCCGAACTTGGCGACCGCCGAGCGGGCGCGCCCGTCGACGTCGCGGTAGGCCCAGATGGCCCTGCCGGCGACCAGCACCGGCATGCGGTCCAGCAGCTCGGCCGCCCGGTGCGAGTCACACAGCGGCTTGAAGAGCACGTATTGGTGCCGGCTGGAGAACACCAGCGCGGCCAGCTCGTGGTCGGGCCGCAGCCGGAAGCGCCGGAAGGCGCGGCGGTCGCTCTCGTTGTGGACCTGGAACTCCGGCGCGGTCTCCAGGCCGCGCACCAGCATGTTGGTGCCGGAGCGCTGGACCCCGAGCAGCCACACCGGCATCGCGCGACCCCTGGCGACGCCGTGGGCCCGCCGCCAGCGCCACTTGCGCAGCGCCATGGGGAGGCGCTCGAGCGGGTCGAGGCCGTCCTCCTCGATGAGGCGGGCGATCCCCTCGCTCCGGGTCCAGCGCAGGTGCTTGCCGGTGCGCCGCGCCAGCCGCCGCAGCGGCGGCTCCAGCTCGTTCACGGCGAGGTCACCAGCACGGGCTCGGGGCCGACCTCGATGCCCCCGGCGCCCCAGGGGACGCCGGCGCCGCCGAGCTGCTCGGCGTGGCCGCCGGGCCGCGGAGCCAGCTGGAGCTTGGCGCCGCGCTGGCTCCAGACCACCATGCTGGTCGAGCCCCCGTGGTGAAAACCGATGCCGGTGACCTCGCCGCTGGCGATCCCCTGCCATGAGGAGGCGCCCGCCGCCATGGTTGCCAGCCGCAGGAACGCCTCGCCGGCCGGGCGTACGCCGCCGCCAGGGTCCAGCAGGCCGTAGCGCGGCTCGTCGGCGTGCCGGCCGGTGGGGTCGAACGCCAGCGGCAGCCAGACCACCGGCCGCACCCCGCCGGCCAGCAGCAGGCAGACCGCCTTGACCAGCTCGCCCGCCCGGGCCCCGTCGCCGGGGGAGTCGTCAGGCCCGAACATGCCGACTTCCCAGGCCTGCACGGGGAAGCGGGCCGGCAGGACGCCGCGCAGGTAGGCGAGCACGGCCGGGAGGTTGTCCCACGGTTCGTAGAAATGGAGCTGGCGGACGTCCACGACCTTGCGCTCGGCGAGCTGGTTGGCGACGGCCATGAAGGCGAGGTTCCGCTGCGCCTGCTGGCCCTGCAGCGCGACCCGCAGCTCGCCGGGGTCGCCGACCTCGGGGAAGTCATGCGCGCGGCGGTCGAAACGGCGCTGGTAGTAGCGCTGGTAGGCGGCGACCGCCTCGGCGGCGCGGCCGCGGCGCAGCAGCTCGTCGGCGATCGCCACCCCGTAGGCGGTGGAGGAGATGCCGGCGTCGACCACCAGGGCGCGCGGGTCGGCCTCCCGGACGGCGGCGGCGCCCAGCGTCGCCAGTCGCTGGTAGTCGGCCGGGCTGGAGGCCCAGAAGCCCTGGCCGTTGACCTCGTTCTCGATGGCGTACTCGCGCACGCCCATGGGCGCGTAGCGCTGTACCGCCGCGCGCACCCACGCCTGGTAGGCGGTCGGGTCGGCCGGCATCGCCGAGGCGGTCTTGCCCTTGCCGCCGCGGCGGTCGCCGGCCTGGCCGCCGGTCGCCCAGCACGAGCCGACCCGCAGCTTCAGGTACAGGCTGTAGCCGAGCTGGCTGGTCGAGCGGACCACCTGGTCGGCGCGGCTCCAGTCGAGCCGGCCCGGCTCTGGCTCGACGTCGCACCAGACCAGCTCGTAGAAGGTCGCGCCGCCGCCAGGGACGCGCCGCAGGTAGGGCGCGAAGCGGTCGGCCCGGCCCCAGTCCCACTTGGCACCGAGCACCGGCTCGCCACCCCGCGCCGTGGTCCTGTCCGTGACCGCCCGCGCCGCCGCCTGGTCACCGCCCGCGGCACCGCCCCGCCGCTCGACCGCCCCCTGCCCACCAGTGCAGCCCGCCAGCACCGCCAGCACCGCCAGCACCGCCAGCGCCACCCCGGCCCCGGCCCTGGCCCGCCCGGGCCGACCCGGGCCGCCCCCCCGCCGCAAACGAACTCCTCCCGGTCAGTATCGGTCGTTGGTTTGGATCGAGATGATCGTCCGATCCGAGCATGTATTGTCCCGCACCAGGGCGGGTTCGTCGATTTCGAGGAGCTGCTCCAGTTCGGCGAGGCGGTCGGGGCGCTCGGCGGCGACACGGCGCAGCAGCGTCTGACGATCGGCGGGCAGGCCGGCGGGCGAGCCGGCGAGCCCGTAGCCCAGCGACACGAACCGGTGGTACTCGGCGGCGCCGATCGCCAGCGGCTCCAGTAACGGGTGGGTGTTGTCGATGGGGGCGTCGAGCGGGTCGCGCCGCACCCGGTACCAGGCCGGCTCGACCCAGCGGTGCCCCGCGGCCAGCAGCAGGGCGAGCCGGTGGCAGCCGTCACCGGCGTACAGGGCGCGGGGCACGGGCTTGCCGCCGGCGGTCCTGGCGCCGGGCCGGGCGGTGCGCAGCAGCACGGGGAAGCGCCGGTCGAAGCCGCGGGCGCGGAAGCTGGCGACCAGCTCGGCGGAGCGGTGCACGCGCTCCCGGAAGGCGGCCAGGCTGCGCCGCTGGTCGGCGGCCTCCCGCGGCCGGTAGCGGGGCAGCGCGATGGTGGTGAACCAGGTGTGGTACGGCCCACCGAGCGCCTCGCGGACCACCTGGTCGAGGTCGGGCTCCGCGACCTCCAGGCGCGCCAGGAACCGCGCCCGCACCAGGATGTCGTAGCGCAGCGGGCTGACCAGCTCGGCCAGCTCCACCGGACGCTCCCCGGGAGTCGAGGCGGCGGGCCGCCGGATCGGCAGCCTCACGAGTAGCCCAGCTCGCGCAGGGTCCTGCCGTCCACCACCCGCAGCAGCAGGCGCAGCAGCGGGTCGAGCTCCCTGCGGTGGGCGCCCACCCTGGACCGGTAGATCGCCCCGCCCTCGCCGGCGCTCCGCCGGCGGGAGGAGGCGAGGTCCCGGTAGCGCTCCGGCACGTCGTGCGGCGCCCGGTCGTGGGCGAGCACCGCCGGGTCCCAGGGCTCGTCCAGGAAGTCGAGCAGCTCGCGCAGGGTCTTTTCCGGCTCGCTGACCAGGTCCTCGTAGCGCAGCTCGTGGTAGCGGTCGGGCGTCATGGCGGCGCCCGCCGCGCGGGCGCTGTGGACGTAGTGCGGCCACTTCCTGACCGCCTTGAGGGCGGCCAGGTAGCCCCAGCGGACGCGGTGCGAGGCGACCACGTCGCGGCCGTCGCGGATGACGTGGACCACCTGGCAGGTGGGGAAGAGGCGGTCGATGAACGGCAGCGTCAGCGCGTAGCGGGGCGTCTTGTCCGCCCAGCGCGACTTGCCCGCGCGGCGCGCGTAGTCGCTCTTGATGGCGTCGAACATGCCGGCGATGTGCTCGTGCCAGTACTGCTTGGGGAAGCCGTACTGGGCCAGGCGCTTCCAGCTCCCGGTGGTCACGTGGGCGAGGTCGGTGAGGAAGCGGGTCTCCGGCCCGCAACTGATGTTGGGGTGCGCGTCGAGGATCAGGCGCAGCAGGGTGGTCCCCGAACGCTGGCAGCCGACCACGAAGATCGGCGCACGGCGGCTGGACGGCATGGTGTCGAGTCCCCTCCGGGATCGTGGGCCAGGGACTGGCGGCGGGCGCTACCGGCGGACGGCCGCCGCCAGGCGCTCCTTCAGGTCGTCGGCGGCGTACGCGGGGACCCGCACGTTGCCGCCGGTGCCGCTGCCGAGGCGGACCCCCGGCTTGTGGCGGCCGTGGTAATCCGAGCCGCCGGTGGCCAGCAGCCCGTGCCGCTCAGCCGTCGCCATGAAGCGGCGCCGCGCCTGGTCGTCGTGCTGCGAGTGCCAGACCTCGAGGCCGTCGACCCCGGCGGCGACCGCGGCGCCCACCACGCGCTCCCGCTCCTGGGGGGCGAGCCGGCCGGGGTGCGCCAGCACCACCACGCCTCCGATCGCGTGGACCAGCGCGACCACCTCGTCGACCGGCAGCGACGGCGCGGGCACGTAGGCGGGCCGCCCGTTGGACAGGTAGCGGTCGAACGCCTCGGCGACGTCGGCGACCGCGCCGCGGCGCACCAGCGCCCTGGCGAAATGGGCCCTGGACAGCGCCGCGCCGCCGGCCAGCTCCAGCGCGTCCGCGTAGCCGACGCCGGTGAGCGCCTCCAGCTCGGCGCCGACACGGAGGTTGCGCTGCTGGCGGTCGCGTCGCACCGCCGCCACCCGGTCGATCGCGCCCGGCGCCAGCAGGCCCTCGCCGTAGGCCAGCAGGTGCACCACCCGACCGTCGACGTCGCCGGTGACCTCGCAGCCCGGCAGGACCTGGACGCCCGCCCGCTCGCCCGCCGCCAGCGCCTGGCCGAGGCCCTCGACCGTGTCGTGGTCGGTCACGGCGAGCACCTCGATGCCGGCGGCGGCCGCCGCGCCGACCAGCTCCAGCGGCGTGTCGCTGCCGTCGCTGGCGAGCGTGTGGGCGTGCAGGTCGATGGTCTGCTGGCTGGTCATCGGGGCCTCTCAGTTCGGGTGGGGCAGCGTGGCCACGCGCGGGTCAGCGAACCGATCGGCGCCACGGCCGCCCAGCTTAGGGCCTGGGACGTCGGTCTGGGTGCGCGTCGATGCGCTGTCGAAGCCCAGCCGGGCGATGTGGGCCTGGGCGACCCCACCGACGCTGGTGAAGTCGCCGCCCATCCACAGCCAGTCGCCGTCGGCCAGCATCGAGAACACCCCGAGCGTGCTGTCGGGGTGGGGGTCCCACGCCAGGAGCTGGCCGCTGGCCGCGTCGAAGGCCGCGGCCTTCTTGCGGCTGGCGCCGGCGATGGTGGTGAAGTGGCCGCCCGTGTACGCGACCCCGTCGAGCACCGCGACCGCGTGGACGTCGCCGTCGCCGCCGGCGCTCCAGCGGCGGGCGCCCGTCGAGGCGGAGTAGGCCAGCACCGCGTTGCCGCCGCCGGCCGACGCGCCGCCGCAGGCCAGGTAGACGGTGCCCGACGCCACGGTCAGCCCCAGCCCCGGGCAGGTCGCCTGCGGGTGCCAGCCGCTGTCGGCGGCGCTGGCGGGGTCGAGGGCGGCGATGGTGCGCTGCGCCCGGCCGCCGATATTGTGGAAGTCGCCGGCCGCGTACAGCCTGCCGCCGTCGAGCGCCAGCGCCCGCACCGAGGCGTCCGCGCGCGGGTCCCAGCCGAGCACGGCGCCGTCGGTCGACAGGGCCGCCAGGTAGGGCCGCGCGACCCCGCCGATGCTGGTGAACTTGCCGCCGGCGTAGACCCGCCCGGAAGCGGCGGCCAGCGCCATCACCATCCCGCCGGCGGCGGCGGGCCGCCAGGGGCCGACCGCCCCGCCGGCGGTCGACACCGCCGCCAGGCGGCGGCGCGCCGTCCCGCCGACGGCGGTGAAGTCACCGCCCACGTACAGCGTGCCGCCGTCCGGCGAGGCGGCCAGCGCCTCGACCGGGCCGCCGGTCACGTCGGCCCGCCAGGAGGCGACGAGCTGCCCGGTGGCGGCGTCCAGCGCGGCCAGCCCGCCGCGCGGCTGGCCGCCGACCGAGGTGAACGAGCCGCCGATGTAGACGCGGTCGCCGGCGCGCGCGATCGCGGTGACGCGCCCGTTGGCGCCGGCGCTGGCGGACGGCCTGGTCGAGACCGTGGCGGCCGGTAGCGGCGCCGCGCCCACCCGTGAGGCGAGGACGAAGGCGGAGAGCGCCAGCACCAGGCTCACCAGGGCGAGCCTGGTGCCGTTGGCCTTCAGTCCCATCGGATCGTTCCCCCTCGACGAGCGACGCGGTAGCGGTAGTGCAGCAGCAGCGGCCAGGTGGCCAGCGTGACCAGCAGCTTGTGGCGCGGGCGCAGCCTGCTCGACCATTCGTCGTCGAGCCGCAGGGCGACCTCGCCGGTGTCCAGGCGGCCGGGATTGCCCGCCACCGAATGTGTGGGCGCCAGGGCGACCCTTCCCGGTACGGGGAAGGGCAGCGCGGCGGGCGACTCGCCGACCAGCCCGGCGATACGGCGCACCGCCGCTTCCGGTCGCCGCACCAGGTCCTCGTAGCGCAGCCGCAGGTAGCGGGGACCGCCCGACCAGAGCAGCGCGGTGGTCAGGTTCCAGACCATCCACATGGCCGCGCTCTTGCCTGGCGGCTGCCGCTGCATCAGCCGCGGCGCGGGCGTGTCGGTGAGGCGCTTGCGCCGCAGCCACGACCAGGCGGTCGCGCGTGGGTCGCGCACCAGGTGCAGCACGTACAGCTCGACGCCCGGCAGGGCCTCCAGCAGGGCGCCGTAGGAGGGCAGCTTGGAGGAGTCGACCAGCACGCGGCAGCCGGTGCTTTCCTGGATCGCCTGGTACAGCGGGCCGAGCACCGCCCCCAGCCGCCCCGATCTCCGGCGGCCAAGGCGGCCGCTGAGGATCATCGCGGGCGCGCAGCGCACGCGGGTGGCCTTGCGCTGGAGCCTGGCGGCGGCGTTCGCGTCGACACCGGGGCCGAAGGCCGAGGCCAGCACCGCCCGCCAGGTGGGGCAGTCGCGCACCGCCACGCCACAGCCGCACAGCCGGCTCTCCTGGAGGCCGCGCTCCCACAGGTAGCGCAGCTCCCCGGCGGCAAAGAAGCCGTCGAGCTGGCCGAGGACGCCGTCCAGCAGGGTGCTCCCGCTCCGCCCCGCCCCGGCGATGTAGAGCACCTTGAGCGGTGGGTTCGAGAGCCTTTCGGTAGGGGTGATCTCGGCGAGGTTCCCCGTTCCATGTGGGGGGGAGCTCGCTCCCCCCCACGCCCCCCCAAGAGCGCCTGTGCCATGGGAACCGCGCCTGTGCCATGGGAACCGCGCTCGTGGCGGCCCCCCGGCCGGCGCTGGGGCGGCGTCAGGCGGCACTGCCCTCGTCCTTGGGGACGGGGAGCGTCAGGGCGGCCAGCTCGGCGGGCGGGCGGCGTTCCAGCGCCCAGCGGTAGACCTCCTCGGTGCCGGCCGCTGCGGTCTCCCATCGGTAGCTCGCGCGAACCCGCTCGCCCAGCCGGAGAGCGCCGTCGCGCTCGCGCGCCGGCGCCTCCAGCACGGCGCGCAGCGCGGCCACCAGCGCGTCCCGGTCGCCGGGAGGGACCATCCGGTGGCCGGGGCCGTCGGCGCCGATCACCTCCACGTGCGGCGGGATGGCGCTGGCGACCACCGGGGTGCCGCGCACGGCCGCCTCCAGCAGGGTCAGCGGCAGGCCCTCCAGCAGGGACGGCAGCACGAACGCGGCGGCGTTGGCGTACAGCTCGTCCAGCTCGGCGCCGTAGCGGAAGCCGGTGAACACCACGCGTCCGTCCGCGCGCGCCTGGTCGCGCAGGTCGCGCAGGTAGTCGGCGCTGAAGCTGGAGTCGCCCACCAGCGCCAGCCGGACCTGCCCGCCGAGCTGACCGAAGGCGCGCAGCAGCAGGTCGGGCGCCTTCTCGGGCACGAAGCGGCCGACGAACAGCAGGAACCCCCTCGGCCGCAGTCCCAGCGTCTCCAGCAGGCGGCCCGGCGGCGGGCAGGGAGCCGAGGCGGGAGCGCCGTTGGGCACGTAGGCGGTGGCGCGGCCGTGACGGTCGCGGTAGTGGCGCGCCAGGTCGCGCGAGACCACGATGGTCGCGTCCGGGACGCGCGCCGACAGCCAGCCGGCGGTCCGCAGCACGCGCCGCGCCGCCCCGCCCCACTTGGCGCGCTGGTCGTCCAGGCCGTGCACGGTGGGGACCACCCTGGCGCCGCCCAGGCAGCGCGGCAGCAGGGCGCAGGCGCCGGGGCCGAGCGCGTGGTAGTGCAGCACGTCGAAGCCACCGGCCATGGCGGCGCCGGTCGACAGGGCGCTGTGGACGATCGCGTCCAGGTGCTTGGTGCCGACCGTGGGCAGGTGCTCCAGGCGCATGCCGCGATGCTCCCGCGGCCGCTCGCCATCGCCGTAGTTGCTGCGGCAGAACACCGTCACCTGGTGGCCGCGCCGCACCAGCTCGGCGCCGAGCTCCTCGACGTGCCGCTCGACCCCGCCCCACCGGGCCGGGACGCCGCGGGAGCCGATCATCGCGATGCGCAGCCGCTTCATCCGGCGCCTCCGCGGTAGATCCGCTCGAGGCGCCGCAGGTGGGGGGCCGGGGCGAAGCGGCGCTCGACCTTGGCGCGGCCGGCGGCGCCCATGGCGAGGGCACGCCCGGGGTCGGCGAGCATGGCCGCAAGGGCGCCGGCCATGGCGGCGGCGTCACCGGCGGCCACGATCTCGCCGTCGCGTCCGGGCTCGACCAGCTCCGGCAGGCCGCCGAGGCCGCTGACCACCACCGGCACCCCGCAGGCGAACGACTCCAGCACGGCCATGGGCTGGTTCTCGTGCCAGCGGGACGGCACCGCCACGACCGTGGCGCCGCGGAGCAGCGCCAGCAGGCGGTCCCTGCCGAGCCGCCCGTGGAAACGGACCCTGCCGGGCGCGCGCTCGGCGGCCAGCGACTCCAGCGCGGCGCGCTCCGGCCCCTCGCCCGCGATCTCCAGCCGCGCCGGTGGCCCCAGCAGCGCCATGGCCTGGATCAGCACGTCGGCGCCCTTCTCGGCGGCCAGGCGGCCCGCGAAGACGACGGGCCCGCCCGGCCGGGACTTCGGCCGCAGCGGGCGAGCGTCCACGAAATGGTCGAGCAGCTCCAGGCGGTCGGGGTAGACGCCGGCGCGCGACATGGTGGCGGCCATGAAGCGGCTCGGGCTGATGAAGGTGCGCACCGGCCCCCACGCGCCGAGCAGGCGGTGCGCGCCGGACTCGACGGCCAGCACCAGGCTCGCTCCCAGCGAGCCGTCCTTGCAGCGCCGCGCCACCGCCCGGTGGTAGCGCCCGCCGACGCACGCGTCGCAGAGGCGGCCGTGGTCCAGGAGCTGGTAGCTGGGGCAGGCCAGCTTGTAGTCGTGCAGGGTGAGCACCACCGGCACGCCGCGGTCGGCCAGCGGGCGCAGCACCGAGGGCGACAGCTGGTGGTAGAGGTTGTGCGCGTGGGCCACGTCGGGACGGAAGTCGCGCAGCACGGCGTCCATGCCGCGCCGGGACGAGGTCGACCAGACCATCCGCGCGGCCGCCGCCGCGCGCCTGGCCGCCCCGGCCGGGGGCGGCTCCAGCTCCACGAACCTCGGCAGGTGCGCGGCGAAGCGCTGCGGCGGGTTGTCCGGGTGGTCCATGCCGAAGAACGCCACCTCGTGGCCGGCCGCGACCTGGAGCGCGGCCACGTCGAGCATGTAGCCCTCGGCGCCGCCCCGCCGGTACAGGAACTTGTTGACGTGCAAGATCCTCATAAGGATCGAACTATACGCGATACATGAGCGCCCCGGAGCGAGCAAAGAGATCAAAATGGAACAGGCCCTGGCCGCACGGTGGCGGCCAGGGCCTGTGGAATGCGGGGCCTGCGGACCCGCGCCGGGGCGCCCGGAGACGCCCGGCGCGGGGGTCAGCGGTTCACGAAGGCGTCGTGGCCGGCCTGGGCGAAGGCGGTGAGCGCCTGCGGGGTGGTGTCGATCCGCCAGTCACAGCCGGGGCTGGCCGTGCCGTTGTGGAAGTAGACGACCGCCTTGAGGTTCGGCATGCGCTCGAGCGCCGAGGGGATGCCCTTGAACCAGTCCGCCTTGGCGCTGGGGTTCCCTGGCATGTCGCGGGTGCCGTACTCGGAGAGCATGAAGGGCTTGTCCCCGAACCCGTTGGCCATGAACCAGGTGTAGGACGCCCCGGCCTTGGTCGCGAACGAGAGCCAGTCGTTGTTGTGGCAGGTGTACCAGTTGTACGGGTCCCAGCCGATCCAGTCGACGTAGGCGTCGCCCGGGTACAGGCCGCCCTTGTAGAGGCTGTACCAGTTGCTGGAGCCGGTGACCTGCCAGACCCAGACGACGTTGGTCACGCCCTTGGCGGCGAACCGGTCGTGGATGTGGCGCCAGGCCGCCACGAACTGCGCGGCCGTGCCGTACTTGCCCACCTGGGGCTCCGGCTCGGTGTGGAAGGCCATGAACAGCTTGCGCCCGTAGGCCTTCACCCGGGCGGCGGTGGTGTCGATCTGCGCGTCCTGGCCGCCGCTGGCGATGCTGGCCCAGGAGATCATCGTGGTCTTGCCGTAGTACCTCGGCGTCCAGTTGAGGAACAGGATGGTGCCCTTGCTGGCGCGGGCGCGCTCGCTCGTGGTGGGGAAGGCGTCGTCCCAGTCGTGATAGGTGTGGGAGATGTCGAACCTGCGGCCGAGGGCGGCTTCGAGGCTGTCGGTGACGTTGCTCGACCCCCACAGCGCGCCCGTGCTCGGTACCAGCTTGCCGCCGAGCGAGCCGCCGCCGGAGGGGGGCGGGCTGGTCGTGGCGGTGGTGCTGGGCGCCGGCCTGGTGGTGGTCGGCGCCGGCCGGGTGGTGGTGGTTGCCGGCCTGGTCGTCGTCGGGGTGGTGGACGGCCCCCCGGACGACACCAGCGTCGAGCCCGGGAGCTGGAACCACGGGTCGGTGGCCAGCTTGCCGAACCCCTGGACGGAGGCGGCCGAGGTCCCGACCCGCCAGTCGCAGACGCCGTTGGACTCGGCGTAGACCAGCGCCTTCACCTTCGGCATCGAGGTCTGCACGGTGCGGGCCGCGTTCTGGAACCAGCGCCCCTTGCGCTGCGGATCGGCCGGGTCCTCGGAGCTGCCGGTGGCGCTGATCATCAGCGGCTTGCCCTTGGCCGAACCCCATGAGTAGAAGAAGCGGAAGACGTCGCCGAGCTCCCGCCACTTGCCCTGCAGGCCCTGGCAGGCGTAGCGGTTGAAACCCTCGGCGGCGACCCAGTCGACCGCGCCGGCGCCCGGCCAGTACTGCTCGACGCCGCCCCGGGCGCCGCCGAAGGCGTCGGCGGTGGGGGACCACACCCACGCCGCCCTGGTGCCGGCGAAGACCTTCCGGACATGCCGCCACGCGGCGACGTAGTCGCGGCCCGAGTGGACCCAGGAGGCGCTGCCGCCGGCGTCCGGCGTCGGCGCGTAGCGCAGGAACACCGGCTTGCCGAGAGAGCGCACGGCGGCGGCGATCGAGGACAGGTAGCCGTCGTGGTCGCCCCTGGCGACCTGGCGGGTGTCGCCGCCGGCGCCGAAGGTGACCATCGGGACGCGGCCGCTGGCCAGGTCCCACGCGCCGCGCCATTGGAGCCCGCTCGGCTTGGAGCCCCACGGCAGGTAGAAGTGGTCGATCGCCAGCTTGCGGCCGGCGCTCCGCTCGAAGGCGGTCAGCGACGCCTGCTGGTCGCTGCGCGAGAACGAGCTGGACGAGCGCACGTAGGCGCCGAGCATCGCACCGACCCCTCCCTGGGCGTCGGTGGAGCCCGCCGGGGTCGGCGAGAACGCCTTGGCGGTCAGCGTGAGCACCGCCGGCAGCGCGATGATCAGGGCGATGACCAGGTACTTGCGGCGACGCTCACTGCTGGGGCGCGAGCGGGCGTGGCGCGCTCCGCGGTGCTGCGGGGGTCGGCTATGCCGGGGGGCGTATCGCAACGCGACCTCCCTGCCTACGGTCGAACGACGAGTCACTCGCCGACAGTTGCGGTCCTCCCTTGCATGTATCGGCTGGGTGGCTCATCGCGCTTGAGCGTTTCTGTCTGGTCAGGAAGTTTGTCGATTTATGCAAGCTGAACCGAACTGCACGATCCTATGGGAGAGCGGACCCGGGTCGGCCCGGGCCCCGGAGCGAGCAGGTGGTGCTTGGGCGAGGGTGATGCGGGCGGTGGAGCGTGGGGGCGCTCCAGGCGCTGCCTCGGGGGACGGGGATGGGGATCGGGGAGGCGCTCGTTGTGTCACGGAGATATAACAGAGCGATCATTTTGTCGTCAAATCTGGCGCCGCTCCAGCGTGGAGCGCCGCTGACCTGCCGGTCTACCCGTTGTGATTGGGCTCCTCGGTTTCCGCTGGCCTGAGCGCCTTTTGCCGGCATGGGCCCACCGAAGCGGGCTACGTATAATTCCGCATCCCCGGCCCCGAGGTAGGCAGCGGTTCGACGCGATAATCTCTCACCCGGCCTTGCGCTCGATCGCCGGCCTTGCACGGTCGACGGCTCCCCCGACCGAGAATCGCGCTGGCGGGCCGTTGGTACCGCTGCGCTGTTTGTTTCTACGCCGAATGCGCGAGTGCGGATACGTCGGTGGAAGGTAGCGAGCGCGTAGCGGGGCATCGAAGCTGAGGTGCCTTCGCGCAACTTGGGGGATGGCGCGGGCGGCGGAGCCGGAGAGGGCGGAATCCGGTTCCGCGGCGAGATCCTGCTACTGGGGGATGGGGAGGCGGCAGGTGCAGTCAGGTTTGGCCAGGTCGAGGGACGCGCTGGTGCACGACGGATCGCTTGTCGCGCTCGACCGCCGTGCGGTCCGTGCCGCCGCCGACAATCGTCTGTACACGTCGCTGTACCGATGGATGGCGTTGACCGACTGCCTGTGCGTCGTGGCCGGCCTGCTCATCGCCTACCAATTTCGCTTCGGCCAGCTCTGGCCCTCGAATGATTTCTGGCTCGTCCTTGCGGTGGCGCCCTTCGTCACGCTCGCGTTCGGTGTCGGCTTCGGGCTTTACCGCAGTCACCAGTACTCATCGCTCGAGGAGTTCCGGCGCATCGTGCTGTCGCTGAGCATGACGATCACCGCTATCGTCATGCTCTCGTTCTGGTCGAAGGCGTCCTTCTCGCGGCTATGGATCGGGTATTCGTGGGTGCTCGCCCTGGTGCTGGCCGCGGTCTCCCGGCGGCTCTGGCACCGCGAGATCCGCCGGAGCTGGGCGGACGGCGAGCTGACCTTCGACACCCTGATCGTCGGCACCAATTCCGAGGCCGATCACCTGGCGGACCTGCTGACCAGCTCCAAGCTGGGCTACCGGCCGCTCGGCTTCGTGGCCACCTCGGCGCAGCCGGCCTCCGGCGGCTCCCTGCCCGTGCTCGGCCCCATCGGGGAGCTGCGCGAGCTGATCCGCGAGACCGGCGCCAACTGCGTGTTCGTGGCCGCGACCGCCGTGCAGGCGGCCGACGTCAAGCACGTCCTGAAGGCCAGGCGGCTGGACGGGATCGAGATCCGGGTGACCGCCAACGTGCCGGCGATGCTGGCCACCACGCGGGTGACGCCCCGCTCGGTCGGCGGGCTGATGACCCTGTCGATCAACGCCGTGCGGCTCACCCGCGCGCAGGCCGCCGCCAAACGCACCTTCGACCTGGTGGTGTCGTCGATCGCGCTGCTGCTGGTCTCGCCCGTCCTGCTGGCCGTGGCCGTGGCGATCAAGCTGGAGGGTGGCGGCCCGGTGCTGTTCCGGCAGGCGCGGGTGGGCATGCACCGCCAGCCCTTCACGGTGCTCAAGTTCCGCACCATGGTCCGCGAGGCCGAGCTCCAGCTCGCCGACCTGGCGGGCCGCAACGAGGCGGACGGGCCCCTGTTCAAGCTGCGCGACGACCCCCGGATCACCCGGGTGGGACGCCTGCTGCGCCGCTACAGCCTGGACGAGCTCCCGCAGCTCTTCAACGTGCTCAAGGGCGAGATGAGCCTGGTTGGGCCGAGGCCGCCGCTGCCGACCGAGGTCGCCAGGTACGAGGACTGGCAGCTCGACCGCCTCGAGGTGCGTCCGGGCATCACCGGGCTCTGGCAGGTCAGCGGCCGCAGCGAGCTGTCCTTCGATGAGTACGTGCGCCTCGACCTCTTCTACATCGAGAACTGGTCGATGCTGTACGACCTGTTCGTCGTTGCCAAGACCGTCCCCATCCTGTTGCTGCCAAGGGGGGCCTACTAATCCCCCAGTAGGAGCCTGCCCGGTGATCGAAGACGCCGCCCCGATCCTGTCCGCCCACAGCCGCCAACGCACCCGACCGCTCCAGCCGTTCCCCCGCGCCGGCGTGATGGGCGTGCCGCTGGACGCCTGCTCCGCCGAGCAGCTCGTCGCCACGGTCGAGCGCTGGGTCGACGACGGCGACCGGCAGTTCGCGGTGGGCGTCAACGCGCACCTGGTCAACCTCGCCAACCGGGACCCGGAGCTGGCGGCGCTGCTGCAGCACAGCGGCCTCAACTACGCCGACGGGCAGTCGGTGGTGTGGGCCGCCCGCATACTGCGCCACGGCGTGCCCGCCAGGGTGCCCACCACCGAGATGATCTACCCGATCGCCGAGATGCTGGCCAGGCGGCGGTTCCCGGTGTTCCTGCTGGGCGGCCGGCCGGAGGTCGTCGACGCCGCCGCCCGGCGGCTGCGCCGCGACTACCCGGGCCTGCAGATCGCCGGCGTGCAGCACGGCTACTTCGACGCCGGCGACGAGCACCGGGTGCTCCAGCGGGTCAACGACTCCCGCGCGCGCGTACTGCTGGTCGGCCTCGGCAACCCCAGGCAGGAGAAGTGGGTCTGGGAGCACCTCGGCGAGCTGCGGCCCAACGCCATCCTGACCTGCGGCGGCCTGTACGACTGGGTCTCCGGGCGCAAGCGGCGCGCCCCGGCGTGGCTGCACCGCATCGGCTTGGAGTGGCTCTGGCGGCTGCTGATCGAGCCGCGCCGGCTGTTCGCCCGCTACGTCGTCGGCAACCCGCGCTTCTGCCTGGGGCTGGCGCGCGCGCTCTGGGACCAGCGGAGGCGTTGAGCGGTGGGGCTGCGCGTGCTGCTGTCCTGCGTGTCCGAGAACCGTCCCGGCTGGTACGACAAGGTCTACAACCTGGTGCTGTCGGTGCGCGCCTTCGGCGGCTCGCTGGCCGCTGAGCGGGTGGTCGTCAATTTCGTCGACGGCGCCGACCCCCGGGTGGCCGCCGACCTGGAGGGGCTCGGTGCCGAAGTCCGCGTGGTGGAGCGCTTCGACGCCCGCACCCCCTACGCCAACAAGCTGCGGATGCTGGAGCTTGCCAAGGAGCGAGAGTTCGACGTGCTGGTCGCGCTGGACTGCGACACGATCGTCGTCGGCGACTTCGGCGACCAGGTGCCGCCCGATCGGATCGCCGCCAAGCCGGCCGACGTCGACCGCTTCACCGACCCCGAGTGGCGCCGGCTCTTCCAGGCGATGGGGGTTCCCATCCCGGAGAAGTCGGTGGTGGCCACGGTGACCGGCGAGCCGATGTACCCGTATTTCAACAGCGGGGTGGTGTTCGTGCCGAGGGACCGGTGCCAGGACCTCCTGCGCGGCTGGAGCCACTTCGCCAGTAGATTGCTCGACCTGTTCGAGCGCGAGCCCGACATCATCCCCCGGCGCTGGCAGTTCCTCGCGGAGCAGTGCTCGCTGGCGTTCACCCTGATCGACGGCGGGTTTCCGGTCCAGCCCTTGCCGCTGACCCTGAATTTCCCGACGCACGTGCGCGTCCACGGGGCGCTGCTGGACGGCCACGGCGAGCCCCGGATCATCCAGTACCACAAGGGCATCGACCGCGACGGCTTCCTGCTCAAGGACCGGGGCGACCTGCTCGACCCGTACCTGGACCGGTTCAACCGGGAGCGGGCCGCCGCGCTGAGGCTCGACTACCGGGGACTCGGCCGCCTGCCGCTGTCCATGCGCGCCAAGCGGATCGCCTGGCGGCAGCTCCGTCGCTTCGACCGCTTCGTCTGAGGCGCGGTCCCGGTCCTACTCGCCGGTGGGCGGCACCGCCGCCAGCGAGGGGCTGTTCGCCAGCGCCCTGAACCCCTTCAGCGACTGGGGGGTCGTGTCGACCCACCAGGGGCAGGTGTTGTTGGAGTCGAAGTAGACCACCGCGCGCATGGCCGGCATGCCCCGCAGCGCGGCGGCGGCCTCGGTGTACCAGGCCCGCTTGCGCGAAGGGTCGGCGCGGTCCTCGGTGGT
>WNFX01000505.1_pt1 | contig 37798 bp, 31 predicted proteins | sample 5400111 | NCBI WGS metagenome assembly WNFX01 (sample SAMN13153363, study PRJNA577476) | soil metagenome | isolation source: 40 cm soil or saprolite under grassland replicate 1 | place: USA:California | collected 2016-06-15
GCCGGGGCCGGTGGCACAGGCGGGGCCGGTGGCACAGACGGGGGCCGGTGGCACAGGCGGGGCCGGTGGCACAGGCGGGGGACAATGGCACAGGCGGGAGACAGTGGCACAGGCGGGAGACAGTGGCACAGGCAGCACCAGGAGGATCCCGCCAGCGCGAAGGCCGGTGCTATCCGGCATGAACCCAGAGAAGTAGCAGACGCCGCCCGGCTAGTTGCCTGGCCGCCGGTCGCGATATATCGTCTCGGTGTCGGCGGCATGCACAGCCGACGGGCAGCGGAGGAAGCCATGGCGGCAGCACCAGGCATCAGAATCGGCGACGCGGATCGCGAGGCGCTGGCAGGAGAGTTGCGCGAGCACTACGCTCACGGCCGGCTGACGCTGGAGGAATTTCAGCAGCGCCTCGACTCCACATTCACCGCACGCACCGATCTGGACCTGAGGCGGATCACTGCGGACCTGCCGCACCAGCCCGCGCGACCGGCCGCCGCGCCCACCTGGACCCCCGTTCGTGCACCCGCCGACCAGTCACAGCGCGGCCAGCAGTCCGGCTGGGGCCAACGGCGATCAGGGTTCGGGGCATTCGCGACCGTTGCCTGGCTGCTCCTGGCTGTCCTGCTGGTCACGAGCCTGATTGGTCACGGCGGCGGTCATGCCGCGAGGCCGTTCATTATCTTGCTGGCCGTTCTGGCGTTCTCCCGTGGCATCTTGCGCCGCTTGCTCTGCCGCGGCCGCTCGGTCGGCTCGCGACGAGGGCGGGCGCGCGGGTGCCGCTGGTGATGACAGCTCCGGAGACAGCTAGGTCCTGACCGGCATCCGCAGCGGGACCAGAAGGTAGCGGAACGCCGGATACCCAGCCTGGCCATCCCCCCCGGAATCGCCCCCATCCCGCCCGGAATCACCCCCATCCGGCCCGGTGTTATCGCCGTTCGGCCGGGAACCACCGCCATCGGGAGCGGCATCGAGGCCAATGTCCCCCACGCATGTAATCAGGGCTGGCTTCGCCGGGCTTGTGAATTCAAGCCGGATCTTGCCAAGGTGCTCTGAGGCATCCCGGCCGACTGCTCGCTCCGCCCTGTCAGCGTCCGGCTCTCCGGCGCCGCCACCGCCTGACGCCGCCTTCGCCGCCCCGCCCGATCCGCTGGCGGATCGCGCCATCGTGGAGGCCGCCGTCAGGCCGTCCAGCAGGTAATGCGGGTTGAACGAGATGGCCGGCTGCTCCCCGGCGAACTCGGCGGCGACCTTCTCCACGGCCCGTGCCCGGCCTTCCGCGTGCGCCTCGATAACCACCTGGCCGGGCTCGAACGTGAGCCGCACCGGCCCGGCACGCTCGGCCACCAGCGCGGCCCGCCTGACCGCCTCGATGACCGATGCGGCAGGTATCACAGCGTGGCAGCCGTACTCATCGGGAAACCTGGCTCGGTACTTGATGAAGTCGCCAGCGATGAGCCTGGCGGTCAGCCTGCGGTCGCCTGTCTCGAAGCTGATCAGCCCGTCGGCCGGTCCGGGTTGCGTGCTGGCTGCCCGAGCACCGGCACCTGCCGATCTCGGTCCCGCGCTGACTGTCCCAGGTCTAGCACCCGCCAGCTCAGGATCCGCACCCGTGGTCCCCGCTTCACCGGCTGGTCCAGGCGCCGCACCCGATGTTCCCGCACCGGCGCCCTGCGATCCGGATTCCGCCCCCGTTGCCCCCGCTCCGGCCGCTGCCCCGGTAGCGCCCGCATTCGCAGGTCCAGCACTCGCTGGCGCGCGAGCTCCGCCGGCCGGCGTAGGCCCGCCTCCCCATGGCGATACGCCGCCCGGTCCGGTGCGCTGTCGTGCCGGGTCGCCCCCGAACGCGATCGCAACCGGCTGGCCGGCCACCATCGTCCTGGCCGCCTCCGTCATGATCCTGGCCGGGACCAGCGCCAACGCGCGCGTTTCCTGACTGGCTGGGTTGAAGGTTAGTTCTCGAGCCGCCATCCGGTACCGGTCGGTAGCCACGAGCGTTAGCACGGAGCCGTTCACGTCCAGGCAGACCGCCGTGAGCATCGGCAGCGTGTCGTCCCGGCTGGCCGCGGGCGCAACCTGAGCGATCGCCGCCGCGAGCACTCCCCCATCGATCACGCCGATTGGTTCTGGCGAGTCGGGCAGCGCCGGATAGTCCTGCTCCGACAGGCACACCAGCCCGAACTCCGCGCTGCCGCAGGTCAGGTTCACGATGCCAGGCTCGTCGGCGAACTCTGCCGGGCGGGCGGGCAGGCTCCTGGTGATCTCGGCGAGCAGACGGCCGGGTACGAGCGCCGAGCCGGGCTCGATGACCTCCGCCTCTACCCTGACCCGCGCCGATACCTCATAGTCGAAACAGGAAAGGGTCAGTCCGTCAGGCCCCGCGTCGAGAAGCATGCCGGACAGCACAGGGACGACCGGCCGCGTCGGCAGCGCACGCGAAACGAACGCCACCGCATCGCCCAGAGCCTCACGCCTGACCTTGAATCTCACTCCGACCCTCCTGCCAGGTGCTGGCGTCACCTGATCCTCGCACTTACTACTGACATTTCCGGTGCTCGCCAGAACTCGGGGCGTAGTCCGCTCCGAGCACCCCGCGACCCCTCGAGCCAGCCGACCACGCCACGACCGCCCGAGGAAACCGCCGCCACCCCAGCCAGCCGGCCACGTTGCACCAGCGCGCTTGCTGGGCCACCCACCCGTGTGCCAGGGCCAGCAATCCGGAGCGCCAGAACCAGCAATCCGGGCGCCGGGATCAGCGATCCGGGACGCCAGAACCAGCGATCCTGGCCGACCCCGCGACCGGGAGCCGGCCCGGCCAGGCGCGCTCCTAGACCAGCCCGGGCGGCACCGCGGCCAATGTCGATTCGATGGCAGCGGCCAGTGCCCTGGCGGTCTCCGCGGTGAGTTCAACGGCAACGCGCGCCGATGCGCCTTGTTCGGGGTTGCGGAAGTCGATGTTCAGCGTATGGTCAGCAAGCGCGTGCGCCGGATGGTCCAGGTAGACGCTCACCTCGCTCAGCCTGAACCATCCGCTCGCGCCCTTTCCGCTGCCAGCGGCCGGGATGTTCTCGGTGAGGTACGTGCACATGAGCAGCTCCTAGCCAGCCAGGTAACGGCCGAGGAAGTCCCAGATCTTCGCCCAGCCTTCGTTCGCCGCCTCGACCCGGTACGCGGTGCGGTCAACGGAGAAGAAGGCGTGGCCGGCGCCGGCGAAGGTGTGGAACTCGTGCGGCTTGCCGAAGTCGTGAAGCGTGCGCGACAGCTCAGCGGTCTCCTCCAGAGTCGGGAACGAGTCGTCGGCGCCGAACAAGCCAAGCAGCGGGCACGACAGGTCCTTCGCGAGGCCGAGCAGCGGCTTCATGCTGGGCGGCGCGCCCTCGGGCACCTTGACAACGGCACCGCCGTAGCAGTCGACGGCAGCTTCAAGCTGGAGGCTGCACGCCGCGAGGAAGGACTGGCGCCCGCCGGAGCAGTAGCCGATGACGCCGATCTTGCCGTTGCAACCAGGCAGGCCGCGGAGATGGTCGGCCGCACCAGCCACGTCGCCGACCAGCCGCTCATCGGGCACGCCGCCCTTGGCTCTGGCCGCCGCCGCGGCATCGTCCGGGCTCGCGCCTGGCGCGTCGCGGTGATAAAGGTTCGGCATGAGGGCGGCGTAGCCGTACGCCGCGAATTTCCTGGTGATCTCCTTTGTCGCCGAATCATATCCTGGCATGTGGTGAATGACGACGACGCCGCCGAACGATTCCCTGCCCTGCGGCCTGGCGAGATACGCCCCGATCTCGTCTCCGCCGGCTCCGATAATTGTCGCCGTCTCTGCTACGAGCTCCTCATCCATTTACAGTCGCATCCTTCCATTGTTATGAGTAAATAACTCGCATTCGCGATCGTGGATTCTCGTTTCCGGGCAGGCCAGCGGCGATTCTGCTGGCCTCGCCGCCTGCCAGGCGAGAGGATCCGAGCAGCGATGACTCTGCGGAGAGGCATAGTGATGAGCGCGGCCACCGACGGACTGATACTCATATTCCTGGCGGCAGGCTGCACGCTCGGCTGGCATGCGAATCGCGCCTACGCGGCCCACGGCGACGTGAAGTCGACCAAGAAGAAGATCCCCGGTTACAGAAAGTCCAGGCATCGCAACGGTGTCATTGCCGTTATTCTCGCGTTCGTGATCTGCGCCGTGGTACTTGACCTGCTCCGTAATAGTCACTGACTACGTACGCTCGCTCCTGGTCGGTAGCCCGATCGACTGCGGGAAGCGGAACACGTTGGCCGGATCCACGCCAGCCTTGACCCGCTGCAGTGCAGGATAATTCGCACCGTAGTAGGCCGACTGCCAGTCTGCCAGGTCGGGGTCGGCGTAGTTCTGGTAGGCCTCCCCGCTCGCGAACGGCCTCATGGCGGCGTGACAGGTCCGCAGCCAGGCCCGCTGCCTGGCCACCGCCGGGGTGCCCGACCCTGCCGTGGCACCTGGCTGGGGCGTCCACGTCGTGCTGTACTGCACGAGGAACAGCGCTCGGCGGTGGACGAAGGCGGTGGCAGCGGGATCCACCCGGTTGATCGCACCGCCGAACGCATCCAGTGCCACACCTCCTGCCGCTCCCGGCGCTCCGGCCACCCGCTGCATCCGCTCTACCGCGGCCAGCAGCGTGCTGATGCCACGCAGCGGCAGCGCGACGGTGAAGAAGTCGGACTTCGCGTACTCAGGCGGGCGCCCGAGTATCCCGGCCAGGTGCTGCGATGGCAGGTGGCATTGGGACAACGAAAGATCCGCGCAGCCCGCCTCCACCAGCATCGCGGACAGGTACGGCTCGGCCCTGATGAAGACGCTGGCAGGATCGGACCCGGCGGCCGCGTACAGCCGGTCAAGCAGTGCCTGCGCGGTGCCGACGTCGCCAGCGAAGGTGCCGCCGACGGTGATCGACGGCGTCACCCCGCCCGGCTCGGCGGCCAGGTGCAGGTTCGACCAGAGCTGGTCGGGCGCGAACGGTGCCCACGACTGCCATGCAGAAAGCACCGCGGCCGCCTCCGACCATGGCCACCGCAGGAAGAACAGTACGAGCTCTGGTGCCGGATGAGTCCCGAACGTGAACGCCGTGACCACGCCGAAGCTGCCGCCACCGCCACCGCGGCAGGCCCAGAACAGCTCAGGCTCGCGTGCGGCGCTGCACTCACGTACGGTTCCTTCGGCCGTCACGATCTGCACGGCCCGTATGTTGTCGCAGGTAAGCCCATAGAGCCGGCCCACCACTCCGACGCCACCGCCGAGCGCGAGGCCCGCCACGCCCACGGTTGGGCAGGAGCCGCCCGGCACGGCAAGCCCGGCCTCGGCCAGCGATGCGTACAGGTCGATCAGCAGCGTGCCCGAGCCGACGCGGGCCGTCCGGTCCGCGCGATCGATCAGCACGCCGGACATTTTGCTCACATCGATGATCAGCCCGCGCGTGCTCGACCAGCCGCCGTAACTGTGCCCGCCCGAGCGGGCCGCGATTGGCACCCCGAACCGGCGCGCGAAGTCCAGGCATGCGCTGACATCATCCGGCTTGGCGCAGTAGGCGATGCCGGCCGGCCTCCGGTCATCGAATTTCGGGTCGAACAGCCGTCTGGCGCTGCCGTACCGCGCATTGCCTGGCCGGACGAGTTCTGCTGTAGAGAGCCTGCTGGCCAGTGCGGCCCAGTCGGCGGCCCTGGGTGGACCGCTGCTGTGCGCCTGCGAAGGCGTAGTCCCCCGGCCGGCCGGCTCGCCGCCGCCAACTCCGGCTGCAGGCGCCCGGTGCCCAGCCTCGGCCGCCAGGGTCAAAGCCCCGGCCGTGCCCACGGCCACGGTACCGCCAGCGAGCAGCAGAAACCTGCGCCGGTTCGGCCCGCCAGGATGGCGTGGAAGAGGGGTCATCGCCGCCTGCCTCATCGGCTCAGGTGCTGGCGCGGCGTAGCCGCGCCCTTCACCTGCAACAGACCGATTCGCGGCCCTGGCGGTTGACCTCGATTGCGCTCCGCGGATCCGAGCGGCCAGCCCGGCACAGGTCCACAGGTGGCCTGCCTGCTGACCGGCGAGTACCGCTGGCGGGAAAGCGGCGATCGTTCACAATGCCGCTATTGTCCCAAGCCTGCACTGGTTCCAAGCTCTGGACGGGACGTTAGACCCTGTCGCCATTGCATCCCCAGGTATAGAATTGGGAAGGGCCTGTCGGCCAAAGACATGCCGGTCACCGCTGGTACATCTGGAACAACGACGGGGACCGCGCGACGCTCAAGAACGCCGCCGGCGTGGTGAAATCCCGGTGCTCTTACTCAGACCCGAACGAGACTCGCGCCTTCACGATCTGCTGATGGCCGGAGCCGTAGGGTCAGGTGGATCCACGCGAGATCCCCGTCTCCGCACGCAACTCCAAGACCATGCTCACTGCCCGTGCGGCCTCAATCTACCGCGCGCTTGGCAGATGGTGGCATTAGTCTGTCTCTGTCCACCAGTGTTGCATATCTCTGCAGAAAAATCGCCTCTGCAAGCGCCATATTGGCAATCTCGCTGGGGTCTACGCTCTCATTGGGTGCGTGTATCATGGCGAGCGGCTCTTCCACGCCCATCAAGATGATCTCAGCCTGAGGGAAGATTTCACTGAATACGTTGCACAGCGGAATTGAGCCGCCGACCCCCAGAGTGACCATCGCCTCGCCGTATGCGTCCCGCATAGCTGATGAGAGCGCTTGATAGGCAAAGCCGCCGGTCTCGGCCAGGAACGGCTCGCACGGTACCGCCCGGTCGATGTTCACATGAACACCCCAAGGCGCCGCGTCCTGCAGCTGGGCCACCAGTGCGTCCTGAGCCTTGGCAGGGTCCATGCCAGGCGGCACGCGCAGGTTGATCCGGGCTCGGGCGCGTGGTTGGATCGCTGTCGCCGCGCCGTCCACGGGCGGGCAGTCGACCCCGATCACGGTGGCGGTCGGCCTAGCCCAGATCATGTCCGCTACCGAGCCGTCCCCTAGCAACTGGGTACCTTCCAGCATTTGGGCGTCCGAGCGAAACCGGGCGGCCGTGTACTCCTCGCCGCACCACGTCTGGGTATTGTCGAGGCCCGCAATAGTGGTATTGCCCCGGCCGTCGCGCAGCGTGGCGAGCATCTGGATGAGCCCGGCAAGCGCATCGGGAGCGGCTCCGCCGAAATTTCCGGAGTGGAGTTCGCTCTTGAGAGCTTTCACGGTAACGATGACGTCGGCATTTCCGCGCAGGCTAATGGTCGTCGCCGGCCGACCGACTGCGGCTCCGCCAGTGTCGCAGACCAGGATCGCGTCGGCGCTGAGCATGCCAGCGGCCCCCCGCACAAAGTCCTCGAGACCTTCTGAACTCTGCTCCTCAGCGCCTTCGATGATGAGTTTTAGGTTGAGTGGTACGTTCTGACCGAGTGCGCGGAGGGCGATTATATGCATCATGATGTTGCCCTTGCAGTCGGCGGCGCCCCGCCCGTACCAGCGTCCGTTTCTCTCGGTCAGTTCGAATGGCGGCGTCTGCCACAAGTCGTCGTTGAGCGGAGGCTGGATGTCGTAATGGGCATAGAGCAGGACGGTTCTGGCTTCGGTCGGCCCTGGCCGTTCCCCGTAGACCGCCTGGCTTCCATCGCTAGTTGTTACCAAGCGCATGCTAGTGAAGCCGACTTGACTGAACTTGGACATGACCCATTCGGCAGCCTTAGTACACTCCTCAGGTGGGAACTGCCTGGGATCCGCGACCGATTTATACGAGACCAGTTCAGCGAGCTCATCCTTTGCTTGAGGCATCAGCCGGGCTATCCTCTCGCGCAACTCCATCAGATTATCCCTTTCGCTGCATCATCTTGGGGTGAATGTAGCCATGCACGTGGTCGCCCGACAAAGCGGCTCCTGGATGCAGTCCGACGCGATCTGGCTGGCGACCGTGATCGGCAGCGCAAATGCCGCTCGCCGCTACCATCTCAGCGACTGCGCGTCTGGATGACCAGGCGGCCGGATGCTTATTGTGGCCTCGTCGGCTGCGGCGCGCCAGTGCGCACAGTTATGGCCTTTGTCCGGGAGTATTCATGCAGGGCGGCGAATCCCTTCTCTCGCCCGAATCCAGATTTCTTGCAACCGCCGAATGGCAGCTCAACGCCGCCTGCAGCGGCGTAGTTGTTCACGAACACCTGGCTGACCCGCAGCTCACTAGCGAGCCAGTGAGCCAGGCCAACGGCGTTCGTCCAAACGCCGGCGGCCAGCCCGAATGACGTGCCGTTGGCGAGGGCTACTGCCTCGGCGGCGTCGCCGAATTCCATGACCGACAGCACCGGCCCGAAGATCTCCTCCTGCGCTATCGAGGATCCCGGCGGTACCTCATCGAAGATCGTGGGCTCGACGAAGAAGCCGTCGGCCAGCTCCGGGTCCGCGGGAACCCCGCCACCGGTCACCAGGCGCGCAACCGTCTTACCCTGCTCGATGTAGCCGAGCACCCGGTCCAGCTGGACCTTGGAGATGAGCGGGCCCATGTCCGGATCGGTGCTGCCCGGTCCGATTCGGATCGCGCCGAATGCCCTGGCCAGCGCCTCGACCAGCCGACCGTACATGCCGCGCTCCACCAAGACCCGCGAGCCGGCCGAGCAGTTCTGGCCCGCATGCTCGGTGATCGAATTGACGATGTTCGGGACAGCAGCCTCGAGATCACAGTCACCGAACACCAACTGCGGGGACTTCCCGCCAAGCTCAAGGGTAATCGGCACGATGTTGACAGCTGCGGCGGCCATGACAAGCCGACCTACCTCGCGCGAGCCTGTGAAGGCGATGTGATCGATCCCGGCATGGCCAGCGAGCGCGGATCCGGCCTCCTCGCCGAAGCCGGGCACGACGTTCAGCACACCAGGCGGAAAGCCAGCCTCGATCGCGAGGGCGCCCAGAAGGATCGGGGTCAGCGGGGCGTCCTCGCCGGGCTTCAAGACGCATGTGTTTCCCGCGGCAAGCGCCGGCGCTACCGTCCGGCAGGCCACCTGCAGCGGGTAGTTCCACGGGATGATGTGCCCGCACACCCCGTGCGGCTCTGGCACCGTGTAAGCCAGCAGGTCGCCGTCGGACGGCAGCGTCTGACCGAAGTGCGCCTCAATGCAGCCCGCATAGAAGGCGAAGTAGCGCGCCGCCACGTCCGCGTCCGTGTAGGCCTGGCCGATCGGCTTCCCTGTGTCAAGCGACTCCAGGTGAGCCAGCTCGTCTCGGTGGTCGCGCAGCACCTGAGCCATCTGGCGGCACAGCACGGCCCGGTCGGCGGCCGACACATGCCGCCAGACGTCCTCGAACGCCTCCCGCGCGGACTGAACGGCGGCGTCGATCTCGCGCATCCCGCACCTCGCTACCAGGGCACATGGCGCGCCGGTGGACGGGTCGAGCACCTCGAAGCGTTCGTCACTGGCGAGGGGCCGCCCGTCGACGAAGGCGTGGCGGACCAGCGCGGCGGTGGTGGATGTCATCGTCGCCTCCGTGCACCTACCGGGCTTGTCAAGACGACATCGCCGCTTCGAAGATCTGGGTGAGCTCACCAGGTCCCACGTCGCGCGGGCAGCATTTTAGCAGCCGCTGTTGCTTGACAGCACCCTCGACCAGGTCGGGTATGTCGCGTTTATGGTAGCCGAAGGCGGCGATCCCAGACGGACCTCCGGTGTCCTTCAGCAGGTCAAGCAGGGCCTGCGGAAGCACGTCGGCGCCGCCCCTGACACTCACTCCGGCCAGGTCAGCTCCCAGCAGCCGAGCCGCGGCAAGATGCCTCTCCGGACAAGCGGGGTAGGTGAACTCGAACGCGGCGGCGGCCGTCGAGATCACCGCTTCGCCATGCGGGATGAGCGCATGACCGGTCTGATAGTCACGTGGCTGGTAGTCGGAGGCGAGCCCGGCGATCGGGTAGGCGTCGGCATGCGGGATATGAGTGCCCGCGTTGCCGAAGCCCAGGCCGGCGAACATCGCGGCCTGCGCCATGCCGACCCTGGCCTCAAGGTCGGCTGGGTTGAGCACAGACCTGCAGAGGAAGCGGCCGACGAGATCCAGCGATCTCTCTGCCCACACGTCGCTGATCGGGTTCGATCCGATGTAGATGGGCCTGTCGGCAGGCGTCGCATACGGCGGCCGGCGGTCATAGGGACGGGCGGTGTAGGACTCGCAGGCGTGGGTGAGCACGTCGTACCCGGTCGAGGCGGTCACGCCCGGGGGCATAGTCAGCGTGTTCAGCGGATCGACAAGGGCGAGGACGGGGCGCAGCGCCGTGTCGGCGATGCCTGTCTTGACGCGCAGGTGGGTTACCCCGAGCGCGACCATCGACGTGCACTCGCTGCCGCTGCCTGCCGTGGTAGGCACTGCCACCAGCGGCTTGAGTGGCCCGCGGATTGGCTTGCCGGCGCCGATCGGCGGGTTCAGGTAGTCGTGGATAATGGCGCCCGGATGGCTGTGCAGCAGGTTCAGCATCTTGGCCGTGTCGATGGAACTGCCGCCGCCGACACCGATGTAGGTGTCGACCCGGTGGGCCAGGTGGGCAAGCTCGGCCGCGGCCCGCTCACAACCGGTGTCGGTCGGCTCGACCTCGACACCGTCGAACACCTCCGCGCCGATGCCCGCCGCCTCGACGAGCGCGGCGATCCGGCCGGACAGCCCGAACCGGGCCAGATTGGCGTCGGTGACGATGAGAGCGGAGTGGGCGCCCAGGCGGGTGAGTTCGTAGCCAATGTCCTCGGTGGCGCCGATGCCGAACTTCACCGGCGGCGCCTGCCAGGTGATGATTGTCTCGTGCGGGATAGCCGGGACCATCGCGGCTGGCGCGCTCATGTCGCGCCACCGGTCGACGTGGCGGCCAAGCCGAAGGCGCGAAGGATCGCCGCGGCCTGCTCGTCGAAGGGCACCTCAAGCATGGCCAGCACGCGGTCGCCGGGCCGGGTCACGGCCGCGAAATAGTCGTTCACCTCTGGATGGGAGGAGACCGGCAGGTCCGGATACAGGTCTACGGGCCGACCCGCTCCGTGCAGCACCCCAGTGACCGGGTCGAACGGCACCGCCGCCGCGACCTGGGCCGCGACCTGCGTGGCGAGTTCCTGCGCCCGCGTGTCCTGGACCGCGAGGTTCGGGTCGGGGTAGATTCTCACCCCAGGTATCCGGGTGAAGGCCCGCATGGCGCAGTAGGCGATCGGGTTGTAGGTCTTCAGCGCGATCAGCCCCGGGAAGTCCGCTGCAGTGCTTACCAGGTTCCTGAAGTGGTCGCCCCAGCTGAGCCGGAAGGCGTGTGTCCGGCGGGCCTGGTAGCGTTCGCCGACGAACTGCGTCAGCACGTGCAAGAACCTGGCGCCGGATGGCAGCGTCGCCCACGCCGAGGTTAGCGTGCCCACCGCACGACCGTCATCGACCGCCACGGTGATCAGGTCCGCATCGCGGAACATGTCCCGGCGGCAGGCGAATAGCTGTGCCATCTTCAGGTTCGGCAGCGCGGCGATGAGGGAGTCCACCAGCCACTGTTCACGGTCAGCGGTGAGGTCCGCGCCGGCGAAACTGCCGATTCTAAGCCCGCCGGGCTGGGCCTCGCTAAGGCCAAGCCCGGCCGCCATGGCATCGTCGACCGGAATCGCGGTCATGCCGGGCTCAGATTCCAACCGGCTCCGGGATTCCAACCGGCTCGGGCAGCCGCAGAGGCACCGTTTCGTCGACCGTCAGCTTGTACAGCTCGAGGAAGTACAGCTGCCACAGCTGATAGATGTTCTGCAGGTGCTTGAGCGTCTTCTGCTCGTCCTGCCCGTCGCACACGAGGGTCTCAAGCACGCTCCATACAAAGTCGTCGTGCATATCGTTGAGGTCGGTCCCGACGTGCGCCCGCTGGCCCTTGATCTTGTCCTTACCCAGCACCTTCTCCAGGTTGTCCAGCCACTGCGGCTGGGTCCTCGTGGTGGTGTATTCGACGAAGTACACGCTCGCGATCAGCGCCAGCGGGGTGCCTTCGTACTCGATGCCGTACTGCAGGTAACCGGTGAGCAGCATCGTGGACAGCAGCGGCTCGGTGGAGTAGATCTCCTCTTTTTCCACGCCGACCTTGGCCAGGTCCGCCGCGAAGAGCGTGTCGTGCAACATCTCGTCGTCGGTGTAGTGTGCCCACGCCTTGGCCGTCACCGGATCGACCTTGGTGAAGTAGCGGATTGCGAGGGCGTCGACGGTCCGCTTGCGGCGCAGCCGCAGGATCGTCTCGATGTTGTGCCTCTTGTAGTACTCCATGTTCAGCTGGTCGGACTCCATCTGGTGCCTGGCGAAGGGCACGTTGAGATAGAAGTGCTTGATGCACGCGTCCAGGTAGCTGTCCACGCGGCTCCGGAACTCTGGCTTGGTGGTGGTGAACATTGGATAGCCTTTCGTCACGAGTGGCAGCCGCAGCTCGCGCTGCGCGTCCGGTTGATCTTCCGAATGGGGGTACCGCCGATCAAGCGGGAACCGCTCTCATCGGCCAGCACGGTCGACGGGCACAAGAATGTGAGCGCGAATTCGGTGAACGGCGTGAGCCCCACGCCGATATGGACGACGCCGTCGGAGCCACCGAACGGCTCGTTGAGCCCGCAGTTCGCGGGGAATAGCCGCATGTCGGTGTTGATCCCGAAGCCGAGCTCCCAGATCACCCGATAGCGGGGATCCGCCGTGAACAGCCGATCGAGCGCCTTGACGAGCTCGAGCCCGGCAGGGCCCGGTTCACCGGGTCGGCAGGCCGTGATAACCCCGGCCGCGACGTCAACGATCACGGGCGTACTGGTGAGCGGCCGCAGCCGCTGGTAGAGGATGGCCTGGCGGCGCACCAGGGTGTCGTCGTAGCCGGCGTGCACGATCGGCTGGCCGCACAGCGTCAGGCTGCCATCGAGCGCGAACCCGGCCGAGGGATCGAAGTCGGTGATCTCCATGGGCAGCACGCTAAGCTCGCCTGGCGGCGCGATCTGCTGCTCGCCAGGGGCAAGCGGCCCCGCTTGCTGGTTCCACGCGTAGTCGCCGGCCAGCGCTTCGAACCGGCACTTGGTGGCGGCGTCGGTGAGCAGCAGGGACTCGGCGCTCTCCACCGCCGTGAAGAAGGCTTCGGCCCGTCTTGCCTGCGCCTGCGGATCGGTGGCCTCCAGGACGGACAGGAAGTACTGGATCTGCTCCGAGGTCACCGGCGTCGAGGCGCACGGCATGACGATCATCCGACGACCGCCCATCGCGGACTCGCCCGGTGACGTGACGAACGACCGCCGGCAGATCACCAGGACGTCGGCGGGATCGGGAACAGCCGAGCGGAGCACGTCGTCCAGCCGGTCAGTCCCGCCGATCGGCACGGCCGATGCATGCTCGTAGCCGTCGGCGTCAATCTCGTACGCCGCGGCGAGGTCGGTGTCGGCGACAAGGCAGAATTCGCGGGCGCCCGCTCCGAAGGAGCGATAGCGCTTCGGCCGCACCATGATCGGCGATCGGACGCTCGCCAGTGCCGGTGCCGTCATCGCCGCTCCTCCTCACGGTCCTCATGGCCGAGGCTGCCGATGTGAGTGATCTGTGCCTAAGATGTAAGTGCCTGGCGGTGACGGGTGGGCGGCAGGCCCACCCGCCACCCGTAACCGCGTGATCCTCTGGTGTCAATCACGCGATACGTGGCCGTGCTTTAGCCAAGCAGCGTGCCGAGGTAGTTGCTGTTCTTGCGAACCTTGATCTTCTTCACTCGGAAGCACCTCCTCCCATTCCGGTAGGTATCGCGGCCACCTGACGGTGGTCATCGCTGACCGGAAGTGCGATCAGGCCATCCGGTCTTGGTCGTAACCGCCCCTGACGCCCAGGACAACCTCACCGGATTCGGTGTAGACCGTTGTGTCGGGCGAGATGGTGTCCAGGTGGTACTGGGTGTATGGAGTGAGACCCAGGCCCCAGTGCAGGCAGCCGTCGGTGCCGCCGTAGACCTCGTTCATGGCGTGGTTGCCCGGCAGCAGGTCGAGGCTGACGTTCAGCGCGTGCCCGATCTCCCAGACGATCTGATAGCGGGAGTCGACCTCGAACATTGTCTCCAGCATGTCCGCGGCGCCCTTCGCCTCGGGCGTGTGCGGGCTCAGGCTCGTGATGACACCGGCGTCCACTCGCGCGATCACCGCGTGCTCGTTGAGCGCGGATAGCCGGGCATGGATGCGGGCCTGGTCCCCGCGCGAGAACGACGGGGTGCCATTGTGCAGGATCGGATAGCCGCGAAGGGCGATCTCGCCCTCGAGCGGCAGGTGCAGTTCTTCGCCAAAGTCGCGGATCTCGATCGGCAGGACGCTGATCTCCCCGGACGGCACGATCTGCTGCTCGCCCCAATCCAGCGAGCCGGCCTGCTGGTTCCACACAAGATCCGGCTGGAGGTGGTCGAGCACCGCGCGGGTACCGTGCTTCTCGTCCACATAGATCAGGTGATCGGTGCTCTCCAGCAACTCGAAGAACCGGTCGGAGAATGCGTTCTGCTCCTCTGGCGACGTCCGCTCCATGATGGTCAGGAAATGCCGGACTACCTCCAGCGACGTTGGCGTGGAGTTACACGCCATGCCCAGGAGCTTGCGGCGCGGTCCTAGGACCGACGAGTCCGGTGACTCGAAGAATGCCTCCGGCGAGATGGCCAGGACATGGGCCGGCTCGGGAACCCGCTCCGGCAGTACCTCCTCGAACCGCTCGCCGGTGCGGAACGGGATCGTGAGGTAATCCCGGTAGCCGCCGATGCGCGCGATTTCGACCTGCCCTGCCAATTCCGGGTTGGTCACCAAACAGAAGATCGCGTCGATCGGCTCGCCGAACTGACGCAGCCGGGACGGGTCAATGACAAGTGCAGTCATGATGCTCTCCTTGTCGCCTTGCCGCCGCAATATATGTCGCTGCTGAAGGCATAGCTGTACGATCTGTCCCCATGGTTTCGATGCGAGCTTCCCGCGTCAACCCCTCAGGCAAAGTGGAATAACGCCATCACGAGACCTGATGACACGAAATGGAATAACGCCATCACGAGACCTGATGACACACGTGAAGATAGCGTCATCATGAGATCTGATGACAAGGCCGCACTCTTTCAGGGAGATCCGATCTCAGAAGATATGTAACCTGAACTGAATATCCAGTTTATGGGCCCTCAGATGGCCAGCGGATGCCCGGGTGCCAACCGACAGGCCAGGGCCCGGACATGTGCCTAGAGGGAGGAAAGCTGCACCCTCTGCCGGTATCGCTGAACCTTGTCCTGGTTGCCGCAAGTCTCCATCGAGCACCACTTACGGGCCCCTGACCGCGAGGTATCCACGAAGAGTAGCGAGCAGTCGGGCTTAGAACACTCCCGAAGCCCCGCCGCGTGTTCACCGGCAACTAGCTCGATCGCGTCGCGTGCAAGGCTGGACAGGGCCGCGGCAACAGGATCGGCGGCGAGCCGGGCAAGGGTGCGGTCCGGTCGCAGTACCGGAACGACCGGCGGGACGGCCGCGTAGTGATTGAGCAGGTCGGTATCGTCCCACCGGAGCGGCGTGCCCGCAATCACCGCAACTGCGATGCGATAGATCACCTCGCGGAGGTCCTTGGCGGCAGCCAGCTCCCCCTTGGTCGGGCTGCGCGAGATGTCGATCATGCCGCTCTCGCGCAGCCACCGGGCGAGGTCTTCTGGCTCGGCGAGGCGCTCGACCGGCTCGCGATGCCGGCCGCCGAGTGTCGCGGCGAAATCGAGGCTTGGCCGACCAGACCGGAACCTGAAGCTCAGACCGCCTGCAGCAGCCGCGCCGTGCCGTCCGCTCACATCCACGATGGCCATGATTGTCAATGTAACTTATTGAACAGGTGTTTGCGAGCGTCTACCGAACAGGTGCTTGCGAGCGTCTACCGAACAGGTGGTTGCGAACATCGTATCTGGCACGTCAGACACGCGACGACACGCAGTGCCTGCCCATGTCGGATGTGGGTGATATCGCCGACCATTTCTCCTCCGGGCGCAGGCGCTGAAGTCGCGCGCAACCAGGTCGGGGATCGGCCCCGGCCTGGGCCTTGCCGGGTGGTGGCGTGCCGCCACGGCCGGGGCTGGCGGGCCATCAGGCCAAGCTCCCGCATCAGGGCGCGGGTCAGGCCCGTCAGCCGCCGGAGTTCGGAGCCGGGCTGCTTTGCGCCGGCTGGCCGACTGCGCTCCCGTCCCCGCTAGCCAGCAGAACCGAACTGAGCGGCGAGCGTCCCCGGCGCTCTCGCGAGCCGGCCGACGGATAGTGCGCCTCGTGCCGCCTGCGAGCCTGTTCGGCCAGGGTCGCCGCAGGCACAAGCGCCCAGCTAGGGCGGTTAGGGCCGCGCACGGTTGTAATCAGCCGCAGATCGGGGCGTTGGACTCCCTCTGCCGCGCACACTCGCGCTACCATGCCGTACGGATCACCGTCGGGCGCGACGAGATGGCCGGCTCCCTCGCAATCGACCACGAGGACATCCTGCGTCTGCGCGGTTGCGGCCAGCGTCCGATGCGCTCGCTCGAGGGCTTCGGGGTCATCAAAGGCCCAGACCCGACTGCGCGTTCCCGTGACCACTGCGACCGCCCCGCCCGACTGGGAGATGACCGTACCCCGCGTTGCCGCCGGGGTCAGGGCCCTGCAGACCAGCCTGATCGAGTGCCGTTCCGCCAGGTCGATAGCGGCCGCGGGAATGATCTTCGCCCCGCTCATGCCCATCCACTTGGCAGCCGAGTAGCTGAGCTCGGTGATCAGGTGCGCCTCCGGAATGACGTAGGGGTCGCCAGTGAACACGCCAGGAACCTCGGAGAAGATCTCGCAGGCATGTGCGCCCACGGCCGTTGCGACGGCTACCGCCGAGAACGTGGAGCTGTTACGGCCGAGCATCACGGTGTGCCCAGCCGAGTCGACGGCCTGTCCGCCGGGGATTACGAGGACGGGGGCATCGGCAAGCGCCGACCACAGCGGTGCGGGGTCGATCCCGGTGAGCTGGGCGCATTCCGCGGAGCCCGCTGCCTCCAGGCCAATCTCCTTGGCCTCGATCGCGCGTGCCTGCACCCCGTTGCGGCACAGGGCGGTGGCCAGCAGCGCCGCGCTCACGGTTTCGCCCGTCGTCAGCAACTGCGCTATCAGGTGAGCCGGCGGCTTGCCGCTCAGCTCTCGCTGGGCGTGCTGCAGATTGCCGGTGGTTCCCGACATCGCGCTGACCACCGCGACGACGCGTCGTGCCTGGGTGAGCCTGGCCACGATGAAGTCGGCGACGACCTGGAAATCGGCCAAACCGAGGAAGCATGCACCGCCGAACTTCATAACCAGAGGTGCCTCGGGCTGCGTCCGATCGTTCATGCCAGCCAGCCGTACTTGAGCACGGTCTGGAGGATGTTCACCGCGTTGAGCGCGGCGCCCACCCACAGGTTGTCGGCGACGATCCACAGCCACAGCGCCGTCGGGTCAGCCGGGTCGACGCGGACCCGGCCGACGTGTACCCAGGCACGCCCCAGTCCCGACCGCTCGACCAGCCGCGGCGTCGGGTACGGCGGGCTGTCCGCGTCGGTGTACAGCAGGATGCCGCGCGTCGACCTGAGCACCTCGGCGGCGTCGGTCGCCGACACGGGCCGGTCGAATCGCACCCACGCCGCCTCCGCGTGGCAGTGGAAGATGGGCACCCGCACCGCGGTGGCACTTACCTTCAGGTCGGGCAGGTCCATGATCTTCAGAGGTTCGGTCGCGAGCTTATGCTCTTCGTTTGACACGGCGCGCTCGTCGACCATGCCAATCTGCGGCACGAGGTTGAAAGCCAGCGGCGGCCCAAAGCGCCCGCTGGGCGGCTGCCCGTCCGCCAGCACCGAGGCGCTGCTCTCTGCCAGCTCGTCGAGACCGCGCCGACCGCCGCCCGACGCGGCCTGGTAAGTGGTCAGGATAACCCGTTCCAGGCTAGCCAGCTCGCACAGCGGGTGCAGCACCCGGACGAGCTGGATCGTGGAGCAGTTGGGATTGCTGATCAGGCCGCTGGCGGGCCGCTCTGCCAAGAGGCACGGGTTAACCTGCGGGACGACCAAGGGGACGTCCTCACGAGCTCGGAACGCCGAGCTGTTGTCGATCACCAGGCAGCCGACGGCGGCGGCCTTCTCGGCATGCTGCCGGCTCACCTCCGCACCCGCGGTGAAGAAGACCGCGTCCAGCTCGCCGAAGTCGACGTCCCCGATGGCCCGGACCGATTCGACCGGCAACGTGAGCCCGAGTTCGGCGCGTAGGTCCACGCCCGCTGACGCTGCCGTGGCGGCAGGCACCACCTGGGCGTTAAGCAGCTCGATCCGGTTCAACAGCAGCAAAAGCTCCCGCCCGACCGCACCGGTCGCCCCCACCACGGCAAGTCGCAGTTCATCCAAGTCGGCGCGCCCTTCCGTTTTCGCCAGCCTGCGCGGGTGTCTCCGCGCGAACCCGCACCGGCGGCGCACGCGGGGTTACTACCGGTAGATGTTCAGCGCGCTGGCCGTAACGGCGGACCTTCTCCCGGTTCCCGCGCCCGCCCATGGCACACCACCTGCGATCTTCCACAGTAGTGGCCATCACATTCCGAATGTAACCTAATAAACAGGTGTCGACTAGACCCTGTCTCTGGACATCGACGACCGACTGGCCAACCGAGCCTGCGCGGCCAGCCCGGCCAGCGCCTGGTCGGCGACCTCGCGGGACCGGGCGAGGACAGCCGTCCGCCACACCGGATCGGCGGGGTAGAAGGCGTCCCTCATCTGCTGTCCGATCTGCCTCGCCAGCTCCAGATCGGGAGCGTCCTGCAGGTGCAGCCAGTTGTCGGCGCGCAGCGCAGTCAGCACGGCGCCAGCCGAGAGAGTGCCGAACTCCAGCGTGATCGCGGTGAGCACCTGATCTCGATGGAGCGAGGCGGCGATCATCGATGCGGTGTTCCCGATGATCGGCGTAGAGGAGGAGGTACCGTCCTGCGACACGGTCAAGGCCGCGCCGTACCAGTCCCGTGCGCGTTGCAGGGCGCCCGCGTCCAGCCCGCCGCGGAAGATGGGCTCGCCGACCGCGAAGGCGCCGAGCCCGGTGTGTAGGTCGATATAGGCGACGTGACGGCACTCGGTCAGGTAGCGGCCGGCGATCGCTGCCAGCACGGTGTTGGACCATACCGGCGCCGTCCCGCCATAGAAGAGACCGTCGGGGTGCCGGTACTGGCCCTGCGTGACCGCGGCCTGCAGCGCACGAGCCCCGTTCGCCTTGATGTAGGCGACCAGCCACTGGTCGGCGGCGGCCCACTCCGGCCCGGTCCAGTCGGCCGGCACCAGCGCGCCGTGCACCTCGTCGTAGGCGGGATTGTGCGGCGGTGCGGCATGGTCGACAAAATTCCTGTTGAGGTCGACATTGTCCTCGTTGACTCGCCGTCCGTTGGCGAAGCCGTACGGGTTGAGCGCGTGCACAAGCAAGGTCGCGATATCTGCGCTGCCGGGCAGACCGCTGGCCAGCAGGGATGCCTGGCATGCCGACCCGGCATGGCCCTCGATCCCGTGGGTTCCGGACACTAGCATCAGCACCGACTCGGCCGACCACGGGCCGAGCCACGCTACGTCGGTAACAAGCGCCTCGCCCTGCGGCTCGCAGCCTGGACGGCCGGCCGCGGGCAGGACATGGCTGGCCAGCTGCGCACCCGCGGCCTTCGCGGCGAGCAGGAAGGTGGTACGGGCCCCTGCGTAGCCGTCTGAGAAGAAGGGGAGGGCTACGTCAGGCGGCATTGCTTGGGCTGTCGACTCGGTCATGATCGCTCCTGGGAGTTGCGGATAAGCCGCAGAGCGGCGGCCGGATCTGCGGCCGCGCGGACATCTGCGAGCAAGCTAAGCTCGGCCGCCGCGATGTTCCTGGCAAGCGCGAACACCTCGCCGGCACGTTCGCGCGGCAAGAAAACGATGCCGCTGGCCGATGCCGCTGCGACGCTTCCTGACGCCACCGTGGCCCCGTCGATCGCGACGTTAAGGCACGCTCCGACCAGGCTCAGTCGCCCGGACATCCTGGCCGGGTACACGCCGCGGGCAAAGGTCGGGAACCCGGCGGCCGCTAGGCCTTCCACGTCGCGGACCGCTCCGTTCACGATGGCAGCGCGCTTTCCGCAGGCAACGGCGGCGGCGGCCAGCGTCGTTCCCCAGCACTGGACGTCGGTGCGACCACCGAGGTCGACCAGCATGATGTCGCCCCTTGCGTCGGCAAGCGTGTCCAGCAGCGCGCCGAGCGGAAGCCCGTCGCCGACGGCGAGCGTGACCGTGCTGACCACGCCGGCGACGCTCGCGCAGCCGGTGAAGGCCGGCAAAATGGCTCCGGTCCTGACGGCCGGGCAGCGCAGCCGCTCACATGCGTCGGAGATGTCGCAGACGCTCGCCTCGCCGAGCTCATCGAGGTAGCCAGAGGGAACACTGTCGGACAGGACGCCACCACCCCACGTCGACATTGATCGGATGAGACCGCTTCCCATGCAAGCCCTGCATACCCGTGCAGGGCAAATACGAGTTCATACAAGGCCCATCACTGGCTGCGATGACCTTTGCGCAGCGGACGGCCGCCGGGCGCGGACGCCGATCGGATCATCGTGTGCCTGGCGCCGACATGGCACCCAGGACCACGCCCGCGGGCAGCCACCGCGATCCATGCGTAACTATCTAGGAGGTTACCACCTATGCGTAACTGGCTAAGTAGGTTACAGTGTTTGAAGGACGCGCCCGCGGCGTTCCCCGCACATCAGCCGAGCATGAGGACTACGCCGCCTGGGAGCGTGACCCGCCAGCCAGTCGCAGCCGCGGACGATCGAGATCCGCACTTGAACGGTCAGAGGAGCGCCCCGCATGGGTTCCGATTCCAATCGGGCCGCCGAGGCCGTAGATATCACTCAGACCTGGCGCGAGGCGCCGATTGCCGCAAAAGCCCTCATCTTCGGCACCTTTATCAACCGGTTCGGCGGTTTCCTCCAGTTCTTCGTCGTCCTTTACCTGACGCACCGGGGATTCAGCAACGGCCAGGCGGGCATCGCCGCCGGGCTCTACGGCGGGGGCGGTATCCTCGGCGTGCTGGTGGGCGGTTGGCTGTCGGATCTGATCGGCCCGCGGATGACGATCGTCACGACGATGGTGGGGACTGCGCTCGGCACCGTCGCGATCCCTTATGTGACCAACTACGCGGTACTGCTAGTCCTCATCACCGCGCTGGGTGCGGCGTGCCAGGCTTACCGGCCGGCATCCAGCGCCATGCTGAGCGTCCTGACCTCGCCCGCCAGGCAGATCATGATCTTCTCGATGTACCGGCTGGCGATCAATGCGGCGACCACGCTCAGCCCCCTGGTGGCCGTCCTCATCATCGCGGTCTCGTGGAACCTGCTCTTCTACGTGGAGGCGGTCACGATCCTGATGTATGCGGCTGTCGCGTTCTACGCGCTGCGCGGTGTCCTTCTCACGAAGGAGCCGCAGACGGACCAGCCGGAGGATCAGCCGCGGGGCGGCTATCTGCAGCTGCTCACCGACCGCCGGTATCTGCTGTTCCTGATCGCGGTGTTCGCCGTCTCTATCCTCTACGTGCAGTCGCTGTCGACGCTGCCTCTTGAGGTCGCGCACCGGTGGAACGTCTTCCACTTCAGCGTCCTGCTCGCGCTAAACGGCTTCATCGTGATCACCTGCGAGCTGTTCGTCAGCAAGCGGGTGCAGCGCTGGCGGTCGCGCACGCCGATTCTCGTCGGCGTCGCACTGATCACGGCCGGCATGACGATGTTCGGCCTTCCGCTGGGTTATCCGATCCTCGTGCTAGGGACCCTCGTCTGGACCAGCGGCGAGATGGTGTCGTTCCCGATGCTGTTCGAGACATACCCGGCGCAGGTCGGTCCCGCCCGTCTGCGCGGCCGCTACCTGGGCGCCGCCAACGGTCTGTCGAACATGGGCATGGCGGTGGGCCCGATCGTTGGCATCACGCTCTACGACCACATCGGCTCCGGCGTGTGGTTCCTGTGCGGGATCGCGGGCGCCGTTGCGTTGCTGGCAGCTCGGGCGGGCGCGGTGCCGTTGCCGCGGGACCTGCACCGGGCCAGGGCCGAGAGCCGTCCCGCGGGGCAGCCGGACGGCGCGCTGAGGGCTGACGTATGAGCGACATGTCCTGATTTGATACAGATGGGAGCAACCGATGCAGGCAAACGCGATCATTGTCGACCCCTACCTGGGGGCGTCGGACTTCGCGACGGCGTTCGCGGCCCGCAACGTCACGCCGATGGCGGTGTTCAGTACGGCCCGCCCGCTGGACTCGATGGCCTGGGCGCCGGAGCTGTGGGCCAATGTGCTTTTCTACGATGGCGATTTCGAGGCGTTGGCCGCCACCGTCAAGAGCTACGACCCGCTGGGCATCGTGCCGGGCAACGAGGCCGGTGTGGAACTGGCCGGGGAGCTGACCGAGACGCTCATGCCAGCCCTGGCTAACGTTCCTGGAATGGCGCCCGCACAGCGGGACAAGGGACGGCAGTACGAGGCGCTGGCGGCGGCGGGCGTACCGCACCTGCGCAATATCTGCAGCTCCGACGCCGCGGAGGTGACCGACTGGATCGCCGACTCGTGCCTGTCCGACAAGGCACTGGTGGTCAAGCCGCCCAAGAGCGCCGGCACCGACAGCGTCCACCTGATACGTCCAGGCGCCAACTGGCGGCCGTGCTTCGACGCGATTCTCGGCGAGGTCAACCTGATGGGAGTGCTCAACGAGGCGGTCATGGTGATGGAGTACGCCGAGGGCCCCGAGTTCATGGTCGATACCTACTCCGTCAACGGCCGCCATGGCCTGGCTATGGTCTCCATCTACGGCAAGCACAACCGCGGAGACCGGCTTGGCATCTACGACATGGGGGAAACGCTGCATCCCGCGGATCCGCGCACGGCCGAGCTCTTCGCCTACACCACGCGGGTCGCCGATGCGGTCGGCATCCGCAACGCGTCGGGCCACACCGAGGTGATCCTTGCCTCGGAGGGGCCCCGGCTGGTTGAGATCGCGGCCCGTTTCTCGGGCAGCTGCATGCAGATCCACCAGCAGATCTCGACCGGCGACTGCCAGATCGACCGTGCCGTCCGGCATTACCTCGATGGCGCCTACGAGCCGTACTACCGGATGGTGACCCCGGCCCGGACCGCCTGGCTCAGCGCCCATAGTGCGGGTCGGCTAGCCGACACTGACGCGCTGGAAACCGTCCGCGACCTGCCCACGTTCGCCCGGGCCAAGTTGCCGCAGCCGGGAACGCTGGTCGCCAGCACCGTCGACATCGACACGTCACTCGGCTGGGTGATCCTAGCGTCGGACGATCAGGCGGCAATCGAGGCGGACTACGCCCGGATCCGGGAGCTGGAGGCGCAGCTGGTGTTCACTCCGGAGTAAGGTGGCGCGATGCCGCCGGTCACTGGGGCAATGTGCCGCGCGGATCGTAGCGCTGGCCTGGTTCTAGCCATTCCATCTCAGCCGACAGGCTGCGGGCCGCGGCGACGATCGCCCGCACGCCGTGGGTGCGATCGCCCGCACGCCACATCAGTGACCACGGATACCACGCCTCCGGCTCCGTGAGCAGTTTCCATATGACGCCCGGCGGCGCGTGCGCACACGACGACGGCACACAGAACAGGCACCGGCCCTGAGCGACCAGATCGTGGGCGCCACGGACGCTGCCGACGCTGCCACGGTAGTAGACGGGAATAAAGCCGACCGAGCGGCACAGCTCGCGGGTGAACTCGTTGAACTCGGGTGCGCGTTCCTCGTCGGCCAGCAGTAGCCACTCCTCCGCCAGGGTGGACAGCGGCACACTCGGCAGCGCGGTAAGCATGTGGTCCTCCGGGACCAGTACGCCGAGCGGATCCAGCCGCACCAACTCGGCGGCGACCGAGTCCGGAATCCGCGCCGCACGCCCGAACCCAACGTCAAGCCGGGCGTCCTGGAGCATTTCTAACTGCTGCGGAACACCGACTTCTACCTGATGGATCGCAAGATCCGGCCGGCGATCCTGAGTCCGGCACAGGATCTGCGGCATCGTGTCATAGCTCGGGTCGCCTACGCCGACCAGCAGCGTTGACGTAGTCCGCGTCCTGCCCTTGGCCGCCTCGGCGGCACGGTCGACATGTGCGATGATCTGCCGCGCTTCGACAAGGAACGCCTGGCCGGCCCGGGTGAGCTTGACATGATGGGTGTCGCGATCGATGAGCCGTACGCCTAACTCGCGTTCCAGGCGCTGGAGTTGCTGGCTCAGGGCAGACTGCACGATGTGTGCTCGGGCGGCGGCACGCCCGAAATGCAGCTCGTCCGCCAGGGTAACGAAGTAGCGTAGCTGCCGTAACTCCATTGGAGCCCACCTTCTGCGATCATCAGATCAATCGGCAGGGGCCGGCCAGAAAATTACATTCAACTATACATATGCAATGTTTGGTACTGTCGGCGGACTACAATCCCCGGACTCTTGACGGCTGTGCGACGGATCCGGGGCAGTCGCACCGTGCGACCAACCGCCGCTGAGGCAAGCCGAACGGCGCCTGCGCTCAGCCTGGCCACGCGCGGGCCACCGGCCACGCTAGCGTGCACCGCTCTGCGGGCGACAGGACTCGCACCGCCAGCTGGTGGGCGCGGAACAGAGAAGGCACAGCGGTATCGCGTCACCTACCTTGCCCGCGCGTTGAGCAACGCGATGGCGCAGGTCAGCCGCGAACGGGCGCGACGGCGATCCGGCAGCCCGCTGGACGCGCGCTGATGTCGAGGCTGCCATGACCGTCGTCGGCGCGGCGGACAACTAGTCGACGCGACCGCAGACCGGTCAACGGAACTTGCAGTGTCGCCTAGGGCCATACGCACATCAGTGCAGCGAGCCCGGTCTCACCCGCGGACGCGACCTCACTGCACTCCACGGCAGCAGATCGATCTCGTGGCGTTGATGTCCGGCCGTGGTGATCGCGGCTGGACGTGCCGGGACCGGGGACCTTCAAATGCCGCTGACTCAGCGGAAGGCTACGGCGCCGATGTTGCTGAGAATGACTCCCGAGCTGTGCCGGTCCCGGGCCGCGTGGTGCCAGATATGAGGTGCGAACGCCTAGCCCGCGCTGGGTGCCGGGACTTGCCGGCGGGCTACCCGGGCATGTTGGCCAGGTTCGCGATGACGCCGGGACGTGATCACCGCGGCAGCGGCACGACGGCGCGGGTAACGCCAGGAGACAGCCGGTCGGACCTGCTTCCTTTGCGTGCCACCGGTATGACCATTAGATTTGATCGCCAGTATTCACAGTCGGATGGTGGCCTTAGGCCCGTGACCTTGATTAGCTTAACTTCATCGAAATGAGTCAGGAGCAGCTTGAGGTGCTGTCGGCGGAAGTCTATAGTTTCGTCAGAGTAGAGTGTCAGCAAGCCACCATCACGAAGTAGTCCTGGCGCCACTGGTATGAAGGCAAAGTGATTCTTGTGGCGCTCTCGACGTGACATAGGGTAGGTGTCGAAGAGGACCCCGTCATAACTTGCATCGAGGTTCGGCACTACGTCCTGCCAGTAAGCCTCGATAATCTGCACTCGAGTCGCTTGGCGATCAGCCCATTTACGAGCGAGGTCCGCGACCTTAGGGTGCGCTTCAATTACGGTATAGCTCCGACACCCATTGGAAATGATCTCGTCAGCGGAGATTCCCATACCAAACCCGACCTCTAAGATATCCCCATGATGGGCTGAAGCCTCGCGGGCGAGCACTTTCATTAGTGGCGTCTCCCAACGCCGCATGACCTGCCAGTCGCCTATACGCAGATCGTCACGTGTCAGCGTCATTGGGAAGTTACGCCACTCGTCAGCATCGCGTGGATACGAGGGACCCAGTCGAAGAAGCTTGCGAGAGTGGATCAACGCCAGCACCACCCAAGCCGGGCGTTAGCTAAGATCAAAGGTCCCCCGGTTTGCTCTATCGTCGCAGGGAGTGTAGTGGTGTAGGGCCCGCAGGCATGGGCGAGGAAGTCGTAACCGGTCGAGGCAGTCACGCCTCGAGGCGACGGGTCAATGACAAGTGCGGTCATGATCCTCTCCTTGCCGCATTATCCTGACCGCATTGTCGCAGGTGCAATATCCATTCCACATGCGGTCGCTGGCATAGTTGCGCGTTCCGTCTCTCTCTATGGTTTCGATGTGAGCTTCCGGCGTCAACCCCTCAGGCAACGTGGAATAACGTCATCACGGAGTCTGATGACACTAAGCTTAATAACGTCATCACGAGGCCAGATGACAAGGCCGCGACATTAAGGCGACATGAATGGGCAATCGCTGTCAGTTTGCGCGAGATAACAAGCTTGCGGACGGAACAGGTGAGCGTGCGTCAGCTACGCTTCGTCGACAGTCCTGGACCTCTGACGAAGGCCGTACTGGATGATCAGCAGGACGCCCTACAGCAGAAGCTCATCCCGCTCACCGCCGGCGAGATCCGGCGCCTGTTCAACCTGCACATTCGCGTCACCCACCAGCGTGACCACCACGAGCGCTGGTCACGCTGGCGCCGGCGCCATCAGGCCCGGGCCCGCCGCTGCCACTGGCCGCGATGATGCGAGAGCTCGCCGCGGACGGCCCGTGCCCGCCGACGGCGGCGCTCGAGCCAGGAGCGGCTGGCACGTGAGACGGGCTTCAGCACCAGCGCGATCAGCGCATTCGAGCAAGAAAGGCGCAGTCTTGACAATATGCGGCAGCTTCTGCATTTTGCCCGCGTGCTGGAAGTCCCCATCACGGACCCGACCGGCCAGCCCTACTGCCGGCGACTCCAGAGCAACCGTTCGTGACAGGGTTATCGGACCCACAGGTCTGCGGGCGATTGGACACAGGCGGTAGGTACCGCGGCGTGTGACACGCCCGCGGATCCACCAGCTGAACGTGCCGTAAGTAGCATAAGTAACACACGGGGACTGCGATCGCACTGTCGCCATATGCTACTTGTGATGCCATTGAGAGACGCCCTGATAGAAGTTATCTTCGTGATCGTTTCAGGATGACCTTGAATTGGGAATCAGATTCCGTGATACTAGGTCATGATGGGGTCGCAGTGCGGCGCACCAGTGAAGGAGCGGCGCGAGAACTCTGTTACAGTTATAAAGGTCATCGGAGTGCGGTCGCATCGCTCAACGCGGGCTGTAGCGTGCGTTGGTTATGTTTAAACGTGGCCATTCGACAGTTTGGCCAACATCCTTCGCGAGGTGAGGACGAATGACCGATACGAACCATGAGCAGCTTGAGCGGACCCTGGAGCTTGAGCGAAATCTGAAGTACGTGCGTCAGGTCCGCCACGACATGGACAGGATCGCTGCGGCGTTAGAGCGGTATATAGAATGGCATCGGGATCATCCCGAGGCGGTAGCGGTGTTCAAGATGTTTCTGCATTCGGGGGAGGATGAAGTGTGAGGTTCCTCGACCGGCTGTGGGCGCTCGATTCAGTCGATTCGGTGGCAGCCGCGACGTGGCATGAGTTCGCGGCCGCTCCGCAACTGCGAGCCCAATACCTCTCGGCGCTTAGCCACCTTCAGTCGTGGACCACGATTCAATGGAAGCCCGATGGCATCGCCATTACATTTGATAATCCCGGAGCAATCGCAGACTTTATACGTCGCGAGGCCTGGGGGCAGAACAGGCCAGCGCGGGATCGATTGTTTCCCTCTCATCAGCGTGCGGAACTTTACGAGCTGATCAGCAACGGATTAGAGTCCATCTCCACAGTAAGCCATGATCTGCGCGAACTCATCGAACTAACCATTGGTGAGATATTCCTGGCGCAAGAAGGAGGATCTGAGGGGGGCACGATGTCCAGCGCGGTGGGTCTTATCTGGCTCAACCCTCGTATAGAATGGGGCGCGCGCAAAACTGGCGAAAACATCGTTCATGAATGGATTCATAATATGCTATTCCTGGCCGATATGGTCAGCCCCCTCTTTGCGGTTGACTATATCGGCCTGAGCGCAGAATCAGCTCATGTGACCAGTGCAATCCTCCACCGCAAGCGCCCATTCGATCGTTGTTACCATTCTGCGGCGGTTGCAGCGGGGTTGGTATTCCTCCATACGATCTCGGGCGATATTCAAGAGGCTGATGCCCTTATTGGGCCGACGATAAGAACTGTCCGGGAACTTCAAGATAAGCCGGAGCTCATGACGCAGTCCGGAGCCGATCTCATCCAGGACGTCGCACACTTCCTAGAGACTCGTGATTGCGACCACATGGTGGCTCTCCTCTCTGGCAATGCCACGGCGGACCTATCTGGCAATGCCCCGGCGGAGCCGTCTGGAGTGCGTCTGGAGCTAGCTTAGGTCGGATAGCCCGAGCGATCGCCCCCCGGCCCCGCACATCCGTGTGCGGCAGGTCAGCCTCCCGTTACCCGGCTCCCGTCATCCCGACCATCAGGAGCGCCGCTGGCGATGGGCGAAGAGCCTGGGGTACTGGTGGCGACGCGTTCCCGGCCGCTTCCGGACTGCCCAGCCTGTCGTGACGCCCGGCCTAAGCTGGGCTTGCGACGGCTGGCCGCTACCACGATCCTCCTGCCCTTCTGAAATGGCACCCGAGCCTTCCGGAGGTGCGAACGCCGCGACCGGCAAGGAGATCCACGTCAGCGGGAATGTCATCCGGCTGCGCAGTGCATTCCTCGTCTCGAACACTGGCGACTGGATATACCGCTTTGCGGTCCCGACCCTGATCCTGCGGATTACCGGCTCCGCGCTGGCCACTGCTTTCGCCTACGTGCTGGAATTCATTCCCTACGTGATAGTTGGCCTGGTAGCCGGGGTAGTGGCTGACCGGTGGAATCGGCGCTGGATCCTGGTAATTTGCGACACCGGGTCAACGGGAATTACCTTGATCATCGCGGGGATCGCAGCCCTGCACCATCTCCCGCTCGCAGTGCTATACGGGTGCGCACTCCTGCTTGCTTGCGTGCGCCCCTTGTACTTCCCAGCTTTCCAGGGTTTGCTGGTGGATACCATACCCGAGCGCAACCGAGCCGGAGTCAACGCCTGGATCCAGACCGTTAATAGCGCCCTGAACATGATGGGCCCGGTCGCCGGGACCGCGATCGTCGCTGCGGTGGGCGTGTCCCTGGCCGCTTTAATCAATGCCCTATCTTTCGCGTGTTCGGCCATACTCATCTACCAGATTGCCTATATCCACCGGCCTGCCGTCTCCCAGCGCCCTGCCCCGGCCGCCGGCGCGCTGGGCGGCGTGCGCCGTGACTTCACTGAGGGAATGCGCCTGCTCTGGCAGAACAAGGCGATCCGGTACGGCACCGGGCTGATGGCCGCGGCGAACCTCGCGGGTTCCATCGTCGAGGCCAACCTGATCTTCCTCGTGGTGAAGGCAGAGGGCCTGCCCAAGATCGTTTTCGGCGTCATCTTCGGCGCCCAGGGCCTCGGCTCCGTGGTCGGCGCCATGCTCGCGGCGCGACTGGTCGGCCGCTACCCCGCTGGCCGACTGCTGGTATACGGCATGGGCGGGTCAGCGGTGGCGACGCTGCTGCCAGCCCTAGCGCCGCACTGGTGGGTGCTGACCGCCTGCTGGGGTTCGGAGGGGATCATGACGTCGGTCATTGTCGTGTCCTGGTTCACCGAGCGCCAGCGCATCGTCGCTCCAGGGGCTATCGGGCGAGTGGTTTCGGTGAGCCGCGCAATCGCCTACGTGACCATACCCCTCGGGGCGCTGCTCTGAGGCTGGCTCGCCGGCAGCGCTGACCCGTTACGGGAAGTTTTCGGCTTCGCGGCTGCCCTACAGGCGGCGGTATTCCTCGGCACGGCCCTGTCCCCCCTAGCGCGGATGAACACCGGCCACGCGGCAATCGGCTGCCCGAGCCTGACCGAAGACTTTCCTGCCGACGCACCCGATCCGCCTGACTCCGCCATCTGACCATGCAACAGGAATGTGACCGACGACCCAGTTTCAGGTCGCTGGCAGCGCGGCGATCATCCTGTCCCGCTCGAACCAGATTACTCATGAGGGCGCGATCTCGATCGTGGTCCCGATTTCGGCCTCGGCCTGCCCCGGGGCTCGACGCGTGCGCCGTCTTCCGGCTCTCGCGGGGACGGTGGATGCCGCTGGCACGGGACCCACGTGCCCAGCCGGCGGTACGATTCGGCTGTGCCTGAGGTCGGTTGTGACTGAGGCGTCTGCCGCCGGGCCGTCTACCCGCGAGCCATCTGGCGAGCAGCCCGCCGCCGGGTCACGCTCGGCAGGCGGCCGGCCGGGAACCGGTCAGCAGGTGGCCGCCGAGCGCGTTGACGTGGTCGAGGCCATCGGGCCGCACAGGGTCGCCGATGCCTACCGCTGGCTCGAGGATCCGGCCGACCCGCGCACGGTGCGCTGGCTGCGCGCGCAGCAGGAGTTGTTCGAGGCCGAGCAGGCAAAGTGGAACCGCCGCGGCTGGTTCAAGCGCAGGCTGGCCGAGCTGACCTCGTTCGACGAATGCTCGCTGCCGGTCTGGCGCGGCGCCCGCGCCTTCTATACCTGCCGTGGACCCGCCGACGAGCACACCGCGCTGCGGACTTGCCAGCCGGCTGGCCCGGGCCAGCCCGGCGAGGGCGAACGCATTGTCTGCGATCCCGCCCGGTTAGACCCCACTGGCCAGACCACGCTCGACACCTGGGAACCAAGCACGAACGGGACTCTGGTCGCCTGCCAGCTCTCCGTCGGCGGCACCGAGGAGTCTGCGCTGCACGTTCTCGACGGCAGATCAGGGGAGCTGGTCGAGCCGCCGATCGGCGGCTGCCGGTTCGCGTCCGTGGCGTGGCTGCCGGACCGGGCCGCCTTCTACTACGTGCGCGAGCGATCTGATGGCGGCGGCCAGCGGGTCTGGCTGCATGAGGTTGGCGAGCCGGCGGCCGAGGACGCCGAGGTGTTCGGGGCGGGCATAGCGCAAGCCAGCGGCCTCGATGTCATCTTGGACCGCAGGGAAGGCCGCCTGCTCGTCACCGTCGTGACCGATGTGTCGGCGACCACGGACATCTGGGTGGTAACGGGCCCGGGCCTGCCAGAGCCATGGGCCGCGTTCCGCATCGCCGCCTGCCCGGACGCGTGGAACGTTGCATGGCCAGGTGATGACGGCCTGCTGTACCTGCTCACCGACCACGACGCCCCGCGTGGGCGGCTCGTCAGGGTCGAGGCGTCCCTGGCGTCCGCCGACACCGGGCGCACGCTGATCGCACAGGACGACGCGGCGACCCTGGAGGATTTCGCCATACTCGACGGCGGGGAACTCGACCAGCCAGTCCTGCTCGTGGCCTGGAGTCATGCGGCAGGCAGCCGCCTGACCTGTCATGACCTGCGCACTGGGCATCGCCAGGGAGAGATAGCCCTGCCAGGTGCGGGGGTCATCTCTGGCCTGAGCTCACGCGGGGAGCCAGGGCACGATGCCTGGCTCAGCTACGGTGACCCACTGACGCCCACGGCTGTCTACAGGTACGACGCCCTCAGCGGTGAGCTAGCATCCTGGCGCGGAACCCCTGCGGCCGCCGCGCCGCACGGCGTGGTTGCTACCGAGTCGGGCTACACCTCGCCGGACGGAACGCGGGTGCGATTGCTGCTGACCAGGCCGGCCGCGGCCGACGGCCCGCTGCCGACAATTCTGCAAGGATACGGCGCGTTCGGCTTGCCGCAGGTCGCCGACTACTATGAGGTCGCTCTGGCCTGGGCCGAGGCTGGCGGGATGTTCGCGATCGCATGCGTTCGCGGCGGCGGCGAGGAGGGCGAAGACTGGCATCGGGCGGGCATGGGCGCGAACAAGCAGCGGGGAATCGACGATCTGCTCGCCGCAGCCGGGCACCTGGTCGCCGCGGGCCTTGCCGCGCCCGGCCGCCTGGGCGTTAAAGGCGTCAGCGCCGGGGGGCTGCTCGCCGCAGCAGCGTTCGTGCAGAGCCCTGAGCTGTTCGCGGCTGCCGAATGTACATCGCCGTTGCTTGACATGGCGCGCTACGAGCTCAGCGGTCTTGGCAGACACTGGACCGGGGAGTTCGGCAGCCGTGACGATCCCGAGCAACTCGGCTGGATGCTCGCCTACTCGCCGTATCACAACGTGACCGCAGGAACGGCGTACCCGGCGGTGCTGCTCGCCACCTTCGACGGCGACACCAGAGTCGATCCGATGCACGCAAGGAAAATGTGCGCGCAGCTGCAGTACGCATCGGCCTCGGGCCGCCCGGTGCTGCTGCGAGCCGAAGCTGGCGTAGGGCACGGAGAACGATCGCGGTCAGCGCGGCTGGACTACTTTGCCGACGTCCTGGCATTCTTCGCGCACATCCTGGGCGAGCCGTGATCCGGTCACTCATGCTTCATCAGCCACAATTTATGCCATTTATCGCCGGCCTGAAATTTGCTCGGATACTACCATTCGAGACCCTAGACAGCCGTTAGAGGAAATTTGTATCGTAAGCGTGGGACCGACGGCGAAGGAGGTGCGCATTATGATCAAGAAGTCCAAGAAGCGTTACAGCATAGCTGGCTCCATCAACAAGTTCTGATCATGCCAGACAGCCGAGACGGGGCGCTCCGGACACGGGAGCGCCCGTCTCCTTGCCGGGACCGTCCTCACAGGCTCTCGCTGCCAGGACACTAGGAGGAAGCGTGGCGCGCCCTGTTCTCAAGCGGAGCATTCCTCACTTCACCGCTGACGGTGCGATCCATTTCCGGCTGAGCGGCACTCTGATCACAGTGGCGGACCCAGACGGGAAGGTCGCCGCCCTGATCGGCCTGCTCGACGGCAGCCGCGAGGTCGACGCTGTCTGGCGTGACCTAGCCGCTGTCTACCCGGACACCACGCTCGGCGAGGTTCGCGCCGCGATCGCCGATCTCGACGACAGCGGCCTGATCCAGGACACCGCCGACGCGGGAGCGGACTTCAGCGCAGACGACCTCGCGCGGTGGTCGAACAACCTGGGCTTCTTCGAGACCTATGCCACGCTGGCCGTCTCCAAATATGAATTCCAGCGCCGGATCGCCGCGGCCAAGATCGCCGTGCTCGGGGTCGGCGGCGTCGGCACGCACGTCCTGATCGACCTGGTAGCCGTCGGTTTCACCGATATCAAGATAGTCGATTTCGACACCATTGAGCTGTCTAACCTGAACCGCCAGATACTTTACGGTGAACCATTCCTCGGCCGGCCCAAGGTAGAAGTGGCGGCCGAGCGGGCCCGCGCGCTCAACAGCGGCCTGCGGCTCCAGGTGGAACAGCAGCGGCTGCTGTCGGCCGACGCCGTCTATGCGGTCGTGCAGGACCGCGATATCGTGATCGGCTCGGTCGACGGACCGAAGATGCAGATGTTTCACTGGCTCAACGAGGGCTGCGTGCGGGCGGGCGCGGCGTTGATCTCCGGCGGCGTCGAGGCGCAGCGGGCGCTGCTCTACACTGTCGCTCCAGGCGTGTCCGGCTGCGGGGCCTGCTGGTACGACACCGTGCAGGCGACCGATCCGACTAGCCGGATGGTCCGGCGGGCAATGGTCGAGACAGAAACCAGCGGCGAGCCGTTCGGCGAAGACACCGCCGCGTTCAATGGCCTGGTGGTGCTGCTTAGCGCCTACATGGTCGGCGAGGTGGTCAGGCTCGCCAGCCGGGTCAGCCCCCCGGTGTCCGTCGGCCGGGTGCTCGAGATCGCCTTCCACGATCCGCTTATCAGGGAGGCAGAGGTGTTCAAGCGCAGGGACGATTGCGCCGTCTGCCGGGACGCGCAGCCGGCCGGCGCGGTCAGCTGGCTGGCCGGCGGCATCGAGCCGCTGCCATTGTGACCCGGTGGCCAGGCCTTCCACCGCCAGCCCTGCGCTGTCCAAGGGCGGGGTGATCAGCCTCAGGGCTGCGTTCGCCATCTCGTCGACCGGTGACTGGATCTACAAGTTCGCCGTGCCGACCCTGATCTTGCGACTCACCGGCTCGCCGATCGCGACCGCGTTCGCCTATGTGCTCGAATTCATTCCCTACGTGGTCGTCGGCCCGTTCGGCGGTGTGCTCGCTGACCGGCTGCCGCGCCGTCCGACCATGGTGGGGTGCGACGCGATCTCCGCTGTGCTGGCACTTGGCATCGCCGGCCTCGCGCAGCTCGGGCACGCGCCGGTGGCAGCGCTGTACCTGTGCGCGCTGGCGCTCGCCTGCGTGCGCCCGGTCTACTTCCCCGCGCTCCAGGGTTTCCTCGTCGAGGCAGTCGCCGAGGAGCACCGGCCGAGATTCAATTCCTGGACGCAGGTGACGGAGGGCATGCTCAACATCGCGGGGCCGGTTATCGGCACATCGATCGTCGCGCTTGCTGGCGTGCCAACGGCCACCGTGCTCGACGCCGCGTCCTTCGCCGCCGCCGCCCTGCTCGTGGCCGCCATCTCCTACCGCAGGCCGCCGCGGCCTGCCAGCCGCGCCGCGCGAACCACGAGTGTGCTGCGTGATTTCGCCGCTGGCTTCCGCGCGCTGACGCTGTCCCGCGCGATCCTGATCGGCACGATCTTGATCACCGGGGCGAACCTGGCAGGGAACATCATCGAGGGCAACCTCGTCTACCTGGTGCTCGCGGTCGAGCATCATCCAAAGGTTGCGCTTGGCGCTGTGTTCAGCGCGCAAGGCGTCGGCGCGATCGCGGGCGCGTTCGCTGCGCCCCGGCTGCTCGGCCGTCAGCGAACCGGCCGGCTGCTCGGCGCCGGACTCGGCATGTCGTTCGTCGCGATGGCGATCCCCGCGGTGTTCCCGAGCTGGCCCGCGATCCTTGCCGGGCAGGGCATCGAGGGCGCCGCGACGGCGCTGATCGTCGTCTGCTGGTTCACGGCCCTGCAGAAGGTGATCCCGGCAGAGGTCATCGGCAGGTTCGTGGCAGTCGGCCGGGCGATCGCATATGCCACCATCCCGATCGGCGCGCTGCTCGGCGGCTGGCTGCTGACGGTGTCGGCCAGCACCCGGCTGCTGTTCAGCTGCGCGGCGGCGCTCGAGGTCGTGATCTTCGCTGTTTCACTGCGATCGGCACTGATGCAGATCGATGACGAGGCGGCGGCGCAACCGGAGGCGGCAACCGCGCACTGACACGCCAGGGTGCCACGGCGCAGCCTCGTCAGCCTCCCGTACGCCAGGCGTGCTCGCCGGCGGTCATCAGGTATGCGTCGTCCTACCGCGCTGGACCGGAGATGCACCGGTCGGCTGCCAGGCGGCTCGGCTTCCTGCTGCTCGCGCTGGCCGCCGGAGACCCGAGACTGGCCCCGGTCATGGCGGCAGCCGATAGCACCGGAGCGCCGACAGGCTGCGGACACCGCCCAGGCCGGGCGGAGGGCTTGATGTCATCGAGGCTCCTGGCCCGCCGCCAGCTGCCCAGCTGGCTTCATGGACACGATCTGGCTGGCCAGGGGGGTGATCGCGGCGAGGATTTGGCCGACGGTGTCGTCCGTGACGCCCGCATCGGTCAGCGCAGCCGCCAGATGCCCGGCGACGAGGTCGAAATGTTCCTGGCATATCCCCTTTCCCCGGTGTACCTCCCGCATCGAGGCGCCCTGGTACGGCTGCGGCCCGCCGAGCGCGGCCGCGAAGAAGTCAACCTGCCGGCCCTTAAGCCGGGGCATGCTCGCGCCAGCGAAGAACCCGCATAATTCCGGGTCACGCAAAATCCTCGCGTACAGATCATCGACGACCGCCGCGAGGGCCGGGTCTCCGCCAATGGCCTGGTAGATCGTGGGCTCGGCCGCATTGCTCATCGCGTGCTCCTGTCCTGGCCAGCCAACCGGCACAAGCACCCGCACTGATCCAGACCCTGCCCGCCGGCAGCCGGGACCTGGCGCCCCGGCATATCCTGCATCGTAGACGCCGGCGTCTGGTCGGCACATAGCTGCGACAGCCCATCCTTGCGCACAGTTCATTCACCTGATCTTCCATGGCTACGACTACGGTCAGCTGTTGTCGTTTCTGCCGCTCCTGTTCCTCATCGGCGTGCACGCGCCGTTGGCGTCCTACCGGCGCAGAGATGGCTTGCTGATGCTCGTGCCGATCTGCAACCTGGTCGTGCTCTGGACGATCGGCTCGAGGCTGGCCCGGCTGCCTGACCTTGACTGGCCGCCGCGTCCGGGCGAGACCGTGGCGGTGGCCACCCGCGCTGAGTAACCATCCGGGGTCATTGCCGCCGTTATCGGCGTGTCGCCCGCGCATGGCAGCAGGTCAGTTCTTCGGCGCTTCCGCACCAGCAGCCCGCTCACGGCTGAATCCCCGCGACTGCGGCGCGAATTACCTGTCAGCGCCTGCGGCCCGTTCCAGGAGATAAGAGTGCTTCCGCGCAGAATCGCGAACGTGCGCCGTTCGCCCTGTCGCTTCATCGGCACGATTCTTCCGTGTCAATCATTGGTAACCGCAAGCGATCGCGAGGTTTCACCACGGCGCAGTCAGGACAGATCGCCGGATTGCGGATTCGATCTGCGCAGCGCCATAACGCTCTATCTGGCTTGCGGGGCAGGCGTCCTTCCACCGGCACGCCGGCCGGCACGTCGGCGTGCAGACCGGCAGTTATCGAATAAAGACGGCAGGTAACATTTCGTAGCCGGGCGTTGCGTCGCCGACCGCTCCGGGAGCGCAATGGCTCCGCGTGTACCCGGCAGCCTTGCCCGCCATCTGGCCGCGTTCGCGGTAACGTGTGACGCGCGATAGTCGAGCTTTGCGATCACAGGGGGGACCGGGAATCGTCATGGCATTCATCCAAATCATCGAGTTCCATACGTCCGACATCAAAGGAATGCTGGCGGTGCAGGACCGGTGGGAGCAGGCGACCGCCGGGAAGCGAACCGCCGGCCGCCGCATCGTGTGCCGGGATCACGACGACCCCAGCCGCTACTTCGACGTGGTGTTCTTCGACTCCCACGCGTCAGCGATGCAGAACTCCGGCCTCCCCGAGACTCAGAGCTTCTCGGCGGAGATGATGAGCCTCGCCGACGGACCCGCCGCCTTCTACAACCTGGACGTCATCGACGACCGTGCCTGACAAGAAACGACACGTCAGCGGCGACGCACCGCGGGCCAGGGACAGGACGGCGATATCACTGCCGGTCCCGGCTTCGGCAGCGCCCGGCTCACCACGAGACCGCGCTGGAGGGAGGCGTCACGACCAGGTGTAAAGATCAGCGCGATGTGCACGGCCGCCGCAGTTCATCGGAACGGCCGCCAGGCCGCCCATATCGAGCCCCTCTTTGCTGCTGCTGTCAAGGGTTCCGGCGGATTTTCCTTGATATCGGCTTCGGCGGCGTGGTTCGCCTGGCCGGGGTGGCGGATCGTAGGGTGGGCCTGGGCTCGGGAGTGGCTTGTCCGAATAGCCGGCGTTCGGGGTGCGAGCCGGCCGCGCTGGAGTCAGAGTCGTTCCCCGGTTGCCCTCCCGAGCCCGTTACGGCGGCCCGCGCGGCCTGGCGGGCGTCGGCCAGGAGGCGGGCGTAGATGGCGTCGCTGATCCGGCGCTTGAGGGACCGGAGCGCCTCTTTGCGGGTCTGGCCCTCGGCCACCTTCTTGTCGTAGTAAGTCCGGCCGTCGCTGTGCCGGTGCCGGATCTGGGTGATCGCGGCCATGTGGACGGCGTGGTTGATCCGCCGGTTCCGCGCAGCCTCAGCCGGTGGATTCTCGCTAAGCGTCACGCTGATGTCCGACGTGGCACGAGATCAGATCTCGGACCCGTCCAGCCTGGCGAGCCGCTGGAGGGGTCACGCCGATCGCCGGCCGAGGGTGGCGCCTGACGGTACACCTATCGCCCTATCTGGGCAACAGCGCCGGTACCCGTCTGGCACGTGGATGGCACGTTCCGGGCCGGTGCCGCGTTTCCGCTGGTCAGATGGCTCCCGCGATAGGACTCGAACCTATAACCTGCCGGTTAACAGGAGGTCTGTCA
>WNFX01001113.1_pt1 | contig 37728 bp, 33 predicted proteins | sample 5400111 | NCBI WGS metagenome assembly WNFX01 (sample SAMN13153363, study PRJNA577476) | soil metagenome | isolation source: 40 cm soil or saprolite under grassland replicate 1 | place: USA:California | collected 2016-06-15
CCTTGTGGATGTAGGTGAGCGCTTCCTCAATAGGCCGGAGAATCTCTAAAGCCGTTTGCAGATGCAGATACATCCCACGTGGGTAGTCGTCATCCAGAAGGTCTCTCAGTGTCCTCCCGTCCACATATTCGATGACGAGGTATCCCTCCTGGCTGTTAAAGCTATGGACTCGAGCGATATGCGAGTGCCTCAAGCCCGCCTGGATGCGTGCTTCGCGCTCAAAGCGCTCGAGGATTCTCGGGTCTTCTGCGATAATCTCTGGTTTAATTTGTTTGAGTGCCCACAGCTGATTTAGGTTATCCTTCACCAGATAGACCCGAGCGAATCCCCCCTCACCGAGGGGCCTGATCTCTTCGTACTCTCCCCTTCCAAACTTCCTGGGGAGAGGCTGGTTGATAATCATGTACAATACTCCTTTCCTTCACTAAAAATCCAATATACCTGTATCTCTCTCTATCGCGAGGAGGGATAGGTATACAAGATATAGCCCTGCCTTCTGTGACTTACCAGGAATTTCGGCTCTTGAGGATTGACTTCGAGCTTCCTCCGCAATCCTTCGATAAGATGTCGAAGGCTATCCTTAGGATGAGCGAGACGCTCTTCGAGAGACGAGAAAGAACGCCCGTACGGTACAAACCACAGGAGCATTGCGGGCATGCCCGTTTCGCTCGATCATATAATCGATAATTTTAAATTCATGAGGAGTCAGAGAAATCTCCTCAGACTGTTTCCCTCGCAGAAGGAACAATGTTCCCCGTGCTCGATCGTATTTGAGGGAAACAGACGCTACGGGTGGAGCCGGATCAGATTGCGTTTCTTCAGGGTCGTGTAGGGTAATCTGCCAGTGTCGGCGCTCACCACTCTCAGAAACGTAGCCAAGAATACAGAAAACACTCCCATCGCTAAGCAATTCTTGACCCAGCACCTCTCGTAACTCCCCATTTTGGCGCAGCGCAGTGGCATTCTTTCCGTTTTCAATCAACCACCATCCTGATTGTTTTCGTTCGAGGTAGCAATGGCAACGTGAGATCAGTTGATCGGGATCTGGACCTAATGGAATATCGTTTTGGTAGCCTGCACGTCCAATCGTTATTCGGTCTTGAGTTAGGGCAAATGTGGTGTAGTGACCATCCAGTGAATAGATTTCTAAAAAGGGCTGAATTGGCTCCACAGAGCACCTCCTTATGTAATGCACTTCAGAGGAACGTCTTAAAGTTCTCTCAACCCTGATACCTCTAGTGTAGTGACAGGAACCTGGTGTGTCGATGACAAGTGAGTGAGATAAACCGGAAAGTATGAAAAGGTTGACGAATTCAGACTGAACAAAAACCTTCGATGAACAACCATCAAAAACTCCTCGTTATCCTTGCAAATTCACTTGAGAGATTTAGTGCCCTCGTTCCTTGAAAAACAGAGATTATGGATTTTTCACTCAACTATAAAACTGTACCTCACACGCAAGTGGCGCAAAATTCCATGAATCGTTGTCGTATCTTTTAGGTATCTTTCGGTTCTGGAAGTGCGTTTAGGCTTGCTTCAATCGTTCCAGCCGACAGCGGCGGTTCAATCTCACAGGATCTCAATGGCGGCACTGATGAGATCAGCCGGATTTTCCATGACCTGCGCCGCCTGATGCATGGCCTGCGCGGCAACATGTCGAATATGTTTGCCTGAGCTCTCGACCTCCAGATGCTTGCGGATAGCCGCGTAATAGCGGTAGAGGGTATGATTGGACGCGATATCATGCACCAGATCTGCTGGTATTCGCATGACCGCACGAATATGGCTGATAATGGCTCCAGGAATGGTTTCGGGCTTGGGAAAATAGCCCAGCCGCTGATAGACTTTGAGCAAAATCATTAGGCCAAATTTTTGTGCTGGTCCGCGAGCCGTCGTGCTCACAAAGGCCACATCACCAGGAGTAGGGGTGTAGATGCCACGTAACTCCCGAACGCTCGGCGCGCGATGAAAGTGAGGATAGGCGGTACGCTCAATGCTCGTCACTGGAGTAGAAAACCTCTCTTTCCACGTGAACATACCCTCCGCATTCAATTGAAGCGTAGGCATGTATGCATGCTACAGCATGTAGAGGAGGAAAGACAAGAAAATGGGAATATTGTCCTAATGTGGACTTGACCCGAGAAAAAGACCGTTACTGGCGAATACGGAGAATAGTGCCTTGATTAGCACGAACGAGTTCTGCGGTCCTGATCTTGACCAGGGAGGTTTCACTGCCACCTCCGGTAAAGACCAGCTCTCGTTCCATCACTCTCGGATCAATCAGGAACATCGCTGGATACCCGAATGAGGGAGTGCCTCCACACGGATAGCCGGTTTTTTCCAGGATTTCTGCTGCGGTCGCCAGGCGAAGTCCCTCTCTCTGCACCGTTTTGGCAATCCGTGAAACGCTCACTCGATCTTCGCCTTTCACAATGGCGGTAATCAGTCGACCCTCACGATCGAGCAGACATATGTTCTTCACCAGCTCTTGAGGAGAGGCATTGACCGCACGAGCCGCTTCTGCAACGGAATGACACGGTTGATCGAATGACAGATGCTCGGCCTGGATGTGCTGTTCCTGAAGATAGGCTTGCAGTCGTTGTTCAAAGGTGTTCATCTGGCTTCCTTTCAAGATGACAGTAGTGATGGGATACATCTTACCTGATAGTTGCTTGAAGGACAAGCTCCATGCGAAAAAGGGGTGTGCGAACGATTTTTGCGTGAAATAGGTATCCCAGGCATGAGGAAGCTCCCCAGGCAGGGCGACCATGGGCAGGGCGAGGACAAGCCATCGCCCCTACTATGGACGAACCTGTCAAGCCGCTTCGTGGCATAGTAGGGGCGATGGCTTGTCCTCGCCCTGGGGGCCACGCAAAAATCCTACGCACACCCGCAAAAAAAGGCCATTTGTCCTGCTTCCACCTGTTCTACTTCGTGCCTATTTATTGATCTGCTTGATGTGGTATCCTGAAGGATAATGAGTATTCTCTTTGGCGATAGCCTCACTCGTATACAGCAGCTTATACAGTCGGGAAAGGAGCACAATCATGACCACTCAGGAGAGCACACCCAGTTTTGCACGAGACATTAAGCCATTGTTTCGTATGCGCGACCGATTATCCATGCGTTGGGCCTTCGACCTCAAGGACTACCAAAGTGTCAGCAAGCATGCCCAGGCCATCCTTGACCGCCTCTCAAACGGTACCATGCCGTGCGACGGGAAGTGGCCCGAGGAGCAGATCGCTCTCTTTCGCAGGTGGGTCGAAGCCGGCATGCCTGCGTAGTGCCCCATAGCCGCTAACTGAAGCAACCCTGTCATCCTGAGCGCAGCGAAGGATCTGCGCTCAGGATGACAGCCAGGACACCACACAAGTCCGCTCACGGGAAGTCTTCTCTCCAAACGTCTGGCTCAGGTCTTCCCGGGTTGACTCGTTTTGACGTATGGTTCCAGCATCACCGCCAGCCTGCGAAAGTTTTCCAAAATGGCCTGTAAGTCTGCTTGTGGTGCCGGCTGCTGGTCGCTCAACTTACCACAATAGGCTGCTAGCTCAAGCAGTCGCTCGTGCAAGACGATCCACGCCGCATCATGATGTGGCAGGATGTAGCCTGTTCGATAGATCTCGAAAGTCGGCCCCGCCATCTTGCCAGGGAGGTCTGGACCGATGGGTAGGGTTGTGAGCAGTTGGCCCAGTGGCTTGATCACCATGAACATGGCATTCACAGCAGTGCTGCTGAGTGTTTGCAACTCGTCTTCCGTCTCTTTGCCATGAATAAAATAGCGCATGAGCATCTGCAGCAAGACTTCGTAGCTGGCGTTGAACAGTTCGGAGACGCCGGCAGTGGCTGGATCGGAGATGAGGGGGACCTCGTTTGTATCACTTGGCGGTAGTACGTAAGCCGCTACCACCGGTCGCGCTGGCTCAAAGCCTGGATCCTGCCGTTGCAAATCGCGATATTCTTGCATGACCTGCAGGAATTTGCCGTAGTGCGCCTGGCGCCAATCACCGCGTGCTCCCTCCCCCTCTTCGATAATCGTCTCGATGGCCTGGCATGCCGAAGCCAGGTCGGTGACCGCGATCAGTTCGGGCCAACCGAAGTACTCCTCGGTCGCTTGCGCGCGAGGAGGGCCGATAAAGACGCGCTGTTCGCCGTACTTCTCAACCAGGTGACGGAATCCCTGCTCAATGCCACGGTAGAGATGGCCGATCGTGGCAAAATCCTGGTCCTGGGGAACGATCTGGTCATCGTCGAGGGTGAGACTGGGTTTGGGAATGGCCAGCACGGCAAATTCCGGGGCATCTTCCAGCTCCATTCCTTCGGGCCGCTCCAGGTAGAGAAAATGCTGCAAGGCATGTTCGCCAAAAGGCAGCAAGGCCAGTTGGATCCCTGGCGGATAGTACTTCGCGCGTTGGGGAAAGTTGGGATGGCGAAAGAATGGATTGGACCCGATAGCGGTCAGCAAGTTGCTCACCAGGGCGAGATGCAGCATCTCCTGGGTGGCAATGTGAGAAACAACGCTCTCCCACCGTTTGATCGCTTCGAGCTGAGCCGCCGTCACGCCCTCGCTCACGTCACGCTTCAGACTGAAAGCCGCGAACAGATATTCGCACATGATCATATGCTCCAGCGCCGCTGCTTCGGAGAGCATGAAGATGAGCTCTTCGCGATCTTCGATGACAATTGGGAGTTCTTTGGTCAAGGTGCTTGCTCCTTCTAGTTGTGTTCACTGTGAGATAGGCCGATGAAGGCATCCTCTTGCAGATACCTGCTCCCAGTTTATTATACCCAAAAACTTGCTTTCTCTAACCTATTTCTGGTACATTTCGTATAAACAGTAACACCCATGGGTATCCACCTGCCGCATGCATGCCAGGGGAAAGAGAGAGCATGAATCCACAACTTGATTTTGAAAAGCGCTACCGGCTTGTACGTGAGGTCATTGAAACAATAGTCCTCACCATCCTCATGTTTTTGATAATCCGCTTTGCCGTGCAGAACTTCAATATCGAAGGCACAAGTATGGAACCCAACCTGCATAACCAGGAACTTATCCTCGTCGATAAATGGACCTATCTTTTCCGTCCACCCTCTCGGGGTGACGTGATTGTCTTTAAAGCTCCCCCGCAACCCTCTCAAGACTATATCAAGCGCGTTATTGGACTACCAGGGGACACCATCACCATTCAAGACACCACGGTGATAGTAGATGGCGTAACCTTAAAAGAGACCTACATTGATCCAAACAATCAAGGGAACATGTATAACTTTAAATATATCCACAACATGGTCGTACCTCCCAACGACTATTTCGTGCTGGGTGACAATCGCAAGGGAAGTTCTGATTCGAGAGATTGGGGCTTTGTGCCCAAACAGAATATTATTGGTCGTGCTGCTCTCGTCTACTGGCCATTGCAGCAAGACAATGATGGTTTCTTGCCCAATGTTTCCTCAGTATTTGCCAGCATTCACCAGGCGGGTAGCGCTATGACTCTCCTGAGCAATGGAGTTATCGTAATCGCAAGCCCAATTTTCCCACTGGCAGCACCGCTTCTTCTACTCCTACTCATACGTCTTGCCGTCATCCCTCGCTTCACCGTCATCCCTCGCTTCGCTGTCATCCTGCGCGACATGTTGTCATCTTGAGCGAATTACTGTCATCCTGAGCAACTTGTTGTCATCCCTCGCTTCGCTGTCATCCTGCACGACTTGCCATCATCCCTCGCTTCGCTGTCATCCTGCACGACTTGTTGTCATCCTGAGCGCAGCGAAGGATCTCATCAGTTGCAGCACCGCTTCTTCTGCTCCTACCGCTGCATCGAGGAGAAGACGAACACGCACACAGCATCCCCCGATTGTCACCCTGAGCGAAGCGAAGGGTCTGACTCATCCCAAATACCCTACACACCCGAAAAATCAAGCTCATCAATAAAATATCGCTCAACTGCTTGTCACCCTGAGCGAAGCGAAAGGTCTAACTCACTACAAACACCACACACCCATACTAACAAACCTCTTCAATAAACTACCGCTCAAAATGAGCGATAATTGAGCGCTATTTCACACCTTCCTCCATCCCTCTGTAGGGGCCGATTTATCGCGCCCACCGCCGATTCATCGGCCCTGCTCCTCACCTCATTTACCATCCCCCAAACCGACTAACGCAATAGAATATCCATCTCATGATTTTTGAGTACCACCTCGGTCGCCACACGATGTAACTTTAAACCAGCATCACGTAAATGCGAATTCAACGTCGCAGTTAACTCCTCCGGCGACAGCAGCAGCGAAGCGACACCTTGAACCTTTACACCAGTAATCACAATCTGGCCATTCACAGCTTGAGGGACTCCCGTAACAGTAGATGTTAACCCATAGGTCTGAAAATCCAGTCGCACCACTTTCGGTGTAATTGTCATATGTATTTGCTGCACAGGATCAGAAGAGCTCGTATTAGAAGCAATGAAATTGTTCATATCCGCCTCAGTTAAAGGCACCGAAGCTCGACCAGAGGGTATCAGCGCCAATTCAGCAGGAGTAATCTGATTAACGGCACTGCTCAAAACACTGTCAATCTGATTTTGCGCTAAACCATGCAGGATAGGTCGGAGAGCAAGAAACCAGCCTGCCACCACCACAAGCACGATTACAAGCAAGGCAATCACCACAATGAGCAAGACTTGTCCCGAACGATTCTTACGGCGCGTGGGAATTGGAGGAGAGTAAGGCTGGGCGCCAGTGCTCGGCAAACTGCCCGGACTCTGTGAGATAGCTACCGTTGGCTGATAAGCCCCTGGCGGTATCGATTGAGATGGCATATATTGTGGCTGAAACTGCCCTGGTTGCTGTGCCTGCCAGGGAGAAGTTGAAACCGTCGGAGAATCTCCTATACCAGGTTGATTTGCTTGCGCAGTGTTGGCACCGGCAGGTTGGGAAGCACCATTCGAAACTTCCAAACCACAGTATCGACAATAACGGGCTTCGGGTTCTATCGGTGTATTACAGCGTGTACAGTTCATAACACTCACCTTTCAACCATTAAGAGCAGTCTCATCCTGTTAACGTTTAGTATATACAACTTTTGGGTACGCGCCTATGCAGTAGTTCACAATTCACCCCATCCTTCTCGAGAAACACTCCGGCCTCGCCCTCTGCTCCCTCTCCACTTCGTGGAGAGGGCTGGGGTGAGGCCAGGTCATCCGCTATCCGCTCACAACTCACCTTTCACGCAAAAGCACCTGGTCCATTGAAGCGATGATACGCGACCGCATATCTGCATCGCTATTAATTACTTGCATTACCTGTTCAATCATGGCTTCTTTTTGTTGTGTTGGGATTTTGTTTCCATATTTTTGATACACAGCCACAGCAGCAGCACAACGAACCTTCTCATCATCGCTCATCCGGCTTGCCAGTTGATGATCCACGTTGCGCTCAGTTGTAATACCTGCCGGACTTTCACCTTGCAGTGGAGCCAACCCATCTGCGGCAAATGACACATCCATACCGACCAGGTGCGCGGAATTAGGGGTAGCGCGATCAATATGCACAAGTACTCCCTGGCTCTCCTCGTCCAGACTCTTTATCGTTCCCTCCAGGTAGATCACTTCAGGCGCTCCCCAATAGACTCGCTCCCCAAGATGGAGGATCATAAAGCTCATTTCTCCAATTCTTCTGCGTTTACAAAGCCACACTATAGTATACGAGGAAAAGAAAGCCATGTTCCAATAAATGTAAATAGCCACTATCATCCAACCTACCGTAGGTGCCGATTTATCGCGCACACCGCCGATTCATCGGCCTGTGCCCACTATCCACACCATCTCCAGCCAATACCAATCTACCCACGGATGTGATATCTTACAAAGACATCGACGAATTCTTAACGAAATTATTTTCTTGCCTATGCTAGACCCCCTATCGATGGTCTTCGATAGGGGCTGAAATGTAGAAATGTAGTGGCGGGGCTTGCCCCCGCCAGGTGAGCTATCATATTGTTGGTAGGGGCTGAAATGTAGTGGCGGGGCTTGCCCCCGCCAGGCTATCCCCCGCCAGGTGAGCTATTATGCATGAGAAAAGTATACTTACGCTAGAGTATCCCAAGATAATGGAGAAGGTGGCCAGGGAAGCAGCCTTCTCGGCCAGTAAAGAACTGGTGAAAGAGTTACAGCCTACCCCAAACCTGGAGGAGGCACGTCATCGTCAGGCCTTCACAACCGAGGCTTACCGCCTGATCGAACTTCGCGCTGACGCAGGAGTGCAGGGAGCGCATGATATCCGTCCGCAAGTGACTCGTGCATCCCGTGAAGGCGTGCTAAATCCGAGCGATCTGCTTGAGGTGCTCTCAACCATCCAAAGCGCTACATATATATCTCGACTGACTGAAAAGCTTGACCCCGAGAGTTTCCCCCTGCTGCATCAATTGGGCGCGGACATCCCACAGCGACCCCATCTGGCGCGGCGCATCGAGGAAACCATCAGCCAGGAGGGCGAGGTGCTGGACACTGCCAGCCCGGCACTGCGGAAACTGCGCTTCGACATTCGTGGGGCAAACCAGCGTTTGCAAGATCGCCTGCGCACCCTGGTGCGTGAATTTGGCAACGCGCTGCAAGAGCCGATTGTTACCATACGCAGTGATCGCTACGTTGTCCCCGTCAGAGCCGAGAGCCGTGGACAGGTGCGTGGCATCGTACACGATCAATCAGCCAGTGGCGCAACCGTTTTCATCGAGCCAATGGTGATAGTGGAACTGAATAACAAACTACGCCAGTTACAGATCGAGGAACACCAGGAGATCGAGCGTATTCTACGCCAGCTCTCACTTGAGATTGGTCGTGAGGCAGACGCGCTGAAGTTAGACGTCGAACTACTGGCCCAGTTTGACCTTCATCTTGCCAAAGCGCGCTACGGGCGCATAATGCGCTGCACCGAACCACGCCTGAACAACGCTGGAATTATAAACCTGCGTAATGCACGCCATCCACTGCTGACAGGAAAAGTCGTCCCGATCGACTTTCACCTGGGACACGAATTTTCCATGGTAGTGATAACCGGCCCCAATACAGGTGGTAAAACAGTGGCGCTCAAGACCGTAGGCTTGCTGACACTGATGGCACAGGCTGGCCTGCACATTCCTGCGGATGAGCATTCTGAGATAGCGGTCTTTGAGGAGGTTTTTGCCGATATTGGTGATGAACAGAGCATCGAACAAAGCCTCAGCACATTCTCCTCTCATCTGAGTCGTATCATCGAAATTTTGCGACGCATTGAGCAAGAGATACATCGCGAGGCGCCCGACATACGCGGCAAGATGTCGGCAACATTGGTAGGCTCGCCTGAGAGCCGACGCCTGCGAGCTCTGGTATTGCTCGACGAACTGGGTGCAGGTACCGATCCGAGCGAGGGTTCTGCCCTGGCACGCGCTATTCTCACATTTCTGCTGGAGCGTCATGTTACGACTGTCGCGACCACACACTATTCAGAACTGAAAGCCTTTGCGCACGAACAGCCCGGCGTGGTCAATGCATCGGTCGAGTTCGACATCGAGACGCTCTCCCCAACCTATCGACTGAGCATAGGACTGCCCGGGCGCAGTAACGCGCTGGCGATTGCAAATCGCCTGGGACTTGACGAGCGTATTATTGAGCGCGAGCATGGAGCATGCTGAGGCAGAGTACCAGCGTAAGCAACTCGAACAGGATCGCTATAAGCTTGAGGAGCAGCGCGCGCAGATTCTCAACGAAGCACGAGCGCAGGCTCAAAGAGAACTCGAAGAAGCGCAACGCATGCTGGCAAAGGTCAAGCTTGATGTGAGTCAAGCCGGTATGACCCGCGAACGGCTGACAGAAGCACGTCAGCAGGTGCGCGATCTCGCAGAGCAAGTTACACCAATCTCCGCTCCACGCCGTCCAGCTAAAAAACCAGGATCAGAAGATGAAGGAGCATCCCTTGCGGGTACCCAGGAAGGGCCACTACAGATCGGCGATACTGTCCGTGTCCTCAGTTTTGGGCAAAATGCGGAGTTGGTCGGACTTTCTCCCGACCGCAGCGAGGCCGAGGTACAAATGGGTTCGATGCGTTTCCGCGTAGGTGTAGATAACATCGAGCGACTCAGCAAGCGCCAGGCAACAACGCAAGAGCGTATACAGGCTCAACCTTCAGTAGTTCTGCCACGCTACGAGGATCGGCCCGAGGTCGCATCACAACTAGACATACGCGGCTGGCGTGTCGAGCAAGCCCTGGAGGAACTGGATACCTACCTGAATGATGCCATGATGTCCGGCATGTCCTCAGTGCGCATCGTGCATGGAAAGGGCACAGGCGCCCTACGTTCAGCCATACGCGAACAGTTGGCCCACCATCCCCTTGTAAAATCCTACACATCTGCCCCCCCACAAGAAGGTGGAGATGGAGTGACCATTGTGAAATTAACCTCGTAGGGGCGGGGGTTGTGAAAGGTTGAGTGGGGGCGCTTGCGCCGCCCTGTCGGAGCAACCAACCAACTGTGTAGGGACGCTTGCGTCGCCCTGGCCAACGGAACCAACTGCATCATGGGCGACGCATTCAATTATCACAACTAATGAGCCTACGATTTTCTCTTGCGATTCCTCTTACGACTAACCCTTGCCATCTTTTGCCTGGACTGACCCTGACTTTTCCTGGCACTCCCTTCAAATGTGGCAGAGAAAGTCGGCGTGATGGGCGGAGGAAAGGGCGAAGGGACGCGTTGACCTATTCCTGCCGCTAATTCAGCATTATAGGTTTCCATCCACTCGTTTAATCCCTCCTCAGTGTACATATCGAATCCGCGTGCTTTACCCATCATGAAGAACGACTTGGCCATACCGAAATTAGCCGGATTACTCATTTCCTCTTTTAGCCTACGAACTGCCCTGTCATCCAGTACTTTCAGGCAGGCTGCAGCGTTCTCAAGCTGGTACTCACGCTGTAAAAATTTCCAGAATGCCTGCAACTCGCGAATGATATCTGGCGCTTCGTCTGGTTCAGCCGATACCTTGCGTGGGAAGATATCGAACAGGATTTCGCGTAAATTATCAGGTGTCATTTGCGCTGGAGTGACGCCTATATAGCCAAAACTGTAATCCATCATCATATCGGCCCAGCTAAGGCTGATGTCCTCGTCAAAGAGCGCCTGTGCTTCTGGCGACTCTACGAACAAGTTGATTAGTTGCTCCCGGTATGCTGCTGCCTTCTTTTCATCAAGTTCGCCATACCTGTCGACAACTTTCTGATGAATATTGAATGCCATGGTCATTGCCTCCTTTCGACAACGTGATAGTATTATTATATACCTGCCAGTGAATACATAGTTACTCTGGACCCCAACTTAATACACCGGGCGGCCGCTCCACAATTCACGCACAAAGCCCCCTAAAATGTAGGGGCGGCCCTCGCGGCCGCCCGGAAAATTCCGCCGACGCCATCATACTTGCTATTATACCCACCAACGCCATCATTCCTCTGACGAAATAGTACCTGCTTAACCCAAATTACACAGCTCAATACGTGTTTCATATTGAATACTTATTGAGCTTCGTTCTTATTTCACCAAAGTAACTGGAGGAAAATCTTGATGGATATCAGGAATAATCATACTGTATCAGAAGTAGAGCATCGCGCCCAAAATTGGGTGAGTGGTTTTAGAACATTCATCTTGCGTGGGAATGTCATAGACTTAGCGGTGGGCATCATTATAGGCGCAGCCTTTACTGCTGTCGTTAATGGGCTGGTTAGCGACATTATTACCCCTCTTATACCTCTTCCCAGTGGCAGCCTATCAACCCTGACATGGCACCCTCCCTATAACCCTAACCCCAAGGCTGTCCTCAATGTAGGCGCTTTCATCAACGTACTTATCACATTCTTCATCATGGCATTCGTGATCTACTTCTTTGTTGTGCGTCCAATGAACGCGTTCATGGCTCGCTACAAGCCTAAAGACGTAGAGGCTCCTCCAGCCACTCGTGATTGTCCGTACTGCTTGAACAGCATTCCACTCATGGCAACCCGCTGTGGACATTGTACTTCTCCTTTGCCGCCCCCTCAACAACCAACAATACCACAATATGAGCAAATGAGAAGGTAGTCCTCAATCTTGCATGAGCAGGTACGTTGAGGTATACTTCAAAGGGCACTAATGAGTATCAGCCTGCTCTAGCCTTTCAGGATTCAAAACAGCCCTGATGAACTCATGACGACTAGGAGTGTATCAAATGGGGTCAGCGACCTGGTGACCCTATGTTATAGCTTATTTACATGTAGAGGAGAGCGTTACAGATGTCGTCAACACCTGAGTCTATACGCCTTGAAGACTGGATACGAGATATCCCTGATTTTCCACAGAAGGGGATTCTTTTCAAAGATATTACACCACTATTGCAAGATAAGGTAGCATTTCACTCCGCTTTAGATCGTCTCGCGGCTCATTACGCCGGAGCCGGCATTCAAGTTGTCGTTGGTGTGGAGTCCCGTGGCTTTATTTTCGGATCAGTTCTCGCCTACTTACTGAACTGTGGATTTGTGCCAGTGCGCAAATTCGGCAAACTACCACATGAGACAGTAACGGTCGAGTATGAGTTGGAATACGGCACGAATATCGTAGAAGTCCATACCGATGCGATTCTACCTGGTCAGCGCGTCTTGATTGTTGATGATCTCCTGGCTACCGGTGGAACTGTTTCCGCAACGATGGAACTGGTAGAAAAATTGGGTGGGCACATCGCAGGTATCGCCTTTTTAGTTGAACTAACCTTCCTGAAAGGTCGTGATCGATTTAAAGGCCACGATGTGTTCGCACTGATAAAGTATTAGTATTCTTCCCACCCTAACCAGGTCGTCTTCTCCTCGAAAGAAATCGGAACGCGCTCGAGGCGAGGAATTGCCGGGTAGCCAACAAAGAGAAATGCAACAATATGCTCGCCTGAGGCCATCCCAAGCCACTGCTTGATATGCGGGTCGTATGCAGCGTCGCCAGTTCGCCACATGCACGCCAGCCCCATCTCCTCAGCGGCCAGGAGCATATTCTGGACAGCGGCAGCCGTAGCCTCGATGTTCTCAATCTCTAGCACTTTTGGCTGGTAGGGAGGCTCAGCCACCACCACAATTACAACAGGCGAGCGCAACAGCTTACTGCGCTCTTTATTTAGCACAGCCTGTGCTTTGTCACTGCCCGTTTCTTCTAAGCGATCAGCCAGCGATTTGGCCATCACCGCGCCGAGCTCCTCTCGGGCATTGCCAGCCAGCACGATAAATCTCCAGGGTTGCACCTTGTGGTGATTGGGCGCATGAGTGGCAGCTTCTAACAATTGCTCAATCTGCTCGCGAGTCGGCCTTTCGCCGGTCATCTTACCAATACTACGCCGTCGCTTTATTAAGTCAAATACGTACATACGTTCCTTCGAGTGCATTTCATATAATCGATGATAGCAAATCAAGTCAAGAAGCGAATCTATCCTGTATTTCTCAAACCCGCAGCAATCCCATTTATTGTCAAAAGGACGGCATATGTCAGGCGAGCACGTTCTTGCTCTTGTTCACCGGCCCTTTGTCGCGTTGTCTCATCCAGTACGAGGGGACCACCGAGCGCACGCAATCGACGCAGCAACATCACCTGAAAGTAGCTTAAAGGATCGACATAAGGATTTCGCAGGCGAATTGAGCGTTGAAGGACAGGAGTGGCATCTAGCAAGGCTTTTCCGCCTACAATCTTTAGCAATATACGCCGCGTTCTCTCGTATTCATCCAGAATGTCATGTGAAAGACGCTGGCGCAGTTTCTCATCATCAACAAGCAACGTATAATGCTGCGCGATATGCATATCAGCCTTTGAGAGCGTCATCTGCAAATTGTCCAAAAATGCGCGTAAGAAAGGCCAGCCGCGATACATCTGTTGCAATTCTTCCAAACGTCCTATATCCTCTCCCACATATTCCTCGAGTGCACTGCCAACACCATACCAGCTCGGCAGCACATACCGGCTTTGCATCCAGGCAAAAACCCAGGGAATCGCCCGTAATTCTTCGATACTACGTCCCTGCGACCTGCGCACTGGCCGCGAACCGATATTGAGCCAGCCAAGTTCTAAAATTGGAGTGGCCTGCTCAAAAAAGTGCAAAAAATCGGGATCGTCGTAGATCAAGCGCCGATAGTGGGTATAGGCGCTTGCCGATAGTTGTTCCATCACTGCCGACCAATGCTCAGGAGCATGAACCGGTAGTTCAGCCTCCTTGAGCTTCTCAACCGGTAAGCTGGCTTGCGCTACACCAGAAATAACCAGTTCCAGGTTACGCAGCGCAATCGCGGGAAGCCCATATTTGAATGAAAGCATTTCACCCTGTTCAGTTATGCGAATACGCCCATTCACTGAACCTGTAGGTTGACCCAGAATGGCTTCGTAGATAGGACCACCGCCGCGCCCAATTGCTCCGCCGCGCCCATGAAAGATCGTAATACCGATAGCATAGCACGATCCAAGGTTGGCTAGTCTTCTCTGTGACTGGTACAGTTCCCAACTGGAGGTCAAAATACCCCCATCTTTACTACTATCGGAGTATCCAAGCATCACCTGTTGCTGATTTTGGCACGTTTCCAAATGCGCACGATAGATAGGATGAGTAAATGCGCCCTCCAATACCGAAGTGCAAGAACGCAGGTCTTCGATAGTCTCAAAGAGCGGCACGATTGGCAGACCAACGATACCTGCTTCTTTACAAAAGAACTGCACTTCTAACAGATCACTTAAGAAGTGTGCCATGCTGATGATGTAGCATGTTATAGCTTTAATGCCAAACTCTTCACGTACCCTATGAATCACATCGAACGTTGCAAGGATATGAGAAGTCTCCGTGCTCAGCTTCAGTTCATGCCGTGGCAATACGCGTTGATCCCGCAGCAGGTCTTCCAGTAGATGTATCCGCTCAGCTTCGTCTAATGATCGATAATCAACCCGGAGCAAACCTGTTACACGCAGTAACTCAGCGAGAGCGCTTGCGTGGCGCTCGCTATGCTGTCGCACATCCAGCGCGGCAAAGTGAAAGCCAAAGACCTGCACCTGTCGAATGAGAGCCGCTAGTCTTCCTGGCGTCACATCTTGCTCTCCATCTGCCAACAAGCTCTCTTGTACCAGTTTAAGATCAGCCAGTAGCTCATCTGCATGGCTGTAGGAAGCGGATAACCCTTTTCCATCACTATGTCCATCGCGAGTAGACAATGTTGCCCCCAGCCGCTTCCACATGAAGGAGAGTTTGCGCCTGTACGGCTCCTGTGCAGTTTGCGTGCCAAGCTCTTGATCATAGTCAGGCATGCAGCCTGCATCATAAGCTATCGATTGTTCTAAGGCCTCAGTAACCGAACAATACTTAAGGGACTGCGAATATTCTTGTGCCAGGGCCTCGATAGATGAACGGTAATGCTCAATCACACGCCTTCGTTGCAGACGAAGCGCCTGCAGCAACGTTTCTGGTCCTACATTGGGATTCCCATCCTGGTCACCGCCAATCCATGAGCCTGGACGTAGAAACGCTGGGACAGTGAGTTTTTCTTCAGGGTAATGCGCATACAAAAGTTGTTCTAATTCGTCATAGAGCTCGGGTACAACACGGTAAAGGATTTCCTCGAGGTAGTAGAGGCCCATTTTGATTTCATCCAGTGATTCCAGGCGTACATGCAGCACGGAGTCAGTGCGCCACAAGAGGGCAACCGTACTTTCGAGTTCACGTTTCCACTCGGCTCGCTGGCGTTGTGACAGTTCATTTTCATGATCGTGCACTTCAAGCAGTTCAGCCAGCCGCCGGGATTTGATAATCAGGCTGCGGCGCGTAGCCTCAGTTGGATGGGCAGTAAAGACAAGCTCTATCGAAAGCTGATGCAAAAGTTTCTGGATGGTCGAAGCATCCAGGTTATTTTGCTGGAAAAACTCGAATAAAGCAGCGAGCGAGCCGCGTTGAGCAATAGGCGTTTCGGCTGTTTCATAAACATGGCGCCGGCGGATGCGATGATACTGCTCGGCAGTGTTGACGAGGTAAAAATAAACGGTAAACGCACGAATTACATCGATTGCTGTATCCAGGTCACAATTCTCTACTATGTCCCTGATTTCCTGGTCTACCGCGGCAACTTCTGCCCGGAGTTGCACGCATTCTGGTTCAGGAGCATCAGCGAGAAGCTCAGTGCACTCTCGAAGTCGTTTGCAGCTAAGTCTCAGCCGCTCTTCGGTGTCAAAGACTCGAGTTCCGCCATACTGCAAGATAGCACGGCCAAGTGCATCTCCCAGTGTATGAATATCGTGGCGCAATGGTGCGTCTTTTTCGGCGCGCTGTTCTTGTTCGGGCATGGTAAGAGAGAAGTCCTCATTTTATTACAAGTGGAACGCATAGACCTTTCCATCAAATGAGCCAACGTAGACCACCCCATCAACGACCGCTGGCGAGGAGTCGATTGCATCCCCCGTAGTATAGGACCAGAGAATCGCACCGCTTATGGCATTTAGTGCATACAGCTTGTGGTCTTGCGAACTAAGGTAGATGATGCCATTCGCGACGGTCGGCGAGGAATAGATCCTGTCTCCTGTAGTTAAAGTCCATCGAGGTTTCCCTGTCATAGCATCGAAAGCATAAAGTTTGCCATCGGTTGAACCAATATAGACCATACCGTTAGCCACCGCCGGCGAGGAGTGGATCAAATCGCCGGTTGCAGCTTTCCATAGGAGTTCACCGGTTGTAGCACTGAATGCATACACATTACGATCTTCCGAGCCAATATAGATCATGCCATTGGCGACCGCTGGCGAGGAGACGCGAAACGGTAGTTTGACGGTGGCAATCCAGAGCGTCTTCCCATTCCTCGCGTCCAATGCATACAGTTTGTCATCCTCGGAGCCAACATAGACTACACCATTGACTACAGCAGGCGAGGAGGAGACGAAGTTGTCGGTCGTATGGGTCCATAAAACCTTTCCTGTCGTAGCATGCAGAGCATAAAGCAAATTATCATTAGAACCGATATAAACAACGTCATTCGCCACTGCCGGTGAAGACCAGACCGGGCCGCCTGTGCCATAGATCCATACAGTCGCTCCCGTTCTAGCATTAAAGGCATACACAGAGTAGTCATCTGATCCAACATACACGATGCCATTGGCGACGGCCGGCGAAGAGCCAACACCATCATTAGCATCGTGTGCCCATAAGATTGTCCCAGTCTTTTCATCCAATGCATACATGATCTTGTCATTAGAGCCAATGTAGACAATACCATTGGCGACCGCTGGCGAGGAGTTGATGTAGGCCCCGGTAGATGCTGTCCAGTAGGGTACTAGATGTGAGACGTTTGCTTTGCTGAGGATACGCTCAGACGAAATGAAATGTGTGCGTTGCAAATCAAAGCCGAACATCGCTGCGTTTGAGTTGGCAGGAATATTGACACGAGGTTGAGAATGTATAGATCTCCATTTAGAGAAAAAGACAACGCCTCCAGTCACGATCAGGACTGCAAGTCCGATGAGTAGCGTTGCTCTGCCCCTGGAAATACGTGGACGATCTTTATTGCTTGTTTCCATAAATCTCCTGGTAGAGGAGGCTGCTCTAGCCACATGCGCATTTTCATGAACTAGTATATCATAGTCACTTCGCCGCAGTGACAGGAAGCTCCATAGACTGATAATGAGCTTTCACAACATCATTCATCTTCATAATCTATACATCCTCCCTGCTATTGGCTATAATACATCAGGAAAAACAACACAATGCTATTTCAGGAGTCATCGCTATGCAGCAACAACAAGAAATGGACTATGATCTGCTGGCAGTTTTCAACAATGAAAGTGACGCGGATGCAGCAGATGCCAAACTTCATAAAGAAAAATTTGGGGATGATGAAGTCTTTCGCCTCACTGCTGGCACTGTCACAGGCGGTCAGTTTCGTGAACACGGCCCCGACCGCGAGCGCAGTTCCGTCTTCCTCCAAACAACTCGCCAGGGCCCAAATCCAGTTACAGTCATACTATTTGCCATTATATTCGGCCTGATACTTGGTGGGGTGATGTTTGGCGTAGTAGAATTTGCGATTAAAACAATATCAATACCACTTGCTGTGCTGGCGGGTGTTGTAGTCGGCATTATTCTGGGTGCCATTCTGGGACTGCTGCGGAAAGGGCCTGTGCGTGGAGCGATTGGCCAGGACTTATCGAATGTCAGCGCCCCCCCCAAAAAGCCTGACCAGGAGGCACGCACAGTCATTGCGGTCCGTTTGTTCGACCCTGAGAACATCAGCCGCAAATCGAAAGCAAGAGCCATCCTGATAAATAACAAAGGCAAGATCGACAGAAGCGTTGGACGAGATAGCCCTTGAGAAGACTGGTACTCTCTTTCCACAGGACTGGTAATATTTGAGGCTATTAGTTACAATAGATTTAGCCGGATCACCATCAATCTGCACTGTTATCGGAGATAACTTACCATGCCCATTGATCTCTTAACACGACCTCGCTTTGAGACGGAAACGGAGGAATCGGTACGCCAACGTACTAGGCTGCTACCTCCATACAAAGTTATCCTCTTTAACGATGATTACAATGACATGGATTATGTTGTTGCCGTACTGCTTCACACAATTAATAACCTTTCTCAACAAGAAGCCGAACACATTATGTTAACCGCGCACCTCACGGGTAGCGCGGTTGTCGTTGTCTGTCCCAAAGAAATTGCCGAATATTATCAGGAACAATTACTCGGCTACGGTCTCACTGCAACCATTGAACCTGATTAATAACATCCACATCACAAAACTGTGCTTTCGCTGTGCATTTCCACCATTGACGAAGGCATCGTTAGGGATTAGAATCAAGTATAACCTGAAGGAACTCATTGAAGATGATCCGTTTTATGGATACTGTAAGCAAGAAATGATGCTGTTTATCATGTTCCTACAGGAGGAGAGACACAATGGTTCACTTATGGCGTAAAGCCAAAGAAGAGACTGAAACGAGTAAATCCGCTCCAGGGGTTGGAGCCACTGGCGATATAGCAGTCATTGTAGACGGCAAAAAACTTGATAACGAGTTGGTACGCCTGGCCTGCCTGATGGCGAAACGGGCAAAGCGTAAAGTTCACCTGGTCCACATTATCGAAGTTCCCCGCACATTGCCTCTGAAAGCTTCTCTCACCAAAGAATCGGAATATGCCGATAAGTTACTTAATGAGGCCATGGCTATAGCGGACGATGCGGGATGTGAAGCGGTTGCCGAAGTTGTTCAGACACGCGACGCCGGGCCGGCTATTGTTGATGAAGCAAAAGACCATTCCTGCGCCCTAATCATGCTTGGCCTGGTACGTGATATGCACAAAGGGCAAAGCACAGGCAACAATCTAGGCAAGACAATACCTTTTGTCCTGGCACATGCCCCGTGCAGGGTATGGGTTGTTCAGGATCCTATAATGTAACAACGCTCAAGCTTGCTCACACACAATCAACGGTTACCTGCCGTTGAGGTGAAGGGCGATTTACTCTCAAAACAGCCCCATATGTTATAATTAAACATACTACCATCGGTTTTTATGTTTCTTATTACCCTGGTGTTGTATCGCCAACTTTGGGAGGGACATTTCGATGACAATCGGTTCAGATCCTGCTAGGACATCTACACGTTCTCATAAAGATTACTATACCGCCCTCTACCAGGCTGCTTTGACTATCTCATCCAGCCTTGAACTGGCGGAGGTCTTGCATAGCGTCGTTAAGAGCATTACAGAGGCGATGCAGGTAAAAGCGTGCGTATTACGCCTGCTCGATCCCCGTACCGGTCAATTACAATTAAGCGCTGTTTATGGACTAAGCAGTGGGTATCTTGCAAAAGGTCCTGTCGATGTAGAACATAGCCCAATCGACAGCGAGGCGCTTAGCGGCAAACCTGTGATTATTCATGATGTGTGCGCCGATACGCGTTTTCAGTATGTAGAAGCAGCCAGACGCGAAGGCATCGTTTCCGTGCTTTGCGTGCCACTGGAGGTGCGCGGCGAAGCTATCGGCGTGTTGCGTGTCTACACTAATGAACCGTGCATCTTTCACGAAGACGACATTCAGTTCCTCTCAGTCCTGGCGAGCCTTGCAGCGCTGGCTATTGAAAACGCCAATCTCTATGAGAGCCTGAAAAACTCCTACGATGGTGTCATGGATGTGCTGTGGGGAAGCAGCTTAACCTATTCGGAAACTGGCTAACCTGTATGCGTTTTCATCTCACCAGTGTATTCGTTAAATACGGTGACGTAAATTCCGTTCGTTCACCCGCCTTCTTGCCTGGAACAGGGAAAAGGCGGGCAGAGAGCGGTTTATTCAAGCGCAGCGCCAGTGTAGCTACGTCAAGTAGCAGGTGGGCAATTACCCCTGTATCAGTATTCCCTGCTAGCGGCACCGTATCTAGCCCTGTACCGCAGACTGCCGAATATAGCAACAATTGATGAGTGTTGATGAGACCTTCTTCCCATCGCTCTCCTAGTACCGCATCCTCCAGTACAGGCAGCATCAAGCCACAGTAGCCACAAGTAGGCAATCCCGTACTCTTAAGCGCGGAGGTAATCGCAGCGGCTACCGCCACGGTGCCAGAGCTACCGATTGGCCCATATCCACAAAGTTCCATAGCCGATACAATGCTATCCTCCCCTAATGGCGCAGGTGAAAGATCAATGCCGCCAAAGGCCAGGCCGGATTCGCTTGCAAGCGTCTGTCCTAACGCGATAACCGGAGATGCGCGTTCAATCAGCATCGCTCTCACAACTTCGCTGATCTTCTTAACATCTATTGGCGCCATGTTGCTTTCGTACTGGGGAAGCAAGGCTTCAGCTACGATGCCCGCCCCTTGCAGGCCAAGAGAGAGGCTAGCCGGGCCTTCATGGTAAGCAGAGGGAAAGAAAGGGCTTCCCTGTTCAACACACGCCAGCATTGCGAAGCGGAAATTACCAAAGCCCTCCTCCGTCTCATGCGCCAATCGTCTCATCACCCTGGAGGCTGCTAATGCTGCCTCTGCTCGCATACCATCTTCCCTTGTCGCAACCTGTACAGTAGCATTGAGCACGCTTGTCGAAGCAAGCATATCAGCAATTAGCCCGATTCGCTCCAACTGGAAATCGGAGCGAGCCGCCTGCGCGCTCCCAAGGGAGCAGAAGCCCACACCAACATCATCAAGCATGTGCTGCAGTTCCTGAACATAATCAATAAGTGCGGTGGATGACCAGTCAGGCAGGTCATCAAACACAGGACGTGTTGAGAGCCTTACCGTCTGCACCTCATAGCCTGCTTCTGTATAGCGCTCATTAGCCCTCTTTAAGATTGCAGCGGCTCGTTGGATGACTTCTGCAGTGAGAGGGTGTGGATCGGCGAGGCCAAGGGTGATTGTGCGAATCGGGGGAGTGTGCAAATGCTTCACCTTTTTTCCTTATACGTATATTTTTTTACCAGGTTGCGATCTAAATACATGTATGAAGAAGAGGATGTTGAATACGTAGACCCGGTAGAGCCCTTTGTAGTCCTGAAAGCTTGCCATCTCTTCTTCACTCAGATTCCGTGATTTCAATGATGCAACCTTCATGGCTACGCAGAGAAAGAGAGGCTAGATTCATCTGCTCCTCTCGATCGAGACAGGTCGAAATGAGGATGCGGCCCTGGCCAAACTCAGGCAACCTCACTACTTGTGCCTCCACTGAAAAGTTCAGGGTAATCAACAGGCGCTGCTTTCCATGTTCTCGAAGATAGACAAAACAGTTCTCGGATCTGCTTTCGACGGCATGATAGCTCCCTCTGTTGAGCGCTGGTTTTATGCGGCGAAAGGTAAGCAGAGCACGCGTGAGCGTCAACATTGAGCGAGCATCTTCGCGCTCCACGGCGACATTGTTCTGTTGGTAATCAGCAGCAATGGGAAGCCACGGATCCACGTTGGCCGGGCAGAAGCCCGCGTTGGGTCCGCTATCCCAGTGCATCGGCGTCCGTACGGGATCACGTCCATAGCCAGGTTGGCGTTTGCCTTGTGGATCATGGGCCAGATGGGGTGGGATTGTGACGTCCTGCATGCTAATCTCATCGCCATAATACCAGGTGGGAGTTCCCCGCAATGTCAGAAGGAGCATAGCGGCGACTCGGGCAGCCAGCCGTCCAATACGACTGGCAATGCGTGGCTTATCATGATTGCCCAGGACCCAGTTCGGCCATGCTCCCGCGGGCAATATCGCTTCGTAGGTATCTACCAACTGACGTATCATCTCAGCATTCCACGCTGAGAGCAGGATGAGTTGGAAGTTAAATGGAAGTTGGGCACCATTTATGGTGTCGCCATAATAGCGCATCAGCTGTGGAAGCGGCAAATAAATTTCTCCAATCAGCACGCGTTCGCCATAGCTATCCACGATTGCTCGCATTTCACGTATCACCTCGTGCATCTCCGGTCGATCCTCGCTGAAGAGCCGTATTTGATGTGCCCATGGCAAGTCCCCCTCTTTCCAGTCAGTATTGATGGGGTTGTCGCGGAACTGATCGTCCTTGATGAGCATCCAGAGCACATCGACGCGCAGGCCGTCTACCCCTCGGTCAAGCCAGAAGCGCATCACGTCGTACATGACGGCACGCAGCTCGGGATTGCGCCAATTCAACTCAGGCTGCCTGGCACCGAATTGGCGCAAATAATATTGCCCCGTCTGCTGTTCAAAAGTCCAGGACGAACCACCGAAATAGCTCTCCCAATTGTTTGGAGGTCCTCCATCTGGAGCTGGATCGTGCCAGATATACCACTGGCGCTTACTGCTGGTTTGACTGGAGCGTGCCTCAACGAACCAGGGATGCGAATCCGAGGAATGGTTCGGGACAAAATCGATAATGACTTTCAGATCACGACGATGGGCCTGTTCCAGCAGTCTCTCAAATGTTTCCAGGTCACCAAAGATCGGGTCAACATTGCAGTAATCCGCAACGTCGTAGCCAAAATCAGCCATTGGTGAGGGATAAAAAGGGGAGATCCAAATAGCATCCACCCCAAGCCAGGTCAGGTAGTCGAGTTGAGTAATGATCCCTTGCAAATCGCCGATGCCATCGCCATTGCTGTCTTTGAAACTCCGGGGGTAAATCTGGTAAATGGTGCCTGACTGCCACCAGTGTAACTGCTGCGGGATCATAGCAACTCCTTCAATCAAGGAAAATGGATGCGCTCCGTGTTTCATCCTCTCAGTCTTGAGAGACTCATCAGGGGTATTCTCAGTGTTATTCTATCAACGTATCTCAGCGGAGATGAGTCACCTGAACAAGAAAGATAGGACTACTATTAACCTGTATGCTAAGATTCAATTCTAAAATAAGGGAAAAACATCATAGAGCGAAGCCGCTCCTGGTTGTTCACCTCTTTCGACTTCTCCGCTTGTCGTTATCCATAATTCGCTTTCCTGGTAAAAAGAAGAAATTGAGCAGACAATATTAGTTCTCCAATTTCGATCATATGCAAAGCTATAGCATAGACATAGTCTATATGATTATCATGCTTGACAGGCTAAACGTACTCATCTACAATGAGCCTACTGAATAAGACAATTGGAGCTATTTCTCTTCTGGGGAGACTTGAGGATGGCAGATCGTGTAGGACAGCAGCTTGATACTATTAACTCAACTGAATGCTTTCTCTGCGCACTCGATCTACAGCCCTGTAAAGTACCAAAGCTCGAAGGATACATCATACATGCCTACGAATTTAAATTGGATGGCGGAATTGTCCCTTCCATCACCATCAATTTAGGAACAGAACTGGCTTCCCTGAGTCTTACACACCACTACCGAAGCCTGGTAAAAGGATTAACTGACCTGGGAGACAACTTGCATAAACGCAAGCTCAAACTGCGCGTTTTTCACCTGCCTCCTGCTTTTGGCATAACAGAACAAAGGGGCCGCACTATCCATCGTTACAGAGCTAATGACTACACATTGGCTATTCTGGAACCTGACACCATTCTCAACATCACAGACCTGAACGATGCTGAATACTGCCCCCGCCAATATTTGCTCAAAAGGCTCGCCTCCTCGCCACAATCAGCCGCTGCTATTCGAGGTAACCTGGTGCATAGTAGCTTCAAAGAACTGCTCAAGGAGTATGACCGTGGCGAATTGATGACAGGCTACATAGCCAATGGAAAGGAAACGCCGCTTGCAACCCTGCATCGTCACTTTGAGCGAGCGCTGGAGCGCAATGGTATCGATCTGGCGCTCATCAACACATCAGCCGAAGCGATACGAGCTGAATCGATATCCCACCTGGAAAGCCTGGCATCCTGGTTTCAGAATCAGCATGCTACTCTATGGGATATGCCTGCAACAGCCACTTCCGAAGAAGATCGAACAGACCCGGCAGAGGATCATAGCAGTAAAAATATGGTGCGTGCTGAGACTTTCCTTCTAGCTCCTGAAATTGGGCTGCGAGGACGGCTCGACCTTCTCTGGCGGCAAACGGGTCGCCAACGCTTGCTGGAATTGAAAACGGGTAAAGCAACGGGCGATTTACCAAAACAAGCCCACAGGTGGCAGGTACAGGGATATCATGCCCTTTTGACGGTGCGTCGTGATCATAAAATGAAGAAGGCTCTTGCTCTCCTACTCTATAGCGGTACACCAGGGGAAGCACAGGCTTGTGACATCCGTTTCACCGAAACTCAACTTCAGCGTGTCATTGAGAAGCGTAATCTTCTTGTTCTCAGCCATGTAACAGGCATTCCTCCCGTTCCTCCTGGATCATCCCGCTGCACAAAGTGCGCAATGCTTGATCGCTGTGAACAGGTCTCCTCGTTGCTCGATTGGCAACCCCCTGAACCTGAACTACCTGAAATAGAAATAAAAGACGGAAATGGATTGCCCCACTACACTTTCTCACCGCAGGACCGCGAGTTTTTTGCCAGATATTACAACCTGCTGCAACTGGAAGGGCTTGAAGGCGAGAAGCAGCAGGCTCTGCTCTGGCAAACATCGCTCAAGGAGCGGGTTGAACATGGAACGGCGATCTGCGATCTTGTGCTGCTGCACAAACCTGTGCCTACGGGTCAGGGAGAATGGCAACAAACCTTCCGTTGCACGAACACCTCAGAATTACGTGTGGGGGACGAAATTCTGCTCAGCGATGGGAATCCGATCACCGGAGAAGTCGTAACAGGCTCCATTCTCAGCATCAGTTCCGAAGAAGTCACCGTCTGGAGTCCCGAGCTTATCGCACATCCAACATTGATCGATCGCTATGACATCAACATTGTGCATGTGCGCACACTACAAAATCTGTTGCGCTGGCTAGAGGCTGATCCACATCTGCGTGATCTCGTATCCGGTACAATACGACCGCAATTTGACACCACAATCGTCGTTCCACCGCGAGCAGACTTCAATGCTGAACAGAACCTGGCAATCGAGCGTGCCATGCAGATGCAAGACTATTTGCTTATTCACGGCCCCCCTGGCACAGGCAAAACCAGCGTCATCGTCGAGATCGTTAAACGGCTCAATCAGCGAGGTCAGCGTATCATGCTAGCTGCTTTTACCAATCAGGCCGTTGATAATATGCTCAAACGGCTCGATGCCGAAGGCTTCCATGACTTCGTGCGTCTTGGAAACGAGCGCAGCGTCGATCACGCAATAAGCAACCGCCTTCTGAAAAAACTTGTGGAGCAAAAACGGAGGGGTAATGACACTCATCCCCTGCAAACTCAACAGGATACCCACATGTCAAAGAGCCCTGAACAAGAACAATCGTCCATAGTAGGGGTGCCCCTTGTGGGCACCCTCCAAACCATGGGCACCCTGCAAACTCAACAGGATACCCACATGTCAAAGAGCCCTGAACAAGAACAATCGTCCATAGTAGGGGTGCCTCTTGTGGACACCCTCCAAACCGTGAGCACCCTCGAAACTTCTGATACTCTAGAAGCTGTCCAGGACTTGCTCCGTAGCACTCCTGTCCTGGCTTCAACTACCGCAACATGGTCTTCCGACAAGTATGTTCCCGCATCACTCAATGGAGCAGGAGCAAATCACGAAAACTCTCCATTGCAGTTTGATGTTGCCATTATCGATGAAGCTGGGCAACTCACTATCCCTGCTATTCTAGGTGCGCTCCGCTTTGCAAAACGCTTTATACTCGTTGGTGACGAAAAGCAACTACCTCCATTGGTGTTGAGTAAAGAGGCTGCTGGTGCAGGGCTTGCTGAGTCACTTTTCAGTATCTTGAAACGTATAGATATCGACTATACGAAAGAGCATGACCAGGCGGTGAACGCGTGTGTGCCTTTAAAGATCCAATACCGCATGAATAAATGGATCTCACATTTCGCTTCCAGGCTGTTTTATGATGGCCAATTAATTCCACACATGTCGGTAGCAAACCGTCTGCTGGAAGTGACTATATCCAGGCCTATGCTGCTTGCAGAAACACCTTCAATTGTATCCGCGCTCGATCCACTTTCTCCGATGTTTTTTCTGGATGTCCGGGGTGAGTATGAAAAAGCGAAAATTAGCGATGCTGAAGCTCGTACAGTGCGCGAAATCGTAGCCGGGCTATTGGTGCGAGGAATTTCTGAACATGAGATAGGCATTATTGCGCCATACCGTGCCCAGGTTGCCAACCTGCGCAGACATCTTTTTAGCGATGACGCGACGATTGGCTGGCAGGCGCTTTCATTTGACACACCTTTAAGTGTTGATACTGTCGACCGTTTCCAGGGGGGAGAGCGACCAGTGATTATCATGTCGTTTGCTACCACGACAACACCAGAAGTCGAGAGTCAATTGAGAGATCATCTTACCGACCCTAACCGCCTCAATGTGGCTCTAACCCGTGCCCAACGCAAACTCATTCTGGTCGGGAATGCTTCTGCGCTTGCTAAATTACCTGTTTTCCAACGCTTGCTTACCTATTGCCAGGGATTGAACACGCTTATCCCCTATGAGCCTGGAAATTATGCCTCAGCCAAATCATACTCTTCTAGCAATTTCTGAGAATCCACACGCTCATTTAAGCCGAGGAATGAATAACAAGTGCACTCTAGTGAGCTTTGTATTTCTGTAGGGACATGCAGTCCTTTCAATACAAGTTCAGCAGCATGCTTCAAGTTCATACTAATACGAAATGGACCATTCACCTCGTGATAATGCTCGCGAAATTGTTCCAAACCGAGACCAGATAAGACTAATACAGTATGGATACCGGCAGCAAGTCCCGCGCGTACATCGGTAATACTATCGCCAATAAAGACCGCGTCAAGCATATCGAGATCCAGTTCATCACGTGCTCGTAGGAGCATACCAGGACGAGGCTTGCGACACGCGCAATCCTCATTTTTGCCATGTGGGCAATAATATACTTTCTCTATCCTGCCTCCTACTTCACTAATACTGGTCATCATTCTGAAATGAATCTCATCAACCGTTTTCATCGAGACGCTTCCGCGTGCTATACCTGCCTGATTAGTACACACAACAATACGATGTCCAGCCTTTGTTAGCTTTGCAATTGCTTCACGTGATCCCGGTAAAAAGCGGAATTCACTCCAGCTTTTGACATAATCCTCACGATTTTCATTGATAACCCCATCTCGATCCAGAAAAATTGTAGACACCAGCACCCCCGTTAAAGTAATCAATCTTGAATACTCTCTGTACTCTATAAGAATCTGAGCGAGATCACCCGGTCAAGATCGCCTTCATTTCCTATCATCAATAGCAATGAGGCCTTGTCTCACCGCGTAGATAGTTAACTGAGAGCGATCATAAATATTCAATTTGCGATAAATACTGCTGATATGATTGCGCACGGTTTTTTCACTTATAGCAAGTGTTCGCGAAATCTCTTTGGCAAGCATCCCCCTGGCAATCAGGACTAACATTTCCAATTCACGGGCCGTTAAGCCATCATAACGCTGCCCCTTATCAGTATTTTGCTTTTCCAGTAAATAGGGTATATCCACATCAACACGAGTACCCCTACCTTGAGCACTTTCTATAGTAAGTCGGCCATTTAGCAAGGTTGCCCGCTCTCGCATACCAATCAATCCCTGGTGATAGCCACAATTCGTACATAATGAAACGCCTTGTTTTGGCATTCCCACACCATCATCATCAATACTGACATGCAGATGCTCATCAAAACAACATATACATATTTTGATAGAAGACGCCTGCGCATGTTTACGTACATTCGTGAGCGCTTCGCGAAGGATGTAGTAGATATTCGATGTATACTCTAAAGGCAATAGAGCCGGCCATTCTTCACATTCGAACACCACGCTATAACCCTCCTCTTGCAGTTCCGCCAGGATAACCTGAATGGCATATTTTAAACCCAGCTCTAATTCGGCAGGGTTGTGTAATCCATCAAGCGCCCGGCGCATAGAAGTCAGACTATCACGCGCAAGCTCCTGCCATATTGCTACTTTTTCAGCAACTTCACGACTGGTCTGATCAATTGTAGGAAGACATCGCGTTCGAAAGTACTCCAGGTCAGTAACAAGCGCGGTCAGAGACTGCACAACACCATCGTGTAACTCACGCGCGATACGACGTCGCTCACTTTCCTGCGCAAAGCGAGTGGCTGAGGAGTCAAGGACATTGAGCATGGTTTTGTATTCTTTCTACCTGCCTGCTTGCCACATTATTTCTTTGGTCACTGCTATTCAACCTCCACTGCGGCCTAATTGAGGTACTTATCTCTCATATATAAGGTTTTTCCGTTAATCTTTCATTGAGAGAGGACTGTGAGAGAGGTTAAGATTTGCCGATTCTAGCGAAGAGTTCTTAACCTATCGGTTTGTTTAACCTATGTATTATCCAGGATATCCTGCTATGAAGGTATGAATCTGCCTGATACGTTTGGGCTTTTGACCTGGATTTGCATGTCTGTTTGTAGATATCGTATGCTTCCTGGCAAGACAATTGCATAGATTCTTTTGTTTAATCAGGAGAGCACCATGTCCAATAACATGATCCTCGTCGTTGGCAGCCTCAACATGGACCAGATTGTACAAATTCCACGTCTCCCGGCGTTGGGAGAAACTCTGCTCGGGGCAGGTTCACTCAAGCTCGTTCCAGGCGGGAAAGGAGCAAATCAGGCGGTTGCTATGGCACGTCTGGGTGCACCGGTCGCAATGGCAGGTCGTGTGGGTACAGACCCCTTTGGTGAGCAACTTATCAAAGCGCTCCTTACTGATAAGGTCGAGACAGGACTCATTGCTATCGACCAGCAAGAGGCCAGCGGTGTCGCTTTTATCTTTCTTTCTCCTGATGGCGATAATGCAATCATTGTGGCTTCCGGTGCTAATATGCGTGTAGGCCAGGATCGAGAACAACTCACGAACATTTTTGAAGCTATTGCCCAGGCGCGAGCGCTTGTATTACAACTGGAAATCCCACTAGAAACGGTAAAAACGTTGATCGCCGCCGGACACAACGCTGGCATCCCTGTCGTGCTGAACCTTGCGCCCGCTCAACCACTGGCATGGGAGGTACTCAGGCAACTGCATGTATTGATTGTCAATGAGATTGAGGCCAGCCTTCTTACAGGTACACAGGTCAACAATCATGAAGATGCCCAGGCCGTGGCTCTAAAGCTTCACAAACAAGGGATACCCATCGTCATTGTAACCCTCGGAGCGCAGGGAGCTATTCTGGCCAGCGACGACGGGATAAGCAACTCAAAGACCATCTACCAACCCGCTCCCAGAGTACGCGCCATCGATACAACTGCTGCCGGAGATTGCTTTGTAGGCGCATTCACCGTGGCCTTAACAGAAAGGCAGAACTCTGAGGACGCTTTACGATTCGCAGTATATGCCAGCGCATTAAAAGTGACAAAATTCGGCGCACAATCAGGTCTGCCCACACGAGCAGAAGTTGAGGCATTTCAAACCCAATGAAAGAAGCATTTCCCCTTGACATTATGTTGTATGTTTTCTGTAGCAAATGAACGGAGTTGATTGTCAGTTCTCCAGGTTCCCAGCGGAGCGAGCAAGCAGAACAATAAACTTTTTTCGATATGCTAGCAAAAAACATTCAAAAAGGGGAAACTTCCTTGCGCCACTTTTTAATAGACACCGATACAGCCTCAGATGATGCCGTTGCACTTGTGATGGCACTGCGTTACCCCGATGTACAAGTTGAAGCCATTACAGTAGTTGCTGGTAACGTTCCTTTAGAACAGGGGTTACAAAATGCGCTGTATACAGTCGGGTTATGTCAAAAACAAGTGCCGGTATATCGTGGGTTAGCGGCTCCTATTTTACGACCACTTGAGACTGCACAGGATACTCATGGACAAGATGGGATGGGGGACATTGGTTTGCTTCTTTCTGGAGGTATACCAGCACCAGAGCACGCAGTAGACGCAATCAGAGAGACTATAAACTCCTATCCAGGTGAAATTACCCTCGTGGCTCTTGGCCCCTTAACAAATATTGCCCTGGCACTTCTTCTTGACCCCACACTAGCTCTCAAGGTCAAGGAATGTATCATTATGGGTGGAACGGCGCAAGGAGTAGGAAATACAAACCCTGTCGCTGAGTTTAACATATGGGTAGACCCGGAAGCTGCAAAAATAGTGTTTTCGTCAACAATGCCAATAACAATGGTAGACTGGTATACCTCAACAGCTTATGCTACGATTAGCCCCGATGAGGCAAAAACACTTCGAAGCATTGGTACTCCTCTTGCAAAGTTTTGTATTGATATCCAGGCTTCCCATATGAACGATACAGGATTTGTTATTGCTGATCCTATTGCTATGGCAATTGCGCTTGATCGAAGTGTAGCCACTGAAATTAAGCGGCTTTTTGTAGATATTGAAACTGTAAGCGCCATAAGTCGAGGGCAAACGGTTGTCGATCACCTTGGCTTTACCAAACAACAACCAAACGCTGATGTTGTTCTTTCTGCCTCACACGAACGGTTTTTTGAAATCCTACAAAAATCCCTGCAAGAATAAAAAAGCCCAATGCAGGAGCATTCAGCCTACCTTTCGACTTTGACAAGCCTCAATTGTATGAGCTATAGTAAAGAAGTACAATTCCTACTAATTTAGTTGGTTTACCATACAAAGGAGCCAGAAACCATGGTAGAGATTAACGAAGCTGAAATCATGGATGCGTTACATGAATGCTACGACCCGGAGATTCCCGTCAACATCGTTGACCTGGGTCTTGTTTATAATGTTGATATCAATAATGAGACAGGCCACGTTGAGGTTACAATGACCCTCACCGCATTGGGATGTCCTATGGCCGAAGAAGTCCTCAGCGAAGTGGAAATGCGTGTAGGTGAGGTTGAGAATGTCCAATCTTGCAAAGCCATCCTGACCTTTGATCCACCCTGGTCGCCCGATAGAATGACAGAAGATGCCAGGTGGGAACTTGGCATGGTCTAAACATAAACACTCTCCCGTCGTCCCCCTGACAAATACCATTCACAAATCTGTCCCTCTCCGTAGGGGCGAGAGTGGATGACCTAGGACTGGGGTTTACTGCCTCTTTTCAATCCTCTTTTCTTCGCAACTCCGTAGGGGCGAGGGTGGATGACGTAGGGCTGGGTGGGCCTTTATGGTCGCCCGCCATTCCCCCATTGAATGTTAATCCTGCAAATTTCCCCTTTCCAGGCTGAGCTCCGATATGCTATACTGAGTCACGTGCACACCCACACAACAGACCTTAATACAAATGGTCACATAGGGGGCAAGTGAAAAATATGGCATTTGAAGGACCACAAAGTGGTGATATTCGGGCAACGTTAGCGCTCAGCCTGGCTGAGGCCCAGGCGGGGAGCAGCCGTACTCTCACCCTTCCAGGAGGACGCCGCATCACTGTGCCTGTTCGCGCAGGCATTCGCAATGGAGAAGAGATTCGTCTCAAAGGTCAGGGTGAGCCTGCCTGGTCTGGTGGCCCGGCCGGTGACCTGATCCTGACAATATCCATAGCCCCTTCAGAGCAATACTATAATCAGCCAAATTTTATCGATGACCCATCTTCTCCCACAGATTTTATACAGGGACCATATTTGCCACCAACTCCTAACTATCCACCCACTGTATCAGTTCCTGATCACAATCAAGGCGGACAATATGGCTCATCATCTCCTAACTACCCACCGTCAGGATCTGGTGGGAACTATCCTAATTACCCAGACCAGGCTATACCCCCGACTCAGGAACAACTCTATCTTTACCAAAACCAGCCGCCCTATTCAGGGGCTTCGCAATATGCCGGATATCCTCAGCCAGGTCAGCAAATTCAACAAAAAGTCACACCACCACCTCCCAAACGGCGAAGAATTTCATTGACTGTCACTATCTTGCTCATCGTTATGGTACTCTTCCTGCTTGGAGGTAGTGGCCTCATTTTCTATGTCGGCATCTATCAGCCCCAAAAAATGCATGCTGATGCAACTGCCACCGTGAATGCCCAGATAACGGGAACTGCCCAGGCCAATACACAAGCAACCGCGAACGCATTGGCAACTTCACAAGCCGAGGCTAACGCGACTGCTACAGCCCAGGCTTCCGCCACTGCGGCAGCCTCTGCCACTGCCACAGCGTTTCAAGCCATCCTTAGCCAGGCAACGAGTAGTAACCCTACACTCAATGATTCGTTAATCGCTCCGAGCAATAACAACTGGGATCAACTACCTGCGTCAAATTCGACTGCAAGCGGGAGTTGCGGCTACACAGGGGGAGCCTATCACTCAAACATGCCCACGAAAGGCTTCTTTCAACCATGCTATGCCCAGGCCCCGATGTTTAGCAACTTCGCCTACCAGGTAGATATGACCATCACCCAAGGAGATGAGGGAGGTATTCTTTTCCGCGCCGATCCCACAAACTCAAAGTTCTACCTCTTCCGTATTAGCCAGAGCGGAGCTTACGATCTCTTTCTCTATATTGATAATCAGGGTACACACGCCAAGAACCTGTTAAGCAACTCAACCACGCTTTTCAAACGGGGTCTGAATCAGACCAATACCATTGCGGTTGTTGCTCGCGGTGGCGCCATCTACTTCTTTATTAATGGGCAATATCTTGATAACGTAAATAACAGTACGTTCGCCTCCGGCAAGATCGGAGTGTTTGCAGAGAGCAACACCAACTCAACGGATGTTGCATTCAGCAACGCCCACGTCTGGCAACTATAAATTGCTATTGACAAATAACAAAACCACTGGTAATCTGTTATTACAATAGAACAGGCAATGAACGGGACAAGTACCTTTTTGCCTGGCAACAGCGAGCTGCGGGACAGTGCAACGCAGCAGCCAGTAGAAGTGAAATCCACCCGCGAGCCAGCGCGACAAGCGCCAACGGTCGCCCCCGTTATCAGGCAACAGTAAGTTTCAACTCCCCGCTAAGGGATCGAAAGAATCAAGGTGGCACCACGGCTCACACGCATTGCGCGTCGTCGTCCTTCGCAATGGATGACGGCGCTTTTTTTATTGTTCATTTGTAGGAACCTGGCGAGGCTTGCCACACCAGGAGAAATGTAGTGGCGGGGCTTGCCCCTGCCAGGTGAATTCGGGGCTTTCCCCGTCAGGTGAATTCGGGGCTTTCCCCGCCAGGAGAAATGACTATCATGCTAGATCTCGCATTTATACGCAACCACCCAGACATTGTAAAAGAAGCGGCGCGGGTCAAATACAACCCTATTGATATCGACTACCTCTTAGAAGTTGATCGACGGGTGCTTGATCTGCAACACGAAGTGGAAGAAGCGCGCGCCGAGCAAAACAAAATCTCGAAACGCGTCCAGCAGGCAGGCAAAGACAAAGCGCAGCGCGACGCACTAATCGCCGAGGGAAAAGGACTCGCCGAGCGCATCAGAGCTTTGGAGCCGAAATTGAACCGGTTAGAGGAAGAACGCCAGCAGTTGCTCTACCTCGTGCCTAACATCCCTGATCCCAGCGCCCCCATTGGTAAGGACGAGAGCGATAACGTACCCATCCGCTACTGGGGCCAGAAACCCAGGTTCGACTTCGAACCGCTCGACCATTATGCCCTGATGCAAAAACTGGACGTAGTAGATATCGCGCGCGCCGTCAAGATCGCCGGCGCGCGCAGCTACGCCCTCAAGGGAGATGCCGCTCGCCTCGAGCTGGCTTTAATGAATTTCGCCATGGATCGCATCGCACGCAAAGGTTTCACGCCACTGATTGTACCTGCGATGGCCCGCGAATTCTGCTTCATCGGCAACGGCCAATTCCCCAAAGGGCGCGACCAGGTTTATGCCATTGAAGGAGAAGATACCTTCCTGGTAGGCACCGCTGAGGTCTCGATCACCGGCATGTACAAAGACGAGATTCTCAGCTACGAGGACCTGCCCCTGACCTTCGTCGGCTTCTGCCCTTGCTTCCGTAAAGAGGCAGGCACCTACGGCAAAGATACCCGCGGTGTCTTTCGCATCCACCAGTTCAACAAGGTCGAGCAGTATGTGATCACCATAGCTGATCATAAAGAATCGGTACGCTGGCACGAGCAGTTGCTGGCAAACTCGGAAGAACTGGTACAGGCGCTAGAATTGCCCTATCGCGTCGTAAATGTTTGCACCGGGGATATGGGCGATGGTAAAGTCGGCATGTACGACCTTGAGTGCTGGATACCTAGCGAGGGCAGGTACCGCGAGACCCACTCGTGTTCGTACTTCCACGAATGGCAGGCCCGCCGCGTGAACGTCCGCTACCGCGACGAAGACGGCAAGGTAAAGTTCGTCCACACACTGAACAATACAGCCATAGCCTCGCCGCGCATCCTGCTGCCCCTCTTCGAGGTTCACCAGCAGCCCGATGGCAGTGTGCGTATCCCGGAGGCATTACGCCCGTTTATGGGTGGGCAGGAGTATATCAAGCCACGTGAAGGAGTTAAAGTAGAGAGGTAGTTTCGGTTCAACAGAAAGATATCGTGAAGGCTATTCGTGTACTGCTTCATGCTGAATGTAGCACGAAAGGTTTTTATGTTACTTGACTTTTCCGCTCTTATGGGTAATAGTGATAGCAACACTACTGACTCACAAAAACAAACAGACAACCGGGTAGGAGTAGAATAAAGGAGTAGGTTATGGCACTTCCTGAATACCGATGGGTAAGCGTTGAGGAATACCTGGCTATTGACAATGCCAGTGATGTGCGTTTTGAATATGTCCATGGTCAACTTCGTATGCTTGCCGGTGGGAGTCGAAACCATGCGTTAATCGCGCATAATCTTCACGGTTTACTCCACAACTACTTGCGTGGAACTCCATGCGCAGCCTACACCTCTGATATGCGCGTCCAGGTAGCCATAGACCGCTATTACTACCCCGATGTCACGGTCAGCTGCGACGAAAACGAAGCAGAGAATGCATTGAATTCTCCGCGTGTCATATTTGAGGTTCTTTCTCCAAGCACCGAAGTGATTGACCGTACCGAAAAACTGGAAGCGTATCGTGAGTTGCTAAGCGTAGAGGACTATGTGCTTGTGAGTTCTGAGCGGCAAGCGGTTGAAGTTCACCACCTAGATCGCATGCAAAACTACTGGATTACCAGAATCTACGGCCCCGGAGACACTGTGAGAATTGAAAGTCTCAACACCGAATTTCTCATGGATGAAATTTATGAACGCATCCGATTCAAGCAGTAGGACATATAGGTCATTCATAACTTCAAGAAGAGACTAAATTAAAACCTGCTCAGCGTGACTTATAACCAGCATACAGGCAGAGTGCTAATGTCGCTAAGGGAGTGAAGGCACAACGATAAAAAAGGGCAGGACAAGCTCTTGCCCCGCTCTTTTTAGGGGAGATGTTCCGCGAAGCCCATCTCCCTGAACCCATTGACTTCTTGATGACAAGAAGGATGCTGCTGGGTATCAAGAAACGAGCGGAAAAGACCGGCAAGCTTGCAGAAAAGCCAGAAGAGGCTGAAAAGAAGACAAGCCCGAATGGAATAGTGACATCCACGACGGCGATTAAGCAGTTCCAGTAGCCGAATACTGAATCTTGTGCAAGAGGAGAGCCCTACAGGTAGATTATCTCCCCTTGCACATTCCGCGCTTCGTCGTCTATATGCAGCATCCCAATACTGCACCTCTCCTGCCTTCGTCGATCAGTAGCGCTCCCCGGATTAAACAACAACAGCCCATCATGTTCCTGATTCCACGGAATATGGCTATGCCCAAATACGACACAACGCGCATTGGGAAACTCCCGCGGCGCGATTCTTTCACGATTATATGAATCACCCAGGATGTGGACAACACCAATCCTACAATGCCCCACCACAATCTCGCGTTTGATCGGCAATGTGTGAATCACCTCATCTTCTTCGACATTACCCTGCACAGCTACAACCGGTGCGATAGCCTCCAACTCTTTGATTACTGAGAGAACTGAGAGGTCTCCAGCATGAATTATCAATTCAACCCCTGCGAAATGCTCCCAGATAGCGACGGGTAGTTTTTTGAAATGAGGTATATGTGTATCGGAGATAATTCCTATATGATGATGCAATTTGTTGTACACCTTTTTTTGGGGTATAGTAAATATTTCTTTTACAGTTCTGATATTGCCTTGATACAAGGATATCACATGCGTAGATCTGCGCCCTTTCCAGAGCCACGAGGTAAAAACAAAACGGCGCCTCCACGTCGTCAAGAATAACATACACCTTGCGGATGGTTCCCCTCATGCCACGAAACGGGCTATCATTGGCTATCCAGACCAGACTGTTGACTAGCAAAATGAAATTTTCCACAAATTTCTATGGAAAGTACGTTATCCCAGCACAAAGCGGCTATACCGATCTCCTCGCTTCTTTTTTCTTTGCCCGCAAACACACCCTCTGGTCAGGCGGGTAAAGGCCGCGCTCTTCGGCTGTTTAGTTGCATCCTCATGGTGGAGCTGTCACGCGGCTTTCGACTCCTGGCAAGTTTTATAAGCAACCTCACTATCAGAGAACACTTGGGAACGTGGTACGTCTCTCTTCAGAATACCTCCGATTATGCGAGTACCTTGCAGAGGCGATTGTCAAGGTCAGAACGGCACGTCGGCACATATAGCTGTGCTAAGGAAGCTGTTTCTCCACCTTGTCGAGAAGGGTCTCCAATTCAAACGGCTTGGCGAGGAAATCATCAGCGGGGCATTCTTGTCGGAGCTGTCGTACAGAGACATGAGCGGAGAGCATGATGATGGGGACGTCTTTGGTCTGCTCGTTTGTTTTCAAGTGTTGGCAGATGGCCCGTCCATCTTCCTCTGCTAGCTTCACGTCCAGCAGAATGAGATCGGGAAGATCGCTTGGCCGTAGCTGCTGAAGATCTCTCCCGCTAGTGCTGACCCGAACATCGTATCCCGCATACGCGAGCGTCAGTTGCATGAACTCTAAAATGTCGATGTCATCATCGACGATCACGATCTGCCTGGCCATTTCTGCTGATTCCTCCTCACTAGCAGATAATGGACTGTTTTCTAAGCTGATCAGCTGAACGTTCCCACACTCTTACTACACGTATTTTCACTCGTGACGGATACACAACTTTATCATTATTGCTAGAGTAGCGTCTCTCGTTCTTTCAAACCGCACTGTCTGCGCAGCTTGTGTACTGGATGGAGCAGGCAGGTCTGCTGGATGGGTAGAGCCGCTCAGGGAGACGAGGAGATCTGGAGAGTCTTGAGCTACCCATCGGTATCGTTTACTCATTCTTTCCAGATGCTTATG
>WNFX01000506.1_pt1 | contig 37696 bp, 38 predicted proteins | sample 5400111 | NCBI WGS metagenome assembly WNFX01 (sample SAMN13153363, study PRJNA577476) | soil metagenome | isolation source: 40 cm soil or saprolite under grassland replicate 1 | place: USA:California | collected 2016-06-15
GCATCACGGGCTTTACGCCGCATCGCCTGTTACGCGCCCTGCTCATCAGGTCCGATGACTTCGTAGATGTTTCCGTCGGGACCGCGGAAATGCTGCCATGCGCGCCCGCCGGCTCGCTGCGGCTCAGGGTAGATGAACTCGGTTCCGGCCGCGGTCATCGCGGCGTGAACGTCACCGAACGAGTCGACGGCGAACCCGATCACCGGCGCGCTCCCGAAGAAGTCGTGGTCCTCGTCCCCTGGGCCGTAGACGTGCACTTCGGTGCCGTCTGCCAGCCGGAACCATGTCGCATCCGGCCGCTCCAGGATGACTTCGAGCCCGAGCACATCGCGGTAGAAGGCCGTCATCGCCGGAGCCTGGGGAGTTCGCACGCCCAGCCAGCCCAAAGAACGCACAGCCACAGCGCCTCCAGTACGGATCGTCTGCCTTTCCCAATCGTCTACCGCGCGGCGTGCGGGCACGGCCGTCCCCGCCCGGCCGACGGCATAGACCGGACGTTTGGCAGGCACCGTTTCCGCAGGAGGGGCGCCCCGGTGGGGTCGCGCTCGCTCGCGCAGGAGGTGGTTGCTCATCTCATGTGCCCAGTGCGGGAATAGGTGAGCTGGGCGCTCCGGGCTAGGCAGGTTGTGGCACCTGATCGGCGAGCACCTCGTCGGCTCGCGTGCGGGCCCAGCGCATCCGGGCGGCGGCGGTCTCGGGGTGGTCGCCGAACTCCTGCGCCACGCGCTCGGCACAGCCGCGCGGGCCGAGGGTGCGGACGGCCGCGGCAGCGGCCTGCCGGATCTGGTCGTCGCTGGGCTGCTCAGAGCGCTGCAGTGCCGACACGAACTCGGCATCGGCTCAGACGGCGCTGTGACCGAAGCCGTGCTGGCCCAGATCCTCCGGCAACTTAGCCCGTCTGCGTGCGTCGACCGGCCCGCGCCGCGCTCGCCGCCCGCCTGCGACAGGCTGGTCACCGGGTCGGCAACTCCTGGCTCACCCAGCTACCCCAGCTACTTCAGGCACTCCGAACTGGAGCAGCTTGAAGCAGACGGCAGCGACAGCCCCGCGCATCATTGGCATCTTGCCTCGTTCACGCCAGCAGGCCAGTCGCCTGGGTCCGCTGGAGCGTCTTCCTGACAGCACGGCACATGCGGCAAACGCGAGTGCAAGGCTTCAAGTCATGCATGCGCAGCTGGCTCGGCCCGAGCCTGGCAGCTCACCTGGATCACGCCAGGCGGCCGCTCCTACGGCGTGCAACCAGGCAGCTACCCGGCTTGAGGCGTAACCCATCGTGTCGGAGGTTTGCAGGGACTGAGCGGCCGAATTCCTGCTTCGATGACTGCCTTCGCGACCCAGGGCGGTGAATGACGATCAGAGCGGCAGGGATGGCGGCCTTGTCGTCGGTCAGCCTGCCGACCTAGCTGACCGTTGCCCTGACCTGCCCAAAGTCTGGTTATCATTGGTGGTCAATGCTCGGCGATGGTGGTCGTTGCGCGGACTTTTGGCGGACTGCTGCGGACTAGTTGCGGACTTGAGCAAGGGAATCAGAGAGCCACAAACGCTGCCGCCAAGCGGGAGAATCTCAGCTTCGCGCTGCTTCATCCTGACGCCCGGCCGCGTCCAACTGGCATCGAAGCGCCCGGAGGCCGCGAGCGCTGATGATCTCAACCAACTTGCCGTCGCGGCGGCAGGCCACCCATTCGGTGCCGGGCTCGACCTGCTCGATCTCCCATTCGTCCCCGTAGTCGCGGAACAGCCGGGCGAGGGCAGGGTCACCGGGCATGGCGGGCCTGGTCACGCTGGAGCGTGGCGTGCAGCTCCATCAAGTCACTGGTGATGATCACGTACAGCCCGCTTGCCGTGGGGTCGCGGCGCTCGGCCACCCAGCGGCCGCCTCTCCAGCCGAACGGCTCGCGGCCGAACGCGAAAGCCGGGTATGCCGCCGTGAGCCTGGCAAGGTGCCGCATGATCGTCGCGCCGTCGGGCTGGGCAGCAGCGGGCGCCGCGCTCCTTGGCGGGCTTAAATGGCCCGCCAAGTGTCCCCACGTGCTCATGCCCGCGTCTCCCTGCCTGTAGCGATCCGGTTACGTCCCGTGCGACGGTAACCGGACTTGCAACAGGGAGCCAGGGACGTGGCGTCCGGCTGTCCTTGATCCTTGCTGGCTCGCTCGGACGCTGCGTCCTAGTTCACGCCTGCCTGCCGGGCAAGCCTGCGCAGGGCGGGTGATAGCCGCCGTTCCCGCTGCACCAGATCGTGCACGAGCGAACGGGCGATGGCCTGGTGGCGCCACCAGACCGGGGCAGTGGCCAGCGCCTCGCCCAGCGCAGCCGTGGCCGCGCGGTGATGCCGGGCGTCAAGGTGGGCCTGGGCGACGTCGAGCAGGTGCCGCCCGCGGGAGATGCCGGTCAGGTCGCCGGGCCGGATGCGGTGCGCCGACTCCAACGCCCTGGCGGGCTCGCAGGTGACCGCGTAGGCGTGCGCGGCCTGCATAGCGACGGTCGCCGGCCCGAACGAGGTGTGGTAGATCTCCAGCCGCCGCCCGATACGCTCGGCCGCCGCGGACGCCAGGGAGATGTACTCGGCCACGTCCTTGCCTGCCGCAGCGGCCGGGGCGAGCGCCGACATGAGCAAGTTTCCCCACACCGCCAGGCGCGGCTCCGGGCCGCTGAACCCCGGCTCGATCCGGTCGGCTACCGTCACCGCGAGCCGCTCGGCTTCCTCCGGCCGCGCCTGGCGCAGCAGCACCCAGGAGTACGTCCCGTGCAGATTGGCCCAGCGAAGCTCGTCGCCCCCGGCGTGAGCGGTGGCGATGGCACGCTCGGCGGCGATCGCGGCCAGGTCGTCCTTGCCGACGTGCAGCATCAGGCAAGCGGCCAGCTCGTATGCCTGCGCCAGCGGCCCGGCCGCGCCAGGACCGCCGGCCGCTGCGGCCAGGCGGGCCTCGCCGATCAGCGGCGGCAGGTGCGCCATCAGCGGGGCGAAGCCGCCTTTCCAGTAGGTCCTATTCGCCGCTTTGACAGTGGCTCCGACCTCGGCCAGCGGTTTCGGGTCACTGTCCTCGCCGGGCTCGAAGCCGGGAAGCACGTCGGGCGTCAGGAGCGCGTTGCGGAGCGCGAGCACACTGGCGCCATCTTGGCCGCCGTCCAGACTCGGCCGGGCGCCCGTCAGCTCGGACAGGGACACATCGAGCGCGTTCGCCAGCGCGGTCAGGCTCGCCAGACGCGCGGACTGGCGGGAACCCTGCTCCAGCTTGGCGATCAGGTCCTTGCTGACCCCGGCGCGCTCGGCCAGCTCCTCCTGCGTCAGCGCCTTCTCGCGCCGCAGACGGCGGAGCTGCGCGCCGATGCTCGTGCTAGCCTCGTCCAAGGTCCCGCCTTTTCCTGGTCATCCGCAACTGTCAGGTTACGCCGGGACCCTTAGCTTGCACGGGCACGCGCCCCCACGCGGTTCTGACATGCGGCAGCCCTACCAGTTACACCAGCCCGGCCGAGATCGCCAGCGTGCGGCTCAGCCAGCCGCAGCAGCGGCCTGCCAGCGCGAACGCCCACCCGCACCCGCCGGCCTGAACTACGCGCCCGCGACTCGCCCACGCCGCCTCCACCGACTCGGCCGGATCACCCGCCCACGCCCGGGCGAACCACGGCCCGACCTCACCAGCGTGCGGCTGGCACAACCGGTCTACCCCGTCCGCCCAGCGCATCGGGCAGCCGCGAAACGGGCAGCGTCCCAAGACGGCCGGCCACTCGCCCATGCGGCCAACGCTAACGCCAGCGGGCACGGGTCGGGCCGGTAAGCGGCGCGGCAACCCGTCGGCGGTCCAAGGCCACGGGACCGCGCCGCCCACGGTGGCAACCCCTGCGATGCGGGAGTGCCACGCCGCACGGGTCCCGAGCGCCAGCCCGTGCGGTCGTCACCAGTCGCCGGCGGGCACCAGTGGCCGGCCGTGCTCAGGTGCCGGCCCGTGGCGGGTCACGTAGCCGTGAGCGCGCGGCGAGTCGAACCGGTCAATCAGCGCCGACCGGATCGCCAGCATCTGATCCTGGCCCTGATAGTGCCGCTCCAACTGGTGATCCACGGTCGGCCCGTCCGACCGCTCCAGCGGCCCCATGCCCGGCCACGCCCGGCCAGCGGCGGCCGGATCGAGTCGCGCCAACTCTCAGCTCACCGATCCGGCCCTGCCTCGCAGCCTCACGCTCACGGCTCATCGCCGCCAAATCGGCCGGCGCGTAACCGACCGACAGAAGCGCCCTGATGGCCGCTGGCGGGCCAGGTACCGGGACCTAGCCGGCAAGGAGCACGCCCGGCATTTCGCCCGCAGGGTCGACGGCCAGGCGTGGCTTGACCAGGTGACCGCCAGCATGATCACCGGGAACTACGTCAGTCCGAAGACGGCGAAGACAACGGTTGCCGACTGGTGTCAGACTTGGCTCGTCGGCTATGCAACCCGCCGGGCGTCCACAGTCCGGCAGGCACGAGTGCACGTCAGGCAGATCACGGCCGAGTTTGGCGCCATGCCGCTGTCGGCGGCCCGACCCTCGCACGTGCGGGCATGGACCTCGCGGCTGCACGATGAGAATCTGTCCGCGTCGTACGTCTACGCGCTGTATTCGCGGCTGGCGCAGATCTTCGCCGACGCTGTGCACGATGGGATCGTGCCCCGGTCGCCATGCTCCCGGCGCACCTCGCCGGGCGCCGGACGCCAGCGCGCCTACGTCGCAACCACTGGTCAGATCTGGGCGTTGCATGACGCGATGCCTGACCGGCTGCGCGCGGCCATCCTGCTCGGCGCGTTCGCCGGCCTGCGGTGCGCCGAGCCGTGCGGGCTGCGCGTGGCCGACGTCGACTTCATGCGCGGCGTCATCTCCCCGGCCGTGCAGTTCCTGGCTGAGGAACTCAAGACCGAGACCAGCAAGACGGCCATCCCCGTACCGCGATCGCTCACGCTGGAATTGTCCGCGCACGTGCAGCGGTGGCCGAATTCTAGCGAGTGCCTGCTAACTGGCCTGGACGGCGCGCAACTCTCCAGGTGGGCGTTGGAGCGCGCCGTCCGAACGGCAAGGGCGAAGGTGGACGGGCTTCCGGCCGGCTTCCGGTATCACGACCTGCGGCACTACTTCGCGTCGCTCCTGATCGCTTCTGGCGCGGACGCGAAAACGGTACAGGCGCGGCTGAGGCACGCTTCGGCCAAGACGACACTCGACACGTATGGCCATCTGTGGCCGGACCGCGATGAGTCAACCCGTACCGCGGTGGATGCGGTTCTGCAAGATCGTGCGGACTCCCTGCGGACTCTGCGCACGGCCAAGTGACATTGCCGCAGATCAGCGGCCCGAAACGGTCAGCAGTCGAAGTACAGCTCGAACTCGTGCGGGTGCGGGCGCAGCCGGATCGGGTCAAGCTCGTGCGAGCGCTTGAAATCCAGCCAGGTCGAGATCAGGTCGGCGGTGAAGACGCCGCCATCAAGGAGGAAGTCGTGGTCCGCCTGCAGGCTTTCCAGGACCTTGTCCAGTGAGCCCGGCACCTGCGGGATCGACCTGGCCTCGTCCGGCGGCAGCTCGTACAGGTCCTTGTCCACCGGCTCGGGCGGCTCGATCTTGTTCTTGATGCCGTCCAGGCCCGCCATCATCATCGCCGCGAACGCCAGGTAGGGGTTGCAGGACGGGTCAGGTACCCGGAACTCCAGGCGCTTGGCCTTCGGGCTCGCGCCGGTGATCGGGATCCGCACGCAAGCCGACCTGTTGCGCTGCGAGTAGACCAGGTTGACCGGCGCCTCGAACCCCGGCACCAGGCGGTGGTAGGAGTTGACGGTCGGGTTGGTGAAGGCCAGCAGCGACGGCGCGTGCCTGAGCAGCCCGCCGATGTAGTAGCGGGCAATGTCGGACAGCCCCGCGTAGCCCACCTCGTCGTAGAACAGCGGCTCGCCGTCCTTCCACAGGCTCTGATGACAGTGCATGCCTGAGCCGTTGTCGCCGAAGATGGGCTTCGGCATGAACGTGACGGTCTTGCCGGCCGCGCGCGCCACGTTCTTGATCACGTACTTGAACAGCATCAGGTTGTCGGCCATCTCCAGCAGGCTGCCAAACCTGATGTTGATCTCGGACTGGCCGCCGCTGCCGACCTCATGGTGCTGCATCTCGACCGTGATCCCGCAGCTCATCAGCGTGGCGGCCATGTCGGCGCGGAGGTCAGCGAAGTGGTCCATCGGCGTCACGGGGAAGTAGCCGCCCTTGAAGCGCGGTTTGTAGGCGAGGTTGCCGCCCGGCTCATCCCGCCCGGTGTTCCAGGCGCCGGCGACCGAGTCGATGAAGTAATAACCAGCCGCGGCCGAGGTCTCGAACCTGGCCGAGTCGAAGATGTAGAACTCCGCCTCGGGCCCGAAGTAGACGGTGTCGGCGATGCCGCTGCCGCGCAGGTACTCCTCGGCCTTGCGGGCGATGTTCCTCGGATCGCGGGTGTACGGCTCGCCGGTCAGCGGGTCGTGCACGAAGAACGTCATGTTCAGGGTCTTGAGCTTGCGGAACGGGTCGACGACAGCGGTCGTCGGGTCGGGCAGCAGCAGCATGTCGGACTCATGTATCTGCTGGAACCCGCGGATCGAGGATCCGTCGAACATCAGGCCGTCGGTGAAGATGCGCTCGGAGAACGTCTCGGCTGGCACGGTGAAGTGCTGCATCGTGCCAGGCAGGTCGCAGAATCTGACATCGACGAACCGCACATCGGCGTCCGCGAGGTAGCGCAGGACGTCGTCACCGCTGGTGAACATCAGTTCTCCCTTGCTCGTTGGCCGCTTTCTGGCGCTCCGCCGGGACCCGCGCGGCCTGGCTGAACTGGCACGACGCTAGTCACCCGCCGTTTCCTGCCGGTGTCCCCGATGTTTCGGCCGTGTTACGGCTCCCCGGCACTACCCTGCCACGCGGGCGGCCGCACCGTACCCAGGTCCGCGCCGGCCGCGGGCACGGGTAGGCGCTGGCCCGGGTACGGTTGTGCCGTGACTGATGAGCGGCACGCGAAGCCGGCGCGGCAGCCGGGCGGCGGTGCTGGCCAGCACGCCTATCCCGGCCAGGCGCTCGGCTTTCCGGCCGCCGGACCTGGCGCGATAGCTGGCATGGGCCGCAGGGTCGGCGCCCTGTTCATCGACTGGCTGCTGTGCGCGTTCCTGGTCGCTGCGCTGATCAGGCCGGCGTACTTCGAGGTGCAGTACTGGACGCTGGCGATCTTCGCCGCGCAGGACCTCGTGCTCACCGCGCTGGTGGGGGTCACGGTCGGGAAGCGGCTGCTCGGGATCCGGGTGGCCAGGCTGGACGGCCGGATGGTCGGCGGCTGGGCGCTGGTGCGCACGATCCTGCTGCTCTGCGTGATCCCGCCGCTGCTGACCGATCGCGACCTGCGCGGGCTGCACGACCGGGCGGCCAACACCGCGGTGGTGCGCATCACCTGATGCGCGGGCGCGGCGGTTTCGGCATCCGGCCGGTCCGCGGCATCGGGCCCTTGGGAGTCGGCAGCGATGACCCCAGCGCCTTCAGCCGGTTATTCAGGTCGCGAACGGCGGCAGGCTTGAGCGTGCGGGGCAGCCTCATCAGCTTGCGCTGCAGCTTGCTGACCGGGATCTGGCCGCTCTCGTCGCCGACCTGAAGCTCGTGGATGGGCACCCCGTACGCGACCCGGCCGAGCTTGCGCTTCTCGGCGGCGAGCAGGCTCGCCAGCCCGGTCGGCGAACCCTCGCCGAGCAGGATGACGCCGGGCTTGCCCACTACCCGGTGCACGATGTCCATGTTCCTGTTGCCTGCGATGGCCGGCGTGACCATCCAGTTCCCGCGCATCGACTGGACGATGGCCGCCGCAGCGCCCGGCTGCCCGGCGACGGCCGCGTACTGCGCCGATTGAGCGAACCGGCCGAAGATGATCATGGCGGTCATCAGGCCGAGCGGCACGCCAAGCGGGATCAGCAGCGCAGCGGTTCCGGTCAGCAGGCCGGCCAGGGCGAACAGCGCGAGCACCGCGATACCGCTGGCCGCCACGATCGGCAGCGCCCTCGGGTTGGACTTGCGGATGAGTCCGGCGACCATGCCGATCTGCCGGAGCCGGCCAGGGGTCGCCTGTTCGGCCGTCGGGTTCTTTGCCGCCTTGCTCGGCGTCTGCGCCGGAGCGCCGCCTGCCTTCTTCGCCATGGCTGTGAGGATACGAGGAGCGGATCGTCAGCGCGACACGCGGTCGATCTGTTGGCCGGCCGCCAGTCCGTCCGACCGCTCCATCGCCTGCCGGTACAACCTGCCAGCGCGGTAGGAGGACCGGACAAGCGGCCCGGACATGACCCCGGCGAAACCAAGCGCGAGCGCCTCATCGCCCAGTTCAGCGAACTCCTCCGGGCTCACCCACCGGTCCACAGGGTGGTGCCTGGGCGACGGCCGCAGGTACTGCGTGATGGTCAGCAGATCGCACCCGGCGGCGCGCAGGTCAGCCATCGCCGCCGTGATCTCGGCGCGCTGCTCCCCCATCCCGAGGATCAGGTTCGACTTGGTGATCAGGCCGTCGTCGCTGGCCTCGCGCAGCACCCGCAGCGACCTGTGGTACCTGAACCCGGGCCTGATCTGCCTGAAGATCCTGGGCACCGTCTCGATGTTGTGCGCGAGCACCTCGGGGCGGGCGGCGAATACCTCGGCGAGCAGCGCCGGGGAGGCGTTGAAGTCCGGGATCAGCAGCTCGACGCCGCAGCCGGGGACGCCGCGGTGGATCTGCGCACAGGTCTGCGCGTACAGCCAGGCGCCGCCGTCCGGCAGGTCGTCACGTGCCACCCCTGTCACCGTCGCGTACCGCAGTCCCATCGCCGCCACCGACGCCGCCACCCGGCGCGGCTCGTCGGTATCGAGCGGCCCTGGCCTGCCGGTGGCGATCTGGCAGAAGTCACAGCGCCTGGTGCAGGCGTCGCCGCCGATCAGGAACGTGGCCTCGCGGTCTTCCCAGCATTCGAAGATGTTGGGGCAGCCGGCTTCCTCGCAGACGGTATGCAGGCCTTCCCGCCTGACCAGTTGCCGAAGCTCGGTGTACTGCGGTCCGGTGCGCAGCCGGGTCTTGATCCACGGCGGCTTGCGCTCGATCGGAGTCTGGCTGTTGCGGGCCTCGACCCGCAGCAGCCTGCGCTCTCCCGGTGCGACTACCACATGCCCAGACTATGTCCGCCCGTCCGGCGGCGCGCCGCGGGATGACGCGCGGATCCGGAACCGATGTGACGCGGCTGGCCGACATCGGGGATCATGGCTGGCATGCCACAGCAGTTTGAGCCGCCGTCCGGCACCAGGGACTTCCTCGCCGACGAGTTCGAGCGGCGCGAGCGGGCGTTCGCCATTATCCGGTCGGTCTTTACCAGTTACGGATTCGAGCCATTGCAGACTCCGGCGTTCGAGCGCTTGGACGTGCTGCTCGGCAAGTATGGCGACGAGGGCGACAAGCTGGTCTTCAAGATCCTGCGCCGCGGCGAGCACGAGGCAACAGGCGAAGCCGACCTGGCATTGCGCTACGACCACACGGTTCCGCTGGCGCGGGTGGCGGCCGCCTACGGGAGCCAGCTGCCCACCCCGTACAAGCGTTACGCGATGGGCCAGGTCTGGCGTGCCGACCGGCCAGGCAAGGGCCGGTTCCGCGAGTTCGTGCAATGCGACCTGGACACCCTGGGCTCGGTGTCACCGCTGGCCGACGCCGAGTCGCTGTGCGCGCAGCACGATGCCGTCGCCGCGCTCGGCGTGAGCGAGTTCACCGTGCTGCTCAACTCGCGCCGGGTGCTGGCCGGCCTGCTTGAGGTGTTCGAGGTGCCTGCCGAGCTCGGGGCCGGCGTGCTGACCTCGCTGGACAAGCTGGACAAGGCCAGCCAGGCTGACGTTGCCGCCGAGCTTGCCGGGCGCGGGCTCGCCGAGGCCACGGCCGGCGAGCTCGTCAGCACGCTGACCGCGCCGGACGCCACCGACCGGATCAGGGCGGCGCTGAAGCGCAGCGAGGCGGGCACCGCCGGGCTCGATGAGGTCGACGGCCTGCTGGCGCTTGTCGCCGGCCAGATCCCGGCCGAGCGGATCGCTTTCACCCCGCGGCTGGTCCGCGGGCTCAGCTACTACACCGGCCCGATCTGGGAACTTGCCGAAGCGGGCGTTCCCGGCGCGATCGGCTCCGGCGGCCGCTACGACCACCTGATCGCCAAGCTCGGCGGGCCCGATGTGCCGGGTACCGGGGCATCGCTCGGCGTGGAGCGCCTGCTCATGACACGGTCGGCGCAGGCCGAAGGCGAGCGCGGCAGGCTCGATGTCGCGGTGACGGTGCTTGGCTATGACCTGGCCGCGCGGTCGTTCGCGCTGGCAGCCACCGCCCGGTCAGCTGGTCTGCGGGCCAGCGTGTACCTCGGCTCGTCCGGCAAGCTCGGCAGGCAGCTGCACTGGGCCGCGGCCCACGGCGCGCGCTGGTGCCTGATCTACGGCGAGCAGGAGCGGGAAGCGGGGATGGTGACGGTGCGGAACATGTCCGATGGCACGCAGACCCCGGTGCGGCCGGACAATCTCACCGCCTACCTGGCCGCCGCAGCCGGGCTGATCGCGGAATAACCGCCCCGATGCCCGCGGCCACCTACACCGATCCCGACACCTGGTTCTCCGGGCTGCCAGGCGTGGTCGTCGCGGCCGGCGCACTGATCACCGACCCGGGCGGCCGGGTGCTGCTGGTGAAGCCGAACTACCGGGAGCTGTGGTCACTGCCCGGCGGCATCTGCGAGTTCGGTGAGCCGCCGCAAGCCGGCTGCGCCCGTGAGCTTGCCGAGGAACTCGGGCTCAGCCCCGGAGTCGGCAGGCTGCTGGTGACCGACTGGACCAGGCCGTTCGGCACGCGGGCCAGGCCGATGATGCACTTCATCTTCGACGCAGGCGTGCTCGCCGAGGGGTCGGGCATCATTGTCCAGGAATCCGAGCTTGACGGCTTCAGGTTCACCGACGAGGCCGAGCTGCCCGGCTACCTGCCTGCCTACGGCCTGGCGCGGGTAACCGCGGCGATCGCGGCGCGCCGCTGCGGCGCTGCGGCGTTCCTGCCGCACCAGGTCAGCTGACCAGCTCGAGCCCCAGCTCGGCCAGGTCGCAGAGCACCGTCGCACGGCGCCCGCCAAGTACGCCGGCCAGGTCGCGCTCGGTCGCCGACACGACACTGGCCGGCGTGACCTGCCTGGCGAGCTCGGCGGTCAGGGACGTGACGGCCGCGTCGCTGATCCCGCACGGCACGATCCGGTCGAACCAGGCCAGATCGTTGTCGCAGTTCAGCGCGAAGCCGTGCATCGTGACCCCGCGCGCGACCCTGATCCCGATCGCCGCGACCTTGCGGTCCTTGGTCAGGCCGGCGCCTGCCCCCGCCGCCCGCCCGCCGCTGACCCAGACGCCGCTGCGCCCTGCCACCCGCGCCGTGGCCAGCCCGAGCGCGGCGCAGGTGCGGATCAGCGCCTCCTCGATCGCCCTGACATAGCCGATCACGTCTATCGGCTCGTCCAGCGCGATGATCGGGTAACCGACCAGCTGGCCCGGCCCGTGCCAGGTGATCTTGCCACCGCGGTCCACGTCGATGACCGGTGCGCCTGGGTCGCCGGCCGGCCGGTCAAGCGGGCTGGTCCTGCGGCCTGCGGTGTAGACCGGCTGATGCTCAAGCAGCAGGCAGACGTCGGGGATCTGACCGCTCACCCGGCGGTCGTGCAGCTTCCGCTGCAGCTCCCACGCCCGCTGGTACGGCACAGCCCGGTCGCCGAACCCGGCGCGGATGAAGACTAGCTCACGGTCCACCAGGCCAGCGTATGCCGATCCGCGGTGCTTGTGGTGCCCGGGCTCGATGACCAGGTGCGCGCCCGGTGTCCGTTACGCTCTGCGTGGGGTGGTCGAGAATGTATGACGCCGAGTCGCTGCGCAACCTGAGCGAGGCGGAGCGCCGCAGGCTGCTCCGCCAGCTTGTGGACATCGAACGCCAGTGCGCTCCGGCCATCGGCAGCGGCTGGAAATGGGATGCCGTCCTGGTGACGATCGTCGGCTGCTGCGTGGTCCTCGGCGTCTGGATCGGCATCCTCGCCGTGACCCTGCCTCCGTACTACCGCACAGGAAGCTGGCGGGGCGCCTGGGTGGGGTTCGACATCGCGCTGTTCGCCGCGTTCACCGCCGCAGCCTGGGCTGCCTGGCGCAGGCGGCAGGTGCTGATCATCACCCTGGTGGTGCTGGCCACATTGCTGCTGTGTGACGCCTGGTTCGATGTGGTGCTCGACGCCCGCACCGCGGGATTCCTGCCCAGCCTGGCCTCGGCGCTGATTGTCGAACTGCCGCTTGCCGTCCTGGCCGGGGCGATGGCCAGGCGGCTGCTGCGGGTGACATTCGGCCAGGTCATGCGCTATGAGGGCCTAACCGGACAGGTGCCGCCGCTGTGGCAGATACCGCTGCTAGGTCCGGGCAGCGGCTCCCCGGTTCGGCGGCTTATCGACGCACGGGCGCAGCGGCGGGCAGCCTGCGGCTCTGGCGGTGCCGCGACCGCCGACCGCGGCCGGGCGGGCCAGCCGCCGGCCGCATAGGCCGGGCGTTGCCGCGAGCGGTCTGGCCTTCTGCAAGACGTACTGGCGTCCGAACCGGACGTGCTGGCTTTTCCTTAACTACCGGCCCGCGCCGGGCTGGCCCGCCTGCCTGGTGCCTGGCACACCGCCGATCGCAGCGGCCAGTGCCTGCCCGATGTCCGGCTCGGCGAACACGAAACCGGCATCGGTGAGCTTGCGCGGCAGCACGCGGGCACTGGCCAGCAGCTCGCTGGCGACCTCGCCGAGCGCGGCACGAAGCGCCGCGGCCGGCAGCCGCAGCACGGCGGGCCGCCGGAGGACCCGCGCGAGCTCGGCGGTGAACTGGGCATTGGTGACCGGGTTCGGGGCGGTCAGGTTGACCGGGCCGTCGATCGCCTGCTCGCCGAGCAGGAACCTGGTCGCGCGGACGTGGTCGGTCAGGCTGATCCAGCTGAGGTACTGCTGACCCGAGCCGATCCTCGCGCCGAGCCCCAGCCTGAACGGGAGCACCAGCCGGCTGAGCATGCCGCCGCCTGGTGCCAGCACCACGCCGGTGCGCAGCGTGGCGACCCGGATGCCGGCGGATGCCGCCGACCGGGCCGCGGCCTCCCAGTCGCGGACCAGCCCGGCAAGGAAACCCGTGCCGTTCGGCGCTGACTCGTCCACGATCGCGTCGCCGGTGTCGCCGTACCAGCCGATGGCCGATCCGCTGAGCAGGACCCGCGGCCCCTGGTCGGCGGCCGTCATCGCCGCCACCAGCGCCCGCGTCGCCTGGATCCGGCTCTGCGCGAGCACCTTCTTCCTGGCCGGCGTCCAGCGCCCGGCGGCGATCGGTGCGCCGGCCAGGTGCACGACGGCGTCCACCCCGCGCAGCACCGCGCGATCGATACCGCCGGCCGCCGCAGCCGGATCCCACTCATGCTCGTCAGGCGATCGGGCGGGCCTGCGGACCAGGCGCAGCACGGCGTGCCCGTCCGCCGCCAGGTCCCGGCTCAGCGCAGTGCCGATCAGCCCGGAGGCCCCGGTCATGGCCACACGCATCGGCTGCGGCCTACAGCCCGAGTTCGGCTTCGAACGCGCCCTCTTCAAGCCTGGCCTTGACCGTGAGCAGGAACCTGGCCGCGTCCGCGCCGTCCACAAGGCGATGGTCGTAGGTCAGCGCCAGGTAGACCACCGACCGCACCGTGATCACCTCGCCGAGCGCCGGGTCGTCCACTACGACGGCCCGCCGGGTCACCGTGCCGGTGCCGAGTATGCCAACCTGCGGCATGTTGATGATCGGGGTATCGAACAGGGCGCCGCGGCTCCCTGTGTTGGTCAGCGTGAACGTCCCGCCGCTGAGGTCATCGGGGCTGACCTGGCCGGATCTGGTCCGCGCGGCCAGATCGGCGATCTTGCGCGCGAGCCCGCCGATGTTCAGGTCGCCGGCGTTGCGGATCACCGGAACCATCAGCCCGCGATCGGTGTCCACCGCGATGCCCAGATGCTCGGCATCATGGTAGGTGACCGTGCCGGCCGCGACATCGATGACCGCGTTGAGCTTGCGATGAACCTTCAGCGCCTCGACCGTTGCCTGGGCGAAGAACGGCAGGAACGAGAGCTTGACGCCCTCCCGCGCCTCGAAGGCCGCCCTGGCCCGGTCGCGCAGCCTGGCGATCGCGGTGACGTCGGCCTCCACCACGGTGGTCAGCTGCGCCGCTGTCTGGAGCGATTCAACCATCCGCTGCGCGATCACCTGCCGGGCGCGGGACAGCCGCTCGGTGGTCCCGCGCTGCTGGCTCGACGGTGGCGCGGCCGGCCCGCCTGCCCGCTGGCTGGCCGCCTGGGCTGGCATGACCGGGGTTCCGGCCGCGGCGGCTACCTGCGGCGCGGGCGGCGCTGCCGGCACTTGCGGCGCGGGCGGCGCGGGCGTTTGCGGCGCGGGCGATTGCGGCGCGGGCGCTTGCGGCGCCTGAGCCTGCCACCCGGCCGCAGGCTGCGGAACTTGCCCGGCGGCCTGGCCGACTGTGGGCTGAGCCTGCTCAGGCCCGGCCTGACCAGCTGGCTGGCCGCCGCGGCTCCTGGCCGCATCTAGCACGTCCTGCTTGCGAATCCGGCCGCCGACGCCGGTACCCGCGACGCTGGCCAGGTCGATGCCGTGCTCGGCGGCCAGCTTGCGGACCAGCGGCGTCACGTACGGGCTCTCCGCGCCCTCGGCCGGCTGCGCCGCCGCATCGGGCTCCTGCCCGTCGGCCGTGGCCCGGCCTGGTTCCGGCCCCGGTGCCTCCTGCTCTTCGGGCTCTGCGTGAGCTCCGGACGCCTGCGGCTCTGCGTCAGCCGGCTGCTGGACGGCGAGCTCGGTGTAGGAGGGCGAGCCCGGCTGGGCCTGCGCCTGATCGGCGTGGCCAGGCGGCTCTGGCGGCTGCGCGGGCCTGAACGCCGCCGGCTCGGCGTACGCGGGAGGCTCGTGGGTCACCGGCATGCCGAACCGCGGCGCCTGGTACGAGGTCGCAGGCTCCGCCGGGCGCTGCTGATACCCCGCAGGCTCGGCTGGCCTCTCCTGCTGGTAGCCGGCCGGCGCCGACTGCTGGTAGTCGGCTGGCTGGGCTGGCGCCGGCTGCTGGTAGCCGGCTGGCGCCGGCTGCTGGTAGCCGGCCGGCGCCCGCTGCTGGTAGTCGGCTGGCTGGGCTGGCGCCGGCTGCTGGTACCCGGCTGGCTGGGCTGGCGCCGGCCGCTGGTAGCCGGACGGCGCCGGCTGCTGGTACCCGGCTGGCTGCGGCGGCTCGCCGGCTGGCGGCCCGGCATGTGCCGGAGTGTAGGGGGCCTCCTGGCTGGTGCCGCCGTCCGCCGCAGCGTCGCCGGCCCCGTCCTCGTCGATGACGGCGAGCTCGGCGCCAACCGCGACCGTCTCGTCCTCGGCAACGGAGATGCCGCGCAGGATCCCCGATACCGGGGACGGGATCTCGGTGTCCACCTTGTCGGTGGAGACCTCGAGCAGCGGCTCGTCGGCCGAGACGTGATCACCCTCGTGCTTCAGCCAGCGGGTGACGGTGCCTTCGGTGACGCTCTCGCCGAGCTGCGGCATGGATACGGAGACCGACATGGCTTCGGATGACTCCTTCGCTCAGTTCACTCTAGCGGTTGCGGCTGGTCTGCCAGGACGCCATCGCCTGGTCAGGAGTGGAAGTGGAGCGGCTTGCCGGCCAGCGCCAGATGCGCCTCGCCGATCGCCTCTGACTGAGTGGGATGCGGGTGGATGAGCTGGGCGACCTCAGCCGGCAGTGCCTCCCAGTTGTAAATAAGCTGGCCTTCGGCGATCAGCTCGCCGACCCTTGCGCCGACGAGATGTACCCCGAGCACGGCGCCGGAGTTGGCCGCGGCGATCACCTTGGCCGCGCCCTGCGTCTGCAAGATCACGCTCTTGCCGTTGCCGCCGAGATTGTAGGTGACCTCGCTGATCTCGATGCCGCGTTCGGCCGCGGCCGCCGACGTGATCCCGACCGAGGCGACCTCGGGATCGCTGTAGGTGACCCGCGGGACGCCGTCGTAGTCGATCGGCGTGACCGCGAGCCCGGCCACCCGCTCGGCCACGCCGATGCCCTCGGCGAACCCGACGTGCGCGAGCTGCAGCCCAGGCGTGAGATCACCGACCGCCGAGATGGTCGGGACGCTGGTCCGCCAGTACTCGTCGACCAGGACGAAGCCCCGGTCCATGGCGACGCCTGCCTCGTCATAGCCGAGCCCGGCCGAGACCGGGCCGCGGCCCACCGCTACCAGCAGCACCTCGGCGGCGAGTTCCTGGCCATTGTCCAGCGTGACGCTGACCCCGCTGGCCGTCTCCTTGACGTCGCTGAACCGCACGCCGACGTGGTAGCCGATGCCGCGCTTGCGGAACGCGCGCTCAAGCAGCCTGGAACTCGACTCGTCCTCCGGAGGCAGCAGATGCGGCAGCATCTCCACGATGGTGACCTCGGCGCCGAACGACCGCCACAGGCTGGCGAACTCGACGCCGATCACGCCGCCGCCGAGTATCACGGCCGAGGCGGGTACCCGGTCGAGCTCCAGAGCATGGTCGCTGGTGATCACCCGGACGCCGTCGATCGGCAGGCCTGGCAGGGTGCGCGGCTCCGAGCCTGTGGCCAGGACCACATGAGCGCCCTCGTACCTGGCCTCGCCTACGGCCACCGCCGTGGGCGAGGCCAGCCGGCCTTCGCCATGGACGATCTCGACCTTGCGGGCGGCCAGAGTGCCCTGCAGGCCCTTCCACAGCCGGTCGACGACCTTGTCCTTGTAGTTGTTGACCGCTGGCATGTCGATGCCGTCCAGCGTCGCCATGACGCCGACCGATGCGGCGTCCCTGGCATGGTCGGCGACCTCGGCGGCGTGCAGCAGCGCCTTGGTCGGGATGCATCCCTTGTGCAGGCAGGTTCCGCCGACCTTTTCCCGCTCGATCAGCACGACCCGCAGGCCTAGCTCGGCGGCCCGCAGCGCGCACGCGTAGCCGCCGCTGCCGCCGCCCAGGATCACGATGTCGTAGCTACCGGTCTGGGTCACCAATCGCTCCTTGTCTGAATCGCTCCTTGTCTGAACCGCGCTGGTCAGAAAGCCGCCTGCCGTCCGCGCGCCCGGCCGTGCCTGCGCTGGGCCGTGCCGCCGCCCGCGGGCCAGGCTAGAGCCGCCCTTCCGCCACGTCCTGGGCGATCTGCACCAGGGTCCGCGCCGCGACCCCGGTCCCGCCCTTGGGGGTATAGCCGTACGGCTCGCCGTCGTTGAATGAAGGGCCGGCGATGTCCAGATGTGCCCACCTGACGCCGTCAGGGACGAATTCCTTCAGGAACAGGCCGGCGGTCAGCATCCCGGCGTCGCGTTCGCCTGACACGTTGGCCAGGTCGGCAACCTTCGAGTCAAGCCCCTTCCGCAGTTCCTCGGGCAGCGGCATCGGCCATATCGCCTCGCCGGCCCTGGCCGCGGCGGCCACCACGCCATCGCGGACGGCGTCGTCGTTGGCCATCACCGCGGCGACCCGGTATCCAAGCGCCACCACCTGGGAGCCGGTCAGCGTCGCCACGTCGACAAGCAGGTCGGGGGAGTCCGCCGCTGATCTCGCCAGCACGTCGGCAAGTACCAGCCTGCCCTCGGCGTCGGTGTTGAGCACCTCCACGGTGGTGCCGCCGTACATGGTGATCACATCCGACGGCCGCTGAGCGGTGCTGCCAGGCAGGTTCTCCGCCAGCGGCAGGTAGCCGATGACATTCACCTCGGGGCGCAGCGCGGCGATCGCCTGGAGCGCGCCGAGCACGGCGGCCGCGCCGCCCATGTCGGACTTCATCGACTGCATGCCCTTGGGCGTCTTCAGCGACAGGCCGCCAGAGTCGAAGGTGATTCCCTTGCCGACGAGGACAACGGTCTTCGCCGCCGCCTGGTGCTGGTAGCTCAGCCGGACAAGCCGCGGCGGATGCACCGAGCCCTGGCCCACGCCGGAGATCCCGCCGTAGCCGCCGGCCAGCAGCGCCGCATCATCAAGTACCTCGATCCCGAGCCCGGTCTCCGCGGCGACCTTGCCGGCCTCGGCGGCGAAGGTCTCCGGGTACAGATGAGAGGGACTGGTGTTCACCAGGTCCCTGACCAGCGCCACCGCGGCAGCGAGCGCCTCCGCGCTGGTCACCGCTCCGCCGACGTGCGGACCCGATGCGACCAGCATCAGCTCGGGGTCTGGCAGCGTGGCGGCACGGTACCGGCCAAACGAGTAGCTGCCGAGCAGCGCGCCGAGCGCCACGGCCTCGGCGGCCCCAGCATCAGCGGCCGGAAGGGCGATGGCGATCTTGCGGACCGAGGCTGACGCCAGCGAGCGGACCGCCGCCCCCGCCGCGCGGCGCAGCAATTCAAGGTCGGCTTGGGCATGTCCGGCTCGGCCGATGCCGACGGCCGCGACCAGCGGGGCGGCCAGCCGGCCGCCGGACACGAGCTTTGTCACTTCCTCGGGCTTGCCGGTGGCCCCGAGCGCGGTAAGGGTCTGCAGGAGACTGCCGCCGAGCGCTTCGTCGACCCGCTGCGCTCCGGCGGCGAGCACCGGGCCGTCCTGGCCTTCGCTGATCGCGATGACCACCGCGTCAGCGCCGATGTCGCTGACCGCCGAGGTTACGGTCCTGATAGTCGTCGTCACCCGACCGAGCCTAGTGCCTGGTGCCCTGGCGCAGGCACAGGGAATATCAGCCCGCATGCCAGCCTCAGCGGCCGGGCCGGGTGCCTGGGCCGGCCGCGGCCGTAACCGTCGTCAGGTTCTGGTACTGACGGCGGTTAGCCTTGGGCATATCCGGCGCGCGCCAGCCGGCAGTTTCGCAGGAGGCACGATGGGAGCCAGCACCGCGCTCTTCGTCGCGGTTTTCCTCGCCTGCGCGGTCGAGGCGGTCGAGGCGACCACGATCGTGCTCGCCGCCGGCACCGCTCGTGACTGGCGCTCGGCGTCCACCGGCGTGCTGGCCGCCCTGGCCGTGCTGGCCCTCATCACGGCGGCGCTCGGCCCGGCGGTCGCCGCGCTCCCGCTGGCCGCGCTCCGGCTCTTCGTCGGCGCGCTGCTGCTGATCTTCGGGCTGCAGTGGCTGCGCAAGGCCATCCTGCGCGCCAGCGGGCACAAGGCGCTGCATGATGAGGACGCGATCTACCGCAAGCAGGTCGCGGCCGCCGCGACCGAACCCGCCAGGCCGGCAGCGCTGGTACCTGACTGGTTCGGATTCACGCTGGCGTTCAAGGGCGTGCTGCTCGAGGGCATGGAAGTGGTGTTCATCGCCCTGACCTTCGGCGGCAACGCCCACGACATCCCGCTCGCCGCGGTCGCCGCCGTGGCGGCCGTGCTGGTCGTGGCCGTGACCGGGGCGGCGGTCCGGGCACCGCTGGCCAGGGTTCCAGAGAACACCATGAAGTTCGTCGTCGGCGTCATGCTGACCACCTTCGGCAGCTTCTGGGGCGCCGAGGGAGCGGGCGCCCGGTGGCCGGGATCGGACGCCGCGCTGCTTGTGCTCGGGCCGGCCATCGCGGTCTTCGGGCTGGCGCTGGTGGCTGCCCTGCGCCGGGTCGGGAGCCGGGCCGGTGGCGGCGAGGTCGCTGCGGCAGCAGCGGAGGTGAGCTGACATGACGCGGCGGATCAAGGCCTTCTGGGCATTCGCCTACGACTTCGTGATCGGAGACGACTGGTGGGTCGCTGCCGGGGTCGCCAGCGGGCTTGCGGTGACCTACGTGCTGAGCCACGCCGCCGTCACGGCGTGGTGGCTGATCCCCGCCCTGCTCGGCGTGCTGCTGCCGGTCAGCCTGTGGCGGGCCGTCCGCAGGTGGTAGCCGGCCGAAATGCCGCGGCTCAGCGGCTCTCGGCTGCTCCGGCGTAGACCGTGCCGCGTACTCTTCCAGTGCCTGCGTCAGTGGCCCGCCTTCCTGGCTTGGCCGGCCCGATGCCGGTGCAGCTAACTGCGACCCTGCCGCCGCCCTGACGCTTTCGATCCGCCGCATCAGCTCCGCATCGGCCGAGAGCTCATCCTCGGTCGGCGACAGCGCGACGGTCGCTGTCAGCAGGAAGGTCGTGATGCTGATCCCGATGATCAGCGGCAGCAGGAATGCCTCAGCGCTCGCTCCGCCCATCGCCATCGGCGCGCCGTCCGCCGGGGAGACGCGCATCGCCGCCATGCCGGTGTAGTGCATGCCGCTGATCGCCACACCCATGATCATGGCTGCCCCGAGCGTGGACCGGATGCCGCGCAGCCGCAGCGCCGCCCAGAGGGCAGCGGTCGCCGCGGCTATCGCGATGACCACGGACAGCGTGAACAGGACCGGGCTGTAGCTCATCCGCGCGGACATCCGCATCGCGGCCATCCCGCTGTAATGCATCGCTGCCACGCCGATGCCGGTCAGCAGCCCGCCGAGTAGCAGCGGGCGGAGGGTGACGCCGCCGAATCCGACGATCAGCAGCCCGAGGGCCACCACCGTCACCGCGACAAGCATGCTGGCGACCGTCATCGGGACGCTGTACCGGATGATCTTGCCCGGGATCGTGAAACCCAGCATGGCGATGAAATGCATGACCCAGATACCGGTGACGCCGATCGAGATCGCACCGACCAGGAGCCAGCGGACCCGGGCGGCGCCGGTGCAGGCACGGGACCGCGCCGTGCACCGCAGGCCGAGGAATGAGCCGAGGAACGACATCAGGTACGCGAGGACCGGGGTCAGCGCCCCGTAGGAGAAGTTATGAACCGTAAGCATCGCAATGTCGCCCTTTCACGCAGCCTCTGGGAGCTTACGCTGGCGGACGTCGCATCGAGGCTGATTCCGGGCATCGAGCAGCGGACGGAACTGCGCACTCAGCCAGCCAGCGGCCTGGCGGGCAGCCGCCGCTCGGCCGCGCCGCCGGCGGCGGCCGGCTCCACCCGGTACCCGCCCGCGCCCGCGCGGTCGGCCACGATCTCGGCGAGCTCATCGTCGATGAAATGCGCGGCGGCGCCGTCGTCGCAGGCCAGGCCCGGCGGAAGTAGCCGGTCGGCGATCAGCGACTGAAAGAGCGGGCGGCGCCCAGGCTCGGAGTCGTAATGCGGGCAGTAGCTCCCCTCGAGCAGGCCGAGCCCGTCGGTGAACGGCCGCAGCCGCGGGCCGAACGAGTCGGTGGTGCCGCCGGCGAACCAGCAGATCGCGCCCGCGCTCACGCCGGCCAGCACGACTCCTGCCTGCCAGGCCGACCGCATGATCTCCGCGAGCGCGTGCACCCGCCAGACGGCCAGCATGTTGGCCACGCTGCCGCCGCCGACGAAGATGATGTCCTGTGACAGCAGCAGGTCGGCCGGATCGGCGACGTTCGGCATCGGGAACAGCCGCAGGTGGCTGACCCTGGCCGGAATCGGCGACAGCGCGTCATACATCCGCAGCAGGGATTCCGGCTCATCGCCGGTGGCCGTGCCGAGCAGGCAGACGGCCGGAGCGTCGCGGCCGGCCAGCTTGGCCAGGTAATCGAGCAGCAGCGGGGCGCCGCGGCCCGAGCGCGCGCCGGGCGGCCCCAGCCCTCCGATAGCCAGCACGTGCCGGCGTCCGTCTGCGGCCACCCGTGAAACGCTACCGTTCCTTGGTGACACCTTGCACGTTCTGCGGCGTGGTGGCCCGCCAGGTGCCTGCGCACCTGGTACTCGCCGATGAGGCCACCGTGGGCTTCCTTGACGCCAGGCCGGTATTCAAGGGCCACGTCCTTGTCGTGCCGCGCACGCACTACCAGACGCTGGCCGACCTGCCTGGCAGCCTGACCGGGCCGTTCTTCGCCAGCGTCCGGCGGGTCAGCGCGGTGCTGCCCGCAGCGCTGCAGGCACAGGGCAGTTTCATCGGCCTGAACAATGTGGTCAGCCAGAGTGTCCCGCACCTGCACGCGCATGTGGTGCCAAGGGTCAAGGGCGACGGCCTGCGGGGCTTCTTCTGGCCGCGGACCCGGTACGCCGATGAGGACGAGGCCGCCGATTACGCCGCGCGGATCAGGGCTGCGCTGCTCGATGCGCCCGACGCGGCTGGCGCTTAAGCCAAGAGCGGAATCGGCCTTGGTGCCAGCGGCATTATCATTTCCCCATGGCTGAATGGTGGTCGATAGAGGTCTTCGATTCGCAGGTTGAGGCGGCACTGCGGTGGAAGAACTCCCACAGCTCGAGGCTGATCGAGTCGGCCATCACCGGCGGAGCGGTCGAGTGGGCGTGGATCGAGCACAGGTCGGGCGTGGTCTTCGAGGTCAGCTTCGCCGACGAGGACCGCTGGCAGCGATTCAGGGCGCTGCCTGCCGTGCAGTCGGCGCTCGACGCCGTGCCAGATCCGGTGAACGGCCTGCTCGTCTACCGGGGCCGGGGCGGGAGCTCGGGCGCCGGGCGGCCGCGCCGTCCCAAGCCGACGGCCGGTGCGGGCGCGGTGGCGCTGCCCGAGCCAGCCAGCCAGCAGGCCTGGGATCTGACCGTCGCTGAGCCGCCTGGGGTGCCTGTCCTGACCGCGACCTGACGTCCCGGTCTGGCGCCGTGCGGGCCGGACTGTGACCACCTCGTGAGCGAAGGGCCAGGGACGGTGCAGGATGGAGCGATGAGTACCACAGCCTCGGCCGGCCGGATGCTGTCGGCGATCGAACGGAGCGGCTACTATCCGGGCCTGGTGGCCGACTCGGTGTCGTCCGCCGTCGGCTCGGAGACGATCGTCTCCTACTTCGTTCATCATGACGCGCACTTCGACCCGGGCATGGAGGTGCGGCGTCATATGACGGTGCTTGCCCTCACCCCGACCCGGCTGGTCCACTCGCACACCGACGAATATCCGGCCGACGAGAACGTCCCTGACTCCAGGCCGCAGGCGGAGACCAGCACCGAGGCGATCCGCTGTTCCCGGATCTCGTCGGTCGCCATCACCAGGGTCATCCCCGACCCGGCAGGCTACCAGCGCGGTGTCACGATGCCCTCTGAGGTGGTGCTCACCATCGGCTGGAACGCGCTGAAGCACCTGGAGCTCGAGCCAGCGCACTGCGGTGACGACAGCTGCGAGGCCGACCACGGCTACACCGGCGCGATCACCGCCGATGATCTCACCATGCGGATCAGTGAGGCAGCCGACGGTGCTGACGCCATCGCACAGGTCCTGGCCTTCGCGCAGGCCCTTTCCGCAGCCTCGAGCCAGTCGTGACTACCGGGACGACCGAGCCCACCCTGCCGCGGTATGCGCAGTCATCCCTGGCGGCACTGGCCACGTCGGTGCTGCGCTGCCTTGGGATGCCTGACGAGCCGAACCCGCTGCAGCTGGCGCCGGCCGAGCGGGTCTGCCTGCTGCTGATCGATGGCCTCGGCTGGGATCTGCTCAAGGCGCATCCGGCTGCCGCGCCGTTCCTGTCCGAGCTGGCGATGACCGGCACCTCGCTGGCGGCCGGCTTCCCGGCCACGACGGCTACCAGCCTGGCGACGCTTGGCACCGGCAGGCCTCCGGGCCAGCACGGGGTACTCGGCTACCAGGTCGCCATCCCTGGCACCGGCAGGCTGCTCAACGCGCTGCACTGGGACCAGGGAGTCGACCCGGTGAAGTGGCAGCCTGGCTCCACCATCTTCGACCGGGCGGCCAGCGCGGGAATCGCCGCCGCCCGGATCTCGGCCAAGGCGTTCGCGCGGTCCGGGCTGTCCGTCGCTACCCTGCGCGGCGCGGACTTCCGGCCGGCGAACACGCTCGGCGCCCTGGTATGGCACGCTGCCGCGGCGCTGGCCGCCGAGCCGCGAGCCCTGGCGGTTGTCTACTACGAGGACCTGGACAGAACCGGTCATGTGCTCGGCTGCACCTCGGACGCGTGGGTCTATCAGCTCGCCCACATCGACAAGCTCGCCGAGCAGCTCGCCGGAGCGCTGCCGGCCGGCACCGCGCTGTATGTCACCGCCGACCACGGGATGGTGGACGTCCCGCCGAGCGCACGCATCGACGCCGATGCGTTGCCCGGGCTGCGCGATGGCGTGGCCCAGCTCGGCGGCGAGGCCAGGGCCAGGCACGTCTATGCCGCGCCGGGTGCGGCCGCGGACGTGCTCGCGGCGTGGCGGGAGCTGCTCGGCGATCGAGCCTGGGTGGTCAGCAGGGACGAGGCGATCGAGGCCGGCTGGTTCGGCCCGGTGGCCGACTGGTGCAGGGAGCGGATCGGCGACGTGGTCGCCGCAGCGTCAGGCGTCGCCGCCGTCGTGGCGACCCGCGCCGAGCCGCGGGAATCCGCGCTGGTGGGCATGCACGGCTCGCTGACCCCGGCTGACCAGCTTGTGCCGCTGCTGACAATGACCACAGGGTGACCGGCCGCTGGCTGCCAAGACGGGCCGCCGGCCAAGTCGGGCCGCGAGCCGCCAAGACCGGTCGGCCGGCGTGCGTTTGTCCACAGGCAGCTCAGGGAACGCGCACCGCCGCGACCGGGTTATCCACAGTTCTCGGGTGGTTACCCACAATGGCCGAGCCGACACTGGCTGCTCGATGAGCCCGCTCATCGGCGTCAGCGAGCTCGCTGACCTGCTGGCACCCGGACCCGGATCACGGCGGGCCCAGGTCATGCCGGACGGTGATCACGAGCCAGGTCAGCGCGCCGGTCGCCAGAGCCGGGCCGTCCGGCCCTGGCCCGGCGGCCAGCAGCGCCACAGCCGCCGCGCCGCCGGCGGCCAGCACTCGCAGCGCCAGCCTGATCGGCCTGCCGCGCCAGATTCTGCCGCCGATGCCGGTCACCGCGGCCGCGCGCAGAACGGCGAGCGCGGCAATCATTCTGCCCGCCACGGTGCCCGCCGCCTGGCGTGCCGCTCTGGCCTCGCCGCGCCCGGACGGGGTCCGCAGCTCGGTATACGCCGCGGCGGCCACGGCAAACCTGGCGGGATCGCCGCCGTCGGCCCGGTCCGGGTGCGTGGCCGCCGCGATCCTGCGCCAGGCCGACCGGACGTCGTCGTCGGTCAGGTCGGCACGCGAATCAAGCCCGAGCAGGGCGAACGGATCGGCGGGGGCGCCTGGCTGGCGGATCACCGCGGCGGCTCCGGGCCGAACGCCGCGTCGAGCAGCTCGGCGATGCCAGCAAGCCGGGCGTCCCGGCCGCCGCCTGGCCGACTGCCTGGCTGACCGGCGGTGCCTACGTCCGTGGCCGCCGGCGATGCCGGCTCGCGCCCCGCGCCGTCGGCCGCCGCGGCAGGTGGTGCCTCGATGCGCCGGTCGGCGGGACCGACCGCCTCCGGCGCCGCGACCAGCCGCTTGACGTGCAGGTAGGTGACGCCGCCGCGGTAAATGTAGGCGGCCTGCCCGACATCGAGGCGGCGGATCAGGTTCGGGTCAACCACCGGCGACTCTGCGGCATATGACGAGCCCCGGTGGCTCCAGATCGGATAGCGGCGCAGCGCTCTCGTGGTGCGCAAGGAAGCAACGGTGCCGGCCAGGTCGGCGACCGGCTCTGGCTGCGGCGTCCGCAGCAGCCAGAGCCCGCCCTCCGCCGACGCGGCGATCCTCAGCCGCTCATCCGCGCTCATGCCGAGCCCCTGCCAGGACTGAGCCGACACCTGCACCGCGAGGCCGAGCGAGCGGGCCCGCTCATAGAGCTGCCAGATGGGCAGCCGCCTGGACACCGCGCTGAACTCGTCCACCGCGAGCAGGATGTCCCGCCTGGCCGGTCCGCGCACCGCGAAACTCGCCAGCAGGTCCACTAATGCCCTGGCCTGGCCCTCGGCCACCGCCACCTGATCGGTGCCTTCGAGCATGCAGTACCAGGCATCGGCGTCGCCGAAGCCGGCCTGGCCGTCCAGGCCGGTGCCCAGCCGGCGGAACAGCGTGCGGAACCTCAGCGCCACATCGTTCAGCTGTCGGCTGGCCGACCTGATCATCGCCTGATCGGCGCCGGTGCCAGCCGCCGCGTAGGCCGCCGACAGCCAGCCAGGCTCAAGCCTGCCGAGCAGGTCAGCGGAACTGGTCGGCGGCCCGCCCGGCGCCTCGACGGCCAGGGCGATCAGGGCCTCGAGCACGTCGCTGTAGTATGCGGCCGCGCCGGTGCCGTGCTCGATCAGGTCCACCAGCGTGGTCGTTAGCTGCCGCGGCGGCAGCGACCACAGCGACAGGCTGGCCTCATCCGGCCAGATCGCGGTGGACCGAGCGCCAGCCTGGCGGAGAACCCGCCTTACCCGGTCCGCGATCCGCCTGGCATCCGAGCCGCCTTTGCAGTCGAGCACGACGAGCAGCGGCGGCGGCCCGCAGCCGGCCGCGTGCCGCCGCAAGCCGACAGCCATGAAGCCTGCCCAGAGCCTGAGCAGCAGGGTCGTCTTGCCGGTACCCGTCGTGCCGATGACCACCTGGTGGGAACGCATCCGCTGGTAGCCGATGGCGGCGATCTGGCCGCCGCGGTGCCCGACCGACCTGATCACCGCGCCGACGCCAAGAAGATCCTTCCTTGTGGTCAGCGGAATCGAGCCCGGCGCGGCCACCCTGGCCCGCGCCGCACGGGCCTGCCGTTGCCACTGCCGCAGGTCGAACGCTGCCGCCGAGGCCGGCGAGATGCCGCCGGCACCCGAGCGCAGCGATCCGATGCGGTACGCCCAGATCAGTCCGCCGGCGGCCAGGCCGAGCGGTATCGCGACCGGAGCCACCGCGGTCGCTGCGTGCAGCGCGTCGCCGGCGGCGGCGAGCCGCCAGAAGGCCGCCCAGGCTTCATACGGTGCCGAAAGCACGCGTAGCAGGGCAGGCGGCCGGTGCGCTCCCCGCGGCTGGGCCAGCCAGGTCCCGGCCAGCCAGACCGCGACCATCGGCGCGCACCAGGCGGCCGCCCGCAGCAGCCGCCTCGGCTGCCAGCCGCCAAGCCAGGCGGCGATGAACGCGCCCGCGGCGACGAAGGAGACCGGCGCCGCCGCGATCACCGCGGCGGTGGCGATGAACAGCGCCAGGGTGCCGAAGAACAGGCGCAGGATCGCCTGCGCCGCCAGCAGGCTGAGCCACCGCCTGATCATGCGCCCTCCGCCGCGCCGCGACCGGGCGCTTGGCCATTCTTCCCGCCGGTGCCGGTGCCAGGTCGTTGCCCGGCGGGCGCCGGCGGCGACGGCAGCTCGGCGAGGGCAGGCAGGTAACGGATCTCGATCCTGGCGCCCAGGCTGCCGAGCGATTGCCTTGCCCTGGCCACCACCGGGCCCGCCGCGGGGGAGCAGAGATAGATGGCCCGGTGGTGCCTGGCCGGCCGGCCAGGCACCCAGGCATCCGCGGCGGCGCAGCCATAATCACCGGTGCGGCCAAGCAGCTCCCGCATGATCGCGGTGGTGCGGGCGAGCGTCTTCCGCGTCAGCTCCGCCTCGATGGCCCAGCATTCTCCCGCCCAGGCGACCTCCGTCCCGTCCGGCCAGTGCACCTCGGCGTCTGGCAGGTGCTCGCGCAGCCCGAGCCGGCCGCCGATCCTGGCCCGCAGCCTGCGCTCACTGCGCCAGTAGCCTTCCCCGGCCGCGAACAGGGGCGTGGCCGCCAGCGCGAGCCTGACCCCGCTCACCGCGCGAAGGTGCGCCAACCGGGCAAGCCCCGGGCGGCTGGCGGCGTAGGGCAGGCCGCAGCTTCGCAGCCCGGCGCCGGTCAGCCAGACCCAGCGGGGCCCAGGGCCGAGCCGCTCGGCCTGGGCCAGCCCGGCGGCCAGCCAGCGGGATGCGGCCGCGGCCGCGCTGCGCCTGGACACCCCGAGCACCATCGCCAGATGATCAAGCTGCACGGCGTACATCTCGCCGACAAACAGCAGCGCGCTCGCATGGCGGCCGGCCCGGCCGGTGACCGCGCCCGCGGGTGCCGCTAAGCCCGATGTCCGCTCCGGCCGAGTCATCATTCCATCTCATCACGGCCGCGCCGCGCCCAATGCGCCGGCGGTGGTGGTGCCGAAGTTGTTCATGCTGCACAATGGCACTGGGACATCAGCAGCCCGGCCGCTGCCGCCAGAGGTTCGTTGGGGAAGACGCACCTCGTCGGCCTGGCAGGGAGGTCTGGTGACCGTACGCGGCGTGCTGCAAGTACATTCCGCGCCCCCGGCGCTGAGCCCGCACGTTGAGTGGGCCATCGCTGGGCTATTTGGCGTGCCCGTCAAATTGGACTGGATCGATCAGCCGGCCGCTCCCGGCACGATCCGCACCGAGCTTGCCTGGCAGGGTCGCCAGGGAACGGCGGGCGCGCTGGCGTCCGCGCTGGCGGGCTGGAAGCTGCTCAGGTTCGAGGCGACCGAGGAAGCCAGCGCGGGCTGCGACGCGGTGCGGTACAGCTGCACGCCATCGCTGGGCGTCTTCCAGGCCACGACCGGCGCCAACGGCGACATCATGATCAGCGAGAACAGGCTGCGCGCCGTGATGACGCTGGCCGCGTCGGCGCAGGGGACCGGAGCCATCATGGCGCAGGCATGCGCTGATGTCGATCGGCTGGGAACCCTGCGCGATCTGCACGCGCCGCGGCATCCGGCGCTCGGCGGCGCGCTGGAGGCTGAACTGTCGCTGCTGCTCGGCGAGCCGTGGGATGCCGAACTCGAGCCGTTCAGGTACGCATCGGCCGGCGCGCCGGTGCGCTGGCTGCACGCCACTGGCTAACGACCTGCCCGCACGCTGGCGATGCGGACGGCGATGGGCGTACCGGCCGTCCGCAGCGGAATGGCCATTGTGAGCTATCCTGGCTGTATGCAAGGCCGTTGCGCTCTTCTCACAAGGCCGCTTCTTACCTGGCCGCTTCTCACAAGGCTGATTCTTACCTGGCCGCGCTGACGCATTTCGTCGGCGCGGCTGCCCCTCATGCATGAGGGGCTTTTTCATTTCCGGAATCTGAGCGCCGGCCGACGGCGGACGGAGAACACGATGAGCACGAGTGAGTCAGCAGAAATGGCGCGGGACAGGCCGCCTGGCAGCCCGGTGGCAGGCGGCCAGCCCGCGCACCGCTACGACGCGAAGCTGGCCAGCCAGATCGAAGCCCGCTGGCAGCAGCGGTGGGCCGAGGACGGCACGTTCGAGTCGCCCAATCCGGCCGGCCCGCTCTCGGCCGGCTTTGCCCAGGTGGCCGGGCGGCCCAAGTTCTACGTGCTTGACATGTTCCCGTACCCGAGCGGAACGGGCCTGCACGTCGGGCATCCGCTCGGCTATATCGGCACCGACGTATTCGCCAGGTACCTGCGGATGACCGGTCATCACGTACTGCACGCCTTCGGTTTTGACGCCTTCGGGCTGCCCGCCGAGCAGTATGCGATCGACACCGGGCAGCACCCGCGGCTGACGACCGAGGCGAACATCGAGGTCATGCGCCGCCAGCTGCGGCGCCTGGGGCTTGGACACGACCGGCGCCGCGAGATCAGAACCACCGATCCCGGCTACTACCGGTGGACCCAGTGGATTTTCCTGCAGATGTTCGGCAGCTGGTGCGACGAGCGAACCGGGCGGGCCAGGCCGATCGGCGAATTGGTCGCCGAGTTCAGGTCCGGGCACCGGGCCACGCCTGATGGCCGGCCGTGGGCCGAGCTGAACGAGGCGGAACGGCGTGCCCTGGTTGACGCCCGGCGGCTGGCTTATGTCTCCCGCGAGCCGGTGAACTGGTGCCCGGATCTCGGGACCGTGCTGGCGAACGAGGAGGTCACCGCCGAAGGGCGCAGCGACGTCGGCAACTACCCGGTGATCCGCAGGCCGCTGCGGCAGTGGATGCTGCGGATCACCGCGTTCGCCGACCGGCTCGCCGATGATCTTGACCTGGTCGACTGGCCTGAATCGCTGAGGCAGATGCAGCGCAACTGGATCGGCGCGAGCGACGGGGCCAGGATCACCTTCCGGCAGGCAGGCGGGCCAGCAGCGATCGAGGTGTTCACCACCAGGCCGGACACCGTGCACGGTGCGACCTTCCTTGTGCTGGCGCCCGAGCATCCAGCCGTCGACGCGCTGGTGGCCAGCGCCTGGCCGGCCGGGACCCCGGCGGCGTGGACCTACCAGCAGGGCAGGGCGGGCGATGCGGAGTGGACGCCACGCCAGGCGGTCAGAACCTATCAGGCGATGGCCGGCCAGCTCAGCGAGCGGCAGCGAACGGGCCAGCAGGGCGGCAGGACCGGCGTGTTCACCGGAGCCTACGTCGCGCATCCTGTCATGGCGGAACCGCTGCCCGTGTTCCTGGCCGACTACGTGCTGCCCGGGTACGGCACCGGCGCGATCATGGCGGTTCCCGCGCATGACCAGCGGGACCTGGAGTTCGCGCGGCGGTTCGGGCTGGCGGTCAGGGCGGCAATCGAGCCAGGTCATGCCTGGCTGGCCGAGCACGGCCTGGAGGCCGGCGCTGCTGCCTGGAGCTGGCCGGCGGCGTTCACCGGTGACGGCAGTTACGCCAGCGCCGCCGGCCAGGAACTCGCCGGACTGTCACGCGAGGACGCGATCGCGGCGACCATCGGCTGGCTTGAGCGGGCCGGGGCGGGCTGCAAGGCCAGGTCCTACCGGCTCAGAGACTGGCTGTTCTCCCGGCAGCGGTACTGGGGAGAGCCGTTCCCGATCGTCTATGACGACGCTGGCCTGCCGGTCGCGCTGCCAGAGGACATGCTGCCGGTGACACTTCCCGAGATGACCGACTTCCGGCCCGACCCGGACGGCGGCTCCGGTGCCTGGCACGACGGCAGCGAGCCCGCGGAGCCGGTGCCGCCGCTCGGCCGGGTGCCCGGCTGGGCGAGCGTGCGGCTGGACCTTGGCGATGGCGAGAGGGTCTACCGGCGGGAACTGAACACGATGCCGCAGTGGGCAGGTTCTTGCTGGTACTACCTGCGCTACCTGGATCCGGCCAACGAGCGCGCATGTGTTGACCCGGCAATCGATGCGTACTGGATGCGGGCACCAGCGGCGGCCGGCCAGGCCGGCGACGGCGGCGTTGACCTTTACGTGGGCGGCGTCGAGCATGCGGTGCTGCATCTGCTGTACGCGCGGTTCTGGCACAAGGTGCTGTACGACCTGGGCGTTGTCTCCACCAGGGAGCCGTTTGGGCGGCTGTTCAACCAGGGCTACATCCTGGCCGACGCCTTCACCGATGAACGCGGCAGGTACGTTCCCGCGGCCGAGGTCACCGAGCACGCCGACGGCACGGTGTCTCACCGCGGTCAGGCCGTGACGAGGCGGACAGGGAAGATGGGCAAGAGCCTGAAGAACGGCGTCAGCCCGGACGACATTTACCTGCAGTACGGCGCGGATACCCTGCGCCTGTATGAGATGGCGATGGGCCCGCTGGACGCCAGCCGACCCTGGCGCACCGGCGACATCGTGGGGGTGTACCGGTTCCTGCAGCGGCTGTGGCGATCGATCGTCGACGAGCGCACCGGCGTGCCGTCACTGCGCGATGCGCCGCTTGACGACGGCACCCTGCGCGGGCTGCACCACACGATCAAGGTCGTCCGGGCGGATCTGGCCGAGCTCAGGTTCCACACGGCGGTGGCCAGGCTGATCGAGCTCAGCTCGGCCGCAGCCAAGATCGCAGCGCGGGACGGGGCGCTGCCGCGTGCGCTGGCTGAGCCGCTGGTGCTCATGGTGGCGCCGCTCGCCCCGCACATAGCCGAGGAGCTTTGGCATCGCATGGGCCATCGCCGGTCGCTGGCGGACGCCCCGTTCCCTGTCGCTGACGAGGCTCTGGCCGCCGAGCGGATCGTCACAGTCCCGGTGCAGATCAACGGAAAGACCAGGTTCACGATCGAGGTGCCAGCCGCCGCGGGCGAGCAGGAGACCGAGCGGCTGGTGACCGCGCACCCGGATTACGCCAGGCACCTGGCAGGCCGCACCGTGCGGCGGATGGTCATCGTGCCCGGCAGGGTCGCCAGCGTGCTTGCCGGGCCGTAGGCTGCGCTGCTGACCGGCGAGCCGGGCAGCTAGCTCCGGCCGGGCTGGCGCAGGCGGCTACCGGCCGGCTGGGCCGCCGGCGCCCGGAGCGAAGCCGAACGCGGGCCCGCGCTGGCCGAGCAGGGTCTTGTCGATGATGCTGACCGCGCTGGCGGTCGAACCGCTGACGGTGGCGATCACCGACACCTGGTTCCCGGCCTTGACCGAGCCGATCCCGGCCCGCTGCGCGGCCACGATCGTGCTGCCGGTGATGGCATAGCTGCGGGTGTACCCATCGGCGCTCTTCAGCGTGATGGAGGTGCTGCTGACCGCGGTCACCTGGCCGCTCTGCACGTCCACCGTCTGGTACCCGCCGCCGGCCTTCGGCACGACGAACTGTCCGTGCACCGCGCCGAGGAGCCCGCCGAACCCGAGCCCTGGCCCGCCGGGGAAGCCGCGGAAGTGGCGGAAGCCGGGCCCGCTGGCCGACGGCGGCGCGGACGGGGCCGCGGACGAGGCGGCCGCTGGCGCACCGCCCGCCGTGCCTGATCCGCTGGCGGCCCACGCCACGCCGGCACCGCCGAGCAGCGAAGCCAGCGCTACCCCGGCGATGATGACCGGCCGCCGCGGCCTGGCCCAACGCCGGCCGGCCGCTGTCCAGCCGCCCAGCTGGACCATGTCCTGGCTGCCAGCCGCCCCGGCTCCGGTACCGCTGGTCTGCGAAAGCTCATCGGACACCTGTCGCACGCTCCTCGGGTCACCCAGGTTCTGCCGCCGGGAAGCAGCCTGGCATGCGTACCTTAGACCGCGCTGAATGCCGTCTTCGGCTCGGCTCAGAGCGCGGCGGCGGCGCGGCGGGAGAGCGCTACAGCGGGATGTTCCCGTGCCGGCCGCGGGCCTGCGGTGCGGCCGCGATCGCACCGGCCAGCGCCTGGCGGGTCATGGACGGCTGCACGATCTCGTCGATCACGCCGAGCTCCTGCGCCCTGGGCAGACCGCCAGCCTCGCGCTCGTGCTCGGCTGCCAGCTCGGCCTCCAGTTCGTGCCGCTGCCCGGCCGGCGCGGCCGCGAGCGCCCTGCGGTGCATGATGCGCACCGCGGCGACCGCCCCCATCACCGCGATCTCGGCACCCGGCCAGGCGAACACCCTGGTCGCGCCCAGCGCGCGGGAGTTCATGGCGATGTACCCGCCGCCGTAAGCCTTCCTGGTCACCAGCGTGACCCTAGGCACCGATGCCTCGGCGAACGCGTGCAGCAGCTTGGCGCCGCGGCGGACCACGCCGTCCCATTCCTGGCCGACCCCAGGCAGGTAGCCTGGCACGTCGACGATCACGACCAGCGGAACGCCGAACGCGTCGCACATCCGCACGAACCTGGCCGCCTTCTCCGCCGACGTCGCGTCCAGGCAGCCACCGAGCCTGAGCGGGTTGTTCGCGATGACGCCGACGGTTCGCCCGCCCAGCCTGCCGAGCGTTGTGACCACGTTCGGCGCCCAGCGCGGGTGCAGCTCCACCCCTGGCCCGTCGAGCAGGCCGGTGATCAGCGGATGGACGTCGTAGGCGCGCTTGGGCGAGTCAGGCAGCAGCTCGGCCAGGTCCGTCTCGGCCAGTTCGGCCTCGCCCGCCGCGCCGGCCCGCTGCTGGCAGCCGAGCAGCAGCGCGAGCTCACGCGCCGTCAGCAGGGCCTGCGCGTCGGTCGGCGACACCACGTGCACGACGCCGGAGCGGCGGCTGTGCGGCTCCGGGCCGCCGAGCCGCGCCATGTCCACATCCTCGCCGGTGACGCTGCGCACCACATCGGGCCCGGTCACGAAGATCCTGCCGTGGTCGGAGAGGATCACAAGATCGGTCAGCGCCGGCCCGTACGCGGCGCCGCCTGCCGCCGCGCCGAGCACCACGGAGATCTGCGGAACCTGGCCGGAAGCGCGGGTCATCGCCGCGAACACCAGGCCCACGGCGTGCAGGCTCTCCGCCCCCTCGCGCAACCGCGCCCCGCCGGAGTGCCACAAGCCGATCACCGGGGCGCCGGTCTCGATCGCCCGGTCGTAGGCGGTGACGATGGCCGCGCTGCCGGCCTTGCCCATCGCGCCGCCCTGCACCCGCGGGTCGCTCGCGAATGCCACCGCTGGCATCCCGCCGATCCGCCCTTCTGCGACGCGCACGCCGCTGGTGTCGGCGGGGCGCAGCAGGCTGGTGGTGCCCGGGTCGAACAGGGCGTCAAGCCGGGCGCCCGGGTCCCGGCCAGGCTGCGCCGGCTGCGCGCGGTCGGCGGCCGGCCCCGGCGTGAGACCAGCGGTCCCCTGGGCACGATCAGCCGGTGCCTGCCCGGCCAGCCGGGCAGGCCGGCTGTCAAGAATGGTCATGTCGGGGTCCTTTCTTCCAGTCACGTCTTTTCCGGTCACGCCGCCCATGTCAGGCCGCGGTGAAGACGAGCGTGACATTGTGGCCGCCGAAACCAAACGAGTTGTTGAGCACGGCCATCGGCGCCGACCCTGTTGGGTGCAGCTCGGTGGGCTTGAGGGCGATCTCGACGCCAAGATCGTCCTCAGGATCGTCGAGGTTGATCGTGGGCGGCGCGACCCGCTCGTTCAGCGCGAGGATCGCTGCTACCGACTCGACCGCGCCGGCGCCGCCGAGCAGGTGACCGGTCATCGACTTGGTCGCCGACACCACCACATCGCCGGCCGCTGAACCCAGAGCGGCGGCTATCGCCTGAGCTTCGACCAGGTCGCCGGCGGGCGTCGACGTGGCATGCGCGTTGACGTGGGTGACCTGGCCGGCGTCGACGCGGGCATCGGCCAGCGCATGGCGGATCGCGAGGACGGCGCCGACGCCATCGGGATCGGGCTGCGCGATGTGATGAGCGTCCGCCGAGTAGCCGGCCCCGGCCGCGATCGCGTAGACGCGGGCACCGCGCCGCTGCGCGTGCTCAGCGGACTCAAGCACGATGACGCCGGCGCCCTCGCCGAGCACGAAACCGTCCCGCTGCTTGTCGAATGGGCGGGACGCGCGCTCCGGCTCGGCGTTGCGGGTGGACAGGGCGCGCATCGCGGCGAACGCGGCCACGTTCAGCTCGATGATCGCTGCCTCGGTCCCGCCGGCCAGCACCACGTCGGCGCGCCCGTGCCTGATCATGTCGATGCCGTAGCCGATCGCCTCGGCACCCGACGCGCAGGCGCTGACCGGCGTGTGCACACCGGCCCGCGCGCCGAGTTCCAGGCTGATCCAGCCCGCCGAGCCGTTCGGCATCAGCATCGGCACGGTGAACGGGGACAGCCGCTGCCAGCCCTTCTCCCTGAGCGTGTCGTAGGCGGTAAGGATGGAGCTGATGCCGCCTATGCCGCTGGCGACGACCACGGCGAGACGCAGCGGGTCCACCTCCGGCCGGCCGGCGTCCGCCCACGCCTCGCGCGCGGCGATCAGCGCCAGCATTTCGCACCGGTCCAGCTTCCTGGCTTGCACCCGGTCAATAAGGGTGGCCGGATCGGCGGCCGCCGGGGCCGCGATCTGGCACGGCACGCGCTGCGCCCACGCGTCATCCAGCTTCCGCACGCCGCTACGCCCGGCGAGCATGGACTGCCAGGTGGCTGCGACATCGGCCCCGACCGGCGTGATCGCGCCGAGCCCGGTGACGACGACTCGGGTCGGGTTATTGCCCACGTGAATGGTCTCCTCTGGTCGGCGTTGACCAGGGCGTCGGTCACGCGGCGCCGGGCCTGGCGATCTGCCGCGGCGCCGCGCGGGTCGCGACTCCCCGGTCAGGCGGATACGGACGCGCGGCCGACGTAGTCGATGACGTCCTGAACCGTCTTGAGGTCCTTCAGCTGGTCATCGGGGATCTCCACGCCGAACTTGTCCTGCGCGGCGACCGCGATCTCGACCATCGACAGGCTGTCGATGTCCAGATCGTCGACGAACGTCTTGTCCGGGCTGATCTCGTCGGCCGGAACACCGGCGATCTCGTCAATGATCTCCCGGAGCCCGGCGAGTATTTCCTGCTGTGTCATGGCCATGTCGCGTTCTCTCCTTCTATCAGTGCGTCGGATGGGCTCACCTGGCGCTGCACGCCCGGCGCCGGGCGCCGGTCAGGGTATCGCGATCACCTGGGCGGCGTAGCAGACGCCAGCGCCGAAACCGATCAGCAGTGCCTTGTCGCCCGAGGCGACCTCGCCGCGCTCGCTCATCTTGGACAGGGCGAGCGGAATCGATGCCGATGAGGTATTGCCGGCCGTCACGATGTCGGTGGCCACCTTCGCCCGGCGGGCGCCGAGCTTGCGGGCGAGCGCTTCGATGATCCTCAGGTTGGCCTGGTGCGGCACGAACACCGCCAGGTCATGCGGGTCAACCCCGGCCGCCTCGCAGGCCTGCAGGGCGACCGGGTGCAGCGCGGTGGTGGCCCACCGGAAGACGGCCTGCCCTTCCTGGAAGATGAAGGAGTGACGGTCCTTGACGTAGATCTTATCCGCCATATCCCCGTCGCTGCCCCACACCACCGGGCCTATCCCTGGCACCGCTCCCTGGCCACCTGCCGGGCCCACCACGGCGGCGCCGGCGCCGTCGGCGAAGATGATGCAGGTCGACCGGTCGGTCCAGTCGATCCACTGGGAGAGCTTCTCAGCGCCGATGACCAGGACGTTCATCGCTGAGCCCGCCCGTACCGAGTCAGCGGCGCTGGCCAGCGCGTAGCAGAAGCCAGCGCAGGCCGCGTTCAGGTCGTAGGCACCCGGAGCGCTGATGCCAAGCCGTCGCGCCACCAAGGCAGAGGTATTCGGGATCATCACCTCGGCCGTGCAGGTTGCCACGATCACCAGGTCGATGTCGTCGGGGGAAAGCCCGCTCGCGGCCAGCGCCTTGCCGCCGGCGGCGGCCGCCATGTCCGTGACGGTCTCGTCGGGTGCCGCAATCCGCCGGCTCGCGATGCCCACCCGGCTCCTGATCCATTCATCGCTTGTCTCGACCGTGTCGGCGAGTTCATCGTTGGTGACTACCCTGGCCGGCTGGTATCCGCCGAACGCCAGGACTCTGGCCGCGGTGGCGCCCTCGTACTGTCGCATCGGGATAACTGCCTTTCCATCGGTGCCGTCTGGCCGGTGCCGACCGTGACGCCTCGCTGTCCGTTGTCCGCTGGGATACGCACCCCCGGCCGCTAGTCGTGACCGGCTGGCTGGAGCCTGACAAGCGGCTGGCCCGGGCTCACCGGGTCGCCGTCCTCGACCAGCCATTCGATGATCGTCGCCGGGAAGTCCGCGGTGACCAGGTGGCTGCCGTCGCGCATCTCCACCCTGCCAAGCTCGGCACCGCTGCCGACCGCCTCGCCAGGCCCGGCGGCTGATCCGTCGTCGCCTGCCGGCGAGCGGAAGGTCCCGGCCAGCGGCGCCACGAGAAGCCGCCAGTCGGGAGCGTGACTGTCGGAATGGCCGTCGGCGTACTCGGCGAGCAGCGCGCGGGCGGCGGTCAGGTCGGCGGGCGTCTTCATCGGCAGCACCTTGATCCCGCGCAGCGCCCGGTGCGCAAGCCCGGCGAGCGTCCCGGCGGGAGGCAGCTCGATCAGCGCAGTGACGCCAAGGCCGGCCATCGTCTGCATGCACAGGTCCCATCGCACCGGGGCGCTGACCTGGGTGACGACGCGTTCCAGCCAGTCCGCGCCCGAGCGGACAACGGCCCCGTCCCTGTTCGACACGATGGTGAGGCTCGGATCGCGTACCGTCAGGCCGGCCGCGGCCTTGCGCAGCTCGTCCACGGCCGGGGCCATGTGCCTGGTGTGGAACGCGCCGGCTACCTGGAGCTGGCGGAGCCTTGTCCTGGCCGGCGGATCCGCTGCGAAGGCCGCGAGCTGGCCGGCCGTGCCCGCAGCCACGATCTGCCCGGCCCCGTTGATGTTCGCCGGCGTCAG